>Ga0172379_10003183_pt1 | contig 26788 bp, 22 predicted proteins | sample GrowelOW334metaG_FD_119756 | JGI IMG/M metagenome (GOLD analysis project Ga0172379, IMG submission 119756) | Groundwater microbial communities from an aquifer near a municipal landfill in Southern Ontario, Canada - Groundwater well OW334 metaG | ecosystem: Environmental > Aquatic > Deep...
CCTTCGCTTATACGAAAAGCCTCATAAACAGCTCCTGGAATTCGGGGCAGTACAAGCGCTACGGCGGCAGCCCCTTCCTACCACACATCTCGGGAGGCGCTGGCGATCTCGTGCTCTTCGTCAATAAATGACCGAGTTAGGCATATAGGCGAGTCGTGGACGAATTCGCGTTCTGCGAAAATTCGCCAAAATCGAGCGGATAAATCAGGGGAATACTATGGACAATTACTCGAAGTTTCTCGAATCGTTGTCGCTCGACGCGACCGGACTCGGCCGTCAATTGATGAGCCTTTCGGCCTTTTTCAATATTCTCGCAGCGTCGGTCGTCGGCTTTCTCGTATTGGGCGTCTACATCGCGAGCTCGGGAATGGAGCGTAGAGATAGAAATCTCTACACGGTGATTCCCCTGCTCTCGGTGCTCATGGCGGTGATGATGAGAATCGACGGGCCGCAGGCGATATCGTTTTTCGGCATATTCGGCATTATGAGCGTTATTCGCTTCCGCTCGGACATCACCGACCAGAAGGGCATAACCTTCATCCTTTTCGCGGTGATCGAAGGCGTGATCGTGGGGGTGAACGCCTATATTCTCGCGCTCCTGGCCTGGCTCGTCGTGAGCGGCGCGATCCTGGCCGGCCGCTATCTTTTCAATCGGCGCGTGGCCTACAAGCTCGCGGTGGGATCGTCGAGCCCTTTCCCCGAGAAGCTGCGCGAGGAATTGACCGACTGGTTCCAGAAGCGCGAGGTGTTGGCGGTCTTTTCCGGGTTCAGGATGTCGAGCGAGCGCGCGCGTAAAAGCGGCGCCTGGAAGGAGCGCTATCGAGCCGAGTTCACGCTCTTCCCGAAATCGGACGAGGCCTTTATATCGCTCGTACCCGCGTTCTCGGATTGGATGCGGGTACGTGAGATGACGGCCGAGTCCAGGCGAAGGGATTGAGGTATCGGTTCTCAGTCCTCTTCGAAGGCGGCCACCGCGATTTCGGCCCCCTTCGAATCCAGAAGAAGCCAATCGCCTTTTTGACTCCTCACGCGGGCCAAGCCGTCGCAGAAATCCTCGGCTTTGTCGTAATTGGGCGCGATAATCCAAGCGCCATCGGGGCCGATATAACCCCAGAGCCCCGTCGCGGGATCCTTTTCGCGCGCGCGCCCCGAGTGGAACTCGCTCGCTTTGGCGAAACGCGGACCGATGGCCATCCGCCCGCGCGAGTCGAGAAAACCCCAGCTCTTTCCGACACGGACGGGCCAAAGACCTTCGGAAGCTTGGTCGATTTCCTCGTGACTAGGCTCGAGTATCCACGTGGAATCTTTTTCGAGCAGGCCCCATTTTCCTTCCGATTTGACCCGAGCGACGCCGTCCGCGAAGGGGCCGGCCTTTTCGAAACGCGCGCTTATGAACCACTTTCCCCTTTTGTCTATGTAACCCCAGCGCGAGCCGCTTTTCGCGGGCGCGAGGCCCGATGAAAAATTGTCGCCCCCGTCGAAGCTCGGCCGAATCGCCCATTTCCCCGCCGCGTCGATGTAGCCGAAAAATCCTCCGTTCCAGGCGAGGGCCATTCCCTCGGAGAAGGGGAGAACGTCACGAAGGCCTTCCGTCCTCAGGAGCCTGCCGCCCCTATCGGCGAGGAACCACTCTTTTCCTTTCTTGACGAACAGCGAATTCTCCTTCGAAAACTTGATGTCGGCCCAGTCCGGCCTCACGACCCAATCGCCATTGGAATCAATTGTGCCGTTCTTTTCAGACTCTGCCCCCTCGGCCTTGACTAGGACCGAGACTTCCGCCAATCCGGTCGCGTCGAAGTTTTTCGCGGAGGAGAAGCGGGGAGCTATGACCCATTTTCCGCGACCGTCCACATAGCCCCACAGCCTGCCGTTTTTCCAGGGAAAGGGAAAGCCTGAGCCGGTCGCATTCTCCGCCGCGAATATTAAAAGCGGGCAGAGCAGCAACGCGAGGATGGCCGCGCCTCGTTCGTAGTCGCGCGCGCTCATTTTTCGACCTTCCAGCCGAGACCCAGTGCCCATTCCCCCGCGACCGCCGTAGCGTCCTCGTCGGCCCAGAGCGGGGCGCGCAGGAATAGGGACCATTCGCCGTCGGGCAAGTCGGATTCCCATTCGATTTTGGCCGAGAGGCTACGCTTGACGTCGTCGGCTTTGGAAATATCCAGGCCCGGGAGTTCCGAACGATGGGCGAAACCGAAGGGCGTCAGTCTCAAGCTGCCAAGACGATCGATCGAAAGGTCGAGCCGCGGCGCGGCCTGGAATTTCATGACGGGCGCCACGAGCCGGCTTTCGAGGGAGAAATCGCCCGAGGCTGTCGCCTTGAGAGAATAGTCCTTCGATTTGGCGATAGGATACGAAAGCTCCAGCTCCGCCTTTTCCTCGAAACCTAGCGCCCAATCGCGTCCATAGGCGGCGCCCGAATCCCATAGGAACAGGTATCGTCCCTTTGCCTCGACCCGGAGATCCCCGCTCTTGAGGGTGAGGGCGATGTCCGCTCCCGCGCGCGGTTCGACTCGGAACCAGAAATCCCCCGCCACGGCGCCGACCGGCAGATAGCGCGAATCGGCTTCGGATAGGTCGAGAAGGCTCAAGCCGACAACGGGCGAGGCGTCGACCTCGATCCTGTATCCATTGAAGTTATGCGAAAGCTCTATTCCCGAGCCGACCAAGCCGACGAAGGCTGCGCTCTCGGCGGCCAGATAGGGGGCGCCCGTCGCAGAGCCCAGGGTTGCGCTTTTTACCTTTCCCGAGGCTTCCACGAAGGTTTCGATCGCGAGCCAGGGGATGCCGGCGAGCCTCAGGCGAGCCTTGGACCAGGCATCCAGCTCGATTTCGGGACCTCCCGACGCGGCGCCCCAGTCGATGCCCGTGTCCGACGCATCCGTGTCGAAAAAGGCCAATTCCGCGCTCGTTTTCAGCCCTGAATCCACGCTCAGCAGAGTCTCTTTTGCATTGGCTTTTTCAGCCATCGCGGCGCTCGTGACGGCCAGAAGGAGGAAAGAGCAGAGAACGAGGGCTCGCGCCGAGGATCTCGATTCTATAGCCATGATTATCTCTCTTTCGCGCGAAATCCATGCCCGGTCTCGCGACGGTACAGCGTTATTGGTCGATGTTGCTCGAAAAACGATCTGTGGCGATTCGCATAGCGCGACTAACGTCCCGGGCCGGTCGCGCCCGGCTGCGCCGCGCCGCCGGGCCCGGCCGCTCCGCCGCCCGAGGCGACCGCGCCGGCGCCGACCTTGGTCGTCACGCTCGAGAGGGTGAAGCTTTGGCTTTGCGTTCCCGCGGCGTAGGCTCCGCCCGAATATTGGCCGTCGACCGCTATTCCCGACGAGCTTCCGCCCGTGAAGCTCGTGTACGTCGAGCCCTTGACGAGGGCGGGCGAGGAGAAAAGCACGCATTGGTAGCTTTTCGCCGGTTTGAAGCTCAGGATTTCCGCGCCGCCCGAGTCCTGGAGATGGTAGATGGTTCCCGCGGATTTCGTGGAAGCGAAGGCTTCGAGAAAGGAGCACTGGGTCGAGGTCGAAGCCAGGCTTTCGGTCATGTTGTTATAGTTCGCGACGGCTATGAAAAAGCCGCCGGTTACGACGAAACCGCCGTTGCAGTCGACTCCCACTTCGGGCGCGGACACGGGGCCGTGGACGATGACGGTTCCGCCCGACAAGAGGATCGAGCCGTTCGAGTCGAGGCCGTCGCCTTGGGCGGAATAGATGGCCAGACGGCCGCCCGAGATAGTCAGGGAACCGCTCGCGACGGCTTCTCCTGAAGCGGAAGCGCTGTCGGCCATCACGTTCACGCCGTCGTCGCTCGAGTTTACGATTATGCTCCCGCCGCTGATGTCGATTTTCCTGCTCTCGATGCCCTCGACGCAGGCGCGTATTTGAATTTCGCCCGAGGAAATCGTCAAAGAGGTGGCGGCATGGAGAGCGTCGTCGGAAGCGGCGATTGCGATATCGCCCCCGCTTATGCGGAGGCTTGTTTCCGCTTTGATTCCGTCACCTGCCGCGTCTATGGCGAAAATCCCGCCTTCGATGAGGACGAAGCCCTTCGCGCTGTCCTCGTCGTTGTTCGCGCAAATCCCGTCGTCGCCCGAAATGATCGTGATCGTGCCGGCCTTGATCGCGACATAGTCGCGACCTTTGATTCCGTCGCCGACGGACGATATTTCGATCTCGCCGCCCGTGATCGAGAGGGCGTCCTTGCCGTGAATGCCAGTCGAATAATTCCCCTCGACCAGAAGATAGCCTTCGCCGCCTATCGAAAGATCGTCGGCGCTGAAAATCGCGGCGTCGGGCTCGCGTTCGTTCGCGTCGACGAATACGGGAGAGGCCGCGTCGGAGACTCTGTTTCTCGTGCCCGTTTCGAGCGCGATGAAGGTTTTTCCGGCATTGGCGATATAGATCGGGGAGCTCTTCGACGAGCTTATGTCCGCTCCGTTCAAGACGAGACGGACGACGGCGTCGCTTCCGGCTTCGACGACTATCTGGCCGTCGGCGATGGTGCCGCATATCTCGTAGCTTCCCGCCGCCGCGATCGTGACGATCGAGCCTGAGGACGTCGCGCCGGTTCCGGTCACCTTAGCCGTGGTGCCTTCGAACGCGATGATCGCCTTGCCTTCGGCCGCGTCGTCGATCGCGGAGCCCGCCTCGTAATCGACCGATTCGACGCTGTCGGACGACGAGTCCGATCCACCGTTCGTAGTCGGCAGGCTGGAATAGGGCATACATGCGATGACGTAGGCGGAGAATACCAGGATGAGGAACAAGCTAGATGGCCTAATTGCTTTTTTCATGATTACCGAATAATCCCGCGATATCCGCGGCCCGCTTGGTTGTTGAGCGGAAAAAGCGCCGCGAGCCTCGCCTCGACGACGATCGTTCGTTTCATGGATTCCCCTTTTCTATCGATGCTTTTCAGTCACCACAGGGATATGCGCCGGGGAGCTTCGCGGTTGTATATAAAAAGCGCGAAAAGCGAGAATGAAGAAATTCGCTCGCCGCTCTACGCGAGGCGCGCGACGAGCGAATCCCTTCGAAGCTCAAGGCCCGCCAGACTTGGCGAGGCTTTGCTGAGGATGCCTATAGTTGAGGAGGCTAATAGTTGAAGGGGCATGTAGTTGATGATGCCAAAAATTGAGTAGGCAAATAGTTGAATAAGTATGTAATTGCGGATGGCTATAGTTGAGGAAGAATGTAGTATATGACGAATATAGTTGATAAGGCAAATAGTTGAAAAGTGTGTAGTTTATGATGGCTATTGTTGAGGATGCATGTAGTTGAGGATGCCAATAAATGACGCGTTTCGAGCTTTTCCGGAAGGCCGCGGCCTTTACCGGTCAGCCATCGCGATATCGATGGGAGCAACACAGAAGCTCGGCGCTAGCGCGTAGTATTCCGAGTCGAGGGGACCAGTCGCGGCCAGGTAATGGCTCTTGTTTCCGAGCAGGTCGCCGAAACGGTCGAAGACGTCGCCCGAGAAATAGCGCTCGGGGCGAGATCCTCCGCTTATGGTGGCTATGGCCATGGTGTTGTTGATGCGCTTTCCCGAGGCGTCGGAGGCGAGGGCGGGATTGAGCAGATTCATCACCTCGATCATGACGCCTTTCGAGAGATTCTCGTGTACGTACTGAATGGTGCCGTCTTCGTCCACCGCGAGGACGATGCCCGCGTGGGTGCGCGGATCGTTCGTTCGGTCGCCGTCGCCATTGGCATCCCAGGTGTTGTCCCAGAAGATGATGTCGCCCGGGCGAGGGAAGCGATCTTGGTGGAGGGCGCCTCGGTTTTCAAGGCTTCTATAGAGTCGGCTGACTCCGTTACCCGAATAGAGGGGGAAATCCTTCTGGACGTCTATATTCATGCGCCAGAAAATGGCGGAGACCGTGCCGATGCAGTCGAGCACGAACTTCCTGCCGTTGACGCTCACTTTCGCGCCGGGCGGCTGGCCGAGCAGGAGCTTGGCCGATTCGATGACCTGGAGCTCGTCGGCGCTCGGAGGCGCATTCGCGGCTTCCGGCGCGCGATAAAGGCCCAGGGCGATGGCTGAAATCGAGGACGGTTGAGCGGCGTTTCGCGGTTCAGGGGCGGCTTGGGCTGGCGCTATCGCGGTTCGCGGGACCGACGCGGGCGGGAGCGCGTGAGGAGAGCTTGCGCAGCCGGCGAGAGCCACGGCGCAAAGGCTCGCGATGCGCGCGCGCTTCGCGGCCGGACTCTTCGCCGTCAGAATGCTAGCTTGGACGCTCATCATGAGCCCTCCTTCCAACTACCGGAACCGAGTTATTGTCCCCAAACCGCGACGAAGAATCGTTCAAACAATCGCGAGCAATCCCCCGAGCATATTCTCCATCGTCGCGCGAACCGAATCGAAGCGCTTAGGATCGGCGAGAAAGCTTTCGGGACTTTCGATTCCCTCGCCTCGGGGTAGGTCCCCCTTTTTATCGAAGAGCGCGTGAAGCATGTGTTCTCGGGTGAACTCGAGATGGAACTGTATGGCGTACACGCGGTCGCTGTAGCGGAAGGCCTGGTTGCGCCAGCGCTCGCTCATGGCGAGGTGGGCGCAGCCTTTGGGGAGATCCCAGGCGTCGTTGTGCCATTCCATGCCCAGGAAGCCCTTGCCGGCGTTGAGGTTTTTGAAGAGGGGATCGAGGCTGCCTTCGTCGGTTAGCGTGATCGGCGTGAATCCGAACTCGGGCTTTTCCGATTTGTACACGCGCGCGCCCAATAGCCGGGCGAGAAGTTGGCTACCCAGGCATATACCGAGCACACGGGTTCCCGCGCCCAGGCAGGCTTCGAGAAAGCGAAGCTCTTCCTTGATCCAGGGATGTGCCACCTCGTCATAGGCGCTCATATAGCCACCGTAGACGACAACCGCGTCATAGCCGCGCGGATCCGGAGTTTTTTCTCCAGCGAACAGGAGCGAGGTATCGACACGGTCACCGCGGCGAGCGTAGAACGCGGCGTTGTTGTAGGGGAATCGGGGCTGCCAGTGGTGCACTTCTAGGATGCGCATTGTCCCTCCGGCGAAGGAGAATAGCCTCCTTGAACGTCCTTGTCGAGATTCCGCCGCTTCGGCGCGATCCGCTTCCCCGCGTTCTGGAAAGATCCTATACTTATGGAAAGCCACTCTATCGGAGTCCATAGATGATACGGAAACGTCACTCTCTCTTGATCCGCGCAATGATTTCTCTGATCGCCATTTTCCCTCTCGGGGCCCAGACCTGGGACGCCGCCTTGCCGACCACTCTCGACAAGCTGACGGCCAATCATTGGCAGCCTCACCTGCAGGCGGCTTTCGGCACCTTCACCTATGAGTACTCCGATTTGCCGAGCCCCTTTTCGCGCTGGCTCGAGGAAAACCTCGCCACGGCCATGACGAAAAGCGCGAACCTCAAGCTCTTCAACCGAGCGGCCGCGGCAGCCATGGACCCGACCTTCAAGGCCATATATAGCGATTATTTCAAATCCAACGGGGTCGATGGTCTGATCTACGGAAGGTATTTCGACGAAGGCGATACCATTCGCGCCCGCGTCGAGCTGACGGGCTTGGCGGATGGCATTCTCATCGGGACCCTCGACCTGAGTATCCCGAAAAAGGTCTTGCCCAAGGGTCTGACCCTGGCTCCGACCAAGACCGCCACCGCCACCGCCGAGGGCATCGTCTCGGTATTGCCGCCGCGGGAGGTTTCGGCGCGGGAAAAAGGCGGCTTGAGCGTCTCGGTGAGCACCGAACGCGGTCCGGGAGCCGTGTACCGCGAGGGCGAGGACCTGGTCATTCTGGTCGCCGTCAATAAAGAAGCCTTCGTCAAGCTCTACCACATAGACGTCAACGGCGCGGTCCAGCTGATTTGGCCGAACCGTTACGCCGGCGGCGGCAAGCTCAAGCCGAATCAGATCGTCCGCATCCCCGCGCAGAGCGATCCCTTCCGCTTCCGCATGACAGCGCCCTTCGGCACCGAATTCATCAAGGCCATCGCCTCGACCACGCCCTTCTACGATACCGAAGCGGACTTCTCGGAATTGGGCAAAGACGCGCCTAACATTATCGCCCGAGGAGTGGCCATAGTTCCGGTCGAAGCCCCCGCCGGCAAGCAGGCACCAGTCTCGAGTACTCCCCTCGGCGAGATGGCAGAAGCCATGGCTAGCTATTTGATAATGGAGGCCAAGCGCTAAAGCGGCGTTTTTTATTTGCGGGAACCGCTAAATGACATTATGCTCAAAATCTCCAAAGCCGGGCTATCAAGCTCGGCGAAACGAGCATATCGGCTCAATCGCCCGCGCAATCGAGGTTGCCGCGTGAAAATACGAAAGATAGCCCGATGAGCGAAGGGGCGAATAAAAATCCTACCAGGCGCATGTATCGAGTTCTGGCGATCGCGGCTCTAGCCGTTCTCGTAACGAGTGCCTTGTTCGCGTGCTGGACGGCGGCCAGCGCCGAGCGCGAGGCGCGCGTCGACTCGCTCCAGGAAACGCCTCCCAAGGCGCGAGCGCCGACACGCGACTCGCGGACGACTATGGCTTTTGCCGCGCCGCGCGACCAGGCTGACGCGAGCGAATGGAAGAACCGCTCACCGTGGGCCACGGCGACGCCGGCGGTTTTTTTTCTGGCCGCCGCGATCCTACTCGCCGGCGCGGTTCCGGTAGCGCGGCGTGCCCGAATCGGCGCTAGCCTCCCGGGCTGGATGACCTATCTCGAAGCGCTGATCGTCCTAGCCATCGGGCTCGCGCTTGCCTGCCTCGCCGCGGGGACCTTGCGCGAAATCGAAACGCGAAATCGAGACGCTGCCCTCATCCAATTGGCCGCTTTGACGGGCGGTTTTCTCGCCATTCCGCTCGCGCTCGCGATTGAGTTCATATTCCGAAAGAGGCAAGAGCTCGAGGGCATTGTCTCCGAGCGCATCGCCGGCAAAATCCGCGATGAGGAAGTGCGTTCGGGTCTCGTCTCCATCGGCGGCGGGAATTCGCTTAATTCCGCGATCCATGACAGCACCGAGGGCGAGCGGACGGAAGCCGAACCCTATGGGGAAAGCTGGAAGCTGAAAAGCATAATCGAGAGCGCTCGTGTCGGGACCTGGGAATGGGATATCGCGTCGCGCGAAACCCTGGTGAGCGAAACCTGGGCGGAGCTCCTCGGCTACGACTCCTCCGAGCTTTCCCGAGTCAGCGCGGAAACCTGGAGCGAATTGACCCATCCGGAGGACCGCGAACGATCCGAAGGGCTCCTTCTGCGTCATGTGAAGGGCGAAACGCCGTATTACGAATGCGAATTCCGTATGAGGCACAAGGACGGGCACTGGGTTTGGTTTCTCGACCGCGGCCGGATCGCGACCCGAGCCGAGGACGGGTCGCCGCTTTTAATGTTCGGCACCGACACCGACATCACCGATCGCAAGCGGACAGAAGAAGCGGGGAAAGCGAGCGAGGCCAATTTTCGCGCTTTTTTCGAGACCATGAGCGACATGATCGTCGTGGGCACGCCCGAAGGCCGTGTCATCTTTTCGAATACGGCCTTCGGGCGGAAATTGGGCTTCAGCTTCGAGGAACTCGCGCGAAAGCATATTCTCGACCTGTATCCCGTGGAGAGCGGAAAAGAGGCTGAGGCGGTCTTCACGGCCATGCTCCGCGGCGAACGCGAGAGCTGCGCTTTGCCCCTGGTGGCCAAGGATGGAAGCCTTATTCCGGTGGAGACTCGCGTGTGGTCCGGTCAGTGGAACGGCGCGAATTGCGTTTTCGGAATCAGCAAGGATTTAAGCGCGGAAAAGGATGCGCATCAACGTTTCGAACGGCTCTTTCGCAACAATCCGACCCTCATGGCACTCTCGAAAATGCCCGAGCAGCGCTTTTCGGACGTCAACGATACCTTTCTCGATGCCCTCGGCTATTCCATGGAGGATGTGCTGGGCAAGACTCCCGAAGATCTCGGTCTCTACGCCGATTCGGCGAGTTCGGCCGAAAAACGGCGAATGCTCAAGGAATGGGGGCGTTTCTCCGGTTTCGAGCAAAAGGTCAGGCGAAAGGACGGTACGGTTCTGGACGGGCTATTCTCCGGAGAGCTGATCTCAAGCCAGGGGAGCCAGTATCTCTTGACCGTGATGATAGACATCAGCGAAAGGAAACGGGCCGAGGCGGAGTTCGCGCGCGTCGCCGAAAGATTGGCGATGGCGACGAAGGCGGGGGGCATCGGCATCTGGGATTTCGATGTCGTCAACGACAGCCTGACTTGGGACGATCAGATGTATCGCCTTTACGGAATCACCGCCGAGCAGTTCGGCGGCGCCTACGAGGCTTGGAAGAACGGAGTCCATCCGGAAGACCGGGAGAGGGAAGACGAGGAAATACGGATGGCCTTGTCCGGCGAGAAGGAATTCGACACCGATTTTCGCGTTTTATGGCCGAGCGGCGTCGTTCGCTATATACGCGCGAAGGCATTCGCGCATCGCGACGCATCCGGCCGTCCCCTGCGAATGATCGGCGTCAACTGGGACATCACGGCGCAAAAAGAGCTGGAAGCCACCCTTCTCGCGGCCAAAAAAGAGGCCGACGTCGCCAATCGGGCCAAATCCGAATTCCTGGCGACGATGAGCCACGAGATCCGCACTCCAATGAACGGCATAATCGGGATGACAGGCCTCCTTCTCGAGACGAGGCTTAGCCCCGAGCAAAAGCAGTTCGCCAAAATCGTGCGCACCAGCGGCGAAGCGCTGCTCGGCCTCATCAACGATATTCTCGATTTTTCCAAGATCGAGGCCGGAAAGCTCGATTTGGAAACGCTGGATTTCAACATGCGCGTCACCATCGAGGATTCGGTCGATATTCTGTCGATCAAGGCGAGGGAGAAGGGGATCGAACTAAAAAGCGGTATCGATTCCGAGGTGCCCGTGCATCTTCGGGGAGATCCGGGACGCTTGCGGCAAATACTCATCAATTTGGCTGGCAACGCCATCAAATTCACTCATGAGGGCGGGGTCGCGATCCATACGAGTATCGAGCGCGAAAACGATACGCGCGCCTTGCTTCGCTTTACCGTGAGCGACACGGGCGTCGGGATTCCTCGCTCCAAAGTAGCCACCTTGTTCTCTCCCTTCACCCAAGTGGACAGTTCCACCACTCGGAAGTACGGCGGCACCGGCTTGGGGCTCGCCATCTCGAAGCAGTTGGCCGAGCTCATGGGAGGGAAAGTGGGCCTCGAGAGCGAGGAAGGAATAGGATCGACGTTCTGGTTTACCGCTGAATTCGAAAAGCGCCAGGCGGGCGAGCTGTCCGAGGCTTCGGCTTTCGCGAATCTCAGCGGGCTAAACGTGCTTGTGGCGGACGATCAGGAGGCTACTAGACTGCTGGTCGTCTCCCTGCTTTCAAGCTGGGGATGCCGTTTCGACGCGGCCGAGGACGGCCCCACGGCCCTCAATCTTTTCGAGTCGGCCTTCAGAAGAGGAGACCCCTACGATATCGCCCTCCTCGATATGCGAATGCCGAGCATGGACGGGGCGGAATTGGGTCGGAGAATTCGGGCAAACGACGCGCTTCGCGTCACGCGTCTCGTCATGATGGGCTCCTTGGGCGATGGCGCGTCGCCGCTCGGCTTAGGCTTCTCCGCCTACTTGAGCAAGCCGCCGCGTCAGTCGGAACTTCGTGATTGCCTAGCTCGCGTGGTCGGACGGTCGCGAGCCTCGAGCGCACCGAGCATTCGAGACCTTCTGACTCGGCATGCGGCATCCGATGCCACAAAAACCAGGCTGAGAGTACTTCTCGCCGAGGACAATCCCACGAATCAGCTCGTCGGCTTGAAAATATTGGAAAAACTGGGCCATAAGGCCGATGCCGTGGCCGACGGGAAAGAAGCGGTCGAGGCGCTTCGAAGCCTTCCCTACGATATCGTTTTGATGGATTGCCAGATGCCCGAGATGGACGGCTACGAGGCCGCGCGCGAAATCAGGCGGATGGAAGAAGGCAAGAAGCGCATACCCATAATCGCGATGACGGCCAATGCCTTGCAGGGCGACCGCGAGAAATGTCTCGCGGCGGGAATGGACGATTACCTGTCCAAGCCGGTCGAGCCGGTCAAGCTTGCCGCCATGCTGGAGCATTGGCTTCGCCGGGAAAGCGAGCGCTACGAGCGACCCGAGTCGGAGTTCGCGGACCTCGAGCCCCTCGATACCGACGAGGAAATCGAGGCTCCGTATAAAAATCCGAAAGCCGTCTTCGATTTTTCGTCTTTTTTCGCGAGAGCCATGAACGATGCTCAGATGGCGAAGGCTCTGATCGAGATGTTCGTCGCCGACATGCCCGGGCAACTCGACAAGTTGGCCGTCGTCGTGGCGGCTCGCGATATAAAGCTCTCCGAAGCCCTGGCTCACAAGATCAAGGGCGCGGCGGCCAACATGAGCGGCATCGCGATGAGCGAAACCGTCTCCCAAATGGAAAAGGCCGGCAGGGCAGGGGATTTCGAGACTTTGGATCGGCTCGCGCCTCTGCTAGCGCAGGATTTTTACGCGCTGAAAGACGCGGCGAAACGGGCCATGGAGGCGAAAAAATGAAAGCTCTGTCGCCGAGGACGATTCCGCTTCCCGGATTTCGCCAAATGGGCTCTAGCGTCGAGGTCGTCGAAGAGGGCGCTCAAGCTTGGGAAAGGCTGGAGCGCGACGATGCCCTCGATTTCCGCTTCTCACAGCCGCATGCCCGATCTCGACGGGATTCGGGTCGCTCGAGGTCCGTCGCGGAGTCGGCCACGGCCTTCGGCGTATCGATAAAATTATTTTAATCCGCTTGCTAGTATCATAATGCTCGTGTAACATCCAAAGATACTTAGCGCGTGGGCAAGAGGCAAGCGTGCAATATTATTATTGAGCTTTTCTCTTCAAACGGCTAGCTTATCCTTGTTTTTGGAGGCGTTCATGAACATTCTGTTCATCGTAGCGGGTTCGGCCGTCATTTTTATTGTCGCCTACCTGACCTACGGAAAATTCCTGGCGCAAAAAGTTTTCCAACTGGACGACAGCAAGAAAACTCCAGCCGTGGAACTCAACGATGGCATGGATTTGGTTCCGGCCAAGAAGAGCATGCTGCTCGGCCAGCACTTCTCCGCGATCGCGGCCGCCGGCCCGATCAACGGTCCGATCCTCGCCGGTGTCATGTTCGGGTGGGCTCCCGCGCTCTTTTGGATCATCGTCGGTTCGATATTCATCGGCGGCGTCCATGATATGGGCTCCCTCATCGCCTCGGTTCGCCACAAGGCCCGCTCGATTACGGACGTCATCAGGACGAACGTGTCCAATCGCGCCTGGATCCTCTTCATGATCTTTATCTGGATCACCCTCGTCTACATTATCGTTGCCTTCACCGACCTGACCGCCGGTTCCTTCATCGGCTCGGTCGCGCTGGAGAACGGCGAAAAGGTGCTCGGCGGATCCATCGCCGCCTCGTCGATCCTCTACCTCCTCCTCCCGGTGGCCATGGGCTTGCTTATCAAATACGCCAAGCTCAAGGAAGGCATCGCCATTCTCATCTTCCTCCCCCTGGTCGGCGTCTCCATCTGGGTGGGCAAGTATATTCCCATCAATCTTCCCTTCATCGATCCCGCCAACCTCGTCGCGAGCAAAAACGCTTGGTCGGTACTCATTCTGCTCTATTGTGTCGTGGCCTCGGTAGTACCGGTCTGGGCGCTCCTTCAGCCTCGCGGCGCGTTGGGCGGTTATTTCCTCTACGCGGCCCTCATCACCGCTGCTATCGGCGTTATCTTCGGCGGTTACACGATTCAGTACCCCGCTTTCACGAAGCTCGCCCTTGATGGCGGTATGGGAGGCGGTTTCTGGTTCCCGATGTTCCCGCTCCTCTTCATCACCATCGCCTGCGGCGCTTGCTCCGGCTTCCATTCCTTGGTCTCCTCCGGCACGACCTGCAAGCAGCTCGAGAAGGAAAGCGACGCGAAATCGATCGGCTTTGGAGCGATGCTTCTCGAGGGCATGGTCGCCGTCGTTTCTCTCGCCTGCGTCATGATCGTCGCGGTGGACAATCCGATCGTGAAAAAGGCTCCGAATTTCGTCTACGCCTCGGGTATCGGAAGCTTCCTCCAGCTCATCGGCATTCCGGCATCCTTCGGCATCTCCTTCGGACTCCTTGCCTTTACCACCTTCGTATACGATACCCTCGACGTATGCACTCGCCTCGGGCGCTATATTTTCGAGGAGCTCACCGGCATAAAGAACTGGGTCGGCCGCATTTTTGGCACACTTTTGACCGCCGGAGTCCCCCTTATCTTCATTTTCTCCGTGCTGGAAGTCGGCGGCAAGCCGCAGCCGGCGTGGAAGACCTTCTGGAATACCTTCGGCGCTTCCAATCAGCTCCTGGCCGCGCTCGCCCTCATCGGCGTGACGGTTTGGCTCCTCAATACGGCTAAAAACAAGAAAGTTTGGCTCGTCGCCTTCATTCCGGCCGTCTTCATGTTTTTCATGTCCAACTGGTCCCTTATCCGCTCCATCGTCGTGAAGTGGTTCCATGGCGATAACGCGGCCTGGATCAAGGAAGCGGCTGGCATCCACGGCGCCGTACCCTGGGTCCACCTCGTACTCGTCATCCTTTCCGTGCTCGTAGCCATCGAGACCGTCATCGCGATCGCCGGCAAGAATCCCGCGCAGCGCACTTCGGCCAAGGCCTAGCGGTTTCCAAGGCGCGGGCCGAAGCGAGCGGGTGCGGCGCATGGCCGCGCCCTGCCTCGCGGCGGTCGCGCCATGTTTCGCCGACTCTGTTTCGAAAGAGGGGGCTTCCCGAAGGGAGGCTTCCTTTTTTTCGTCGCGCGTCGCGCGTCGCGCATCGCGCATCGCACGTTAGGCGGGATCGGAAGCCCGCCTTGCGGGATCGGAAGCCCGCCTTGCGGGATCGGAAGCCCGCCTTGCGGAAAATCGGTCGACGCGCCGATGGAGAAAGCCGAAGGCCCGCGTCGGGCTATAAGATTCTAATTAGCAGCATATAGAGGGCCGTCCCCCCGGTTATGGAGACTAGGACGTTGCGCCTCCAGAAATGGAGGCCGGCGGTGACCAGGGCGCCCGCGATAGCCGGAAGGCCATGGGGCGATGCCGCGAAGTCGATGTCCTTGAAGCTACCGAGGACCAGGATGACCATGATCGCCGGCGGAATATAGCGCTGGAGGTAATCGAAAACCGCCGGCGGTTTCTTGCGCGCGAAAAAAAGAAAGGGCGCGGCTCTCGTGAAGAAGGTGACCGCGGTCATGGCGGCCACGACGAAAAGCATTTTGGCGATCATCGGAGGCCTCCCGTAGGCGCAGCGGGCGGGACTTCGGCCGCCGCCGAGCTTTTCGGCGGCTGGGTTCGGGACGTGGTCGCGTCCAGCGGGCCACCGTCGGCGTGTTGCGCCTGGAGGGGGCCGCCGGCGGCCTCTGGCGCATGGGGCGGCGGGCCGGGCGGCGTTACGCGCTCCATCCTGCCGCGGAAGAGGATAAGGCCGCCTATCGCGATCGAAATGGCGACGAGAAGGAAGTTGCGCGGTCCCGCCAGGACGAAGGCGACCGCTGACGCGGTCGCCGCTATCGCGTAGGGCTCGAAACGGCTTACGACCTTCGTCTGCTCCACGAGGAGGACGACGAAGAGGGCGGTGAGGGCGAAGTCGAGGCCCTTCGTGTCGAAGGGGAGGGCCGCCCCGAAAAGGGCGCCCGCCGCGCAGCCGATCACCCAGTAGGATTGATCGAGGGCCGTGAGCCAGAAATAGAAGCGGCTCTCGTCGCAGCTCTCGGGAGGCTTGACGGTGGTCAGGAGGCCGTAGGTTTCATCGGTGAGGCCGAACACGAGGTAGGGCTTGAGCTTGCCCGATCGCGAAAAGCGGTCGAGCATCGAGAGGCCGTAGACCGCGTGGCGGGCGTTCATCACCAGGGTGAGCAAGGCTATCTCGAATACGCCCGCGCCGCCCGAGATGAGGCCCACGCTCATGAACTGGGCCGCGCCCGCATAGACGAAAAGCGCCGATACCGGCGAGAGCCACCAGGGCAGGCCGGCTCCGACAAGCACGAGTCCGAAGGCGAAGCCGATCGTCGTATAGCCGAGCAATACGGGAACGCTCGCTGCGAAGGCCGCGGCGATGGGATGCCCGGACAAGCGGCCCTGAAAAAGGCCGCGCGCGTTATCGTCAGGGCGCGGGCGGTCGGTAGGTCGAAAGGAGGACATGATTCGGACTATATAGCAAAGGCGCTTGGAGCGGCTAGAATGAGGTTTCGTCGTCGGTCCGTTGCGGCGACGGGCCGCCCTCATGTGCGGTATATTAAAGCGCCGCGCATGGGCGGCTCGAAGGGGGAGATATGGAACTGCGCAAAATCGCGAGCTTTCAGGTGGACCATAGAAAAATGGGCAGGGGCATGTACCTCTCCCGCGCCGACGGCGATATCGTCACCTACGATGTGCGTATGAAGCTGCCGAACGCGGAGCCCGTCCTTTCCAACGCCGCCATCCACACGATCGAGCATCTGTTCGCCACCTTCGCCCGAAGTTCCGAGTATTCCGAGGGCATTGTCTACGTCGGCCCCATGGGCTGCAGGACGGGCTTTTACCTGCTAACGCGCGGCTTGAGCCACGCCCAGGCCATCGACCTTACGCGCCGGGCCTTCGCATTCATCGCGGCTTTCGAAGGCGCGGTGCCGGGCGTGTCCGAGGTCGAGTGCGGCAACTGGCGCGAGCACGATCTGAGCGGAGCCAAGGCGGAAGCCGTCGCTTACCTGCCCGTTCTCGAAAAGTGCGGCGAGGCCTCGCTGAAGTACCCGAGCTGAGGCTTCGAGACGGGGGGGACGAAGCGGTCCGCGCAGTGCACCCCTGGCGGTCGGCCCTTTCGCGGTTCATGCCGCGAAACCCTTGTCGGCGGCCTCGACGAGCCCGGAGGCGATGCTCGTGAAGACGGCTCCCTCTTGGACGCGACCGGGGAAAAGGCCTTCGAGCATGCGCACGAAGGCCGGTATGCGGCAGGAGCCGCCGACGCGGACGACGCGCTCGATATCCCCGGCCTCGGCGCCCGCCCGAGCGAGCGCGGCTTCCACCAAGGCGCGGCCGGCGGCGACCCGGGGCGCCGCGAGGGCCTCGAACTCGGAACGCGTTAGCCGCTCGCGGAACGAGAGGTGAGGCGGCACCGCGAAGGCGATCTCGGTCGAGTCGCGCGAGGAGAGGGCGATTTTCGCCGCGTCTATCTCCCCGAACAGCGAAAAGGAGAGGTTGCGGTCGAGGAAGTCGGAGAGGCCGCGAAGCTTCGGCTTGTCTTCCTTGCGCGCGTCGTAGATCAGGTCCTTGATCGCGCTCCTGGTTTTCGCTATGTCGGCCAGGGGGAGGGCGTGGAACGAGGAGACTTGCCTCGTGATCCAGCTGGGCATCTTGAGCTCCCGGCCCGACATCGAGCGCCATTTGCCCACGGCCCCGAAATGCCCGACGATCCTCGCGGTCGAGACGTCTTCGTTGAGGAGAAAGCCACCTAGGTCGGCCCCCTCGCTCGCGAGTATTTCGATGCTATCGGAGCTGAGCCGCGCGACCGTTATGTCGAGGGTGCCTCCGCCGAAATCGAAGACGAGAACGAGGCCGCGCATCGTGCCCAAGAGACCCGTGGCGGCCGCGACCGGCTCGCTCACGAAGGAGACTTCCTCGAAGCCCGCGCGCAGGGCCGCGGCCCGGAAGCGCTCCTCGAGGAGTCTGTCGGTTTGGGCATCCGGAGAAAGCACCACGGGCCGGCCGAGCACCAGCCTCGGCGAGGGAGCCTCGCCCGCCGCGACGACCGCTGCGTCGGCCCGCCCGCGCACTTCCCTGAGGAAGATGCCGACCAGTGCCTCCGGAGGGACGAGCTCGCCGAAGAGCCGCGTGCCCGCGAAGTACTCGTCCTTAAGGGCTAGCTTGAGGCCCTGGAAAAAGCGGAACTTGCCGTAGAGGTTGGCCTCGCCGTGGTATCGCTCGAGGGCCTTCGCGTAATCCGCCATCGCCTCCGCGCCGATCGAAGGTCGCCTATCGCGTTCGAAGTATAGGAGCGAGGGAAGGACGGGGCCTTCCCCGAGATCGAGCAAGGCGCTCCGCCCGGCGGCGCCGCCCGCGCGGGAGTTCGGGCGATAGGTCGCGACCGTGTTCGAGGTGCCGAAGTCTATGCCGTACATGAGTCCTCCTCGCGCCGCTACAGCGACGATCGCTTTAGCGACGATCGCTTTAGCGACGATCGCCCCGGCGACGATAGCCGCAGCCGCGATGGTTCGCGCTCTCGAGAGAGCTTAAGGGCGGAAAGGGGAGGATCAAAGCACGGGAAGGGAAGCCTGGTCAAGCGGCGGGTTTTAAATGAAAAGGCCGTTCCGCGGCTGGCGCGGGAACGGCCCGAATCGGAATCCTGAGACGATGGCTATTTTAGGCTTTTTGCCACTTGCTCTCGTCGAGTTCTTTTTCCGACCGCGCGACGATCGTGGTGCCTACCATGTCGCCGGTGACGTTCAGGCAGGTGCGTCCCATGTCCAGAAGGGCGTCGATGCCGAGGATCATGGCATAGGCGGCGGCGACCGCGGTGCCGGCCTCGACCTTGAGGCCGATGGACTCGAGGACCATGAGGAGCATTATGGCGCCGGCGCCGGGCACGCCCGCGGTGCCGATGCTGGCAAGGGTCGCCGTGATGATGACCGTGAGCTGCTGGTTGAAGCTCAGGGGCTGGCCGGTGGCGTAGCCGATGAACATGGCCGCGACGCCCAGGTAGATGGCGGTGCCGTCCATGTTGATCGTGGCGCCCAGGGGCAGCGTGAAGGAGCAGATGCTTCTCGGGACGCCGCAGTTCTCTTCGGTTACGCGCATCGTGACCGGGAGGGTGCCGTTGGAGGAGCGACTCACGAAGGCCGTGACCATGGCCTCGTTCACTTTTTTGAGGAACTTGAAGAAGCCGAACTTGAAGATTTTGAGGAAGCCGCCGTAGGTGAGGATGACGTGGACGAGGAGTCCGATGTAGGTGGTCAGGGTGACGAGGAGGAGGGGGCCGACGGCTTTCGCGCCTTGCTGGGCGAAGACCGTGGCGAGGAGGACGAAGACGCCGATGGGGGCGTATTGCATGATTCCGCCGACGATCTTGTACATCGTCTCGGCGGCCGCGTTGGATACCTGGAAGAGCATCTCGGCGCCGTCCGCGACGACCTTGTTTTTCGAGTCCTTCACGTAGGAGATCGCGATGCCGAAGACCACGGCGAAGAAGATGACGGGCAGCACGTCGCCCTTGCCGAGCGAATCGATCGGATTGGTCGGGACGATGTTGAGGAGTATGTTGATGAGGGTCGGAGACTCGGCGGCCTTCCCCTTGACCGCGGCGTCGCCCACGATGCCCATGTTGAGGCCTGGCTGAAAGATGTTCGCGAAGATGAGACCGATGAGGACCGCGAAAGCGCTCGTGAAGAGATAGAAGCCCATGATCTTGATGCCGACCCGGCCGAGGCGGGAGGGCGCGATGCTCGCCGCGCCCGCGATCAGGGAGAAGAGGATGACCGGCACGACGATCATCTTGAGCAAGCGAATGAAGAGGTCGCCGAAGAACTTCGTATTGTCCACGAAGGGTTTGACAGACTGCGGGAAGAAGCCGAGCGCAATGCCGACTATCGCGCCGAGGACCAGGGCGATCAGGATGCGGGCGAGGAGGTTGGTCTTGAAATACCAGTCCAGAATGCCCTTTTTCTTCGTCGTTTTTTCGGAACCCATGAATGCCTCCGGGGTAGCCTTAGGTGTCGTCCGTCGCTTTGCGCGGATGCGGATCGCGTTTCAGTGTACGGCGCTTTTCCACAGGCCGATATGCACCAAATGGTGTATCTTTCGGCCTCATCCCGGGCGGTCGGGTTCGCTCGCATACCCCATGTGGCTTAAAGCAGCCCCTCCTCGAGGGCTTTGCGCACTATTTCCGCCTTCGACGACACGTTGAGCTTCTGGTAGATGTGGAGCATATGTTTTCTAGCCGTGGACCCCGCGATATGGTGGCGCTCGGCCAGCTCGCGGTAGGTGAGGCCGTCGACGATATCCTTGAGGACCTCCCGCTCGCGCGGTGTGAGCGCGTAGTCGTTCGCGTTCCGCTCGGGACCGCCGCGCCTGAGCTCCTCGAGGAGGCGGCGCGCCACCGTGGGGCTGATCGGCGAGCCCTCGTCCCTGGCCGAGAGTATCTGCTCGAGGAGGCCCTCGGGCTTCGTGTTCTTGAGGATGTAGCCCTTCGCCCCGGCCCGGATCGAGGCGAGGATCTTATCCTCCTCCTCGAAGATAGTAAGTATTAGGACGATAATGGCCGGCCAGCGCCCCTGGAGGACCTTCGTCGCCTCGATGCCGCTCATGCCCGGAAGGTTGATGTCCATGAGGGCCATCTCGGGCTGGGGATTGCATTCGAGCCAGGAGAGCAGCTCCTCGGCCCGCGCGAAGGCGCCGGCTATCCTGATCCGTCCGTCGAGCCCCAGAAGGTAGCGCAAGCCCTCGCGCACCTCGCGCTCGTCCTCTACGATGACAAGGTCTATCGCGCCGCCCTTTTCCCTAGCCTTCACGGCGCGCCTCCGGATGGGGAAGGGAGATCGCGAAGACCGCGCCTTTGCCCGGTTCCGTGTCGACGCGCAGGCTGCCCCCGAGGCGCTCGACGCGATAGCGGATGTTCTGGAGGCCCGAGACCGAGGAGGGCGCGCGCGCGGGATCGAAGCCCTTGCCGTTGTCTGAAAAGCGCAGAGTTAGTCCCTTCCGGTCCATGCGCATGGAGAGGCGGACCTTCGAGGCCTCCGAATGCTTGAGCGCGTTGCTCGCCAGCTCGTCGCAGATCATCTCGAGCTCGGCCCGGGATTCGGGATCGATGTCGTTCAGGGCGGCGCGGTTCGCGATTCTGCATTCGAAGGCGATGCCCCTCGTGCCGAGCCTCAGCCTGATGCCGGCGGAGAGGATTTTCGAGAGGTCCGAGGCGATTTCGTCGTCCTTTTTCATACCGAGAATTATATCCTTGAGGCTCTTGATCGCCTGCATGCAATTGGCCTCGATCCTTTCGTGCATTTCGCGAAGGTCGCTCGGGCCTTCCTTCGCGAGTTCCCTTGCCACGCCGTTCGAAAAGAAGATGTTCGTGAGCTTCGCGCCGATGGAATCGTGCATGTCGCGATAAATGCGCTTGCGTTCCTCCGCGATCCAGAATTGCGTGTTTTCCCGCTGGAGCCGCCCGATCTCCTCGGTCCTCGCCCGCACCTTCCCCTCGAGGTCCCGCGAGTGCCCGTCCACCGCGTCGAGAAGGCGATTGAGCTCGCCGCCCAGGAGGCCGAATTCGTCCTCGGGGAGCATGACGACGCGCGCGCCGCGCTCGCCGGCCTCCACCCGGTTCACGACCGAAACTATCTGTCTTAGAGGCGCGACTATCAGTCTTCCCGTTATCGCGGCCAGGGCGAGAATGAGGAGTATCATCAGGAGTAGGTCTATCGCCGTTATAAGTCTGAGGAGGGAATGCATCGCGGCCAATATCGATTCGAGGGGCATCGCGATCGCGATTATCCAATCCGAGCCCTCGACCTTTTTATGCACGAAATGCATTTCGCGGTCCTCGACCCGCGCCGTGAAGGAGCCGTCCGGTTCCGAAAAGATCCGCTCCGCTCCCGAAAGCTTGAGCGGTTCGAGGGCGAGCTTGCCCGTTCGGTCCGCCTCGTACTGGCTCGCTATGACCTCGCCCGCGGGGCTCAGAAGAATGGCTTTGCCGCCCATCGGAATATCGAGGCCGACGAGTATGCCGCCGAGGTCTTCGAGGAGTATGTCCAGGCCGAGCACGCCAACGAAGCGGCCCTCGTCGTTCTTGACCGGGAGTACGCAGGTTATACCCAAGGCGTCGACGCTGGCGAAGCGGTAGGGCGCGGAGACCGAAAAGCCGCCTTCGGCCACCGCCCTCGCGTACCAGGGCCTGAGTCTCGGATCGTAGCCGGGCGGAAAGCTCGGTTCGTTGTTCACGAAGCCCTCACCCGAGCCCCATTCGAACATTCGCCCCTCGACGGTCCCGAGATAGACGCCCCGCAAATAGTGCCCTCGGGAGCGAACCGTCGATAAGAAGAGGTCGCGCATGCCCTCGCGGTCCGCTTTTTTTACGATGGCCGTGCCGGCCAGCCCTTCGGCGAGGTAGCGGAGTTCCGTGAAAAACTGCCCGAGGCGCTTGTCGGTCTGGTCGAGGATCGTGGAAGCCAGTTCGTTTGCGGAGGCGAGGGCGAATTTTTCGAGGACATCCCTGGTGATGAGGAAGGTCGCGGCGATGAAAACGACGATGGAAGAGGATATGAAGAGGACGAACTTCGCGCTCAGGCCGCCTGGTTTTCTGTTCATGCGCGTATGTCTAGGAGCCTGTCGGATTTAGGATTTTGCCCAGGCGAAGGTGATCTGCGAGTGAAAAATTGGCGAGGATTGAGGGCCATACTTCCTGCGCGAGTTTTCTCGCGATGGCCCGATTGAGGAGCCGATTTTGCGCCGCAGAGCGCCGAGTCCGGGCAAAAAGCGCTGTGTCGAAGCATATGGTCTTATCTTTTCTCCCATTGCAGGTCATTTTCTGTCCCTTGCGGTCCTAAGTCCGACAGGCTCTTGAGGCTGGATTCGTGGGCATCGCTCTAGAATAGGGCCGATGAGGGCTCGCGGCAAGCGTATTTTTCCCAACGCCTTCGCGCGCGGATCGTAGAATAGGGTATGGATTTCTTTCCGGCCGACGAGGCGCGGCGATTGCGTAACGAGGCCTTGGCTGGCGGAGTCCGCGCGCGCGGCGCTTTCGAGAGATTGTGGAAAGCCTATTTCGGCCGCCTCTGTCTCTATGTTCTCTCCTTTCGAGGCCTTCCCGAGGCAGAGCGCGAGGATGTCGTGGCGGATTCCCTGATAGCCGCCTTCAACTCCATCGCCTCCTTCGACCCGAATCGATCGCTTACGGCATGGATCTACGCCATCGCCCATAATCGCTGTGCCGACGAGGTCAGAAAACAGCGCAGGCACAGCGCCATTCTCCTTGGTCCATCGGCCGAGGAGGAGTCTGGCTTCGAGCCCGAGTCGGAGGAGGATCACGCGCAGGAAATAGCCTCGCGACTTTCGGATGCCGAGCTCGAGCAAGCCTGCGCACGCGCGCTCGCCGAGCTTCCCGAAGAGGATAGGCGGATCGCCTCCCTGCGTTTCATGGAAGGCCTCGATTCGACCGAAATCGGAAAAGTCCTCCATTTGCCGCCGGGAACGGTGCGCTGGAGGATACACCGCATCCGGGCGGCGGTAAGCGCGCGGTTAGGAGTCGAGCCATGAACAGGCTGGATGAGGCGATCGGGAAGGTTTTACGCGGAGAAGCCGAAGCGCTGAACCGGGGGCCGAAGCCCGAGGAGCGGTCGAGGGCGTTCTCCGCCCTGCCGCGTCGCGACAAGGCCAGGTGGACCGCCGCTTGCATGGCCGCTGGCCTTCTCGCGCTCTATGGCGCCGGCTTGGGCTTGAGCCTCTCTTCGGTAGCGGGGCGGCAGGGGCTCGCGACGCGCATCAGTCTTGCCATGCCGGAGGATCTCGAAGCCAGTTTTTCGGCTTTTATCGAATCGCAGCACGAGGGCTGGTGAATCCAGGAGCTCATCGGGCGATTGTATATTTTTTTAAGGAGGATTGTATGTTCACACGAATTTTGATGCCCATGGCACTCGTCGTCCTGACCCTCGTAGGCTTGACCCTTTTGTGGGGCGCCGGCGCTTGGGCCTTCATCGACCTGGCATCCCTCATCGTGGTACCGGGGCTGGGAACGCTCTACGCGCTACTGATGATCGGCTTCAAAGAGGGCTTCGCCGCCTTCGCCGCGCCTTTTTCGGCCCAGGCCGAAAAGGCCGAACTCAAAGCGGCCACGGTTTTCTTCGAGACCCTTGGCCGCTCCTATCTCGCCTTCGCCTTTCTCGGCGGCATCGTCAGTTTCATCGACATGCTGAGGAATCTGGCGGACAAGTCTCAAATCGGCCCGCGCCTCGCCATGACCTGCATCTCCCTGGAATACGCGGCGATTCTCTTGGCCTTCCTCGTGATTCCCTTCCGCACCGCGATCGGAAGGCGCATAACAGAAATGGATTGAGAACGATAGGGCATCACCTCGCGGCCCCGGTCGCATACCTTCGCCATGGCCATGTCGAAGGTATGCGACCGGGGCCGCGAGGATCGCCTCGAATCTCGAAAGTTGAGCCGCGCCTGGGAAGTTCCGGGAGGATGCCCGGCGCTGGCTCGTGGAGATCGGGGTCCTCCGGCAAGGAAGCCCGCCGAGACGCGGGGCGGAATCCCGCGCCTCGGCTGCTCCGGGCGTGGCGGCTAAGCTATCGATCGTCTGGCTTTCAGGGGCGCGATGAGTCAGTAAAACTATGCTCAGCAACTAAATACACAGGATCTAGTATCCGGCCTTTGTCCTCAAGACCGCCGCCGACCACTTTCCCGATCAGTGAAGCGTCGCCATAGAGTTTTGCGAATGATCGCGTATTGTCTCGCCCCTTCTCCCGGGCCAGCGAGCGAAGCGGAAATCCTTTCCGGCGCTTAAGCTTAGCCTGAGCGGGGCTCGGGACGAGACCCGCCCTGGCGGCGGCGCGGCGCCGGAAAGATTGAAGCGCAGAGCGCGGTCGGGGAAGGCGGTCCGAAGGACTTGTCGACTCGCTCGGCCCGGGCGAAGCCGATGCCGCGAATCCAGGATTCGGAGACGAAGGAGTTGAGCATTCCCTCGAGGAGCATGGGGCTCGAGAAGAGCGCCTTGTAGCTCGAGTTATGTTCCGAAGATATGGCTGAACGATACTTAGGAACCTCGACTGTGCCAATGGTGGCGGGCCTTGCAGCCTATAAAGCCGAGGGGAATTCGCTATTGACGGCTGGCATGACGGTTACTACTCTGGCCGATAGGGTCATGTCCAAAATGTGTACGCAATGCGCCGCCTTGGAGGTCTGCGTTTATTTTTAGCGTTCGCCCTTCATCTATAGTTTCATTAGCGGAAAAGTCGGTTCTCTGAGAAAAGGGATGATTCAATGATTCACGGCGAGGCCAAACGCAGGAGAAATCCTGGAAAGACTTGTTCTTGCTCCCCATCTTGAGAGACAAAATGCCCTGACACTGTGCATCCGTATCGACACAGTGCTCGCCTTTTTTAGCATAAAAGGAGACTAAAAATGAAACGACAATTGGAAATAACCCTAGCCCTCGTTCTTGCGATTGTCCTCGCGGAGTTCGCTCTCGTAGCCTGCGACGGAACTCTCGGGAAGGCGGAGGACACGCCGGTCGCGAGTGTGGCAGTGTCGCCGTCGACGCTCGCGTTGACCGCCGAAGGAGCCTCGGGAACGCTAACGGCTATGATCAGCCCCGACAACGCGACGAACAAGGCAATCACCTGGACCACGAGCGACGCGGCGATCGCCTCGGTCGGCGCGGGCGCAGACTCCGCGACAGGCCTCGTGACCGCGGTCGGCGCGGGGGCTGCGGTGATCACCGCGACGACGGTCGATGGGAAGAATACGGCGAGCTGCTCGGTTACTGTCGCGGCGGCGGCACTCTCGGTCGATACGACCGCCCCCGCAAATCCCGCTTCCCCGACCGCGGTGGCAACCAACGCACAAGTCGCCTTGGGTTGGACCAATCCTGCGGACTCCGATTTCGCTGGCGTGGAGATCAGCTGGACACCCACGGGTGGCAGCCCCGCGCAGCCGCTGACCGTGGCCAAACCGGGTACGAGCCAAACCATCGCGGGCTTGGCCTCTGGCACGAGCTACACGTTCACCATCAAGGCGGTGGACGGAAAGGGCAATGCAAGCTCGGGAGCGAGCGTGAGCGTTAGCATTGGCACGACGACGAGCTTGGCCGTAAGTGTGCTGATACACGCGAGCGCGGAGGCTCCGGCTACTATGAGCGTCCCCTCGACGATCGCGAAAGGAAGCGCACTCGCCTTCACCGTGTCGGAGACCTTCGACAGCTATCAATGGTATCTGGACGGAACGGCGAGCGTGACGACGAAATCAGGCTCGATCGATACAGCCGCTCTGAGTCCGGGGCTCCACGAGCTTAGCCTGTTCGCGATGAAAGACGGCGAACTCACGACGAAGAGCTGCCGATTCACGGTCAGCAACTGAAGGAATACCGATATGAATAGAAATATGCTCACTGCAATCGGCCTCATCGTCGTCGCGCTCGCCTGGCTGACCGCCGGCTGCTCCGTCCCCCTCGATGCGGAGAAAGCCGCCGATTGCGCTCCCGTGATCGGCTTCGGCTCGACATCGCTTCGAATCTCGGCTGATGCTGAGGCACTGGGCAGGACCATCCTTCCGGCATCACCGAGCGTCGCAACCTATACCCTCTCAGCTTCTGCGGGTGGCATGTTCAACAAGGTCGGTGATTTCGCGTCACTTCCGGCGAGCGCGTCTATCGCGCCGGGCACCTATTCCTTTCTTTTGGAAGGGAAGGATTCGGCGGGCAAGGTCGTACTCTCGGATACCAAGACGAACATACTCGTCGGGACCACGCAGGTCGATCTGGCCTTCGTCTTGAGCCCGATCGTCACGGGCGAGGGTAGCGTATCCGTGACCTTGAGCTGGCCAGTCGGTGCCGGCGTCGCGAGCGTGGAAACCGTTTTTGGGAAAATCGGCCAAGGCATGACGAGCACGACCGCGGCCATCAGCGGCAACTCGGCGAGTTACGTCCAGAACGCGGTCGCGTGCGGCAACTACTTCCTGTCGTTCAAGGTGAAGGACGCGAACGGCAAGGTCCTGGTCTCGGTGACCGAGGGCGTACGAGTCGCGCAGAATCTCACAAGCTCAAAAGCGATGAGCCTCGTCGCCTCGGATTTCAATGCTCCTCCCGCAGCACCG
>Ga0172379_10003184_pt1 | contig 26772 bp, 27 predicted proteins | sample GrowelOW334metaG_FD_119756 | JGI IMG/M metagenome (GOLD analysis project Ga0172379, IMG submission 119756) | Groundwater microbial communities from an aquifer near a municipal landfill in Southern Ontario, Canada - Groundwater well OW334 metaG | ecosystem: Environmental > Aquatic > Deep...
CTCATACAGTGTCTTGGTATCAATGGATATGGCAATGGGAGTATTGGTGTGAAGTGTTGCAGGAGAAGAGTTGACTACATTAAGTCTCTGTCTCTTGAGCCAGTTACCATGAGTAGGAGACCATGATGCTTGTACATCTCTCTCTAGTGTTTTCAACACTCCCACAGTGATACCAAGTAGCATGAGAGAGATGAGAAGGAACTTGAGACCAAATGATTTTTTCTTTAATCCAATCTTCTTCACTACATTAGGTATTTTTCCTACCCCAGACATTACTACTACTCCAATTGTCGCCGCTCCACACAATATCTTCTTTACCAGAGAACCTCCTCTCTTTACTACCATTCTATGTTTGTTTACAGTTCGAGTCATGTGATGCCAACAAATCAAGCCGCAATATGCTTGATTTAAGTATATATACAAAACAGACTGATGGAGAATGGAGTTGGGAGAGGACGGAGGTGATGGTGGAATGATTTGCATAGATTCCCGCTTTTCGCGGGAATGACACATTGTCGTCATTGCAAGCGCTCACAGCAGTGCTAAGACCGCAGCACAGCAGTGCTAAGTCCCGACTCACAATCGGGACCGCTCACAGTCGGGAGGCAGGAATCTAAACAGAATATTCTTTATCTTCTGACGCATTAGAGGGTTTCTCTACTTCTCCTTCTCTACCTTCTCGATCCTTCTCAGCCAAAATCACCTGCACCTTAGCTCTCGCTCTTATCATTATTTTACGAGAATCTTTTCTCAATGATCCTTCCGGATGTCGTACTACCTCAGTTACTATTTTACCCAGCGCCCTTCGGTACTCCTCACCTATTTCTCTATATTCGCTCCAGTGTGTGTCAATTGGAGACACAGATTCCTTCAGGGCAAGATCAATACCATATCTTTTAGCCACCAACTCAAACTGCTTTTCTGTCTCGACCCACACATCCGCCAAAGTCCTGGTCGTTTCATCTACTTCCTCGCCATCATCAATTTTTTGTTTGGCGCGCAAGGCCGTGGCCAGCCAAAAGATACTATTTACATTCCTTACCAAGTCGGAGAACTTGTTGTATTCAACATTAAATCGCAATTCCGTCAGAGGTTCCAGAGATTCAGTCTTCAGTCCAACATCTCTGGTATGACCATACTTATGAAAAGGTACATAAAACGTACCGTCTTCATTTTTACTTGTTTTCTTATATGTCTCATAAGGAAACAAGACTCCATTGGCCTTCAGTTGCGCAACGTGCTCTGTTGGCATCGCCTGGTAACCCGCTGCAGAAAATAATGCCGTCAGCAGCATCGGCTCAATATGATTTCCATCCACCTTTATATCACCCAAATTCACCTGTACTCCTGCCCGCTCCGAGCCAATCGCACCTGTCTTCAATAAGTACATAAACTCCCTCAACTGGATGTTTACAAAACTATACGGATTAAAAGCCATCTCGTTCACCTGAACGTCTTTTGTACCAATCTCGGCTTTGTCACGATATGGATGATTGCCAGAGAAATAAGAGTCTCCATCAGAAAGAAAGAGATCCCTAACCATCATGGGTTTTGAAGATATAATGTGTCTACCGTCTTGTTCGAAAGCGCGATATCTGGATTTATAGGGTTCAGGTAAGCTCTCGATCATTTCCCCCATCTTACTCTTCCAATCATTAAGCCTCACCCCATATTCTATCTCCAACCCAATGGTAGGCGTGTATTTGTCAAAATACATCTTTTCTTCTTTGTTTTTCTTAGACAACCTCTCCATAAAACTTGCTGTCACCGCAATTGAAGCATCCATTGCTGACTCCTGTTGACCGTCTTCAAGTGACTGTCGAACGCGTTTTTTTGTCTCTTCTGCAAGTGAACCTGAAGAAACCCACCAATATAATGCTGTATTCAGAGAAGCTCCCAAAGCTAATGTCAAATAGTCATCGCCTAAATCAGGAAGATGAATATTTGCCTTTGCCTCAGCAATATCGCTAATTAGATCCAGTTCATCAGGGGTCCATCGTGAGTATTCCCGTATTTGTTGAACAAATCTTTGGTCTAAAGAAGGATTGTTTTCGGGAGCACCCCTCCTTTCCATCCTAACTTCTCTTAATTTACCTACAAAATCGGTTGCAGCTTTAACGAATGCTTCAGAAGTATTTTCGGTCATACACTCAAGCTAACAAATTTGTAGAGTGATATCAATCACATATTTTTATCTGCGCTGGCCGGTTTCACTACTCTTAGCAAAAACCACCAATCTTTTAGAAAATGTGTTTGAGAGTATATTCCAGCTGCCAATGCAAGTGACCAGATTGAGACGCCTTCCACTGCCGGAAAAAACTTCGTCTGCATGACCGGGATTTATATATTCTTTTCTATCTACCACAAACTCCTGCATACTACCAAACTGATCGACAACAAATATATTTTCTCCTACCGCCAGCTGATCAAGATTAGAAAAAATTCCCGGGCCACCTTCCCTACTATTAGTATGCCCTGCGATCACTGCACTTCCTTCATTTCCGGGTACAGGACCCTGATTGTACCAGCCAACATTTTTTTCGCTGTTTGGAGATTCCATCTCCCCTTTTATGTTTATTCCTACATTCTGAATGTTTGCATGAATTTTAAGTTTTGGAATAATCAGAAATGCCGGCAAACCAGTTACTGAATCATTTTCAGGGATTTTATTGACAACCTCCTCCTGTGGTCTAAAAATCTGAACGATAACCTTTCTAGGGGTTGTTATAAATACTGCGAATAGTACAGCAGACAAAGAAAGGAACACCATACCAAGGAGATTCCTAGATTTCATGGGACTACAACCCTAGAAATCTTATAATCCTATCCAAAAATGTCTCTCTCATTGGAGCGGGCGTTGGAATAGGGGAAAGTGTTGGGGAGACCGTCACTGTGGGAGTACGAGTTGGAACATTCGTGACAGTTGCTGTCGGAGTAACTCTTGGTGTAGTCCGTCGAGTAGGTGCAACTGTAGTGGTAGCTTTGAGTTCGTTGCTGTACGGTACAGATGTAGCAAACACCACTCTTCTATCTTTATAAGTACCATCCGCCTGATTCCATTCACCTTCACAAGTTATCAGGTTCAAATGCGCCTTACCATCTGAGGAAAGAAAGACATCTGCTGAATTGTCATTCCGCGCATACACTTTTATTCTGTCGATAACAAAAGCAGAGACCTCTTGTCGGTCATTTATGGTATACACTTTCTGGCCTGGTGTGAGCTGATTTAGTCTATAAAACACTTTCGGTACACCTCTGTCTATTCCATAATGACCTCCTATCACAGCACTTCCAGTCTCACCCGGTATTGTCCCGGCCGCGTACCATGCCACGTTTACCGATCCGGCGGGGACATCCATCCTTCCGTCCGGAGTGATATAAGCATCCTCAATTGCACTATTAACTCCGATTGCCGGGACCACCAAACGGACAGGTAGTCCCTTAGCCGGTCCGGCTCCTCTCAAAGCAGAAAACGCATCAGCACCGGTGACACTACCTCCAGGCAAAGCGGCTTCCGGAATTTTCCAACCATACGCAGATGTCTGATATATTGCCGGGTTTTCAAACGGAGCAAAAAACTGGTAATAACTAACCAGGACTATTCCTACCGCAATACCTAGCACCATCAATTGACTAATAAGTGTTTTAGGGCTCATATAACTTAAGGAAGGACAGTAACCTTAAGAATAATTCAAATAGTGAAAATCTGTTTCCAAATCCTGTATCCGGTAGTAAGGGTATGCGCCCTCCTGTATCAGGAAAAAGTGGGACGAATGGAAGGGCGGGGGTCAGCTGACCCACTAACACAGTTGAGCTAAAAGGACCGGTATCACAATCATCCGTGATTGCGATACGTACCCATATAGGAGTGTTGGCAGGCAAATCATTAAGTGTAGTAGTAAATCCTGAAACTCTAGTGCTAAATGTTAAGTTGGTGCTCGAAGTACCATACTCAATTATAAAATTGCTATAACCCTGAAAAGGCCCCCATGTCAGATTTATTGAAGTCGGACTTATCCTGGTGGAGCTTATCAACACCGGAATTGCAGTGATTTCACCCGGTGGGCAGCCCCCTATACTACCGCCATCACCACCTCCATTACCTCCTCCACCCCCGCCACCGTCTGTTGAAGTGGGTGTAGGAGTAACTGTAGTTGTTACTGTAGGTGTTGTTGTGGGGGTTACTGTGGGAGTAGGTGCCAAATCTGTGTTGGTAATTGTGCAAGTTTTATTGTCTCCCAACGAAAGAGTGATATTTCCGTTCGCATCACAATCTCCGGAAAATGACACCAAATACCCGGGGTTAGGATCTTCACTGATGACATAGTCTCCCAGAATCAAGGGAAAAAGATTGCCCGGTGCACCGCTTCCCTGAAAAGGACTACCGCCTACATCCACACCACCTTTTTTGATATGAATATTAAAATCAGCTGCCTGTGCAGTACCCCCGTTGGCATTGACGACATTTTTTATTACATGCAGGTCATTTACAACAAATGTATTTACTCCCTGATAAGCACTTCCCGCGGTATTCACGTCATTCTGGTGGATAGTTCCGGAATCACTGGCGCTTGCTTTCAGAGTATTATCTCCTTGGACATTAGCCACTAGCGACGTATACGTTACCACATCGGGATAATAATCTGACTGTCCATTGGAAAGAGAAGTCCGTGTCAGGGTTATTGGGTGAATCACACCATCCGGAGTAGTCAGACTGGCAACAATATCCGAAGCATCACACATGACATCTCCTATCCCTGTCCCGTTGTAGACCTGAAGAGAATATTTAATATTGTCACCTATATGAACACTGGTACTGTCCGTAAAAAGATTTATACCCAGGCCGCTACCCACACACCCGGCAGGCGAAACATCTGCCGAAGACGGTAGTGCGAAATAAAGAAATAATAATATGGCTAAAGAGTATGCAAAAAGCTGCTTCACCTTAATTTATTAGTTAATTTTTTATTCTTTGTGCCAAGGTATCCCAAGGCTGAACCCGCCAAAGCTACCACAGAGGTAAGAGAACTAAATTCCGGAACTACAGCAACATTCACCTGTTGTTCCACCCCTGCCTGACTATTGACTTCGTTTTGATGGATTGTACCACTGGTATTTGCCCTTGCGTGAAAGATATTGTCCGGCAACAATAGATCGGCGGCGTTTGTAATATACGAAATTATATTGGAATATAAATCCGATTGTCCATGAGTAAGTGTGGTCCGCACCAAACTAATTGGATGATTGACATTATCGGGCGTAGTGATACTGGCGCTTATTTCTGTGGCATCGCAAGCTGTCGGAGATCCCAACCCATTAAAGAGGTTGATTGAATAAGAAATTGTATCTCCGATATTTACCTGTGAAACATTAGGAAATAAGCTTAGTCCCAAGGCACTACCTTTACAACCTGCTGGTGACTGGTCAGCATAAACGGGAGAGGAAATATTAGACGAACAAACAACCAAGACTGCTAATGTGGTGAATAAAGTAATTTTTTTCATATTTTTTAAAAGGTTTTAATTACCTAAAATAAATATACTTTATTGTAATTTATATTACAACCTCATTTACCTGCCTATTCCTTTGTAATAAATTCCCGAACCATCAAAATCTTCTTTATTCAAACAGTTTCTGCCATCAATCACCACCCTGACATTTGTCCCCGAAAAATCATCTGACTTCAATCCTCCAAACTCTTTATGTGAAGTTGCCAATATTACGGCATCTACTCCATCAAGTGCATCTCTAAGTGATTCAAACTGAGCCAAAGATTTAACATGTGGATCGTAGACTACTACCTTTGCCCCCCTATCTTCCAAATCACTAATGATGGCATAAGAAGGGCTCTCCCTACAGTCATCTATATCTGCCTTATACGACAAGCCCAACACTGCAACTTTAGAATCATTTAATGATTTTCCAAATGTATTCAATCCCATATCGGCAAAGTCAACGGTATTTTTTGGCATCTCTTCATTTATTTGACAAGCAAGTTTCAAAAACGTATGACTAAAACCACTAGTTCTTTCTGAATAGTCAATTAAATAATATGGATCTACCGGAATACAGTGACCGCCAATACCACATCCTGGATAGTGAGCCATAAATGAAAATGGTTTTGTAGCAGCCCCATCAATTACATTCACCACGTCAATCCCCAACTTATCAAAGGCAATAGCCAGCTCATTCACGAAAGCGATATTTATGTTTCTAAATGAATTTTCCACTACTTTTACTGCTTCAGCCTCCTTCAAAGTCTTCATCGGTCTTATCTCGGCTGATATTATCGATTTATAAAAATCAACCGCCTTATCCAGACTTTCCTTGTCATATCCACCGACAACCCTGGGAATATTTGATACATTCCATTTCTTATCCCCAGGGTTTATTCTTTCCGGACAATGAGCAATAGAAAATTCACCAACAGATAAACCCGAATACACTTCAAGCACGGGAATTACCAGCTCCTCACAAACTCCAGGGTTTACGGTGGATTCCAGTATTACTAATTGACCTTTTTTCAAATATTCACCGACGCTTCTACACGCACCTTCCACCGGTTCATAATTTGGGAGCCTGTTCTCATATACGGGAGTAGGCACACAAATGACAATGATGTCGGCATCTTTTACCCGGGACACATCTGTCGAAACATCCATCTTTGTAGTCTTCAGCATTCTGTCTATGGCACTATCTGCAAAGGGAGATTTCCTTGACTTTATGGATTTAACTTTTTCTTTATCAATGTCTATACCGACCACATCATACCCCCTATTTGCAGCCAAAAGTGCCAAGGGCAATCCCACATAACCAAGTCCAATAATTACCAATTTTTTGTTAACTTGCTTCATAAAATAATTTGTAATATTTGTAACTTCATTACGTTAATAATAGTATTGATTTAATAATAACACTTACTGTATATTTGTACTATACATTACATTTGCTTTATATTAAACTCATTTGACCCAATGAATAAAAGGCTCCTCATATCAACTACTTCCCTGGGAATCTTGTCAATACTGGCTGTTGTTTACTACGCACTGTCTACCCCCCAAAGACAATTAGATGACAACTTCTCACATATCAAAAAAGTTCTTGCTCTATCTACGACCAAAAATCCCGAAATTTTTACCGAAATGTATTTTGAGGATCACACAAAGTTACCAAAAAAGATTAACCAAAAACACATTGGAGAGAAATATAAATTTAAGTTTTCAATTCGTAACTTAGAAAACCAAGATATGGATTACAAATACCGGATCTACTCAATCAGTGAAGGCACAAAAACAGTAACTGAAGAGAACTCAGTCTCAGTCAAACTTGGTCAAGTCAAAACCATCGAAGGATCCACAGGAATTCTCGTACCCATTCGTACCCAGGTTGTAGTCGAGCTTACAGATACAAACCAAAGCATCTCTTTCTGGATGGATGCTGACAACCCTATCTCAGATAATTCATTAAAAATATAAAATAATATGAAAAAGGTATCAATTATCATCCCTTGCTACAACGAAGAAAAAGGCATTGGAAATGTCATAAAACACATTCCATACAAAAAAATAAAAAAACTTGGCTACAAAACCGAAGTCCTTGTTGTAGACAATAACTCAAAGGATAAAACCGCCAGAGTTGCCATGGATCATGGTGCGTTTGTTTGTTACGAAAGCAAACAAGGCAAGGGCAACGCCATCAGGACAGGCTTCAGGTGGATAAGCGACGACACCAAATATGTTGTCATGTTGGACGGAGACAATACTTATAAAGCCAAAGAAATACCTCGCCTACTTGAGCCGTTAATGAGTAATTTCTGCGATGTCATCATTGGTTCCAGGCTTGAGGGAAAGATAAGAGGATCTGCGCTTAGCTTCTCACACCGTCTGGCCAACTGGTTCTTTACATTCTTTGTCCGCTATTTCTACCTGACCAATACTTCCGATACTTGCACCGGATTTTTCGCCTGGAAAAGAAACGTCGTCGAAAACTTATTCCACTACACCAATTCCCCAGGCTTTGCCATCGAAACGGAAATGATTACCAAAATGGCCAAATTGGGCTACAGGATGTATTCAGTCCCTATCACTTATGATGCCAGAGCTGGCGAATCAAAAATTTCACCATTAAAAGATGGTCTACGAATCACCTGGATGCTTATAAAAAACCTTGTTTGGAGACCGGACTCAAAGACAAAAAGCATCCTGGCTGATAAGCGACCATTTCAGGTAGCATACTCGGAGAATACTTCAGAATAACATGGACAGCTCCCTGCATAAAACCAAGATCGCTTTTATCTCCGACGCGATATGGCCATACAACAAAGGTGGTAAAGAAAAAAGACTCTTCGATATTGCGACCCGTTTATCTAAAGCAGGACTCGACGTCCATGTGTACACCATGAAATGGTGGCCAGGCCCACGAAAAATAAACAACAACAGAATAACACTACATGCTATATGCAATCTCCACCCTCTCTACTCTGGCTCAAGACGCTCCATCAAAGAAAGTGTGTTCTTCGCTCTATCGTGTTTCAAATTGATTTTTGAGGATTGGGATATCGTCGATGTCGATCACATGCCTTTTTTCCCTCTGTACTCCATGAAGATTGTGTGCTTGCTAAAAGGCAAAAAAATGATCGCCACCTGGCACGAAGTGTGGGGGAATGATTACTGGTTAAAATACATGGGCAAGTTAGGTTTTATCTCCTCACTCATAGAAAAATTTAGCGTTTTATTACCGGACGAGATTATATCCATCTCCAGTCACACAACCAAACAATTAAGGGGCAAGCTGGGAAGCCAAAAAGAAATCACAACTATTCCGGTAGGCATAGATATCAAACACATAAACAGTGTTCGTCCATCCCCCATCAAGACCGATGTCATTTACGCCGGCAGACTTCTTTCTCATAAAAATGTTGATGTCCTAATCAAGTCGATCTCCTTACTGAAAAAACTACACCCAGAAATAAAATGCCTGATCATCGGCGACGGCCCGGAAAAAAATCAGCTTATACAACTCTGCTCAGATTTGAAATTAAATAAAAACATCAAATTTTTTGGGTTTGTTAAAGATATCGACACCGTCTATTCACTGATGAAATCATCAAAAGTTTTTGTCTTCCCCTCCAACAGGGAAGGCTTTGGGATAGTGACTATCGAGGCAAACGCATGTGGAATTCCTGTAATTACCACAAATCACCAGGACAATGCCTCAAAAGACCTTATCACTGCTGAAGAAAATGGTTACCTGTGCAATTTGGACGAATATGAAATTGCCAACTCAATCAGCCAAAAAATACTCCGGAATTCAAACAAAAATCTAAAGCATATGTGTCTTAGCCATGCCACAAAATACAACTGGAATCGAATAATATCTAAGGTTCAAGACATATATCAAAAATGAAAATTTGTTTCATCACTCCCTATCCCCCAAAGCAGGGCGGGCTAAGCACTTATTCCAAGCGCATCGTCGACTATTTGTCCAATCAGCCCAAAATAGAAGTATCCGTCCTTCCCTTCAATTCGTTTTTAGATATCCAAGGATTGTTTACTATCCCAAAGCAAAAATTTGACGTAGTCAGACTTGAATACAACATACCTGCTTACGGATTTTCATCGTTTCCACTGTTCTTTATTTTAATGTTTTTAAGATTACTCACTAAGACGGTTTTCGTAGTTAATTTCCATGAAATCAAAAGGGAAACAGACATGCTCGGTGGCCTCGGTACGTTATTTTTTCAAATATTTAGCCTACCCTTTCACAAGATATATGTCCACACTTTGCAAGCCAAACAAATCCTGGAACTCAAATGTCACCTCAACCCCAAAAAAATATTTACTGTACCTCATGGCACTTCTCAGTTTAAAGACAAAACCAGCAATTATGAAGAAATAAAAAGTAAATACAAGCTAAACAACAAAAAAATTGTTCTATATTTTGGATACATTCATCCCGACAAGGGCATAGAATACTTGCTAAAGGCAATCAAACAACTAAAAGTCCAAGACCCCGCCACATATTCTTCACTTCAGATAATTATCGCCGGTGACATAAGAACCAGGATGGGTTTGTTCAAATACTTTGAAAAAAAGGATATTGCGTATAAAAGCTACCTAATAGATCTAACCGAAAAACTGGGTATCAAAAAGACTGTGCGCTTCATCGGCTTTATCGAACAAAAATACATATATAGCCTACTAAGCTCTGCCCATCTAATAGTGTTTCCATACACCAAAGTCGAACAAAGTGGCGTATTGAACATGGTCCTGCCCTTAAGTGTTCCCATCATAGCCTCAAACATAGGCGGACTAAAAGAAACCTTGTCGGAGACGGGAGTATTGGTGAACACCGCTGACTTCAAAGGGATCGCCACTCAAATAAGCATACTGATAAAAGATAAAGCTTACTACAAAAAGATATCCGCCAGCTATAAGTCCTTAGCATCCAAATTGCAAGTCTCGCACGTTACCAGGTGCTTCTTAAACACTCTAAATCCTATATGAAAAAAGACAATTTAATCTTCTCTGTCGTGGTCTGCACCTACAATGGCGAGACAAAAATAGGAAAAGCCATAGATTCAGTACTCTCACAGAACTTTCCCAAAAGCAAATATGAAGTAATAGTTGTGGATGATGGTTCCTCCGACAACACGGCAAATATCGCAAAAAAATATCCGGTCAAATTTATCAAACACTCCAAGAATCGCCAGCTTTCTGGGGCCAGAAATACAGGACTGAAAAATTCAAAAGGTCAAATATATGTCTGTTTTGATGATGATTGTTTTGCCGATAAAAACTGGCTTAGCAACATCTACAGTGTTTACCAAACCAAAGACAATATTGCAGGAGTAGGTGGAAAAATCATCACAGTCAAAAACCCTTCACTCTTAGACTCGTATCTATATGAGTCAAATTACATGAACCCAAATCCATCATCAAACTACTCATACAGCCCTGCCTCTCGTCTTTTCAATTATCTCAAAGTTACCCTAGTCGGTAGGGATAAGACTAGGACAATATATCAAACAAACGACCTCGCAGGTGGAAACTCTTCGTTTCCCGTCGAAATATTGAGGTCTGTCGGTGGTTGGTCAGATGAATATAGCGGCATAGAAGATATAGAGCTGTGTCGCAGAATAAAAAATAAATATCCGGAAAAAAAGTACTTCGTAACAAAAAAAGCTCTCATCACGCATGACCCGAAATTAACTCTCCGACGGTTTCTAAAGACACAACTCAAAAGAAGCAACGCCACCTACTTGTATTTCAAAAGATACAATACGCTTCCACCTATCTTTCCGTTCCCCATAGCATTCATTGTGCTTTCACTTATATCACTATTTATTTCACCTCTAACATTTCTAGCTACACTACTCATAAGTCCGCAGATCATGTATTTTTCTTGGCTCATAAAATCACTCAAAAAAAGACAGCTTATACATCTTCTGTTCCCTTATATACAGCTTATTTACGAGTCAACTTTTATAGTGGGCATATTAAAATCAGCAATTTAAAATGATATCAGTAGTAATAATTCTTAAAAACGACCTAAGGATAGTCAGCACAATAAAGGAGCTAAACAAACAGACCTACAAAGGTAAATTCGAAATTGTTGTAGTAGACAGATCCACTATTACTTACCCAAAGATCAGAAGCAAGGTTCCCCTAAGGTGGATAAAATATGACCCCAAGGGAAGACGGTTCACCATCCCACATCAAAGAAATGTCGGCATAAGAGAAGCAAAGGGTGAGATTGTAGTATTCCTGGATGCAAACTGCATTCCCAAACCCAATTGGCTAACCAAGATGGTTGAGCCAATGAAAAAAGAAAATGAAAACCTTGTACTTGGAGTCACACTTTCTACAAACGAAAATTCTCTAAACAACATACCCACAGAGAGATATGGACGAAAAAAATACGTCGACGACGCTTGGACTAACAACCTAGGATTCAAAAAAAAGATCATCAAAAATGTCGGATATTTTGATGAATCCTTTGACTACGGCTCCGATGTTGAGTTTAGCTGGAGAACAATTAACCTGGGCTACAAAATCCGCTATCAGCCGGAAGCAATTTCATATCACGACTGGGGGGATATCAAAGAAGAAATAGGAAGATCAATTCTCTACGGAAAGGCGCGCACCAAACTATACATAAAACACTACAAGACTCACTGGAAAAATTTATTTGGAAAAGATTCACCGGTACTTTTGTACCCCACTCTAATCTTGCTCCTACCCCTCGCCTTCATATTTCCTTGGTATCTACTCGTGTTTCCATTGTTAATGTTGAAAAATATCAGAGAAAAAAATCCATTGGGAATACTAACAAAACATATATTTTTCGGCATCGGTGTCCTTACAGAGCTCAAAGACCTAGCACTAAGAAAATTGAAATCAAACAAATAATCGCTGGGCAATTCTAGATTTTCATGTAATATTTATTACTCAGTAAGCTACAATGAAATGTAACTAAAAAATGAATAAAGCGTTTGTAAAGAGAATAATCAACACAGAATTCACCTATTTATTTGGATTCGCCCTGTTCCTATCCATAGTCTATGGATTATTAATAAATTCAGCTCTTCCCCTTCTTGGTGTCCGCGATCCTCTTTCCTATAAATACCTAACACCTGTCTACCTGTTCTTTCTTCTGCCATTTATAAAATTATTAATTGAATATATAAGGTGGTTCAAGCAGCGTGTCTCCGCCTGGATTATAGGAATAATTCTAGTTCTCAACCCCCTCTTAGCAATTGCAGGAGTAAATTATCTTGACAATACCGGTGATGGATCCATAGCCGTCGCCTCCATTGTACTAGTATCGTTTGTTTTCATTCTCACACTGATCTACGCACCTTCATCAAAAGGAATCATCAAACTTTCACTATATTCCTCAGCCATCTCACTGCTATTCGCCAACTCGCTTCGGAGTCATTTCCTGGTAGGCTGGGATATTCACCAGGAATACTTGGTATTTCAGAATACCAACTTACTCAATTACTGGGACATAAACGCACTCAGAACCGCCTACAACGCCTGTCTCAGTATCACCATCCTTCCCACCACAATCCACCAGCTCACAGGAGTTCCCCCTATGGACGTCTTCCGTATTATCTATCCCTTGATAATTGCTCTGATCCCTGTAATTGTTTATCAAATAGGCACCCGAATAACCGGTAGCAAAGTTGCCTACATTGGAGGATTTCTCTTCTTAATCCAAAACCAGTTTATGGCTCAGCTCCCCGCACTGCTAAGACAAAGCATCGCCTTTGTATTCTTTGCTTTGATGATCGATTTCATATTAAGAATAAATATAAACCCCAAATACAAAAAATGGGCAATTCTATTATCCGGGATCGGGGTTATCTGGTCACACTACTCGACCACGTATATCATGATGACGCTACTGACAACCGCAAAAATTATTAGCATGCTCATAAACAAAAGATGGCCAAGCAAAAATGTAATAAATTCGCTATCCTACAAAACCCTAATCGGCTTGTTCATTCTTGCTTTTTCCTGGAATGTATTGATTACCGATACTGCTAGTGGTCTGATTCATACAATCCAAAAAGTCTTAGTGAACATTGGCGACACCTTTACTCTAGAAAACAAATCGGACATGGTAAAAAGTGTTTTTTATCAAAAGTCCAACAACAGTGCTGCAGTCAACGAATACTTCACCAAAACACTGCAACGGCTTCAGAACAAAGAGACATTTGAAAATTACAAAATTAATCCGATCTCACTGGACACAGGAAGACAGCTACTCCGCACAGATCCTGTGGCGGTATATTTCCATTTTGTCATCCCTTGGGTATTCAGAGTAGCAATTATTGTCGGAACTGTGTTTCTTTTCATTGCCGTTATAAAACAACGTAGAGGAACGCTAGCCGTCAGTCTCTCCTTCGCTATGTTTATCTTTGTGCTGGGAATCATTGTCTTACCAAAAATCTCTGAAGAATACAACGTAGAAAGGATGTTGCAGCAAATGCTAATACTACTGTCACCACTCGGTGCTGTTGGACTATATAAAATGTTCGGCGCAGTCAAGAAAATACCATCATCTATTCCTGTTACCATAATCGTACTATCTTTCTTGTATCAATCCTCCGGTTTTATTGACCATCTGGTCTTCGGCACAAGCAACTGGATGTTTTCCAACTCAGGCGAATCGTATTTCAGATATTTCACCACTTCGGAGGAGGTAGCAGGAGTCAAGTGGTTAGAAGCCAATACACCGCCCAACACTCTGCTGTATACGGATAAGTACACAAAATTACGGCTCACTGCATATTCAAAACAGCGCTTCAGCTATATTTCCAATGAAATAAATCCACCGGTAATCGAAAAATTCGGATATGTACTATCCGGTTTCGCCGGTACGAGAGCCAATGCCGTCTTTGCCAGCGTAAACGGTCGAGCACTAAGATTCAGTTTCCCGGAAAAATACTTGACCGATACTCGCAATTTAATATATTCCAACTCGGGTGCAGCTATTTACAGATGAAGACAACAAAGGTTCTTGTATTCCCAAAAGATTCCAACCCGTACCAATCCTTGCTCTATAGTCGCTTAGGTAAGCAAACAATAATCACTTACCTGGTAGGCATAACATCTTCCCAAACAATAAACAATTTTCTTTTCCCTTTTCAGCTAATCTTATACGCAATGAAGGGCTACAAAATCTTACACATTCATTGGGTATATCAGTTCACTTTCCCCGGAGCAAGCAATATCTCAAGATTATTATCTACCATCTATTACTATTCAATCCTAACCTTCATCAAACTCTGCGGATACAAAATCATTTGGACTGTCCACAATGTGATTCCTCACAAAAAAATACTCAACAATGACGTCAGAGCCAGAAGATTCTTGTCCAAAATATCCTCAGCCAAAATTATTCACTCAAGCGCAACGAAAACCGAACTACAAAGACATGACATCGACACCGACAATTGTTTCGAAGTCCCCATAGGCAACTACATCGGTATCTATCCCAACACAATATCCAAAAGCGACGCCCGCAAAACACTCAAGCTAAGTCCAAAAGATTTCGTCTTCCTCTTCTTGGGTAGAATCGAACCATACAAAGGTATCGAGAATCTTGTAAGCGAATTCTCCAAGCTGAAAATGCCGCAAACAAAACTGATCATTGCCGGCAGATGCTCGGACTCAAAATTCAAGAAAAAAATTCTCAAGTACGCCAAGTCACCAAACATAATGATTGATGATAGATATATTCCGGACAGTGAAATTCAGACTTTCTTCAATGCCGCAAACATCGCCGTCTACCCATTTGACAAAGTCACCACCAGTAGTGGTGTCATCCTCGCTATGTCGTACAAACTACCCGTTATCTTCCCCAAAACAGGCAACCTCTCAGACCTTCCTGACAGTATTGGTTACAGTTACAACCATACAGACTCCCAAGGCCTAAAAAGGTGCCTTAGAGATGCCGCAACCGACAAATCAAAGACAGCCCAACTCGGCACAAATGCGTACTCATATGTAAAAAAACTTGACTGGCAAATCATCGCCAACACAACAGCCAAAATCTACCGTAATGTGCTAAAACAATCAAGCAGATAACCCAAGGTGTCTGATTTTAGCTTTTAACTCAGACAGAGTTGTCATCAGAAGTTTACCTGCCCGATAAACAAAAAATCTAAAATAAAAATCGTAATTTATTCCAAACTCTCTTTGCAAAAAAGACCAGTGTTTCCTAGCCATATATAGATTATTCTTAAATATTTCAGTCTCATAAGACAGAAGCGAACGAGAATGGTTCCCTCCGGTATTCTTGTTTTTATAATAGTGATAACTAACCACATGGGGACAGTAAACTATATTGTAGCCATTCTCCAAAGCGCTCAATTGAAAATCAGTCTCTTCCCGCCATGAGTTTTTTCTATAGTGTTCGTCATAAGATATCCTGTCTATTATTTCTTTTTTAAACAACATGGAAGCGTCAACAAGCGAAACCTGAGTATCTCTTATTAGCCTAACTTCACAATTTGTCGTCAATAAATTTTTGTTGACAGGCAGCTCTTTTACTTTATTTGCTCTTTGAAAACTATCCTTCTTTGCCTCCCCTCTTTGCATCCAAATCCGCCTGCCGGCAATAATATCTGCCCCTTCTTTTCTCATGTGATCGAGCAAAGTCTTAAAGTAATTATCTGTCAGCTCCAGATCGTCCTCTCCAATGAAAATATATTTTCCTGTTGTTTTGGATATGGCCTTATTCCTACTATACGGCGCACCTTTGTTTACAGGATTTCTAAAGTACTTTATTTTCTGCTCATTCTTGGCTAAAGACTTTAAATACTGACCTGTCTTATCTAGTGAGCAGTCATCTACTATTACAACTTCCTTTACAAATTTTTGATCTATATATGAAGACAGCACTTCTTTCAAAGTACCCAGACGATTGTAAGTAGGAATAATTACACTGACCAAATCTGTTGTTTTTCCCATTCCAAATTATTTTGTAATATTGTCTATACATCATTGTATATTATCTGTATGATAATTTACATACACATAAATACAAACAATGAAAATACTTGTCTACCCTGAAGATTCCAATCCATACCAACAGCTTCTATATTCCAGATTCAAAAAACCTGATGAAGTTGTCTATTTGCGACACAAGCTACATCATCATTTTCTCAGTCTTCTTATACTCCCCTTTCAGATCTTGTCATATAGATTCCGAGGCTTTAGCATATTTCATATCCACTGGCTTTACACCTTCCGCTTCAAAGGCACCGGTAACTTGTATACGCTCTTTCCCTTCAAGCTTTTTATGACTGTCTACTGTCTTGCCATCTTGATGTGGATCAAACTTTTGGGCTACAAACTTGTCTGGACTGCTCATGATTTAATCCCTCATGGTGATTACTTTCTTAGCAATAATTTTGTTACGAGAATTTTATCAGTGCTATCAGACGCCATTTTTATACATTCAAAATATTCACTCCCTCCCATGGAAAAGATGAGGATAGATACAACCAAAGTTCGTATACTAAGTATCGGAAACTATATTGGTCTATATCCCAACGAAATTACAAGTGGAGAAGCAAGGAGAAAACTGGGTTTAGACAGGAAAGCCTTAATTTTTGGTATGTTTGGAAAGATAGAAAGATACAAAGGCATTATCGATCTAATCAAAGTGTTCAAGCAAGTCAACCTGCCAAACTCAAACCTTGTCATTGTCGGTATTTGCCCCGATATCGAATTAAAAAATCAAATAACAAAATTGTCAAAAGATCAATACAATATCAAACTATTTTTGACATTCATAGATGATGCTGATGTTCAAGTCTACATCAACAGTTTTGATATACTCGCTTACCCATTCAACAACATCAATACCAGCAGCTCGGTTATCCTCTCCATGTCATTCAAGAAGCCTGTTATTTGTCCACGAACAGGAGACCTCTCAGAACTTCCCAATAATACAGGGATTTATTACGACTTCACCAACAAACATGGTCTAAAGAATTCATTAATTGAAGCACACAAACAAAGACGCAACCTGAGCAAGATGGGTCAGGTAGCCTATGACTATGCCAAAACTCTCAATTGGAAAAACATAGCCAAGGGTACAAAAGAGGTGTATAGCAAGATATGAAAATCACATGAGAGTTCTTGCCTACCCGAAAGATTCTAACCCTTATCAAAATTTACTCTATTCTAGATTTACGAAAAATATCACGGTCACCTATCTCACAGATCTATTTTCAAATCACAATCTATCACTTCTCATACTACCAATACAGTTAATCTTTTATCGACTTAAAGGTTATCAAATTTTTCATCTACACTTTATTTACACTTTCAGATTGATCCATTTCCCATACAGCACCACTCTACCCTTTAGACTAGCAATGTCTATATATTTTGTGCTATTTCTCCTCCTAATAAAAGCCTTAGGTTTCAAACTTGTCTGGACCACTCACGACCTCATCCCTCACGGAAATTTTTTTGTAGACGACATTGGGATGATGAGATTCCTATCCTACATAGCCAATGCCAAAATTGTTCACTCCCCCTCCTCACTCAAAAAAATGGCGGATTTAAATATGAACACAACTGCTTCCACGATAATCCCCATCGGTAACTACATTGGTCTGTATAAACCAAAAAAGAAAGAATCAAAATCTAGTCATAGTAAGAGATCAAATGATGAAATTGTGTTTGGATTCTTCGGCAAAATTAGAGAAGACAAAGGAGTTGTAGAACTTCTGAAAGTCTACAACTCCACCAAACTTCCAAAATCAAGACTCCTCATCGTTGGCCAATGTGATGCAGATTTAGAAAAAAATATAGTTCTTCTTTCAAAAAACAATAAACAAGTCAAACTAATTCTAAAACACATACCCGATAATCAGGTAAGCGACTACTTCAACTTGTTTGATATTGTTGTTTTGCCGTTCAAAAATATCACCACCAGCAGCTCTATCCTGTTGGCGATGTCGCTAAAGAAGCCGGTCATTTGTCCCCTTATGGGAGAGATAGTAGATGTCCCTCGCAATACCGGTATCTACTACGACCCCAACAATCCCAACGGTCTAAAAGAGTCCCTTATATACGCCGCAAATCACAAATCAGAACTATCCACTTTGGCAACAAACGCCTATAAATACATGGAATCTATTGACTGGGAAAATTCATCTTTATCAACGACGAAGCTTTATAAATTATTATTATCTAAGTAATATGATTCTAAAAAAAACCTTACCCCCCTCATACTTGTCATGGAACAAGAAATGGGGATCCCCTTACGGAAATACGTACTTCTGGTCAATATTAAATACCAAAATCACCTTTAATTTTTTGCGACTCAGGCTCGTATCTTTTTTACGAGAAAATGTTTATGTTATGAAATTGTTAGGCATGTTTGCTTTTCAAGACAACAGCTTTACCAGGTCCGCAGAATATCCTTGGGCTTTCACTGCTACAAAACTCAAAAAGAGAATGAAGGTGGTTGAAATTGGCGGTGGCCTAAGTGGATTTCAGTTTGTATTATCCAAAAGTGGCATGAGAGTATCAAATGTTGATCCGGGTGAAGAAAAATATGGCTGGGGTTACTCTTCAAAACAAATAGATTTGATGAACCGAGCTTTTGATTCAGATGTCACATACATCCCAAAAACCTTAGATCAGGCTGGCATTGCCCCCAACTCAATAGACAGAGTCTACTGTATTTCAGTGATCGAACACTTATCACCAATGGAACAAAAACAAATCATGAAACACGCATATAAAATACTCAAAAAGGGCGGCTATTTTATACTCACTGTAGATCTATTCCTCGATATCTATCCGTTTACACAGAAACAAACCAACAAATGGGGATCAAATGCTTCAATCAAAGAACTTATTTCAGGGACTAGATTCAAATTACACATCGGTCATAAAAACGAACTAACAGGTTTCACTGAGTTTGATGAGAAAAAGATATTGGAAAATCTATCCTCCTATCTTTTAGGTACTGATTATCCCGTCCTCACCCAAGCCTTTGTGCTGAAAAAATAGTTGTAAAGGTATATGCCGACAGTCATCGTGCTAGTAATCACCGATGCGTACCCCACTCCCACAATCCCTTTCGGCAACAAAAGATATACCAACGATAGCAACAATATCGTACTCACAACTTGAGTCCTCACAATAAACGACATCCTATTTCTCAACATCAATCGGTTGCTGAAAAAATAGATTGCAACATAATTTAGCGTAGACAACAGAGTTAGTTGTAAATACGGATATCCGTTCACTGCATATTGTTCTCCAAATACTCCAAGTAGGAATTTTCCAAACAAGAAAAGAAAAGCAACTATCGGAAGTACAACTCCATAAGTTACCAAGATAGGTCTTCTCATAGATATAGATGATCCCGAGTGAGAACTTTCTGTAAAATATGACTTTGAAATAGCGGCCGGAACCAGCATCAAGATACCTACAATCATATTTGGAATATTAAAGAAGGCAGTTTGTGCTGCAGAAATTCCATTAGTGATTATGATCGGTAATATCATATTTGGCAAACCGCCAATAATCCCGGAAAGATAAATACCAAACGTAAATTTCTTTACAACATTCATCTCATTCAAATCAAATGTCGGCCTTAAAGTCACACCAAACCTGGTAGAAATTAGAAATAAACACAGGACTACTGCTGCAGCCGTCGCGATCATATTAGAACCGATCATTCCCCAAACTCCAAGGGAAGTTAACCCCACCAAGGCAACCAACTTAACCACACTCTGGGTAATGTTACTCAAGAATACCCAATGAGATTGTCTGAAAGCGGTAAATACCGAATCAGTAATACCATTAAGTGTAAATAGAGGAAAAAATACGATCACCATAATCAAAACAGGAATCGTGGATCTAATAAAAATCAAGTCAGGAGTCCACGAAGACACACCGGATACAAAAACCACCCCCATCATTAAAGATAGCAGAACAACTATTGTGAAGGCACTATTTATCAACCTTGCCTTGTTCGACGAGTTTGGCAAGTACCGGATCAAAGTTGTCCCGAAGCCTAGCAAAGAAAAACTGTTTATCAGAGAAGCAACAGAGAGAAAAGTTGTTGTCAGTCCAATTTCTGTAGGAGTATAAAGCCTGGCAGCGATCAACCAATAAACAAAACCAATTACTGCCATTGCGAAAGAGCCCGCCATCAACCATATTGAATTTCGATAGAGAGAGTCTGCCCACATATTTCTAAACTTCACCAAACCCCACCCATACAACGAGTTACCCATTTAAAATCCTACCAGGCAATCTTCTACAGATGTAGAAACACCCAAGATACGTAATAAAGTATTAACGAAGACTAGTTTGGGTTTGGTGAACACTACACCCACAACAGATTTAGCCGGCACTGTTACAAAAAATGACGGATTGGATACATCTACAGACGTGTCTTCGGTACAATATGGAACTTTTGCGTCATTAATCCCTGATGCTACATACACTTTCCCTACAGAACTCTTGGGGATCTTCAAGTTCTGCATGGATACTCTCACATTCAGATCCTCGCTAGTACTATTTACCATCGCCACACCAGGCTCAGAACCTGCATTTGTGAACCCCATCGCTTCTATTTTTGCAGGCTGAAATACTCTGTGAACAGTACTTGTACCGGCTCCCAAAGCCAACGACTTACTAAGAAGCTGCCATGTTTTCCCATGCGGCAATAAAGTACTAACATAGTTTGACCAGGTAAAGAAACCAAAGGAGTTAACATACATATTAGAACTATTCGGATCAAACCTTGTGGTAGAAAAATAATTTGCCCCCGCGATTCCGGATTTCATAAATTGAAGCAACTTCTTGCCTGTAAAGGGAATGGCTTCAACCCCAGACACATATGCACTATTTCTTATGTACTGCGAGGTCTTATTCCATTCAGTAATGTATATTGGCAAATTCCCCTTACCATATTTTTTCATTACATCCAAATAATACCTCCATGAAGGTTCCTCCGTGTCATAACTGTGGACCGACACCCCATCCACATGTTCCGAAATTGGATTTGACAACAAATGATCAATTATGTCAATATTCTTAGGACTGGCTGCAGCAGGTGCAAGTATCGGGATTTCTCTGCCATCGGCAATTTCTGCATCAACACTCTTAATTGCAGTCACGGCGTGCTGAAATATCTGCAAATAGGCCTCTTTCCTGGTAAGTCCAGACCCAGACAAATTCAAAAACCAGTTAATGTCCGGTTCATTCCATATTTCAATCATGTCCATATATGGTCTATACAAACGATAGTTCTTTTTCACTATATCTTCAAAGACATCCCAATTCCGAGGCACCCCAATTGTTGTGTTGCTATGTGTCAGCCACGCAGGAGAATAATCCACTATTCCTATTACTTTCATTCCTCTATCTTTAGAATATCTAAACGTGCCCCCTGTGTAATTTATGTTTGACTGATTCCAAGTATTGGGATTTTGTACATCATTTACATTATTTATATAATCATTTAAGGTAATGTTTGTAGGTAGATTGTTTTGCATATGGAAGTCATTTCTCATCATTGTCACCCCGGTATCTTTAAGTAAATTCCATGAGTCAACATGACCAAGAACCGGAGTAGAAGATCCTCCAAACACCAGTGGTGACCCCAAGGCGATATTACGTGAATAATCAATCCCCAACGGTTCGGCTGCCCCAATATCATAAACTTGACCGACCCTGGCCAAAGCCCGAGGTTCGGGATTCATTGTCATCACTCGCAAAAGTACAGCACCAAACAACAGTACCACCAATAGAACAGGTATCGATCGCTTGAGATTATTCACAACAGACGGGGTTACTTTTTTCCTATATGATCTTTTCATATCCTCTTAATTATTAGTAAGCGGAAGTTCACACATATGTAATATTAATTACACAAACTATTTTACCACATTACTTAAGGATCTTATTGTAAAATAGCTTCCAAAACAGACCAAAGTAGAGAATGAACAAGACCATCCCTGCATATGTATGAAATAGCTTCAGTGCCAGCTCAGGAGAGATACTCACTCCAATCACAATCAACAAATAAACCCGAAGAATATTTACTACATACATACCCAGAGCAGCCAGTGGATACAAAAGAACAAACTTCATTATATTTATCTTCTTATAATCCACCAAACCGATAAAGGTATAAAGAGCAGTAAACATAAAAAGAGAATCCAGTCCGGAACAAGCCTGTGCTATCGTAGCAGAAAAATTGCCAACGATAAGCGTCAAAGGCTTGACATGTATCACGCTTGGATAAGATAAAGAGAGTAAGAACCTTACCGACGACAACACTCCCCCGCTAAATATCGGCCAAAGCTTCCATACCTGGAAAATGCCCAAAGTAAAGATAAGGGATAAAACAAGACAAACCCCAATCTCCTTAAAAAACCCTTTAAAAAAATTTGTTAAAAATCTAAATCCAAATACTCCCACAAAAAGCAAAAATGGAATCGCTACTAGTACTGCATGGGCGAAAATAGTCAAACCGACATTAGTATCAAAAGACCGAAGTGTAAGTAACATACCTGCCAAATTAAAAAACATCAGTACAAATACAACCGCCAGCACCAACCACACCATTTGAGACCAATGCCACTTATAGTTTTCAATATTACTCAATCGATTTTTTATCAACAAAAAGAACATGACTGCTGAAAGAATCACCATCTTCCCTAAATTTCCATAGATATAAAAACCAAAGCCGTAGAGCAAACGTGTAGGGATCAGCCATGATCCTATTATCCCGGACACAATCACAAAAAGACCCAAAAAAATGAATAATTTTACCAACAAACTCTTTAGTGATCTATTATTCAATTTCATATGACTATCTCTAATAGTAACTATTATTACACTGCTAGTCAATCATCACTTTACAAAAAAACCCAGGGGCTGCTTAGGCAGTTTTCCCTGGGTTTTTACAAAATACACTTACGCTCTTTTCTTCAGCAAATACAAGCCACCTGACACCAAACTGGTTAATGCTCCCGTAACTAGTCCAAACTCAGGCATCAAAGGTACATTGACAACAGCCACATCAACCACAACTCCTCCAAACGGATCTCCCTCCTCCATCACTCCGGTGTTTGTCCCCGCCATAGAACCTTTGCTGGCATTAACATTTACAACCTGACCTACCGGACATTCGCTATCAAGGAATTGAACAAAGTATATTCCCGATGCGTTTGACATTGTGTTCATATTAAATCCGTTACAACTGACACTTACATCTGCTCCCTCAACCGGAACTCCGGTATCCGAAATAGCTCCCGACACTACTCCAAATTGATAAGCGTACGCCTTCGACACTCCCATGGATAAGAAACCCACCATCGCCATGGCAGCAAGCGAAAGCAGTACTTTTTTAAACTTCATATTTTTTAAATATGTAATTAATAATACTAATAATATTTAAATATAATATATAAAAGTAACAATTGTCAATACTTATTTGCAATATTTAATACAATCTATCTAAGCACCTACATACACAAAAAGACCCAGGTGATACTGTTTACAGTATTAATCTGGGTCTTGGAGAGATTAAGCTCTCTTCTTCAAAAGAAAGAGTCCACCTGAAACTAAACTAGCAAGTCCACCAGTGATTAGACCAAACTCTGGCACCATCTGAATGGGAAGTAAAGCAATATGCAACATGACTTCGGCTGTCTCGGTACCGACCACCATAGGACCGGTAGTCTGTCCCCACTCCTCTCCATTTACGGCTGTGGCAGTAACAATGCTTCCATCAGGACATTCTACTACTGGATCAGCTGAGAAGAACACTTGGAAGAAACCTGCATCATCGGTTATATCCACATATTCATAACCGTTACACGCAACAGTAACCGTAGCCCCCACAGAAGGACCGTGATCTACTGCATCTACTACCCCTTGAGCAACGTAAGTATGCACCATGTCAGCTGCTAATGCCTTTGGAATAAAGGCCGAAAATACCAAAGCGAGAGCCGCTATCGGTAGGAAAAGTTTCTTAAGCTTTATCATTTTGTATGATTAATTACTAATAATAATTAATTATTACAACAACTTGGTGTGTTGTCAACAAGGTAATGTAATTTTATTTACACAATTCGAAAATTTAAAGTACACAAAAAGACCCAGGGTAATACATTGAAAGTATTTTCCTGGGTCTGAGACAATTAAACCCTCTTCTTTAAGAGAAACAGTCCACCGGAAACTAAACTGGCAATTGTACCGGTCAATATTCCAAATTCAGGAATAATTGGCGCAAGTGATCTATTGGTAAAAGTGCAATCCAAGTGTTCACCCCCCTCAACGTTGAGTTCCACCTCCCTATTCGCTAAATCTATCACGCTCGGATTTGCAGAGTTAGCATCATTGCAAACAATCGACTCCAACATATAATTACTGGCCGACGGATCCTCTTCACCTTGCAAATAAGTCCCGGGGGTTACCCAACCCCAATCAATCATTTCCCCATTTTTTATAGTCCCTCCTGCATTACCATAAAATGAGAATTCCGTTGTGGTGTCTGTATTGGGGTTAGTCACCTTCATCACTCTTATATATCCCTCCAAGGTACAGGTAGAGCTACAACCATCATCACTATTGGTATTTCCATCATCGCATTGTTCTGGCGCCTCAATAGTGTTGTTTCCACACATTGATTGTGCACGAACCGGCGCAGCAAATAGCAATAGGAAAGCAAACATGGGAATAACTGAAAGCAATTTATATATTGTTGACTTGTACATGTCTAAACTATCTCATGGTTTTTACACAAATGTCAAGTGCAATTAGTGTGTTATATTACACATCATATTAGGTTTAATAATTCAGTTCCATCTTTTAAACTCAAAGCAGTAGCGTGACTAATTTACATTCTGTCTAGTCACGCTACACCTTTCAATCACTACTGAGAAGCGAAATTATTTCTTCTTCCTTAGAAACATCATTGTTCCCCCTGAAGACAACAATGCCAATGCTCCTGTCAAAGCACCAAACTCCGGCATTTGCACATCGTTGGCAGCCTGACATTCCTCTTTACTATCCCAGCTATCTGGCAAACTACTATAGTCTCCTATGTGACCATCGTGTGCACTCCAATTATCATCAGGCATACATTTGTGATATGTTGGTTTCGGGTCATTCGGTCCTTGTGCCTCGTGGTGTAATACTATCCATTGTTGAGCAGCCATTGTCTTTGGGGCAAAGACAAAGAAAAGAGCAAACAAGATCACTAACGTCTTGATTCCATTCATAATTTTTATTACGTTATTTATATTCTTATTATATATAAGTAACTTGTTTAATAATATTGTAAATGTAAGTTTTATTACATTAACATATTCATTATTAACGAAAAGTTTATATTTGTCAAATTACCAAAAAAAGAGCCCCTCTTTAAGGGGGCTCTTTTTGATTCAGCACTTCCTCAATTTTGTTTTGGCGCAGTCGTATTATCTTCCGTTCCCTCTTCTCCTTCATCTTGAGTCATTCCCTGTGTGGTGTCCTCGGTACCAACCTCCATATCACCTTGTGACCGATCACCTACCTGCCCTTCACTTCCTGTTTTGTTATTTCCTTGTGGATTTCGGTTGGTGCTACTTCTATCCCCATTACTATCGCCGGATGTCATACCATTGTTGTTAGGTCTATTTGTGTCTGTATTTGTGTTACCCGAATTGGTGTCATTCATTTTAGTGTCATCCATGTTCGAGTTGTTCCTATTTGTGTTATCCATATAAAAATTTATCTAATAATATGATCCTATAAACCTGGTTTAGTTATCTATATGTAATATATATTACTTTCTAATCATATTGAATATTACTTCACCTGTCAAGTCTCTTTCCCGCCATCGTCATTATCCCTGTCATTCCCGACCTGATCGGGAATCTATACAAATCGGTGTCTTCTTCCCCTGTCATTCCTGCGAGCGCAGCACAGCAGTGCTAAGTCCGCAGCACAGCAGTGCTAAGTCCCGACTCACAGTCGGGACGCTCACAGTCGGGAGGCGGGGATCCATACAAATTATTCCCTCCTCTTCCTCTCTGTCATTCCTATTATCCCTGTCATTCCTGCGAAGGCAGGAATCTATATAGATTTACCATTTTCCTCAGTCATTGCTGTAAATGTTTAATATTTCGTTGACAAAAATATACAATATTTGTCAACAAATATGAGAATCAACACCCAAGACCTTACCCTACAAAGAAACTACCTAGAAAAGTATCAGTATTTA
>Ga0172379_10003185_pt1 | contig 26772 bp, 24 predicted proteins | sample GrowelOW334metaG_FD_119756 | JGI IMG/M metagenome (GOLD analysis project Ga0172379, IMG submission 119756) | Groundwater microbial communities from an aquifer near a municipal landfill in Southern Ontario, Canada - Groundwater well OW334 metaG | ecosystem: Environmental > Aquatic > Deep...
GCGCTCGTCGCGATCATGCGCCGGCTTCTCCTCATCCTCAACGCCATCCTCAAAACGAAGCAGCGGTGGCAGGCACCCGTGCCCGCCACCGCTTGACTTCCAACACAACTGCTCCGTGGTGAAGAAGGCCAGCTCGTGGTAAAGAAGGCCCGCTCACCCGGGACGAAGTGACCGAGACACGGGATAAAGCGTCTGTAAGACGATCCGCTCTTGTTCGCACTCACGTGCGGTCCTATCTTGCCGCACGTCGCGAATTATCTGCCCATCAGTTCACCGCGACGCGCCGCCACCCCAGTCGATGCTCATTAATCTCGTCCCGGACTTTTTCACGGTCCTGCAAAGCACCGATCCGGTGGCGGCTTACCAGCGCTACTTCGAGACGCATCGCCCCCTGCTCGAGGCGTACTGGCACAATTACGTGCTCGACCCCAGCGGTCCGCACTTCCTCGATGTGGTGCGCGAAGCCGTCTACGCCGACCGCGATGACCTGCGCGCGATGCTCGATCGCGTCGACACCGCCGCCCTCGCCAGATCGGCCGAGGAACAGTGCGCCGCCCTCTTTGCGCTGGATTCACGAGTCGATGTCGTCCTGATGGTCGGGGTCGGCGGCGCCAATGCCGGCGAACTCGTCGTCAATGGCAAGGGCATCGCCTTCGCCTGCCTTGAGCACTTCACCGGCGTGGCCAATGCGTCCACGCGCGGCCTGGGCCTCGAGCCCGAGTTGCTCCCCATGTGGCTCTCCCACGAGATCGCGCACGCCGTGCGCTACACCTCGCCCCAGAGCCGCAGTGCCATGCGCCAGTTCATCGCTGATCAGGGTGGCTACTACTCGTACTGGGAAACCGGCCGGCACGTCGCGCTCCGCGAGCACCTCATCAACGAGGGCCTCGCCGTGCAGGCTGCGCGCTTGCTCAGCCCCGGTCACGCCCCGTGGGAGTACTTCGGCTTCCAGCGGCGCCAGTACGTGCGCACCCGCGAGATGGAGCCCATCCTCTTCCGTTCCGTCGCCGAAGAACTCGACCACTCGGCACTCGGCCTGCGCCTGCGCTGGCTCTCCGGCGGCATGAGCGACGACGCGCGCACCGTGGACCGCTACGTCATCCCCGAGCGCGCCGGCTACTTCCTCGGCGCTCGCTTGGTCGAGGACGCCATCACCGAGCACGGCATCGCCAAGTGCCTGCGCATGTCTGCCCAGGAACTCCTCGGCATGGCTCCTGAAGAGATGGTGGCCCGGACGGCGTAGCGACTGGTACACTGGCCTTTATCACCACGGAGCGCACGGAGAACGGCTTGAGGGCCACGGAGGACTACAAATACTGGGGTAACAACATCGCGCCACGCAGAGCATCGCGTGGCGTTCGCTGTTCCCCCAAGAAGTTGTACTACTCCGTGGCCCTCCGTCTTTCCTCCGTGAGCTCCGTGGTGAAGAAGGCCAGCTCCGTGGTGAAGAAGGCCAGCATACCCGCGCCAGACTCAGCGAATACACCCCTCCACCCATTCCCGAAACTCCCTGCGAAACCGCGCTGTCGAAAATCGTTCTGCGTTGGCCCGGCATGCCGCCGAGGTAAACCGATGCGATGACCGTTCGAAAACCCCGACAGCCGCCGCTACAGCTTCTGACGTCTGCGAACTGAAGAACACCCCCGTCTCCCCCTCTCGCACCGTCTCCCGCGCTCCGCCCACCCCGTACGCGATCACCGGAGTGCCACACGCCTGCGCTTCCACAGGCAGGATCCCGAAGTCCTCATCCGCCGCAAACACAAACGCCCGCGCCCGACGCAGGTAATCGCGCAGCACCTCCCTCGGCTGCGCGCCGAGTATGCGCACGTTCTTTCCCGCCGCACCCCGCACCCGTCCCATCTCCGGTCCATCGCCGATGATCACCAGTTCGTGATCGGGCAGATGGCGCGTGAACGCCTCCGCGATCATGGGCAGCTTCTTGTAGGGCACCATCCGCGACGCGGCAAGGTAGAAATTTCCTCTCTCGCCGCCTGGCGTGAAGTACTCCACGTCAGCCGGCGAGTAGATAAGCGTCGACGTCCGCCCGTAGCAGCGTCGGATACGATCGCGGATGTACTCGGAGATCGCCGCGTAGGCGTGCGGTGTTTTCGCAGCGCGCGCATCGCCGCGACGTATCCAATTGAGTGTCGCCCGGGCCATGGCCCCGGTGAGTCCGTGATCAAGACCCGCTTCAGACAGGTATTGTTCGCGCAGATCCCATGCGTAGCGCATCGGCGAATGACAGTGCACGAGGTGCGTGGCGCCACGCGGCACACGCACCCGGTGCGCCACGGCGTGAGTGTTCGAGATCACCACGTCATAGCCGTCGAGCTGGAGCCCGCGCATGGCGTTCGGCATCAGCGGCAGCAGCTGCCTATATCGCCGCGCGATCCCTGGTATGTGTTGCATCCATGTTGTCCGTACCGTACGCCCGGTCAGCCCTAGCGCTTCGCGGTCGGATGGTGCGAGGCTGTCCACCAGCGCAAACAGGTCAGCCTGCGGGTAGACCGCCAACATCTCCTTGAGCACCAGCTCCGACCCGCCCAGTGTGGTCAGCCACTCGTGCACAATGGCAATGCGAGGTGTTCCTGTACGCGAAGCAGGCTTCATATTCATGGCTGCTAGTCTATCCGCTCGGACACTTCCGCGCACGGAGTTCCTCTCGTGACCAAGTCGCTCGCTCGCGTGGCGCTCGTCGCCTACTCACTGCTGCTGGCAGTCTCACCCGCGTCCCTAACCGCGCAGTCACTCTCGGCCGGACTCGGCTACTGGACCACCACCGGCGGCAACGACGGCGAAGCCGCCGCCCACGGCTACCGTGTGCACGGTGCGCTCGGCATCACGCTGGCCGGCCGACCGTGGGACCTCGAGGGGGCCTTCTCACAGGCCGTGTTCAGGCGCTCGTTTATCGGCAGCGACATTTCGCGTGTCAACGAGAATTCACTCGAGATTGCCCCTCTCGTCCACCTGCGCGCCGGAACGCCCGCGTGGTGGCCCTACGCGGGCCCCGTGGCCTCAGTGGGCATCGGCTGCGGCACCGCGGGCGACAACGACCCCAACGGCAGGGTGGCCTGCGACACCGACAGCCGCTCCGAGGGCAGCGTCCGACTCGGCCTCGCCGCCGGCGTCGTCTTCACCAAGCCTGCCGGCACCTTCGACCTCGCCGCCGACATCCGCCTGCAAGCCAATACCATCTCCTCCACCCGCGGCAGCGGCCCCGTGCTGCTTATCGCCGTCGGGCTTCGGTCGCGGTGACGTTGGCCTTTTTCACCACGGAGCTCACGGAGGAAGAACGGAGGGCCACGGAGTACTGCAACAGCTGGGGTTAAAGGCAGCGCGCCACGCAAAGAACTGCGTGGCGCTCACTGTTCCCCCAAGAAGTTGTAGTCCTCCGTGGCCCTCAAGCAGTTCTCCGCGAGCTCCGTGGTGAAAAAGCCCAGCGCCGTGGTGAAGAAGGCCACCAGCACATAAAAGCTCAGGCCGCCAGGAATCCCCGGCGGCCTGATGCAAACTCAGAACCGTGAACTACCGATACATCCGCCCCAGCGCGGCACGCGCGGCCAGCAACTGTGCCGGCACCGGCGCCCCAGCCGGAAGGGCGGCGACTGCGGCGTTGTAGGCGTTTACGGCAGTCACCAGATTCGCAAACGTCGGCGCACTACCCAGCGTCGCGAGCGACTGCGCCAGCGCCCCGGCCGGTCCGGCCCCGATGCTTCCCGTCAGCGCCGCCGTGAACGACGACGCGGCACCCGTGCTGCCGCCAAGTATCTGCCCCACGTTTTGTGACGCAGCCTGCGGCACCGAGACATTCGTCCCGCCGATGTTCGTGGTGACGTTGCCGCCCGCCGCAAAGCTCGTGGCGACACCATTCACGTTAGCCGCCATCGGGCCGAAGCCAGCGCCGCCGCCTTCAGCACCGGCACCAGGGCCGCCGCCGGGCGCCGGAATGAACGCACCGATCATGCCGCCCGTGCCGCTGCCACCACCGCCAGGACCCGAGCTTCCGGAGCCCGAACCGCCCTGCGCTTGCGCCGTGCCACCGATCAGCAGCGCGATCGCGCTAACTGCAAGAATTCTCTTCATCTGTCCTTCTCCTGAGTTAGAAGCGCAGGCCGACACCGGCGCCCAGGGTGAACCGAGCCTTGTCGCCTGCAGAACCCGTCACGTCGGCCAATGCCGCCGTGATCACGAGTGGGAACTGCTTGAACAGCGCGAGCGAGACGCCAGCGTTGAGATCCTGCCCCGTCCAATCACCGATGAGTCCGATGTACTGGTTGGCACGCAGGCCCACGGAGCCGAAGAAGTTGACTCCGCAATCCGCCAGTCCGTTGGGTTGCGCCAGGTCCTCGGCGCAGAATCGGCCGTTGCCCAGGCCAGCATTCAGCGTCACGACACTGAACGGCGTCTCGAGGTCGCCACCGTTGCGCAGCGCTGCAACCTTGGAGATGACAGCGTACACCGACTGGTCCGTCTCGAAGTTGTCGCCGTTGAGCTTGACCCCCTCTACGCCCACCGCGATGGCGGCATTCATCGGGAGCTGCCGGTGCGCCTTGAACCCGACGAGCGTGCGCTCGAACAGCCCCGTACGCACCGTCGAAAGCGAGGTGACCACGACTTCGAGTCCGATCGCTCTTTGGTTGTCGCCAAGACCCAAGCCGAACGACGCCGAGGCGTCATCCGAGCCACCATAGCGCGTCTCTGCCTGATAGCCGATGCCCGCGAAGACGTCGCGCCAGTTCGGTCCAAAAGCCAGTGGTGAGCTGGCGCTCACGCCAGGCGACGACCGGCCAAACCTCCCACCCATGGCCGCTTCGGAAGCCGGAACGGGGAGGGCCAGATCCTCCTTGCTCTGCGCCTGCACCGCCATGGGCGCAACCGCAAACGCCACCAGCACTGTGCCGGCGAACCAGTTCTTGCCTACCATAACGAACCCTCTCGGATGAGATGTATTGATATTGAACGATTAGGTCACAATTCCACGGATGTGCCGAATGTCGGCCATCCACAAGCAGTTGTCAAGCAAATTTCGGTCACGGATCCACGATATCCGGCCTTTCAGGATGTAACGCTTCCGTCAGAACAACGTGAAACGGACGCAAGTTTCCAAGTTTGGTGGTGTCGAGACGCCCGTCGGCAGGCCGTGGCGCTCGAGCGCCAAACTCAGTTGTTGAGCAGGAGGCAACCAGCCTAACGTCAGCCCCCGCTTCAGCATAGATCGCTTGGGCCACCTCAAACCAACTCGCCGATCCACTTGCCGACGCGTGCCAAGTTCCCTCGGAGCCGCCCTCGATCAGTCGCCAGATGACCCCCGCCACTTCAGTCACGTGGGTCGGAGCGCCGAGTTGGTCATCGACCACCCGCGATGGCTGGCCCGACTGGGCCCTTTGCCACATGGTGCGCACAAAACTGGGCCCGCCGCCATACAGCCATTGCGTCCGAACAAGCGTCCACCGGCAGTTGCTCGCGGCTAGCGCCAACTCTCCCGCCAGCTTGCTGCGCCCGTACGCCCCAAGTGGGTTCGGAGCATCAGCTTCGCGATACGGCCTCCCCAGACGTCCATCGAAGACGTAGTCCGTGCTGATGTGCAGCACTCTAACGCCGCACCGCGCTGCGATTTGCCCCAAGACACCCACCGCGTCGCCGTTGATGCGCGTCGCTTCGGCCTCATGATCTTCGGCGTCGTCCACCCGCGTCCACGCCGCGCAATTAATCACCCAATCCGGATGACCCGCCAGCGCGGATGCCACGGCGGCGGCGGCGGTTATGTCGAGCTCAGCTCGACTGAGCGCGCGCAGGCTGACTCCCTTCGGTGTGGCGCGCTTCACGGCACGCGCCAACATCCCGCCGGCACCCAGCAGCACGACATTCATGCGGTCAGGTACAGCGCCTCAGCGGCCCGATACGCCTCGCTGAGTACGCGTCCCCACCACTCGGGGTTCGCTTTGTACCACGCCACCGTCTCGGCGATGCCCTTATCCCACGACTGCTCGGCACGCCACCCTAGTTCGCTCGTAAGTCGCGCGTTGTCCAGCGCGTACCGGCGGTCGTGTCCAAGGCGATCCGTTACGCGGGTCATGAGCGATTCTGGCTGGCCGAGTTGGCGCAGGATGCTGGTGATCACATCGCGATTCGTGCGCTGATCGCCGGCGCTGACGTGATACATGCGCCCCAGTGGGCCCCGCCTCAGCACCGCCCAAAGCGCACGAGCATGGTCTTCGGCGTGAATCCAGTCGCGCACCTGCAGGCCGTCGCCGTACACCGGAATCGATGACCCGGAGAGCGCGCGTGTGATCACCAAGGGAATCAGTTTCTCGGGAAACTGGTACGGCCCATAGTTGTTGCCGCAGCGCGTCAGCAGCACCGGTATGCCATATGTGCGGTGCCAAGCGCCGACGAGGAGATCGGCCGACGCTTTGCTCGCCGCGTAGGGCGAACTGGGCTTCAGCGGTGATTCCTCCGTCCATGGCGCGTCACCCGGATCCAGGTCGCCGTACACTTCGTCCGTGCCGACGTACAAAAGGCGAAACGGCCGCGGGTTGGTGTCGAGGGTGCGCCGCACCGACTCCAGCACGACCTGCGTGCCGACGACGTTAGTGGCGATGAAGGCTGCTGGCCCCATGATGGACCGGTCCACGTGCGTTTCGGCGGCCAGGTGGATAATCGCATCGGCCCGGGGAATCGCACGCCCAGTTGCTCTTTCTACCGCCGTGCCATCAACGGTGGCCGCCAGCGACACCATGTCGCAGACGTTCCCCTTCACGAAGTAGTGCCGCCCGTCACCCTGCGCACCGTGTCGTGCGAAGACATCCGCCAGGCTGTCGAGGTTGCCGGCGTACGTGAGTGCGTCGTACGTGACCACGTGTACGCCGGGTTGGTTGGCCAGCAGCCAGCGCACCAGCGTGCCGCCGATGAACCCCGCCCCGCCGGTAACCATCACGGTGGTCGGCGTGAAATCCGCTGAGGTCGTCACGGAAGCCACGCTCGTGACTCCGACAGCGATGCTCCGTGTGCGTCCTTGTCGGACACCATGGGTAGTGCGCCCGCAATCAGCGGCCAGACAACGCCCACGTCCGGGTCGTCCCACCGCAAGCAGCGTTCGTGCTCGGGGGCATAGAAGTCGGTGGCCTTGTAGTGCAACGTGGCCCGCTCGCTCAGCACGTAGTAGCCGTGCGCGAAGCCCTGTGGTATCCACATCGCGTCGTGCGATTCGGCATCAAGCCTTGCGCCACACCATTGTCCAAAGGTCGGCGACTGCGCGCGCAGGTCCACCGCGACGTCGAACACCGCGCCCGTCACGCACCGCACCAGCTTCCCTTGCTGCTGCTGCACCTGACAGTGCATGCCACGCAGGACCCCGCGCACGCTGTCCGACAGGTTGTCCTGCACCCAGGCAGCAGGAATGCCGGCAGCCGCGAAATCGCGCGCGTTCCACGCCTCGAGGAAGAGGCCGCGGTCATCGCGGTGCACGCGCGGCGTCAGCAGCAGCACGTCCGGGATGCTCAGCGCCTGGATCTTCACGAGGAGGCCAATCCCAGCAAGTAGCGTCCATAACCGGTGGTGCGCATCGGGTGGGCGAGTCTTTCGAGCACCTCGGTGCTGATCCAGCCCTGTCGCCAGGCAATCTCCTCGGGGCAACTGATGCGGAGTCCCTGCCGGCTTTCGAGCGCGTGAACGAACTGCGCCGCTTCCAGCAGCGCCTCTGGTGTTCCAGTGTCGTACCAGGCGGCGCCGCGTCCCATCTGTTCCACTGTGAGCTCACCGAGCGTGAGGTAGGCCCGATTGAGGTCGGTGATTTCCAACTCCTGGCGTCCTGATGGTTTGATCGTACGCGTCAGTTCCGGGGCCTTGTCGTCGTACAGATACAGCCCGGTGACCGCCCATGGCGATGGTGCCACGGCTGGCTTTTCCACGATATCGCGTACGCGTCCGTCGCGGTCGTAGTCCACTACGCCGTACGCTTCGGGCGTCGCCACCTGATATACGAAGACGCTCGCGCCGCTGGGACGCTCCATCGCCGAGCGCACCTGCGCCGGCAGGTCGTGGCCGAAGAACAGGTTGTCTCCCAGGATCAGCGCGCTCGATCGGCCGTTCAGGAAGGGTTCGCCGATGAGCAGCGCCTCCGCGATCCCGCGCGGCGCCGATTGTGTGGCGTAGGTGATGCTCATCCCCCATTGCGACCCGTCACCCAGCAGACGCACGAACAGTGGCACATCGAGCGGGGTCGTGATCACCAGCACGTCCCGCACACCCGCGAGCATCAGCGTGCTCAGCGGGTAGTAGAGCATCGGCTTGTCGAAGACCGGCAGCAATTGCTTGGAGAATGCCGCGGTCGCCGGGGCGAGCCGTGTGCCGGAACCGCCGGCGAGGATGATGCCGGGGCGAGGGGGAGTCACGGTGAGGCGAGACAGTGAGAGACGTTGCAAAACGGTGGTGTTAGCATAGGCACGGGCTCCTCGCGCCGCTACCCGAGTCGTCGACACCAGAGCGCACGAAATAGCACGCCGTACTTGCCTCCATTCTCGCGAACGGCTAGAGTCTCGTCGTGACCCGCCTCTCGCGTTCTCTCTCCTGTCTTATGGTGGCGTTCGTCTCGATCGCCGCATCGAATTCCGGACTGCAGGCGCAGGATTTCGCGCTGCGTCCCGCTGACGCTGTACGGGTGTATGTCCCCCGTGACACGGGTCTGTCCGGAACGTTCACTGTCGATCTTCAGTCGGTGCTGACGCTGCCGCTTGTCGGGCGTGTGGAGGTTGGCGGTAAACCATGGAGCCAGGTGAACCTGCAGTTGATGACGGCGTATCGCCGCGAACTGCGCGAGCCGGGGATTACGCTCACGCCGATGCGGCGTGTGATCGTGCTTGGCGCGGTCAATAAGCCGGGAAGTTACCTGATCGAGCCGACCGCGATGTTGTCGGGAGCCATCGCCGCAGCGGAAGGAGCCTTGGCGGATGGCACGGTGCGGCGCGTACGCGTGACACGAGGCAGTTCGATAATTCAGGCCGATGCCTCGCGCGGCTTTGAGATTGCCGATATGCCGATAGAGTCGGGCGACCAGATCTTCGTGCTCCAGCGCAGCTGGTTCGCCCGGAACAGCAATTTCCTCATCACTGCGCTTTTGTCACTCACCGGCATCGTCGTCACGCTCGCGTTACGCTAATCAGGAGACGCGCGCGCTACCACCCGCGCCACTGCACCCCGAGTTGGAGATTCAGGGCGTCCTGCCCGGGAATGGTGTTCCGGTTGAGGGTGTAACCCAAGCTGACTGAGCCGCCGAGTTCCCGGTTGCGGTCGCGAAATCGGAGTCGCTCGAAACGCACGCTGTAGCGAACTTCTGGCGCCCGGCCATCCGCACTGGCCGCTACGGGAAGCCAGTCACGCAGTAGCCGGCGTTCAATCACAACGCTTTGGCGACCAGCGGCTGTGTACGCGTCGCGAGCCATTCGCCAACCCGCTCCACCGTACGCGGTCGCCGAGCCAAGGATCTGCCCGTTTACGGTGAGTCCTTGGATCACCGCGCCGTGAGTGTACGGCGGATGTGGGGTTGCAAGTCCGCGCTGTCCACGTTCATTGCTCGACAGCTCCGCGTTGATCAGTTCAAATCGGTACACGTGCAAGCGCCCCGCCGACGGCTGGGTTGCGCGCTGTGCGCCGAGGAGCAGGTTACCAAGATCGTCTGGCTTCTGAATCAGCCATCGGAAGTTGCCGGCGTAATCCTCACGTCCGTATTCGCCGTACACCTCGAGTCCGGCGGGCCTGATTGCCCAACGGAAGAACGCCGACGCGTAGCCGTTTTCCTCGGCGGCATTCAGGAGATTTGCCGGGTCGCTGAGAATTCCGGAAAGTGGCCGCAGGAGGTTCTTCATGGTCGCGGTGCCTGGCCGCCAGATGCGTGCCGCGACCCGGACAACGCCCAGCTCCAGCCCATTCACTCCACCCGGTTGGAATGTCGCAACCGCTGCGGAGAGAAATCGGGAACGATCGCCCGTTTGCATGGGAGACCAGTCGGACTGTTCGAGTCTCCCACCGACGAGCTTGAGATGCAGGTGGCCAATACCCACTGGCCACGGCTCGCCCGAGGCGAAATACACATGAGCAAAACCGCCCGCATTAGGGCCGATGACAAGCGGTTCATCCCGCGCCGGGCCCCAGGCCAAGGGAGTGGTGGAGAACCCGAATGACAATGGCCTCGTATCAATCGCGATCTGGCTGGCACCGGCATTCACTCGCGCGAATGGCGACGTACCGAATCGCTGTGGGGCGTCGATGTTCCCGGGAAATCTCGCATCGCGAAGCGCGCCATCTCCAGCTTGCCCATTCGGCGCCAATTCGAAACTCTGGTTCTGTGACCAGGAAACCACTGGCGCCAACTGCAGACTCAGCCATCTCGCGGTAACCCGCGCTCCGCCGGTGACGACTCCCGTTACGCCGCGTCCGAACCAGGCCGCCTGTTCGCCTTCCGGTAGTGTGCTGTTAAAGACCAATGCGGCGCCCGGGCGAAGCACGCGGAGTCGATACCCCCGCGCAAGGCTATCGGGGCGCGCAAACCGGGCGGTCCACGGGTGTGCCGTCGTCGGCACCAACCGACGAGACTCCAGTCGGCTCCACGGTCTTATCGCCACCGGATACTCCGGAACCCGACCGATCAACTGCAGCACGCGGAGGTATCGCTCGGCCTCGCCATTCGCCACCAGCGCACCGCCGAGATCGAGTCCGACGGCATCCTGCGCTGGCAACGTCTGCCCACCGAGCAATGACCCGAGCAAGAAAATCGCGACTGCGTGGCGGAGTTGCATCCATCACGTTACCATCTCCCTCCATGGGCTGTCACCCCCCTCGCCGCGTTGTCATGTTCTCGCTGCTCGCCGCCACGGCGAGTTTGGCGTCGGCACAGGACATTGCTGTATCCCCGCTGGTGCGTCCTGCCCTTGAACGTGACGAATTAGCGCGCATCAACACTCTGCTCGACTCGACCGCGCCGTTTTATGGCACGCTGCGCGCTCCGTCGCGGCAGTTGCCGTGGCATTCCTCAAGTCGCGTCACGCTTACCGTGCTTTCCCCTGAAATCACCTTCGGCTACAACTCGTCGCTTCCGTACGGATTCAACGACGGCGTTGCATGGACGGGGCGGGGATTCAATGCGCAGGTGCTCGCTGGCGTGGTGCTCTCGCGTGGCCCATTGCGACTTGTGGTTGCCCCAGAAATATGGACCGCTCAGAACCGCCCGTACCAAACGATTCCTTATCCTCAGAATCGGCCCGAGCAGCGGTCGGTGTGGGCCAACCCGTTTCACCCCGCTCCTGAGGGCATTGACCTGCCCCTGCGTTTCGGGAACGACCCAACCAGTGCTGTGACCCTAGGACAGTCTTCCCTGTCGTTCCGTCTTCCCAAGGTCGAGTTTGGCGTTGCCGCCGAGAATGTCTGGTGGGGGCCGGGAATCCAGAATGCGCTGCTTTGGGGTTCGCAGGGGGCTGGTGTCCCTGTCGGATTCGTTCGCACCACCGCACCCATCAAAACGAAGTTCGGCACGTGGGACGCGTGGTATACCGTTGGGGCACTGAGCGAATCAGACTACTTCGATCGTCTCTCCGCCAACGACTCACGTTCGCTTGGCGCCTTTGCTCTCTCGTGGCGCCCTCCACGGTCGCAGGGCCTCGAACTCGGCCTTGCACGCCTTGTCATCCTCGCCGATGGGATTTCAGGCAGCACCTTCTTTGCGCCGTTTGGCACCGTCGGCCACCCGAATAGCTCTGACTCACTTTCCCCAGGTGACCGCGACCAGATCTCGTCGCTCTGGGCGCGCTGGGCTGCGCCCGGCACCGGGTTTGAGGCGTGGCTTGAGTGGGCGCGTTTCGAGGAACCGGCGTCGCTGCGCGATCTCCTTGAGAGCCCCGGCCATTCGCAAGGGTACACCGTCGGGGTTCAATGGGCGCGGCCGGTGCGCGACAAGGAACGCGTACGCTTGTGGGCCGAGGCCACCTATCTCGAGCCGAGTCCTTCCCTGCGACTGCGCCAGGTCGGCGCGACATACGTGAGTCGTTCTGTTCCCCAAGGGTTCACGGTACAAGGCCAACCGCTTGGCGCTGGCATTGGCCCGGGTGCTTCCAGTCAGTGGTTCGGCGTCGACTGGATCACCAGCCGCTGGCGGGTGGGGACCTTCGCCGCCAGGATTCGAACCGACAACGCCGCACTGTTCACGCCGGTCGTTCCCGAGGTGCGCCGCGAAGATGTATCCCTTGTGAACGGCCTCCGCCTCGGTGGCGAATGGCGGCGCATGCGGGTTCTTGTTGATTGGTCGCACGTCGTACGCCTGAACTATCTCTTTCAAGCGTACCTTAAGGACGCCTTCACCGGTCGCACGCAGGGCATTGATTTCGTCAACAACGCCCTGACCGTCACCTTCTCTACGCCGTGGCAACGAGGACAGCAGTGAGCGAGCCGATGACCGTCGCCGAGTTGGTGCACGCGCTGCGAACCTACCGCCTGAGGATGTTCATCGCCGGCGGCGTCACCTTCGCGTTGGTGATCCTCTTCATTCTGCTCGCTCCCCCTCGTTTTCGCAGCGAGGCGCTGCTGCGGATCGAGTCTCGCCGTCCCGATGTGGGGTTGCTCGGGAATCTCCCGGAGCTCGAGGGAATGAGCTCGCTGGGGCTCGGGCGTGACGAGGTCGAGACGGAGATCGGCGTTCTCGCAAGCCGGCGAATGCAGGACGCTGCCATCGACTCGCTCGGTCTCGAAGTCACCGTGACTCAACCGCGCAGCGGAAACACGGGCGTGATCGTCGCGCGTGCGCACGGCGAGTCCTTGCTCGACGGACAGATAACCCTGAAACGCGGCGGAGCCGACACGTGGACGGTGAAGGGAGAGTGGAAGGATGACTCCGTGTCCCTTCCTGCGACCATCTCGACCGGCAAGCCGCTGCGTGTGGGTTCGATCGCGGTGACCGTAATCGCCCCGGACTCTGTCTCAACCATCGAACTGCGCCTGCTTCCCCGCTACAAGGTTCACGAACGCCTTGATGATCGCCTTGTCGTGCGGCGCCGTTCGCCGGGCGCCAAGCTGATCGAGGTGCGGTTCGAGGACCGAGATCGTCAGCTCACCGCTCAGGTCGTCGAGGTGGTCGTCGGCACCTATCTCGACTATGCCCGTCAGCTCGAACGCGGCGACGCCGGCAAGACCATCGTCGAGCTTCGTCACGTCACGGATAGCGTGGCTCGCGAACTGCGCGCCGCCGATGAGCGGTTGCGTGACTATCAGTCCCAGGCAAAGATTATCGCGCCCGAGGAGCAGGCGGCACAGCAGGTGCTGCGGATCGCGAAATTGCGCGCGCAACTCGACCAGGTGGAACTCGAGCGCGACGCCCTCGCCAAGCTGTTGACGCTCGTGGACACGCGCTCAGGAAACGGGCGTGATGCCACCGCTTTTCGGCAACTCGCCACCTTCCCGACGCTGATCAGCAACCGCGCCATTCAGGATCTGTTGGCCTCACTCATCGCGCTCGAGAATGAACGTGCCAAGATTGGCGTTCGCCGCACCGAGGAGAATGCCGACGTGCGCGCCGCATCGGAGCGCATCGAAGCGCTGGAGAGAGACCTGCGGCGTGTGGGATCGCAGTATGAGGAAAATCTTGGCCAGCAGTTCATCGAGTTTTCGCGTGCTCTCACACGGCTTACCGCGGATCTTGGCGCACTGCCCGCCACGGAGATGCAGTACGTGCGACTCGTTCGAGAACGCACCCTGTTGGGCGAGACCTGGGCGATTATGAAGCGCCGGCTGAAGCAGGCGGAACTGCAGGACGTCTTGCGGCTCGACAAGGTGCGCCTCGTCGATGCCCCTCGCGTGCCACAGCCGCGAGAGAAGATCTTCCCGCGACCCGTTGTTCATTCCGTGCTGGGTGCGGTGCTCGCCCTCTTGGTCGCGTTCGCAATGGGACTCGGGAGCGTTCTCTGGCGCGCACCCGCTTCGGCGCAGAAGACCTCGCCCGCCACATAGCTGTCGCCGTGCCGGCTACTCCGAAGGTCTACGTCATCGTCCTCAATTTCAGGGGAGCTGATGACACAATCGGGTGCCTGCAAAGCCTCGATCGTTCGACGTTTCGCGGATTCGAGGCAATCGTGGTGGACAATGCCTCAGGCGACGATTCGCTGGCGCGCATTCAGGCCGCCGTCAGTAGCCGGGTATCCTATCCACTGGAGTTCATTCAATCGCCGCGAAATGATGGCTTCGCAACCGGCAACAACATCGGCCTCCGCGCGGCAATGGCGCGTGGTGACGGTACCCACTACTGGTTGCTCAACAACGATACCATCGTTGACTCGCGTGCCCTTGGCGCGCTTGTGGAGGCCGCTGAGGCAGACCGTAGCGCCAGCCTACGCATCGGACAGTACGGCTCAAAACTCCTCTATGCTTCGCACCCTGGCGTCATACAAGGAGTCGGTAACCGCTACAATCGTTGGTTCGGTGTCACCCAGCAGATAGGCGACCGCGAAGTTGACCGCGGTCAGTACAATGATGCCGCGTCTGTCGCCGATTTGCTGAATGGGGCTTCGTTCTTCGTGCGCGATGACTTTGTTCGCGACGTCGGAGTGCTCGCCGAAGACTACTTCCTTTACTTCGAGGAACATGACTGGGCGGAACGTGGGCGCCGCGCGGGTTGGGGGTTGCGAATCGTCCCCGCTAGCGTGGTGCATCACAAGCAGGGAGTCGCCATCGGCGCCGCTGGGGGCGACCCCGCGCGCAAGAGCCGCCTCTCTGACTTCTACAGCATACGTAGCAGACTGCTTTTCACTGCCAAGTTTCATTGGTACTGTCTTCCCACGGTTTATCTCGGCCTGCTCTGGTCCGTCGTCCTTCGCATCACTCGCGGGCAGTGGAACCGGGTGCCGATGATTGTCCGTCTGATGTTCACATTTCGCCGTGCGCCGGACTTCCCCGCGTTCTGATGCCCAGTCGGCCCATACACCTGCTTCTCGTCACTGGACGCGCGGATGTTGGCGGAGGTCCGCGTCACGTCGATCTGCTCGTCCGCAACCTGCCGCCAGATTTTCGAATTTGGATCGCGTGTCCGGATGAACCCCCGCATGCTGCCGCGTGGCGTGAGCATCCCAGGGTCGATGGAGTCGCGTGGTTACCGGCGAGGCGTTTCTCGTTCGCCGCCTTGATCGGTGTCGCGAGACTCGCGCGTCGGGAGCGCATTGACGTGGTCTATTCTCACGGCCCGTCCGGCGGCTTGTATGCCCGCTTGCTCAGGCTCGTCGTGCCGCGGGTGCGTGTCGTCCATGCGTTCCATGGCATTCACATTGCCCAGTATCGCACGTTCACGCGTTTCGCGTATGTGGCGGTCGAGCGTATCCTCCGCTGGTTGACCGCTCGTTTCGTGCACGTCTCCGTGGGTGAGCGCGATGCGGCGGTGGCCGTTGGCATCTCGACCCCAACGCGCGCGGTCGTCATTTACAACGGCATCGAAACGATGGATGTACCCGACCCCTCAGCCTTTCCTGATCTCGCCGACCCGACGCGGCCGGTAATCGCGATGCTCACTCGTTTTGTGTACGCGAAGAACCTCGACCTGGCGCTTGAGATCGCCCGACTTGCCAAGGGCTCTCATCCCGAATGGTGGTTCGTCTGGGCCGGCGACGGACCGGAGCGTGCACGAATTGAGAGCGCCGCGCGCGAGGCCGCACTCGATAACATCACCTTCCTCGGCGCTATTCCCCGTCCAGCCGATTTGCTCGGCCGTGCGAGCGTCCTGTTGAGCACCTCACGATGGGAGGGACTGCCGTATGCGCTACTCGAATCAGGCGTGCTCGGTGTTCCTGTGGTCGCGACGCGCGTTGTCGGAAATAGCGAGGTCGTTGAGGACGGCGTAAACGGCTATCTCTTCCCTGTCGATAGTCCGTCGGCAGGTGTTGAGGCCCTGTCGCACGTGCTCAGCGATCCGTTCGGCGCGCTCCGCCTTGCCGCGAACGCCCGCGCGCTGATCGCGGATCGGTTTTCCCTTGACCGGTCGGTCGACCGCACGGCCCAACTACTCCGCGAGGTTGGCGGCGCGACATGAAACGAACTAGGTCCCTGCCCGGGTGAGCGTGAAAGACAGATTCACGGTTCCTTCGTTCCTCACCAGAAGGCCGTCCATAAAGGTGCCACCGCGCCCGGGTGTCGCAGTCCATCCGGAGGGTGCCGTGATGTTCACGGTCCGCTCAGGCCCGCACCCGAGCGCCTCGAACACCGCGATTCCCGTCGACGAGGTGGAGCGCGTCAGCACAGGGTCGTCATACGAGGTTGAGATCGTCACCGTCGCGCCCGGCACCGCCGTTCCGAACGGATCGGTGGCGGTCACCCGCAGGCTCCCGCGACATGCATTGTATTGGCCTGGCAGAGCCACGTTGTGAGCCGTTCCGCGATTCAGTATCAGGCCATCGAGGAATTCGGTGCCTCTCCCGGGTATCACCACCCAGTCGGCGGACGGCAGCATCCGCACGCCGTATGCATCGCAGTCGATGCCCGAGTATCGCACAGTGCCGTCAGTCCCCGTGCGCCTGGCGTCCACCACCCCTGACGCGCGGAAGAGTTGTGTGCGGATGTTCGCCCCTGCCCCGAAGGTGGGATTTGACACGGTCAGCGTAATCGTCCCTGCGCACCGCTGCAGCGCCAGAATTCGGCTCTCGGTCACGCCCTCTTCCACCACAAGTCCGTCCACGTCGAGCGTTACCGGTTCGCCGACGTCGCGGTACGCCTCCGGACGGAACGCGCGCACGCCATAGCTGCCGAACGGCACCGGAGTGAACGCTACTCGACCATCACTTCCTGTCCGTTGTCGTCCGATGCTCTGCGTCGCGGAATAGAGTTCCACGTCGACGTTTGAGAGTGATGCAGACGCCTGATCCACCACCTTGGCGACCACGGTTCCAGGGCCAATTTTCAGAAGGTGGAAGCGAACCAGCGGAATTGAATCACGGCGCAGATCGAAGGACACGAAATCGGAGACGCCGCCGCCAAGCAACTGTTCCGTCCGTGCGTACCCGACTGGCACTCCCGCGAGCACACCATACGCAGGACCCTCAGGTACCCGTTCGAAGCGGGCGGTGCCGTTCGCGTCAGTGGTGTCGTACCCCATGATGCGCAGTCCGGTCGAAAGCACCAACGGCACTGCCGGAACGGGCGTGCCATCCCGGCGTGTCGTCTGCACCTCGACCGCCGCATAGCGCGCCGGGCTTGTCACTAATTGGTCGCATGACGCAACGGCAAGCCCGCTCGCAGCGACCAGGAATGCTAACGCGCGCCAGGTCATGCTCTCACCTCTCGCTGCTGATGCGGCGCGGTTTGAACTGTCATCCAGGCCAGTGCCACGAGCAACCAGAACGCGGGAACGGTGGTGGCCTGATAGAAGATATTGAAGACGATGAACCCGGCGATCAACGGCCGCCAGGGAGTCGCCCGTAAGAGCGGCCCGGCCAACAGAAGAAGCACGACAATCAACCCCATAACGCCGATTTCCGCAAAGGCGGTGCCGTAGAGGGAATGGAAGTTCCCGTATCGGTTCCCCGGAAAGAACTCCTGCAGCACCATATACGACGCGCCCCAGCCTAGTCCGAATGCGGCGCGCTGCAGTGACCTACTCCCTTCCCCAGCGGCCCGAACAACCAACGATCCATGTTCCGACGCCGACCCGCCCCCATCTCCAATTCCGATACGCTCGGCGAACGGAGCGAGTGTTCTCGTCACGCCTTCCATGGTCTGCGGCGAGCGGCCCACGGCCACCAGTAGCGTCGCCGCAAGGAGCGCCCCGAAAATGAGGACTCGCGCTGAGACGCGTAGCGCGCCAACACCGTGATCCCATGCAACCATCAGCGCCACGATGGCGCCAGCAATGATCGCCGAACGTGAGAGTGTAAGCAGGAGCATCGCCCCCGCAAGCAGGCGAACGCGTGGTGCAAGCAGTGCGAAGATGACCAACAGCAGTCCGCCGGCGTTCGGGTCAATGGTCGTTCCAGAAAGTCGTGGGACGATGCCGGCATAGCCGTAAGAATCTAGCCGTAGCACCGCCGGCCCCAGAAACAACTCTTGTGGAAGTATTCCAAGGAAGGAGCACACCGCCATCACGTTCATCAACAGGAACAACCATACTCCGAGCATGGCCCCAGCGCGCAACGCTTCTATCGCTCCGGGTTCGTCGTGCACAAGCAGTGCAACAACGGCTGTACCGCCCACCTGAGCGAACGCCAGTACGGCGCGCATTAGAGTCGTCCTCTCATCGAGAGAACCAAACGTTGAAGCGCCTACGCAAACCAGAAATACCGTGGTCAGCAGCAAGAACGTCATGGCCGCGCGACCAATATATATGGAGTATTCTCGGCGGGACCGATCAACCAGCAAGCATACGACGAGCACCGGTGTAAGCACGAGAAACGGCGTCACCGTTACCCCGGACGAAGCCCCGTCCAGGTCGAGTCGTTCGGCTCCGATGAGCCCCATCCAGAGCATCAAGAGTGCGCGTGTCATCCGCGAACCAATATACCGATGTTCCGGAGCACGCCGTGACTCGGCAGCCAGCGCCAGCGTGCGATTGCCACCTTGCGACGCCAGCCGCTGAGTTCGGCAATAGATGCCAGCCCTTGGAGTGCTTCACAATCGCCGGCAGCCAGCCTGCTACCATACTTTGTTAGCAGCGCGCGCGCCTGGAGTGAGGTCGCGTCCAGATCCCTGCGAACTTTCGTTCCACGCGCCATCGCCCCCGGTAATCGAGCCAAAATCGAACCTCTGCGTGCCCCAACTGCGTTGGCGCCGTGTTGGCGATAGAGAACCAGAGGTTCCGAAAGCGCCACTACGCGTCCGGTTGCCGCAGCAACGAGAGCAATCCACCAATCTTGAAATACTGCCTCTTCGGGAATCTCCCGTACCTCGGAAAGCAGCGCCGCATTGAACAGGAGCGTCGGGCCGACGGCCACATTCTGGATCGCAAGAGATGGCAGCGACGACTCGTATGGATCGATTCCCTCGCTCCGCCAGAATGATGAGGCAAGGTCCTGAAGGGCTTCATCCACCACGAGCAGGTCGGAGTGAATCAGTATCGGGCCGGGGCTGGTTTCTTCTGCGCGTTCAAGCGCTGAAAGGCCGGCCGCAAGTCGCTCAGGCATCCAGACATCGTCCGCATCCCCCGTCGCAATCACCTGGGCATCGGCAGGTAAACGCCGCAAGACATCGGCGAAACCCTGCGCAGCGCCGATTGAGTGATCGCCGTGCAGGACGTGTTTCACACGCGGTTCGCGCGCGCGCCACTGCTCCAGTTGTCCAGCCGTGTCATCCGTAGATCCATCGTCCCTGATCCACAGCTCCCAGTCTGAGTGACTCTGCGCCACCAGGCTCAAGAGAAAACCGTCGATCCACGCGCCGGCGTTGCGCGCCGAGCAGGCCACGTAGACTCGCCTCATCTCTGCCACGCCGTCTTGCGCACGAACCCGATGGCCAAGAAGGCGGCCACAATTGCCTCGGCGAGAACGGCTGCCGTCGCCATTCCCATGGCCTGCCAGCGCGGAACCAGAGCGAAGGCCAACACGATGTTCGTCAATCCGCCAAGTAGAACGGCGCTCAGGAAGAGTCTCTCGTGACGCCAGGGAAGCGCCCAGTACAGGCCGAGCACTCCTCCGGCTGAGACAAGCGGGAGGGTGATAACGAGCACCCGCATCACCGGAACGCTTGATTCAAACGACGCCCCAAGCAGGAGATGTATGATCGGAACGGCGAAAATAGCCGCCCCGGCCGCGCCACACGTGGCCACTAAAACCAGACCAACAAGAAGTCTCCGTGTTTCGCGCATCGCGCGTTCAGGGGCAGTCTTGACCAGCATACTGAGTCTGGGAAAGACCGCCTGATTGACTGGGATCAGCAGGTTGATTGCCGCCCGCACGATGCGCTCGGCGCCTCCAAAAATTGCGACCGCCGCCGCCGGCGCCATTAAACTGAGAAGGATCGTGTTCGCCTGCACATAGAGCCCGGCGGCACCGCGCGCGAAGAACACCGGCGATGCGTTGCGAAGCGCGGACAGCGCCTCCGCGTTGGACACCATCGGAAGATCGTGCTGCCGGTGCATGCGCCATGTCAGTACGAGGGTTGCTGCCGCGGCGCCGACGGCCTGGAGCGCCACCACCCTCCATCCATCCTCTGCGCCGCGGACAGCCACAAATACCGCTGCGGCTGGAAGGAGTTTTCCGATGGTATCCACCGCGGTGGCTGCGCGGATGCGCTGTTTCCCTTGAAAGAACCAATACGGGCTTAGCCCGCGTGCGACAACGAGACCGACGGTTCCGGCAATAAGGAGCCCTGATAGGTGAAGCAGCTTCGCTACCGCAAGCGTGCCAAGGACCACGACAGGAGTGATCAGAAAGCGTGCGCGCTGTACTCTGGCGGCCGTCTTGGCCGCTTCTTCGTCCGATTCGGCTTGCGCGACTTCCCGCGTTCCTGCAAGGTCGAAGCCGAACTCGAGTATGAGAATTGCCCAGCCCGCGAGCGCTTGCGCCACAAGCACGGGCGCCCAGCCGTTGAGCCCCAGCTGCCTCGCCAGCCACGGCACGGTCAGCAGTGGTGCAAGCAGTCCGAGCGCGTGAGCGCTAAACAGCACGGCAAGCGCTCGTCGAAGATCGAGCGCCCGCGAAACAACCGGCGGGGACGTCATCGCGCTGGGGAAGCTACTTGGATCCGCAGGACCTGCCACCTCCCGTCACATCGCCGAATGATGTCGTTCCGCGATTCGTGTTTTCGTCGCTGCTCGGCCGCAGTTTTTTGGCATGACGCCATCAGCGAGCAAACAAGAATGAGTGATTCTCGAAGTTCTTGAGATTTCCGAATCGCCCGTGATTCTGCTTTTCCATCAGCTTGAACCCAAGGGAACCGGCCTTTTCTTCAAGGTCCGCGTCCGTGATGCCCCACTGCCAGATGTGATGCACGTCCCGCCAAGGCTTACCGTGGTCGGGGTGTATCGAATCGAGCTTGGCAAACAGTCCGTCATACGGTGATTCATCGCGCGTATGCGGCACGTTTCGGAAATACTCGTCTTCACCCATTTCCAGCAATCGCCTCCGCCGACCCGAGCCAACCCACTGTTGATTGTAGATCAGCAGACACTTCGTGCGCGTGGCGTAACGCTCGAGGATCAGATCCCAGTCCGGGGATACTTGGTGAAGAAGGACATCGAACAGGAACACGGCGTCGACAGGCCCAACCTTATCTACGGTCGCTTGATCGCCGAAGCTGCCTTGAATGAGCTTCACTCGCGGCTCGTACTCGGCACGCTTCTCTACGGAATTGGTGAAGTGCGTATCGACGAGTGTTGCCGTCGTCGTGGGATACCGCTCGAGAGTGTCGAAGGTATAGCCACCGTCAACACCCCATACACCGCCCAGGTCGGCAAACATCCGAATTGGCAGTGTGGTGAACGCGCGATCGATGAGCGCTCGCTTACCTGGCAGCAGTCGTCCATGTCGGCGCCAGAATCTGAACCGCAAAGGTGTGTCTCCGGTCACAGAGCTCGGTCTATCTAAGGTGCAAAGTCTACGACGTGGAGATGCAGCGCCCTTTTGGGATACCGAGCGTACGTGTGCGCGGGATGCTACCTGATCGGAAATGATCCGGCAAGTCGGAAAGCGGCATGAGTATACTCGGCTCCTTCTAGCGCATTCCCTCCGCTTTCACCTAATTTGGCTGTCTGATGTCTGATCCCGGCCCAATGCAGACAACCCGCACCGCACCTCGCTTCGGCCTCCGCCGCCCGGGACAGTTCCGTCTGTTCGCCGAGACCGCCGAAGCACGGGTTGTGCTCATCGGCCATGGCGACGACCTGCACCGCGCGCTAACGCACCCTGCGGTAGAGTCTGGACGTTTTTCGATGGTCGGCGCTTTCGCGGTCAATGTCGAATCAGGGCTCCCCGCCGATCAACGCCGGGCCATTGAACAGCTCTTCGACGGCCTCGAAGCCGACGCGCTCTTTCTGGCCGGCCCCGTTGGTCCGTCCGTGACGGCCTGGGCCATGGACGTCGCCATGGGGCACGCGGTGCCGCTGTGGGCGGTCATGCCCACTGAGGTGCCCCCGAACGCTGATCCACGAGTAATCTGGGCGGGCAGGGAGCCGCTGCTTCAACTCGCGAACCAGCGACGCTCTCGAATCGCCATGACGACCAAGCGCGCCGTGGACATTCTTGGCGCTGCCGCAGGAATCATCGTCACCGCTCCGCTCATTGCCCTGCTCTCGATGGCCATTGTCATCGAAAGTCGCGGCCTTCCGTTCTTCCGACACATTCGCGTCACCCGCAACGGTCGGCGTTTTGGCTGCCTCAAGCTGCGTACCATGTACGCTGACGCTGAGGAGCACCTGCAGTCCAATGCGGCCTTATATGATGCGTACCTACTCAACAACTACAAGATCCCCGAGGAACACGATCCGCGCATTACGCGACTCGGCTGGTTCTTGCGGCGCACATCGCTCGACGAACTTCCCCAGTTCTGGAACGTCTTTGTCGGTGACATGTCGTTGGTGGGGCCCCGGCCCGTCGTTCCCCCTGAGCTCGAGCACTATCCGGGCGCAAAGCGCCGCCTGTTCCTCTCGCTGCGACCTGGCCTTACCGGCGCTTGGGCGGTCAGCGGGCGACATGCCGTCGGCTACCCGGAACGTGCCGAAATTGAGCTGGGCTACGTTCGGCACTGGTCGCTTCGCACCGACCTGATGGTGCTCCTCAAGACGTTCCGGGCCGTGCTGAGCTACTAAAGACGCGTCGGGCCCTACTTCCCCACGCAAAAGCTCCGGAACACCCGCTCCAGCACATCCTCCACGTCCACGGCGCCAATCAGTTCCTCGAGCGCTGTCACCGCGGCGCGCAGGTGCGTCGCCGCCACCGGCGCCGGTAGTGCCCCGGCTGCCCACGCTGCTCGAAAGTCCCGCAACTCCGCTCCCGCTCGTCGCAGCGCCGCCTCGTGACGCGCCCGGGTCACGATGGGCGTGTCATCCACCGGTGCAGCCGCCCGCGACGTAACCACCGAGCGAATGGCAGCGCGCAGTAGATCCAGTCCTTCTCCTGTGAAGGCACTCACGTGCACCAGCCCCGCCTCGCGCTCGCCGTTCCCCCAAGAAGTCGCAGTACTCCGTGGACCTCCGCTGTCCCTCCGTGAGCTCCGTGGTAGAGAAGGCTGCAGAATGTCCACCTTAGTCAGCACCCCGAGCACGCAACCAGCCGTCATCCCAGCCACGACCTCAACAGTGCGCTCCAAGCTCTCTGGAGTCTCGGCACACGCCAGCACCACATGCGCCTGCGTCACATATCGCTCGCTGACCTCGATTCCCAGCCGCTCGAGTTTATCCCCGCTCTCTCGCAGCCCCGCCGTGTCCACGAGCCGCAATGGGAACGGCGAGTCGTCCACCAGCACCTCCACGGCGTCGCGTGTCGTTCCGGGAATTTCGCTGACGATCACCCGCGCCTCTCCGACCAGCGCGTTCAGCAAGGCGCTCTTCCCCGCGTTCGGTGGCCCCGCCAGTACGACCAGCGCCCCGTCGCGACCGAGCGCGGCGGCAGGCAGCGTCGCAAGCAGGCGATCAACCTGCCCGATCGCGTCGTCACACGCCGCCAGCACCCGCGCACGACTCGGCGCTGCCTCGTCCTCTTCCGGAAAGTCGATGTCGTACGCGAGGAGCGCGTCCACATGCAGCAGTGCCTCGCGCATCACCGTCAGTCGCTTCGAGAGCGCCCCATCCAGCTGCCGCACTGCTGCCCGATGCGCCGCGCGCGACCGGGCATCAATCAGGTCGGCGACCGCTTCAGCCTGCACCAGGTCGAGCTTGCCGTTCACCACCGCCCGTTCGGTGTACTCGCCGGCGATTGCCGGCCGCGCCCCAGCCGTTACGCACGCCTCCACCACGAGCGTGCTCACCAGCGCTCCACCGTGCACCGCAAATTCCACCACATCCTCGCCGGTATACGAGTGAGGCCCCTCGAACCACGTCACCAATCCATGGTCGATCAACTCGTCCGGGCGGTCCGGCGAGTGGATCGCGACCAACGCGGCTGAACGAGCCATAGTCGGAACCGAGGTCGCCACCCGACGCGCAATCGCCAACGCATCGCCGCCACTCAGTCGCACAATGGCAATCGCCCCGCGCCCCGGTGCGGTGGCGCAAGCGACAATCGTGTCATCGGCTCTATTCGGCATTTGTCAATTTATACCACTGCCTTTTTCACCACGGAACGTCGCGAACCGCACCTTTCTTTACCACGGAGCACACGGAGAACGACATGAGGGCCACGGAATACTGCAAAACCCAGGGTTAACGTCATCGCGCCACGCAGAAATCTGCGTGGCGCGTGCTGTTCCCCCAAGAAGTTGCCGTACTCCGTGGCCCTCCGGCTTTTCCTCCGTGAGCTCCGTGGTGAAGAAGCCCAGCTCCGTGGGAAAGAAGGCCAGCGTCTACGTCGGCTTCTTCCCCTTCAGCCGCTCAGTCGCAATCAGCCACTGCTGCGGCAGCGCCGCCAGGTTCTGCACCGTGTAGTACAGGTTCAACCCCGACGCGAAGTTGATCAGGAAGAACGTCATCATCGCCGGCATCAGGTACGCCATCATCTTGGCCTGCGGGTTCGGCGGCGCGTTGCGCAGGCCGATCCAGCTCAGCACGTACATCGAGGCGCCCATCAGCAGCGGCAACACGTAGAACGGATCCTTGAGCGAGATGTCCGGGAGCCACATGAACGCCACGCCCCGGAACTCGATCGTGTTCTGGAACACAAAGAACAGCGCAAACAAGATCGGCATCGGCAGCAGCATCGGCAGGCAGCCGAGCAACGGGCTCAGCGGACTCATGCCGTGTTCGCTGTACAGCTTCATGATTTCCGCCTGCTGCTTCTGCGGATCGCTCTTGTACTTCGCCTGCACCGCCTGCAGCTCCGGCTGAAGCACCTGCAGCTTCATGCTTGCGCGCATCGCCTTCTGGTTCAGCGGCCACATCAGCAGGCGAATGGCCACGCCGAAGATGATCAACACCCAGCCGTAGTTCAGCTGCGTCGTGCGCTTCATCCAGAGCAGCGCGCGCATCACGATCGTCGCGAACGGCTGCACGATCCCCTGCATGAAGCCGCCGTAGGGATTGGCGTTTTCGAAGTCGCGTCCCAGCGCGCGCATCCGCTCCCAGTTCTGCGGCCCGGAGTACAGGTCAAACGTCGTCGTCCCGTCGGCGGAGAGCGGCAGCACCGCCGTCGCCTTGCCGCGCGTTGCCACCTTCGACGTGCGCGTTCCGCCTTCGAACTGCACCTCGGCGATCGTCGGCGCCTTCTCTGACGCCAGCATCCCGACGATGAAGTACTTGTTCTTCGCCGTCGCCCACAGCATCGGCCCCGCTTCGAGGCGCCGCTCGCCCGGATCCAGCTTGCGGAAGGCGATGCCCTTGGCGCCGCCCTTCTGTGGCTTCACGGCATACGCCAGCGACGTGATGTCGCCCATCGTGTCTCCTTCCTGCGACACGAAGCCCGTCGGCAAATCCACCAGGAGAAACGCCGGTGCGGCGGTCCCGCGCACCGTCGCCTTCACGGTGCCCAGATACGTGGAGTCCTGCATCGCGTACTGCAGCGTCACATCCGTCGCGCCGCTCGTCGCGTGGAACGTCACCTCTTGTTCGCCGGTGGCGCGCGTCGCCCGCTGCGCACTGAACGTCAGCTTCGACAGGTCGAGCGTGTCGTTCCCGGCCAGCACCCGGTAGCGCAGCAGCGGTTCGTTCTTCTGGTAGATCGAGACCACGCCCTTGCTCGCACCGAGGCTCTTGAAGCCGGGGAGTTCCACAAGGAAGGGCGCAGCGCCGAGCGTCGACAAGTGCGTATGGCTCACCTTCGTGTTCACCGCGATCGTCTCGGCGGTGACGGCCGGAACTCCGGCGGCTGGGGCGGCGGCGGTCACACTGGGCGTGCCGGCGACGGACGTAATGGCGGTCGGCGTGTTGCCGGGCCCCGTGGCCTGCGTGCTGGCTCCTGGCGATGCTGTCGGTGCAACTGCCGGCGCCGTTTCCGCAGGAGCTGGTTGCGCCATCGCGGGGCGCTGTGAGTCGCCAGTCACTGCCGCCGCGGGAGCGGGCGGTGTCTTGGCGCGCGGAAACAGGAAGGGCGTGGCAACGACCACGAGGCCCGACAGCGTGAACGCGAGAAAGAGGCGCTTATCCATCATTCAGGTGCGTGCTCGTCAGGGCACCGGGTCGAAGCCGCCCGGCCGGAACGGATGACAGCGCCCGATGCGTTTCAGCGCGAGCCATCCACCACGCAAAGCGCCATGCTTCTCCAGCGCTTCGATGGCATAGTGGGAACAGGTTGGATAATAGCGACACGACGCCGGCAGAAGTGGCGACAACGCCACCTGATATCCACGAACGAGAAGGACGAGCAGGAGTTTCATGCGGTAGTCACTTGGTCGTCACTGCCTCTCTCTGTCGCACTCTGTCGCATTCTCTCGACCGCCTTCCGCAGCGCCCCGCGCAGCGTGTCGAAGTCGGCTTTGTAGGCGCTTGGTGCGGCGCGAACCACCACGTCGAGCGCAGCCATCGTAGGCAGCAGCTCGGTGCGCGCCAGATCGCGCAGTCTTCGCTTCACGAGGTTGCGCTCCACCGCGGTGTGACTGTACCGCGGCACGATCACTCCCACCCGAGGGCGACGCAGAGGGGAAGCGAGGTATCGCACCTCAAGTTGGGCGGTGCGAATTCGCTTCCCCTGAACACGAACGGCCTCGAGATCTCCTTCGCGCGTCAGTCGCGACGCGCGA
>Ga0172379_10003186_pt1 | contig 26770 bp, 24 predicted proteins | sample GrowelOW334metaG_FD_119756 | JGI IMG/M metagenome (GOLD analysis project Ga0172379, IMG submission 119756) | Groundwater microbial communities from an aquifer near a municipal landfill in Southern Ontario, Canada - Groundwater well OW334 metaG | ecosystem: Environmental > Aquatic > Deep...
CCTTCCAGTTGTCAAAGACAAAAAGGATTGGTTAATTTGTTGACATGATATATTTCGAAATATAAATGTAAATGTCTTGTCAAAACCAATCTTTTTTGATAGCATTGTACTGTTATAAAATAGCAGGGAATAAATGATGGGTGCGTAGCTCAGCTGGCTAGAGCACTTCACTGATAATGAAGAGGTCGATGGTTCAAGTCCATCCGCACCCACCATTTGTTCCCACGTAATAAAATAATAACTTGGGTTCGTAGCTCAGTTGGTTAGAGCGCCACATTGACATTGTGGAGGTCAGAGGTTCAACTCCTCTCGGACCCACCATTAGCCGGGTAGTACTCGGTTATTTGTTTTGGTAAACTTATAATAAAAAAAACTCGGTTGCGGAGCAATCGAGTGGTGTGCGAATAATTACTAGGTCAGGCGGCAGGATCACCGTCAGACTCACTGGTGTCACCGAATCTCGTCTCCAGCCATTGGAAGACATAATCGATGATCGGCTTGACGACTGGCAGTGCGGGATTCTCTGAAGTGCTGCACCGTGGTCCAAGTTGAACGCGTTTGAATTCGCTCGCCAGCACGGACAGCGGTACGCCGTATTGTAGCAGAAGGGTTACGGCCTCCGAGAAGTAGGCCAGAAGTCCGTTGACGATTGAACCATTCTTGTTGATTGTGATGAAGACACTGCCTGGCTTGTCATTGGGGTACGTAACGACGGTGAGAGTAATATACTCTGCAATTACGCCGATGTTGAAACAGTGAGTGTGCGCTAGCTGTTTCCCCGGCAATGGGGTACGCTGTGCTTCGGGCATTAGACACCTCCTTCGAAGTATTGAACGGTGGACGTGGACTAGGTGGTCGGCATCTGTTCTGGCGGAAACACCTGCACGTGGCTGCAGAAGGGGCACATCTCCTCTGCGAACCGTCGGGCGTTTCCGACCATGTCCAGGCCGGTGAACAGCGGAGTAACGCGGGCTGTGAAGACGTCCCGGCCTTCGAGCGGACCGCCCGGGTTGAGCCACAGCAGGCCGTCGTGCGGTTCCTTGGTTAGCAGGCAGTTGCGGATCATTGCGAAGAAACCGAATTGAGTCGTGCTCCTTGCGATTGACTCGAGGAGGTTCTCTCCCGGCCGGTACCTGACCTGTTCCTCCTTGCGGAGGACGAATTCCGGCCTCAGGCGAACCTGGATGTGTCCGCCGGGCTGGGGGCGATGCATGAGGAGGATGGTGGCGAGCGAGAGCACGTCTTCCACTTCGATCACACCACCGGTGATCGAGTGAATAATGTCCTGCACGGCTTCAGGCTTTGGTTTTCTGGTGTGTTTTTGTTTGGTAGCCATTACCTCACCTTCCTAGCTTGAGACCTCGAGAATGAACGGTTTGTCAGGTTAACTTATTGATAGGTAATTGTCAATATTAAATGTCGTTTTTGTTTAATTCTCTGGAGTATTCTATACTAAGGTTAGTACAACAAAAAAATCACCAAATAATATATTAATAATAACTAGCACTGAATAACATGCCTCAACAAAAAGAATCAAATAGCATGGTCAAGCCAAAAGAAATTTCTACTAAGTTATTTTGGTGTTTATATATTTTATCAAATCTTACATGGTTTCCGCTATTTATTTATTCAATGATTATTGGGTCTTGGGCATTTATAATAGCAGGATTTTCATTGTTTTTTGGGATACTTGTAAATCTGGTTCTTCTTATAGTCAAATGGTTTGATAAACGAAAACTATTTATTGTTTCATCATTTGTTTTTATTATTTTTACTGTATTATATTTTGGAGCAAATAAGTTATTATTAGAATATAATAGGATTGGTAGTGATAAAGATATTGCAAATTATAGTATAGCAAATAAATTATCTAGTGAAGCTAAGGTTTTTGATGATTGTAAGCAGATTGCGATACAATATGCTGATATTCAATTATTAGATCTGCCGCTAGGGCGTTGTTTTTCAAAGGTACTTAAATTGACAAATGATTTGGATAAATGCATGGAAATAGCAAAACCTTTTTTATTAGAAGGTTTGTGCATATCTGATTATGCTAGCATAACAAATGATCCAAAATATTGTGAACTGCTCGGTAAGACAGATAGTATTGAAAACTGCAAATACAGTTTGAAAGTTTCTGAGATTGGGTATAATGAAGATTATTTCATTGATTATGACGAATTGAAAAAGGTGTTTTCTAGTATTACTGATATAGAACAATGTTCTAAATTTACGAATATAGACAGTCGTGATGCATGCAGAATATTTTTATCCATTAAAGATAATAAAGCGGAATATTGCTTCAAGAGTGATTACGGATATGATTTTATATATGCTAAGAATTGTATTAATGATGTTGCAAAATATAATAATAATCCTAGTCAGTGTGCAAATATATATTTAACTGGAGATGCAAGTAGAAGTACAAGTTTCGGCAGTTTAAACTATGATAATTACAAAGATTGTCTAACTAATACATTAACTGAAGGAGAATCGCTGGAAAATGCTTCAATCGAAGGGTGCAAATCAATGAATATAGAAATATCTCCTTTGGATTCTGGTATAACGCTTAATATGGTGGCCTCTTGTTTTGGTAATGTAGCACATGAATACAATAAACCGGAATATTGTGACTATTTAGAGAACGAAGTAGGGTCGGGCTTAAGTGAACGAGATCTTTGTTTGTATTATGCTGGATTTAAGTAGAAATAATTTATTGTATTACTAATAAAATAACTATGTCAAAAAAAGAGTCAAAGAAAATTGTGGAGAATTCACAAGCGCATAATAAGGTAGGAAGGAAAAAAATTTCTGATAAATTATTCTTGATTTTATTATTATCATCTAATATTGTGTGGGTTAATGGATTATATATTTTATTTTTTGGTGAAGATTGGGCCGGAATATTTATGTTCCCCGTACCGCTATTAATGATAGCAGTAAATTGGGCCCTTTTTTACTTTAAAAAGACTGATGATGTAAAGAAATTTGTTTTTGTTACGATGTGTTTGACGCTATTTCCAATAATACTTTGGGTGACCGAATCTCTTGGGGGGACCGAATCTCTATCTCTTTGATTAAAATTTAAATTATTAAAACACCGCCAGATTATGGCGGTGTTTTCAGTTTGTTATTTATTTCTACTGTGACTGTTTCAGGGAATCCTTCAGTGTTTTGCCTGCCTTGAACTTCGTAATGGTCAGCCCATGTTCCGTTTTATTCACTTAGAACAATTAAGCTTGAAATATTTTCATTTTAGTATATAAGAGACGTCTCCGTTATCTCCATCTTGGATAGTCCTCATTCCTTGTCTTTTCAATTCAGGATCAATGTCTCCCCAGTCTAATTGATTGGATTCATATTTTTTGCCTGTCATCTTTTCAAATTCGCGGCGAGCATCTGATTTAGGTTCATCTATTACTTGCCGTAAATTCAATTTTACAGCAAGACCCCGTTTAACTAATACTTCACACAATTCTGGTAATTCGGCGCGGGCTAGTTCTCTAGCATCCCTTATTTGAAGTAGGCTTTCAGCCGCTTCTTGCTTAAGTGTTCCAAAGACTTCCTCTTCCCATTTACTATGCCTATTTGATGTTTTTTCTAAAGCAGTAAGTAAGTCTAAAAGTTGCTGATCGCTTTTATCTTCTAATTCTTGTTCTGCTTCTGGATTTGTCGCTATTTCATCTTGATCATGGTCTTCAGGTAAACCTTGATCTGCAAATGCACCAGGAGCCTCTCCCTTAAATTCTGGCATTATATTATTGTTAATTGTTAATAAATTCTTTATACTAAGATTATTATTATTTTAGCAAAATGTCAATTAAATTAGAATTTCTTTTCATTGCCCGCACACGGATAGGTTAGGGTAAAATCAAAATCTATTCTTGCAGGGCATAGCCGAGGCGGGCAAATATAATGACGCCGATTATCTAAAACTTTAATGGTAGCCGCGTGTATGTACGTTATGTACCATTATTAAACGGGCACAAAACACCGCCAGATTATGGCGGTGTTTCGGTTTTTTTATTTATTTCTACTGTGACTGTTTCAGGGAATCCTTCAGCGTTTTTCCTGCCTTGAACTTCGGAACGGTGACTGCTGGAATTTGTATCCGTTCGGTCGGCTTTTGGGGATTAACCCCCATGCGGGCTTCTCTGCGCTTGGCGGAGAATGTACCGAATCCGGTCAGGCTGACTTCGCCTCCGGCTTTCAGGGTGGAGATGACGGTATTTTCAAATACCTCCAGCATCTCTTCCGCCTGTTTCTTCGGCACGCTTAGTTTTTCTGCAATTACGTCTGCTAATTCTGCTTTATTCATTTTTAACCTCCTTCTAGCCGTCGTTTAGATTTGACGGGTAAATAATTTAGATATCTATTTGTTTGTTAATCAGTTCAATGCTGGTCGCTTTTCTCGTGTCGGAGTCTATCTGGACTACTACCGCATTGACCTGGGCTAATCCCTCTTCCGGGAAGTCGAACCGCTCTCTGTCATCATGGAGAAACCGGTTCAGGATTATTTCTTTTTTTACTCCGAGCACCGATTCAGCGGCACCGACCATCCCTACATCTGTGATATACGCGGTACCCTGCGGAAGAATTTTAGCATCAGCTGTCGGAACGTGGGTATGGGTTCCCAGAATCGCGGAAACCTTGCCGTCCGCGTGCCAGCCCATCGCTACTTTTTCACTGGTGGTTTCGGCGTGCAGGTCGACGATTATTCCGGCCAGTTCGGTATTTTTGTAAAGTTCCAGTATTTCGTTCAGGACGTGAAACGGGTTAGTAACGCCGTATTCATCGATAAATACCTGGCCCAGTAAGTTTATCATAAGTATTTTTTTTGTTCCAACTTCGACCACCTGGAAACCTCTGCCCGGTGTTTTATCCGGATAATTCGCAGGGCGGATTACCGGGATATCTTTATCGTCGAGCAGTGCCAGGCCGGTTTCCCGTTTGAAGATATGGTTGCCGGAGGTGCAGAAATCTACTCCTGAGTCCAGTAATTCCTGCAGGGTTTTTTTGGTGATGCCTTTGCCGTGCGCCAGATTTTCCACATTGGCCATCACGAGATCCGGTTTGTATTGTTCTTTCAGGGACGGCAAAATCTTGCTGACTGCGAGCCGGCCTATTTTACCGTCGACATCCCCGAAAAAGAGAACAGTTAACTTCATGATTTATATATCTAGCGGGCATATTCAATAACCCGTGTTTCCCGAATAACGTTTACTTTTATTTCACCCGGATATTTCAGTTCCGCTTCAATTTTATCAGCAATGTCTCTTGCCAGTTTGTGTGATGCAAGATCATCCAGTTCTTCCGGTTTTACAAATATACGCACTTCACGGCCTGCCTGGATGGCGTAGCATTTCTCCACGCCGGCAAATGAATTGGCAAGCTGTTCAATTTCATCGAGCCTCTTAATATACTGTTCGTAGGTGTCTTTTCTGGCACCAGGACGTGCGCCTGAGATGGCATCGGCAACTTTTACGATGATTCCCTCAATCGATGTCGGTTTGTCTTCATGATGCGCGACTGATATGTATGCCACTTCTTCCGGCAGTCCGAATTTCCTCATAATATCCCGTCCGATTTCCGGATGTCCGCCCTGTACCTCATGATCAACTGCTTTTCCGATATCGTGTAACAAACCGCCCTTCTTGGCGACTGCAACATTGGCACCCAATTCCTGGGCAAGCAGTGCGGATATATTTGCCACTTCAATCGAGTGCATCAGTACGTTTTGTCCGTAGCTGGTCCTGTATTTCAGCCGTCCCAAGATCTGTAAAAGTTTCGGATCAAGTCCGGCAACCCCCACTTCATAAGCGGCGTCTTCACCGGCTTTGCGGATATCTGCGGATAATTCTATCTTTGCTTCTGCGATCGCTTCTTCAATGCGGGATGGATGGATTCTGCCGTCTGAAATTAATTTATCCAAAGCCCGCTTCGCCAGATGTCTCCTGATCGGGTTGAATCCGGATATCACAATTGCTTCCGGAGTATCATCTACGATTATTTCCACACCGGTTTTTTGTTCAATCGTTTTTATATTGCGACCTTCTTTACCGATAATTCTGCCTTTCATTTCATCATTCGGCAGAGTTACAGTGGTGGTGGTTGTTTCAGCGACATGAGTGCCGGCATATCTTTGGATTACGGTGCTGAGCAGGGTACGGGCCCTGATTTCAAGTTCTTTTTCATTTACATCATCCATCTTCTTGATGCGTTGTACCAAATTGTCTTTGGATTCTTGTTCAACTTGATCCAGCAGCAGTTTTTTTCCGTCTTCTTTGGATAGTTCGGCTACGCTCTCCAGTTTTGATATCTGTTCCTGCTTAATCTTCTGAATTTCTACTTTGATTTGTTCAACTTGACTTGCCTTATCTCTGACGCGCTGTTGTTGGTTTTCCAGATCAAGCAGTTTCTGGTCAAAACGTGTTTCCCGGTCTTCCAAACGCTTGCGCAGTTGGTTGGTTTCCGTCATCCTGGCCTGTTCTTCCTGCTTGGCGTGCTCAATGATGCTGATCGATTTATCCTTCGCCTGCAGAACAATTTCTTTTTCCTGCGCTTTTGCGTCTTTGACGATTGATTCCGCCTTTGCTTCCGCAGAGTCAACTTGCCGGATTGCCATTTGCTTACGGCCAAAATAACCAATCACCATTCCGATCGGAGCGGCGATGGCTAAAGTGATGATAAAGATTAAATTTTCCATAAAAAGATTCTCCTGTTTTATTAGGGAATCTTCACGATAGGTAAATAGACAAAACTATATGTTTTGCTTAAGAGACAAAGAATTGATATTTCCAACTTCCATAAAACCATCCAATAAAGATTGGCGATTTGTTTTGATAAAGTTTGAGAATATAATGTAAAATGATGTCATCTGATTCTTTGAGCAATCCACTTTCCTAGTGAAGATTCTTAGATTAACTAGTTAATTTATTTGCCAGTAAATACTAGCATAGCCGATTGGCGTTGGCAAGTCCTAAATAGCTGAAATAAAAGCAAAAACCGCCTCTTCGAATTCACACAGGACGGTTTTTTGTCGCTAATATTGGCTTTATTGGATAATTCTGTCGATTATGCCGTATTTTCTTGCTTCTTCCGCGGTCATGAAATAGTCGCGGTCAGTGTCCTTTTCAATCTTTTTCAGTGGTTGTCCGGTGTGACTTGCTAAGATGTTGTTCAACCGGTCTCTGATCTTTAAAATATGCTCAGCACGGATCTTGATATCAACCGCCTGGCCTTCCGCTCCGCCCATCACTTGGTGAATCAGGATTTCCGAATTCGGCAGGGCGAATCTTTTTCCCTTTTTACCGCCCGCGAGCAGGGTGGCACCCATGGAAGCGGCCAGTCCTACGCAGATGGTGGAAACATCCGGGCTGACATACTGCATCGTATCGTAAATAGCCATGCCGGAGGTAACGGATCCGCCGGGAGTATTGATATACAGTTTAATATCCCGCTTCTTATCTTCAGAGTCCAAAAAAAGCAACTGGGCAATTACCGTGTTGGCGATATTGTCATCAATTGGGTCGCCCAAAAAAATTATTCTTTCCTTCAAAAGACGCGAGTAAATGTCATACGCCCGTTCACCCATGTTGGATTTTTCGATAACGGTAGGGATAAGATGCATAGTTTTTATATTAATCTTTTTAAATAAAGGACATCTCTCAGTATACGATGACCGTCTTTTTTGTCAATTTGACATCAGACAATCCGCCAGCCAGTTGCCGTTTCTTTGATCCGGCCTTTAATCGTAAACCCGGCCGCTTTTTTGTGTCCGCCACCGCCGAGCAGTCGGGCGAAAACCGATACATCCACCCCGTCCTGTGTCGTTCTGAGACTTCCTTTAATTGTACCGTCTTTTTGTTCTTTCAGGACCAGTACGGCTTTGGCACCATGTAAATTGTTTAGAAAATTTGCAATCCCTTCCGCACTGTCATTAATTACTCCGCATTCTTCAAAATCTTTTTGGGTGATCACCGTCATTACCGCATCAGTATAATCGCTTTTAACCAGTCTGGAAAATGCTCTGCCCCAGAGCTTCAGTGTTCCGATTGATTGGATATTTAATGTGTTGTTGATTATTTCCTGTTTGCGCGCACCGTTGATCAAAAGCTCTGATGCATTCTGAATCGACTGTGAAGTAGTGCCGAGGTTAGAGAAACTGCCGGTATCAGTCATGATCCCGGTCAGCAAACAGGTGGCCATATCTTTGGAAATATTAAAACGGTTGTGTTCAAAAATCCGGTAAAGAATGTCGGTAGTCGATGCCGCGTTGGTTTCCACCAGGTTGATATGCCCGAAATTTGTATTGGTCGGGTGATGGTCAATATTAATAATTATTGGCTTGTATGTAAGGTTATCAATATGGATTTCAATACCGCAATATTTCAAATCTCCGGAATCCAGAATTACTATCGTATCAAATTCATGTTCATTAAATATTTTTGCATCAGTATTGATTCTTTCTACGCCCGGCAAAAAACTGAATGAATCCATCGGTTCAGTCAGGCAAAAAACGTGGTTAATCCCGACGGTCTGGTCCAGGAAGTGGGTGACTGCTAGCATTGATCCGACAGCGTCGCCATCCGGGTTTTGGTGGGCAATTACAAGCGTTCTCTCGGATTCGGAGAGTCTGTCGAATATTTCTTTATAAAGACTAGCGTTTTGGTACATATAATAGATTAAAAAAAGCCATAAATCACTCTAATCGTCTTCCGTATTTGGAAAACATGCTATCTTAGAGTTATTTATTAATTGTGTCAAGCAGGTCGGTGATATGTTGCGCTTTTTCTTCTGATTCATCCAGACGGAAGTGAATTTTCGGGATAAATTTGATTTTTATCCGGTCGCCGAGCAGTTTCTGAATATTGCCTTTTTCCCGTTCAATTTCGTGTCTTATCTGCTGATTTGCGCTGAATGGCAATATGGAAACAGAAATATTGGCATGCTTTAAATCCGGACTGGTTTCTACCTTGGTGATGGTAACCAGACTACCGGAAGAAAACTCGATCTCCCTGTTCATAATAGAACCGAGTTCTTCTTTGATAAGTTCGTTGATCTGTTTTATCCGTTGGGAAGGCATGGCCTTTCCTGTTATTTGAATTCTATTTTTCGAGCTTTTTTCTCTTCACGGTATACTTCTATGCTGTCTCCAACCTGAATTACGGCGTGAGTTTCAATTTTCATTCCACATTCCGAATCTTTCGGGACTTCTTTTGAATTTTTCTTGTCCGATTGCAGTTGCACAATATGGCCCGATCCGATTTTTTCATTATTTCTGATTATCCGGACTTTGGTGTTATTTTCTATTTTGCCCTGTTTTACTCTGCCGCCGACGATCTGACCGTCTTTCTCGTTTTTGAAAATTGCTAATATCTCCACTTTGCCGAGCTCGGTCTGAATCAGTTCCGGAGACAGCATTTTTTCCAGTTCATCTTTTACAAAATCCAGCAGTTCATAAATTATGTCATACAATTTAACATTCGCCTGGCGGTCTCTTTGGATCTCCTGCGCGTGCGTGGTCAGAACAACGTTGAAACCGATTAAATAAGCGCCGGCTGAATCAGTTTGGATAATGTCTTTTTCTGTTATATTCCCCAGTCCCTTAGATGTTATTGTTGCTCTAACTTCCGGATGCTTCAGTTTGTTTAAAGATTCAATAATTGCTTCCTGTGATCCGAGAGTATCCGTTTTCAAAATTATGTTTAAATCCTGTACCTTTTTTTCTGTCTCTTCATTTTCTGAATTTTCATTTTCTGTGTTTCTTTGGACGATTTGCTGATCTTTTTCTTTTTGGTATGAAATCTCTTTTTGTTTCTTGATCAGATCTTTAATCTCCGCTTGGTTTTTGGTAGTACGTAAAATATCTCCGACCTTTGGCGCTCCTTTCAGACCAAGGATCTGTACCGGCCTGGAAGGACCGGCTAATTTTACGATTTCCCCGCGCCAATCTTTCAGTGCTTTTACTTTGCCGTAAACATCGCCGACGATAATGTTATCGCCTTCTTTCAGTGAGCCGGTCTGTACTAAAACAGTCGCCTGCGGTCCGGCTCCTTTATCAATATGCGATTCGATGATCGTGCCGACTGCTTCCCGGTCCGGGTTTGCTACAATATTTTTCTTTTCCATTTCCGCGACTAATAAAACCATATCCAGTAATTCGGATATGCCTATTTTATCTTTTGCGGAGATTTCAGCAAATACGGTTTTACCGCCCCACTCTTCCGGAACGATTCCCATTTCCGTCAGTTCTTTTTTAACTCTTTCTACATTCGCTTCTGGCTTATCTATTTTGTTGATTGCAACGACAAACGGGAGCTTGGTGGTCTGAATTATTTTATACGCTTCTTTGGTCTGTGGTTTCACTCCGTCATCAGCGGCGACAACTAAAATGGCAATATCAGCGACGCGTGCTCCGCGCCCTCTCATGGCCGAAAATGCTTCGTGGCCCGGGGTATCGATGAGCGTGATCAATTTGCCCTTGTCTTCTATTTGATATGCTCCGATGGACTGGGTAATTCCGCCCGCTTCATCGTCAACAATATTGGTGGTTCGGATGGCGTCCAGCAGTTTGGTTTTACCATGGTCAACATGCCCCATAACAACAACAACCGGCGGGCGTTCTTCGGCTTGGGTATCGTCTTTTAGCGCATCTTCCAGAATTTTAACGTCTTCGCTTTCGCCGTTTTCTTCTAATTCAATCTTTTTGATGGTATAACCCAAATCTTCCGCGATAATGCCGGCCGTATCAAAATCAATCCGCTCGTTCATGGAGGACATGATCCCGTTTTTCATTAATTCCGCAATCAGGCTGGTAACCGGCAGATTCATTTTTTCCGCCAATTCTTTGATTACGATTTGTTCCGGGATGGAAACTTCCTTCTTTTCTGTTGTTTCAGTCATATTAGATATCAGTCAATATTACTATAGGATAGTTGAAAAATGCTATTTGGTCAACCCGATGCCAATGCACTTTTTGAAAATGCATATGGCCCGGGTCAATCTGATGCATTTGTTTTTCAAATGCTCGGGCCAACTCTTCCGGGGCTCATATTAAAAAAATACGCACATCTCTCGTGGTAATTTTTGTTTTTATCTTTAGGTTGTTTTTACTGTGGAATGAGGGTATCAGATCCCCGCGGTATTGCTGTTAGAATTTTCTTTCCTTGCCGACTATGATATTGAGCTTTTTGTTCAACACTTCGACTGTGGCTGGTGTTTTCACAATTGTTTCTCCATCGGCAATCAGTGATACAATTTCCTCACTGATAATCTTGATTTTACGGATAGGAAAAACGCTCTGTTTTTTTGTAGCAAGCTTGTCTTTACCGAAAGCGCTTTTTTCTTTCGGTGTAAAAACCGCTTCCAGGAATCCGTCTTTCGGATTGCAGACATTTTTACGTCTTTCCGTGTCGATCGGAGCGTATGAAAGATTGCAGATTTGGATGCGGTCTGTTTTACTGGTGGATGAAATGTTAAAATGTCCGCCGTTGCATTCCAGAGATACATTGCTTGCTTCCGGAACTTCTAAGCTTGAAAAAAAGTACTGATCATTTACTTTACCGATATCAATTCTCTCAATGATTCTTGCGGAAAGCACGTCACATGCCTTTTCGGCGACGGGGATGCCCAGTATTTTTGCGATGGTACTGTTTTCTATCGGGATGTAGCCGAAAGTTACACCCGTCTGATTTGCGACTGCCGGGAATACCCTGGAAAAAGTTCTGTCCGACCCTACGGCAATTATTGTATCGACACCATTTTTTACACTATCGTTGATAACCTCTTTAATACTCTTCAAAACATTCATTTTTTCAATTTTTCCGTTGATACCTAAATCAATCAATCGGTTTTCGATCTTCGCCAGGGTTTGAGCATATTTCTTATCGCTCAAGAAAGAATCATAGAGATAGTAATACATGGCTTCTTCAACAAGCTTCGGTTAGCAGTTTAACTAAATCGTTTCCGATTTATCATTCTTTCCGGTTCTAGTCTTCAATTTTTGTGCCTCTTCTTTTATTTCCATTGTATCGTTCTGGTCGCAAACGCAATTGCCGTTCAGTGATGCGCCCGCTTCAATGGAAATAATTTTAGTTTTAATATTGCCGGTTACCTTAGCTGTGCTTTTCAGTTCGGTTTTACCCTTTACATATAAATCACCGATTACTTCGCCGGAGATTAAAACATTTGCCGCTTCCAAGTCGGCTTTTATTTTGGCATTTGTCCCGATTTTTAAATCTTGGTTTGTTTTAAGCGTGCCGACAACTTGTCCTTCAACAACAATACTGCCTTCGCCATGAAAATCCCCCTCAACTTTAACCGACGGTCCGATGATTGTTTCGGTCTCTTTTTCTGTCATTTCATTGTCTTGATTTTTGAACATGTTTGGATAATTAATAATAAAAATATCACCCTAATTGTAGCTAATTCTTGCTCATTTGTCAAAAATTAATGATTTCGATTGACCTGCTGTTTTTCTCTAAAATATTTATTTTTACCTTGAACGAAATATTTTTTTTCGGCAGACGTTTTGCTTTCTCCGCCCATTCGATGAGACAGACGGTATCTTTGCGCCCCCAGTATTCCTCGATGCCGATAGATTGTATATTGCTGGGCTCAGGTAGCCGATACAGATCGACATGGCAGAAATATCTCAGCCGTTTTTTTGACAAATTATAAACCCGCCAAAAAACAAAGGTTGGGCTGGTAATACGATTCTTGATACCGAGGCCTTTGGCAACACCTTTAACAAAGACTGTTTTACCCGCCCCCAGATTGCCGTACAGCGCTATTATGCCTCCGCCGGTGATTTGCTTGCCTAGCTCCATGCCGATTTCTTTGGTTTGTTTTTCGTTTTCGGTATAGTATTTTTTCTTGGTTTCTATCATACTTACTACTATAACAGAGAATAATACAACAAAGCCAGAGGATTATGACGGTTTTGATAGCATTGGGGATGAGTCGGCAATCGGTTGGATATTTAGCAATGCTTGACATATATAATCAAATACTATATAGTAATTTACTTATGTTTTTATAAGTTAATTGTATATTAGAGTTAATAGTTATGATGCTTTCTCCCAAAGAGCAGATTCATGAGAACGTAAAAAAAAGTCAAAATATTCTGGTCTGCCTGCCGAAAGATCCGACTACGGATGCGGTAGCTGCTGGTCTGGCGCTATTTTCGGTTTTGGAAAAATTGGATAAAAAAGTCAAAGTCGTGTGTTCAGAATTTACACTGCCTCCGCATAATCAGTTTCTACCCAAAAGCAAGGAAATTATTTCCGATCTAACTTCTTTAAGGAAATTTATCATTTCTCTGGATGTCTCCCGCACTAAGGTTGAGGAGTTAAGTTATGATATAAAAAATGATCAACTCGATATTTATATTACTCCAAAGGACGGAACTTTCAGGGAAAAAGATGTCAGTCTTTCCTCATCGGATTACGAATACAGTTTAGTATTTGTTCTCGACACTCCCGATTTAGAATCTCTGGGCAAGCTGTATGAAAACAACACAGAGTTTTTTTACCATACTCCAATCATTAACATTGATCACAGTCCGACGAATGAGAATTTCGGGCAAATAAACCTGATTGATCTTACCGCTACTTCTGTTTCAGAAATTGTATTTGAAATGATTAAAAACTGGAAAGAGAATATTCTGGATGAATATATAGCAACCAGTTTATTGGCGGGGATAATATCAAAAACTAAAAGTTTTCAGACTGCCTCAGTCACACCCCGCTCGCTAGCGATCGCCAGCCATCTTATTTCCTCTGGCGCGCGGCGGGAAGAAATTGTCCGCCATCTTTACCAAACAAAGTCCGTAGAGACATTGAAGCTGTGGGGTAGGGCACTGGCCAGACTAAAACAAGACAAGCAAAATAAGATTTTTTGGTCGTTATTAAATGAAGAGGATTTTATAAAATCCGGTTCTTCAAGTGAGGAGGATGTTTTGAGTGTTATTGATGAATTAATTATCGATGCTCCGGAAGCGGAAACCGTTATTATCTTCTTCGAAAAGACTAAAGGGGAATACAGCGCAATCATCAGTACGCCTGCTGCTGTTGACGCGATAAAATTACTGTCAGAATACAATCCGGTAGGGACAAAGAATTTTACAAGAATTACGATCAGTGCTGCTGATTTGGCGGGAGCTGAGCAAAAAGTTTTAAATACCATCAGAACGGTTCCGCCCGTCAGATAAAAAAATCCAGAATTTTAATGACAGTGAGCGATAAAAGCTCGCTTTTTTACAATACGCCCAAGATTAGTTATAATTAGCGTATGATAAAAACAATTGATGACCTGCGAAATGGGTCAAACAAACAAACTATCCATATTTCTTCCGAAGAGACTGAAGAAAAACTGGATCAAAAGATTCACGATATAGACATTAAAGAAAAGGAAAAATTAGTTGCAGAAAAAGCAGCTATGACCGGTGTCGGCTATATGAGTCTGAAAGGTTTCCCGATACAGGTTGAAGCTATTTCGGTTATACCCGAACAGAAATCGCTGGAAGCAAAAATCATTTGTTTCTATCGGACGGACGAAGAGCTTCGATTCGGCATTGTCGATATGAATAATCAGAAAAGCAGGGCTATTATTGATGAATTGAATACAAAATACCCGAGTCTGAGAAAGGTTGAATATTTAATCTCAGATTATAGTTTTGAACATGCACATAAATTATATTCAATTGTTCCTAAAATTAAGGCATTTACCGGCAATGTAGAGATTACCGAGGAGGAAATAAATCGCTATAAGCAGGAAATAAAGTCTTTTACTCAACTTGATGAAAAGCTAAAATCTGCTTCAATCACGGATATGATGACAATGATATTGTCCTCGGCAATTCAGGCAAGAAGTTCGGATATTCATATTGAGGCGGAGGAAGAGGATGTTAAAATCAGATTTCGGATTGATGGGGTTTTACAGGTTGTTGCTGTTTTAGGGAAAGAAGTCTGGCCAAAATTAATCAGCAGAGTAAAGCTTATTTCCGGATTAAAACTGAATATTACGGATATCCCTCAGGACGGCAGAATCACCATCGAGCTAACCGAAGAAAAGATCGACGTCAGAGTTTCAACCCTGCCTTCGGCATATGGGGAAAGCGTCGTGATGAGGCTTTTGATGTCTTCCGTTGCCGGTTTGGAATTTGACAGTCTGGGGATCCGGGGTAAGGCATATGAGGATTTAAAACGGGAAGCCGAGCGTCCAAACGGCATGATCGTAACAACCGGTCCGACCGGTTCCGGAAAAACCACGACACTGTACGCAATTTTAAATAAGCTTAATACTACAAGTACAAAAATTATAACGCTTGAAGATCCGATTGAATACAAATTGAAAGGTATTATTCAAAGCCAAATCCATACTTCTCAACAGAGTGAAAACGAAGGTTTAAAAGCGGCACTGCAGGCCGGATTATCCGGTGGAGGCGGTGGTCAGAAAGAATATACATTTGCACAAGGTCTCAGAGCAATTTTAAGACAGGACCCGGATATCATTATGGTCGGTGAAATCCGAGATTTGGAAACTGCCGAAATTGCCATACAGTCGGCGTTAACCGGGCATTTGGTCGTTTCTACTATTCATACCAATGATGCGGCGGGGGCAATCCCGAGATTTATGTCCATGGGAGTCAAACCTTTTTTATTGGCACCGGCTTTGAACGCAGTGGTCGGGCAAAGACTTGTCCGCCGGATTTGCGAAGAATGCAAAGAAGAAGAAATAGTGGATGAAAATACATTAACGAGAATAAAAAAAATCCTATCAGAAATTCCCGAAAACTCCGGTGAAAAAGTTGATCTTAATAATCTAAAATTCTATAAAGGCAGAGGTTGTTCGGCTTGTAATAATGTCGGATACAAAGGAAGGGTTGGTATTTATGAAATATTTACCATGAATAAAGAAATTGAAGAGATTGTGCTTTCCGGTAAAGTATCAGAATACCAAATGAAAGAGGTGGCAGTGAAAAACGGAATGATTACCATGGCGCAGGATGGTCTATTGAAAGCCAAAGACGGCATTACCTCTGTAAAAGAAATATTTAGGGTTATAGAATAGTTATTAAAATTTAAGAAAAATTTATGTTCGGAAAAAAACCATCACCAAATTTCCACGGAGAAACGGATGTTGCGCCTGTGCCAGAGGTACCGTCGATTACTGCGCAGGATTTGAGAACAGGTTTTAGTCCAGCCCCGATGCCAAAAAATAAACTGATGATTTCTATTGCGATAGGGATTGCAGTGTTTGTGATTGCGATCGGCGGGGTTGTTTATGCTAATTATGAAGGTTATCTGGATATATCATTTTTGCCTTCCAAGAAAGACAAAATCATCAGTGAAATGATGGGTGCAATGCAGACTGTAAAAAAGGCAAAATATAATATTGCGATTGCTACCAAGACTGAACCTTGGGATGGTGTTCATCAACCAGTAGTAGATATCAATAACAGTAATCTTCCAATTGATCAAAGCATGATCAGTGGTGTATTAAAAGATGCACAGCTGCAATTGAATGTTGAATCGTATTTTGATTTGGATATGATGAGCAAGGATATCAAGGCGATGAACGGGTATGTTAAAATGAGCGGCATCTACGGCCAGGGCAATAATCAGATGGCTTTAGGTTTGGAACTTAGGAAGGTTGGTGAGGATGTCTATGGAATGTTGAGTGATTATCCGGCTCTAATTGCCACATTTGTTCCTCAAATCAGCGAGTTAAAAAACAAATGGATTAAAGTTTCCGGTGATGATGAATACGGTAAGTATCTGGACATGGCTTATGAAAGCCAGGACACGATTGACGAGATGTATTCTACAGATAATTACGGCTTTGCCTTTGATACCGGATTTATAAAACTGGGTAAGAAACTTCCATCAGAAGTACTGGACGGGCAGGCGACAATGCATTATCAAATGGTGATGGATATGGATAATTTTGAACCGATGTACGCGCAATTGATGGCTAAAACATACGAGCTACAAAATGTTTTATCAGAAGATCAATTTGCAAATCTGAATCTGAACAGTGTGGATGATTTGAGCAAACTGGAATTGGGAGAGCCGATTACTCCTGACATGATCAAAGCTATGGAGACACTAATTGATAATATGGATATAGAAATATGGGTAGGTGAAGATGATAATGTGGTTAGAAGGATAAAAGCTACTATGTATACGGTCTTGCCGGAAACCCAAAGAACAGCAGAAGTCGGTCAGACAAAAGTTGAAATGCTGATGAATTTAAGTAATGTCAATCAGCCGATGGAAATAACCGCCCCTGAATCAGCAATGACCATTACTGAAGTGGTAGGGATGTTTGCTCCAAAAGATACTGACGAAGACGGATTGGTTGATGCAGATGAGGCAAATTACGGAACTGATATTAACAATCCTGATTCAGACGGAGACAGCTATCTAGACGGATCCGAAGTTGACGGTGGCTATAATCCGCTAGGGGAAGGAAAACTGCCAGTTAGTATCGATCTGGATACTACTTCTATGTATGAGGAGGAAACAAGTGAAACTTGTGCCGCTAATGGTGGAGAATGGATTGTAGCTGAGAAGGCAGGGGCTGAAGAGTGTGCAGCAATCACGGACTGGATAGATTGCGAGGAGATGACTGGTTGTATGTGGGACAGTTTATCTGATTCTGAAATTGATTGTGTCCCCAAAGCAGACTATTGTGCTTGTGCTGATGGAAGTACCTATTTCTTTGGCTGTGACAAAAATGGGTTTCTTAATTTATAACTATAGTTAGCAAAAAAATGCCTCTTTCTACGGAAAGGGGTGTTTTTTATTCACAATTTGCTATAATAGGACGACTATGAAAAGAAAAATAATCATCACATTCGTTATCGTAATTGGTTTATTTATCAGTCTTTATGGTACTGGTACAAAAGCGGCCGTATCTGACTATGAAGGTCGTATCCTGCTGGATGTGGAACGGCACGGAGAAGCTTATTATATTTACCAGGGGCAAAAATATTATCTTGGACGGCCATCACAGGCTTTTGAGATAATGAAGAATTTGTCATTGGGCATCTCAGAAGAAAACTTCAATTCCGGTTTTAAACAAGTTAATGATATTTGGCAAATTTACCGGATCATTGATTCCCGTTTGTTTCCGCATATCCAAGGAAGAATTGTTCTCCGTCCGCAATCGCATGGTGAAGCATATTATGTCACTCCCGGACTTGCCGCTGGGAACGGATATCAGGCGGAATATCTGGACAGGCCAGCTGACGCTTTCCGAATCATGACCAAATACGGATTGGGCGCCCGTTCCGCATTCATTGATTCTATCCCGACCGGAACAATCGATTCTTCACCCTGCGTGCCAGGGGTTGATCCGGGTTGTACTTCATCCGGGGAACTCAATATCATCTCCGTATCCGATACTAGTTTAATTAACGGGCAGAGTATTTCCATATCCGGTAGTGATTTTGGTTCCAAATCAAATGCCAGCCCGCTGGTTTGGGATAATTTTGAGGACGGTTCTGTCGGCAGTACAATCAAAAATACCAAACCGATTATCGGACCGGCGTGGAGTGTTTGGACTAACGGGGGCGATCCGCTGTATGGCAATACCTCTAACAGGGATAACTCCACTAAAAATGCTTTCTTCAATTATTCCGCCTCTGCCGGTTACACAAAATTTCTGCAGTATTACACGGATGTGGATTCGGTCTATTTTACTTTCTGGTGGCGGTTTGATCAGACCAGTTCCCAGCGGACAGCGAATATTAAACCGTGGATGGAGTTTGGTAATCAGGGGAATTGCCCCGGGATTTACAGCGGATTCGGCGCGCCTCCTGATGATAATTATTTGAGAGCCAGTGTAGTGGATTGTGATGCCAACGGCACGGGATATCAGCTAAATGAAAATATGTATGATTGGTACAGTTATAATACACGGATTGATGAAATTGACGGACAGTGGGTGCGCATGGAATTATTTTTGGAACAAAGCAGTACTCCCGGTGTTGCTGACGGTTCTTACCATATGTGGGTTCATCAACCAAACGGCAATGGGATCAATCTGGACATTGAAGCGAATAATATTGTTACCCGCGATACGGTAAATGAATGGTATCAGTGGTGGATACTTGGCTCATATCAAACAGCAGATGAGCGCAGTCCACTGGCGGTTGGTGAAATCCGTGGTGATGATATTTATTTTGACAGCACCCAGGCCCGCATTGAAATCGGTGACACGGCAAATTGGTCCACTAATACGCATCGGGAAATTCAGGTAGCCAGCGCGTGGTCTGATACCGGCACCACTTTTACGGTTAATCAGGGTTCCTTTGCGGACGGAGCAAAAGCCTATCTATTTGTTGTTGATGCCGATGGCAATGCCAGTAGCGGATACCCGATAAGTTTCTAGTAATAATATTGGTAAATAAAAAAGCGGATCTCAGAGTGATGGGGTCCGCTTTGCTAGCCGATCAAGTTGTTGATGGGTATGAGTTTGACCGCGGGGTCTAGACAATAGCACTTGCTGCAGCTGGCAACCCACAGAAACTGCGCACCCTCGAGGGATGTTTCAAATTTTCTAGCCATCGTTTTACAGGTTTGTAATCTTTTTTTCCAGTTTATTAATCGCTTCTTGATACTGCTGGGCCTTTTCCTTTTCCTTAGCTACAATTGCTTCCGGAGCGTTCGAAAGAAAAGCTTTATTTTCAAGCCTGCTCATTAAAGCCTGATATAGTTTCTTTTTTTCTGCTAGCTCTTTTTCTGCTTTTGCTTTTTCTTTTTCTACGTCAATCAAGTCATTATTTGAAATGTAAAAAGAATATTTACCAGAAGTAAGGTTAGAGCTCTTTTCATTTTTTTCTGCAGTAAATTCAACTCTGGCGAGTTTTTCAATTATACCCCTTTCCATATCGGAGAGAATGTTTTTAGCAAACACCGGAATTTTCTTGACCGGCGGTACATTATATTCCGCTTTGAAATTTCTAAGTCTAACGATGATTTCCTGCAAATCAGCAAATTCCTTTTCAATTTTTTCATTAATAATATTTTCTTCACTGACCCACGGCCATTTGCTGATAATCAAAAGTTCTTTATGTCCCATCATCTGCCATAGCTGTTCGGTAACAAACGGAATATACGGATGAGCGAGCGATAAGATGTTTTCCAGGCACGCATACAAAACTAGGGGAGTTTGATCTGACGGTGCTACTTTGGTTATCTCTAGATACCAGTCGGCCAGTTCGCCCCAGGTGAAAGAAAATACTTTTTCTCCGGCTTGCCCAATCCGGTAGTTATCCAAATCATCGGTTACTTCCTGGATTAATCTGTTCAACCGGCTTAAAATCCATTTATCTGACAGCGAGCATTTTTTATAATCAAACTTTTTATTCTGGACGTCTTCAATTTTGATAGTTGTCAGTATGTAGCGGGAGATGTTCCAAATTTTATTAATAAAATTTCTATACCCCTCTATTTTTTCTTCATACAGCCTGACGTCATTGCCGGGAGTTGATCCGATAACGAGAGAAAGTCTTACGGCGTCGGTCCCGAATTTTTGGGAGACTTCCAAAGGATCAATGGTTGTTTCCGGTTTGGATTTACTCATCTTTTCTCCCGTTTTTGTTCTGATTAGGCCGTGCAAATATACATCCTTAAACGGAATCTCTTTTTTGATATACGTGGTCATCATGATCATTCGCGCTACCCAAAAGAAGAGAATGTCATAACCGGTTTCCATCACGGATGTCGGGTGGAATATTTTCTGATCTTTTTCACTCATAGTTGAGAAGGTCCATAAAGCCGAAGAAAACCAGGTATCCAAAGTATCCGGATCCTGTTGCCAGCCTTTACCGGCCGGCGCACTTACTCCTACATAAGTGTCAGTTGTTTCTAGTTGATAATTCCATCCCGGTTTCCAAGCGTTTTTGGAGCGCCAGTCTTCCGCGATTGCCTGCTCCCAGGTTTTCCCGTTAATTAATATCTCCAGGGAAAGCTGGTTAAATTTATGCGCGATGATTGCAACTTTTTTTCCAGGATAATCTTTGGCAATATCTGCGAGCAGATTTTTTAATCTTTGTTCAACATCCTGATAACTCTCTCCTTTACCCGGGTGCTGATGTTCAATATAGTAATTCATGTCTTTGAAAAGCTTGCCGGGTTTTCCGTTTAGACTGCCATAATCACATTCTCTAAGCCTTTTATCTTGAACTTTTTTAGCGTTCGGGAATGCCAGCTCGGCTGTTTCTATAGCACGGCTGAGATCGGAGGTGATTATCACATCAAACTGCTTATGCTTTAAATTTTTTCCCAGATCAACGGATTGTTTTTTCCCTAATTCAGAAAGGGAAGGATTGGACTGTCCGGAAGCAATACCCTTCTCATTGTCCTCTGTTGTGCCATGTGCAAAAAAGGTGATCTCAACAGGCTGTTCCAATTTTTTATACCAAACGGGAATCTGATGACCATACCAGATTTGCCGAGAGATGCACCAATCCCGCAGGTTATCCATCCAATGGAAATATGTTTTATTAAAACGATCCGGGATGATATTAATCTCGCCGTTTTTTACCACATCCCTGGCTTCATCTTTGAGCGACTTTTTCATTCCCGGGGCAACTTTCCCTACACTGACAAACCACTGTTTGGAAAGCATCGGCTCAACAGGTGTGCCACAACGGTAACAGACAGACAGATTATGAATGTACTCCTCATCAATCCGATCCACCAGCCCCTTCTTCTTCATTAGGGCTACTATTTTATCCCTGGATGCGGATGCAGTCACGCCTTCAAACGAGCCGGCTGCTGCAGTAAACTTTCCGTCTTTATCAATAATCTGTTCTATCTCCAGATTATATTTCCCGGCCAGTTCAAAATCCAAATGGGAGTGGGCGGGGGTGATGGTCATAGCACCGGTACCCATTTCCATGTCTGCGGCACGGTCGGCGATCACTTTTGCCTTGATTTTTCCTTCCATCCATTCAACTTCAAATTCTTTACCCACGATGTTTTTGTACCGCTTGTCTTTCGGATGGACAATTATTATTTTGTCAGCAAATTTTGTTTCCGGACGTGCCGTACCGACTATAACCGGGCCGTATTTAAAATAATAAAAAGGTGCCTTCACTTCTTTGTATTCCACTTCATCATCTGCCAGCGTGGACTGACAGCGTGGACACCAATTAACCACCCGGTTTCCGCGGTAAATCAAACCGTCATCATACATCTTTTTGAAAACTTCTCTGACAGTCTTGGAAATGTTTTCATCCAGCGTAAAGCTTTCTCTGGACCAGTCCAGTGACGAACCCATGCTTTTAAACTGTTTGGTGATGGTTTTTTTTGATTCGTTGACGAATTTTTCTACTTCGCCTAGGAATTTTACTTTGCCTAAATCATGGCGGGTCTTGCCTTCTTTTTTTAAATTTTTTTCCACCACATTTTGAGTGGCAATAGCCGCATGGTCCATACCCGGGAGCCACAGGGTTTTATATCCCTGCTTTCTTTTGTATCTGATCAGAATATCCTGAATAGCAAGTCCTGCAGCATGGCCGATATGCAGTTTGCCGGTGACATTCGGCGGAGGCAAAACAATGGAGTAGGGTTTTTTATGGTTCTTGGGCAGATTGTCAGGATTAAAAAAGCCGGAGTCCTCCCAGACTTGGTAAATATCACCCTCAACTTGCTTCGGATCGTATGCTTTTGCTAATTCTTTCATATAGTCTATTTTAGCCTAAAATCGCAGTCTCGTCATCTCTTTATTACAAACAAAAAACGCCAAACGGCGCTATCTCTAGGATGCAGTTAGATGACTATCCCGATAACGAAACCGAATAGTGCAGCCAGTAAAGCAATTAATAATGCCACCCAAGAAAGCTGTGTTCTCCGGAAAGATGTACCGGTCCTGATATTTGCTTCAACATTTCTTAAGAAAGACAATTTTTCATTCAGTGTCCAGTCCTTTTTCATGCCTTTTTGATCTAGCCAGGCGTCCAATTTCTTTAGTTGTTCAAGGCTGTTATTAAAATGCCTCTCCAAAAAAGGATCGTATTCCTCGGCGGAAACATTTTCCAGCATTTCCTGCATTTTATTCTTAATTCTATTCTTTTCCATCTGTTCTATTATATAACACTATTTTTTCTTAAGATAGTTCCCAATTCGGATCGACCTTAATTTTATTGATCGGGGTGAATTTTTTCTTTTTGGCATGGAAGCATCCCGCAACAGCAATCATCGCCGCGTTATCAGTACAATAGTTCAAATCTGGTAGCATAAATTTTACTTTTGGTACTTCTTTTTTTAGTTCATTTTTCAAATCAGCCCGGAGTCTCCTATTTGCCGCCACTCCTCCGGCCAGTAAAACAGTTTTTACCTTGTGTACTTTGGCGGCATGCGCTGTTTTTTTGATCAGAACGTCAACCGTCGCTTTTTCAAATGAAGCGGACATGTCAGCGATTATATTTTTATTTTTGAAATTATGCTTTTTTGATTGTGATGCATAAAGCACAGCCGTTTTTAATCCTGAGAAACTGAAGTCATGGTTTTTTTCCCTCAACATCGGCCTCGGCAATTCAAATGCTTTTTCATTCCCCTTCATTGCCAGTTTGGAAATTATCGGTCCGCCCGGATAGCCGAGTTTCAGAATTTTTGCCACCTTATCAAATGCTTCACCGGCGGCATCGTCCCTAGTTTTACCCACCAGTTTGTAGTGCCCATGCTTTTTCATCAGGATCAGTTCAGTGTGTCCGCCGGATACGATCAGAGCAAGCAAAGGGAACGTTACTTTTTGGTTGTTCGCAAAATTGGCATACAGATGCGCTTCAATATGGTTGATGGAAATAATCGGTTTATCCCAAGCGTGTGACAGTGTCTTTGCCGTTTCTATTCCTACTATCAGAGAGGTAATCAGTCCTGGACCGGTAGTTACAGCTATAGCATCAATATCTTTTGCTGAAATTTTTGCATAGACCAAGGACTGATTAACAACCGGTAAAATGTTCTTGATGTGTTCCCGGGCGGCAACTTCCGGTACCACCCCGCCGGTTTTAGCGTGAATTTTGATTTGAGATGAAACAATATTTGACCGTACTTTAAATACACCGCGTATATCTTCTACAACAGAAGCGGCAGTTTCGTCACAGGATGTTTCAATGCCTAAAATTATCATAGATGTATTGTAACAAAAACACAGGATTGATGCTATTTTATTTAATCATCACAAACAAAAATTCTCGACCGGAAATTACTTTTGCATGTCATGTGATGGGATAATAAGTAGCTATTAAACCATAACAATGCTATTGTCCCGGTTAGAGGAACTCCTCTAACCGGGTTGACAAAAATACCATTTAGATGTACGATGCCATGTTTTATAGTTCATTGAAAAATGAGCGGGATATTGCCGTAGCGTTCAGATTAGAAAGAAAGGCCAGTCTAACTTGAACGCTACGGCGATGTTTCCGAAGCACGTCTGGGATTGAATTCCCGAGACGCACGTTTGCTGGACCTAAATGCGGGGAGTAGGCCATGAAGAAGATCGCGGCTTTTGTCAGTCAGGTTGTGGTGATACTGATCACCGTAAAGCTCTTCTACTTCTTCCTTGGAGTAGACTTTGGGCGAACATACCTATGTCCCACCTCGACCAAGGAGTTCTTCGCTGTTTACGCCCTGATTCTCGCAGTGATCGGGTGCGTCATCTCGAACACGATCGAGATTCCCATTGCGGAATTTCGAGGTTTCAAGGAAATGGGAGTGTTCATCCTGTTCCTCGTAACTGCCTGTGTGATTGCTGGCGGCATCTGTCGGTCCGCCATTACCTATAGAGGATCCGCGCTGGGATTATTTATCCCAGGATTGTTCTTGTTGATCCCGATGACTTTTATTTGCGTATTGATGTGGTCGGCGTTAGTTTATGTTCCTGTTTGTGTTTATGATGGCAACAAGCTGTCAGTCAGCTGGTGGACGAGAATGTCCATCCAGTTCGTGGTCACGGTTGTACTCCTGACCAACGTGGTCTGGGGTGACAAACTGCCCATTCAAGATTGGGGCAGATCGCTCACTCTCATCGCTTGGAGGTAATATCGCACCCCACAGGTCAGCAACATCCACGAGAGGAAATGAAGATGATCAAGTTCCGCACTCTGATCGTTGCCGTCGTTCTGATGGCCACCGTCATGTCCACCGCCGTCTTCGCTGCGAGGGAGGACGCTGTACCGCTCACACTCGAGGTCTTGAAAGGTCCGGCGGCATTGTACGCGATTCTGGTTGTGATCGCGTTCGTGTTCGCCGTCATCATCCACAAGTTGCTTAATACGCGTGGCAAGTAGCTAGCCCTTTGGACTTTGAGCGCTTGGGCTTTCTTTAGCCCTTGATCTCAGTCCTTGGACAAATCGCATAACCCCGCCCCTGTCTTCGTAGTAAACGAATGATGGATGCGGGGTTTTTTATTTTTCAAAATATTTTTTGCTCAGAATTTTCAAGTAATCTTGGTTTCAGCAGATTGATCAAGCAGGCGCGACGCCGACGTCGCGCCAATACTTGCCTATGCTTGTCAGAGCGCAGGTTCTAAATAATTTTGGGATACAAAGCTTTAGCTTTATAAACATTGGTAAGTCTAAAACCTTACATTCCATTAAGGTGGTGCATTTAGTTTAGACTACTTTTCACACCCCTTGCCATTGACAATTCCACTCCAAAATGCTAACGTGTGATGTTTCGTCGCACCTTTATAACAGATCTTGGGCTACAGTGTTTTGTGAGTGTTTTGTCACGCTCTCAGAAATCTGTAGCTCACAGTGTGGTGTTTCATTTCTTCACGCATACGGCGTGAAGTATGAGATCATCCACCGAAAGTAGAAGGAGAACGGTCATGTGGAAAATGAAGTCTTTCGGACAGGTGCTCAGGGAAACAATACGGGAAGATCGCCAGAGAGAACGTGAGATGGAACGCGAAGCAGGCGGTCAAAGGCGACAGGAGCCCGCGGGGGAAATCTACGGATATGCCCCCAATCCTTCAGATCGTCCTGTGTTCATCGAACCTCCCGATCTCGGCGTCGAGTTCGAGCTCACGATCAGGGGCGACAACTCCGAACACAGATGGATGGTCGACAAGCTCGCCGGCAGTTTCAAGTTCAAGAACTACCGGTATTACGGACTGAAGCCGAAGAAAGAGGGCCGGCAAACTCGCCGGTTCAAGCTCGTCAAGGTCGGCTATCGGCCGGATGTCAGCGGAATCTGCCGGGAGGTGGCCAGACAAGGTATGTACACACCCGAATCCCAGTGGCTGGAGGCCTTCCGTCGCGCCTATCCCGTACAGGGCGAAAGGCCGGGAATCGGAATCGCGAATCCTGACTGGGAGGGCCACTACCCGGTTCTTCATTGCAATTCTTCCGGGTGGTATTATTGCCTGCGCCGCCCTGAATTCTGCTCCGAGCACTGGATCTGGCTCGTAGGCTGCGAAACCAGACCTTCGGGGACTAACGTCTAATGTCCCATTTACTCCCTTGAACCCGGTCTTCACCGGGGCAAGTCTTCCCCCCCCCACACGGCGTGTCTTTCACAGGACATACCGTGTGGGGATTTTATTTTTGGGAGTATAGAGATAGAATTCATCGAATTATTAATAACAAAAAATCCTCCGGTTGGAGGATTAATTTATTTATTGATGGTACCGCCTAGGGGAATTGTGTCCTGGGTTGCGGCGACGCGCCACCGGCGCCTCGCCGATCGCTCGACTGCTCCTGTACCATTCGGTACAGGTTTGTCTCGCTTCAACCCTTCAATTCCTA
>Ga0172379_10003187_pt1 | contig 26753 bp, 21 predicted proteins | sample GrowelOW334metaG_FD_119756 | JGI IMG/M metagenome (GOLD analysis project Ga0172379, IMG submission 119756) | Groundwater microbial communities from an aquifer near a municipal landfill in Southern Ontario, Canada - Groundwater well OW334 metaG | ecosystem: Environmental > Aquatic > Deep...
TTTTATGATATCAAAGGATACTTATATAGTCAAATTTGAAAATATTATTTTGTATTGTTTTTGAGTCACCCCGAGACGGTATCCATCCGTCTCGGGGACAGGTTGCCAGGAACCATGCGTTGGTCTGGCAGGTATTGGAATGAGTCGGTGACTAGGCCGACGGTGCGGCCGCGGAGCGCTCGGTCAACGCCGCTTCGATCGCATCCATGACGGCATGTCCGATCGCGACTTCAGCCATGACACCCTCGACCATCTGCCTTGCTTCGGCCTCGGTGGTGCCTTCGGGCAACACGATGGTACGAATCGGCGTCCGCTCCGGGGACTTGCCATCGTGCAACATGACTTCGACCGTACCGTCGACAGTCCTGGGATAGATACCCCAGGAACCTACTTGCTCAAGTGGCCCGTGGGACATGGCCTTTCTCCTCGCACAAACTGTGACGCGGTTGCAGCGGCAACGGCGTCGACGTTTCTCGACTTTTGCTAGGGTAACAAAAAAAATCCAAGCCGTCAATCAGACGGTCTGGATTTTTTTAGATTTGATATTTACAACTTTACTACTTACAACCCACAATTTGCCATTTTATTTCTTCCAGCCCCTGTTTTTTTCTTTCCGCAATTCTTCTGTTTCGGTCGGACGGCTATAATCATCTTCGAGGCGAAAAGTGTTGCCGGTTTCTGCGGTCGATGGCTCGATGACGATGATATCTGAGACGGCGATGATGCGGTGGATTTGTCCCGGACGGATAAAATAGCCTTTTTCTTTTTCCATCGTAATTTCCTGTTGCTTGCCATTGGAGTCAGATAAAATCAATTTACCCTCTCCAGAAATCAAGCACAGCGTCTCGGCTTTTTCGTCGTGATATTGCAGACTTAATTTTTTGCCGGCCTTGACATGCAAAATCTTACCGATCGCCGGCGCTTCGGCTGGTGTATAAATAATTTCATGTCCCCATGGCTTATCAACGTGAGTCTGAAATGGTGTTGTCGAAAACTTCGATGTATCAAACTGCTGTTTCACAACTCTCCTTAAAATTTCTAATTACTCTAATTGACCTAAGTTCTAAACAAATCCCAAAGCCCAATTTCTAAGTTTGAGCCATTGGGTATTGGTACTTGTTTAGGTCAATTAGACCTGCCTGCCGGCAGGCAGGAATTAGAATAATTAGGTTAATTTTGTTTAAAGGTATTCAACCTTCCCTTCATCCTTCAACTTAGTAATCAGCTCTTTGATTTTCTGATCTTTCTTGCCGTTGCAAATGAGTAAAGCATCCGGCGTATCAACAACGATAATATCTTCCAATCCGACTGTGGCAATCATCTTTTCCTCGCCCATAACCAAGACGTTGGAATCGCCGATACTAATATGATGCCCGCGAGAAATAACCCCCTTACCCTCGATCTCAGACAAAACTTTGAGAATTGTTCCCCAAGAACCGACATCCGACCAACCAAAATCTCCCGGGATGACAAGGATGTTTTTGTTTTTTTCCATGATGCCGTAGTCGATCGAAATATCATCGACCTCTCGATAATATTTCTCGAGAACGGAATCGTAATTTTGTTTCCCATACGCTTCAGCAATTTTGTCTAAAGCCCGACTGGTTTTTGGCAAATTTTTTTCAATTAACTCGAGAATGAGTTTTGTTTTCCAGATAAACATGCCGGCATTCCAGAGATATTCACCGGAAGCCATGTATTTTTCAGCCGTGGTCAAGTCTGGCTTTTCGACAAATTTCTCGACACTGTAAGTTGCCAGCTCGCCCGATCGATCGATTTCCTTCGCGAAATGAATATAGCCAAGCGCAGTGTCCGGCTTGGTCGGCTTCAGCCCGATAGTAAAGATATTTTTTGGATGTTTTGCCGAGATTTTTGCAGCGTACCTGAGCAACTTCGCAAATTTGTCAGGTTGATTTATATTATGATCAGACGGGAAAAAACCGACGGTGGCTTCAGGGTCTCGCAAATTAATAATTTTACTTACCAGGCCACAAGCAGCAGCGGTATTCATAGGATACGGTTCAACGATGTAATTTTTTGCTGGGATATCAGGCAGTTGTTTTTTAATCTCTGCTAAATATTGTGGTGTAGTTGAAATGAAAAACTCCTCCACCTTTACTGCCGGCAAAATATTAGCGTACGTTTGCTGAATTAAAGTTTTTTCACCAACAAGCGCGTGCAATTGTTTTGGCGTTTTCGCCCGTGACTTTGGCCAAAGTCGTGTCCCCTGTCCACCGGCCATCAAAACTGCATACATAATTGTGTTTCCTATGGTTATTATTTAAATTTCAATTCTCTAAAGAGAATAACAAAATAAATTCTCAATAAATATTTTACCGGTCTTCTTCGTTGGTCAATTCATTTTTGCTAAAATTAAGTCCGCAATAGCATTTTCCCCAATAATGTTATTAATTCTGATAATATCATTTTTTTGGACACTTAAGCTACCAAGTTTCGCCCAGACAAATTTTTCCTTGCCTAGATCCCTTTCTGCCTGAAATTTACTACTTCCTACTTCCAAATCCCAGGTCCCTACGCTCCCTCCGGTCAGGTATCGTGCCCATAGATCGTAGCTGCCACTCTGCGCCACTTTTCCACTTAAGATTGAATCTTGCTTGTTCGTATATATAAAATCTTGCCGAAGCTCTGTAAAAAGATGTTTGCGCCAGAAATCATAGCGGCCCCTACTCCAGCCATCTTTGTAATAAGAAAACTCCGTTGCCCAATCAGTTAGGGGAAGAATTTCGAATTTCGAATTTCGAATTTGAGAGAATTGATCAATTGTACTTTTCCCCGTCTGGTCAAGTTTAGCATTTTCAAAGTTGGGACTTGAGATTTGTTTAGAACAATTAGAATAATTAGAGCAATTAGAAATTTTGAAAATGTGAATATTATCACCGAAGTTCTTGATTTCGTTTAATCCCTCTTTGGATTTGGTCAATCCAAGAATATCTTTGTTTCCCCACTTTGACACGATCGCTTGATCTGTCTCTTTTCCCAGGTTTGAAGCTTGATCATACTTCGTATCCAAATCCGTCCTGACGACGACACAATCAATGGAACCTTCTTGAAGCAGTGAAATAAACTGACCGCTATCTCTTTTTTCATAAAACTGCGAGACTAATTCGTTGCGGTAAAACATCTCTGTAGTGGGTAAATTCAATACCGACGCCCCGTCGGTCAAGTAGGGAACGCCGAGCGAACTGGCAATCAGATCAGAATTTGACGCTCCAGGGCTTTTATCATTCTTGAAATAAATAAATCCCAAGCCGGGAGGATAATAAATCTTGTGACAGATGTCTTTATTTTTTTGGAAGTAATTATAAAGATCGGTATATTCTTGAGGAATCTGCTGCAATTTCAAGTAACCGGCATAATTAAATGTCAGGTATGGGTAAATAATTACGACTGTGCTCGCGGCCAGAACAGCTTTTAAGCTAGTAAGCAGTAAACCTATAAGCTTTTGAAATGAGTCTTTCGACTTTAGTCTTTCGACTTTAGTCTTGAGCTCATCAATCCTTCCCCAAATCCAATCCAGACCAAGAGCAAATAAAATGCAAAGGGAAATTGCAAAAAGAAATTCAAAATGATATGTCTCACGAAAAACCGCGATTTGTGGAAAATGATTGTAAAACCAAATATAAAAATTGCGAAATATTCCCGTCGGGCCCTTGATAAAAGGTAATACCAGTAATAAAGAGATAATGAAAGTCAGAACCAACTTCCTGTTTTTTTTGTTAAAAATCGCGCAGCCGGCAATAGCCCAAACCATCAGCCAGACTATGAGATAATATCGGTCGTGTGATAACGGATAAAAGTATCCGGCTGTGATGTGATGGTCAGACAGCATAAACATGTTACGAAAACTGTGCGGCAAAGAGGCAATAAAATTTAAAGTTGTGGCGGCGCTACCAGATACAGTAGCGATAGGCTGTTTTTTGACTAACATAACAATCATCCACGGCAAAGCAAAAATTATCAGAGAAACAAAAGTAAAGAAATAATTTCTGATTGGAATTAACAGCTCTTCACGGTCATTGCGAGCTGAACCGATGTTCCTCAGCTGACATAACAATCTACTGCACAAATCAACAAAAAGATAAATAGTGATAATTAGTGCTACCAAAATCCCGGCCTGGGTCTGTCCAAAAATCAATGAGAATAAAAAACCAATAATTAAAAAATCAAGAATCTTTTTATTTGATTGCCAAAACTTTGCTAAAAATATTGGCAGAATTGCATATGCCAGCATCGACCATGTAAAACCAACTATGGTTCTAATAAAAATATATGGCGTAAATGCATAAACTAGACCGGAAATGACTGCAATAACTTCAGAATTTACCTTGTTTCTAATAAATCGGTAAAATCCATATCCAGCGGTGAAATGGACTAAAAAGATGAACAATTTCAGAAGAAGAACGGACGGGAAATTAATTAAACCGAATAGCCCAAACATCGCCGGTCCAGTCCGAGATAAAGATGAAAATATTCCTTGAATACTACCGCCTGTCAAACCGCTCCAGAACTGCCTCAAATCAAAAATTGGCCAAGACCAGTCATACCGAAAAGGATTGCTCGTGCCCAATAAGTGTACCTGGCAGAAAGCAACAGCCACAAATAACAAAAAAATGAAGTTGCTCTTGAACCATTTATTAATCATTGTTTCCAAATATTTGCATATTTTCATCACTCTGCTCTTAATTCAATGATCATCATAATTATTGTAAGCACCATAAAATTGTAAGCCCAAATTGTGAATTGATCTGATAGGTCATACACATGGATAATACGCAGAGTAGGTACAAGAATAAGGACAAATAACGTGGCTCTAGCCAAGAATTTGCTTGATACTGGACTTAATATTACCCAAACGGTAAATATAAACATTAAAATGTCCAGCGTCTCCCAACCCAGATATAAACCCAAGAGAGCCGAAAAAATAATTATGCCAAAATCGAGATATTTTTTGATTAAATCTAAGTTACGATATTTCTTTTGGGGAAATCCAGAGGCTATTTTTGTTGGCTGAGCAATTTTTTTCATGGTTTTACCGAAAGTCGAGTTCAGAATGTATCGTTAAATTTTTCAATCCGAAAATATTATACATTCGCCTTTTTATGTCGTCGTTGTCATAGGTAACTTTGAGAAAAATCGTCTTCATTTTTCCATCGCCAGAAATCAATTCCTGAAACCTATTCTCGTCGCCTCGTGACAGTTTGGCCCGATCAGACTTTATTTCATGCCAATTGTTTTGATCAAAAGAATAGTAGATTCTTGAATCTACAAACCCAATTCCGGGTTGGTGTGCTTCAATTTTTAATCTGAGAAAGGGCTTAACCATGTTGATTGAATAAGTAAAAGCATTATCACCACTGGCTATAGCCGATAAACTTTGATGTAAGGGATCAAAATAAATATTTCCATTTTGTGGAGAGATTAATTGATCTAGATCTAAATAATCAGAAAAGTTATTTTTTTGTCTATAAGAGTACGAGCCAAAACCATCGCCATTGTCTAAGATCTGTGCTCCGGTTAATATTTTCTCGTCGTTGGATTTAATAAAATCCGCCCCATATACTCTTAAATACAATGCTCCCGTGTCGATACTTGCTTTTTTGCTGACCATAGAAACGATTTTTTCTTCATTTTTGATATCTTGCGCATAGACTTTGAGTGTATTTATAATATTAAATTCTACCTCTTCATTGCTAATTCCAACAAAATAAGACTTGCCTTTTTCTAAATGTGCCGCCAGTGGAAAATGGTATGACCCATAGTCCGAAATATTACTTTTTTCCGCGCTGTCTTGATTAAAATAATAAGATGCGATTTTGTCTGATGATACTGCCACATGTTTATTTTTTTCTCCGACAACCTCCTTTAGCTCTAAAATATAGTTTCCCATACCACCGTTTCCTATAAACTTTAACTTCAGATCAACTCCAGATACAGTCTCGGAGTCGGCGACAAAAATCTGTCCTATCTCTTGATTGTTGCGCGTAAACTTCACCGCTTTATTTGCGCTCCTTACCGGAACACCAGACTGATAAACAACTCTACTAAAATCAGTTGTACCTATTATCGGAGTGACCAAATTGTTCAAATCAGTTTTTTTTATTGATAAGGGTAAAAATGATAGATTGGAAATTTCAAAAATTCCACCCTGATAATACTCGAGGGTTTGCAAAACCAAATTTTGATAATCCGCGTTGGCGCAAAAATCAATCTCCTCGCTCTGACTAAAGCCGTCGTCCTTCAACTCTTTCGAACCTAAAGCTTGTGCCTCTCCAAAATCGTTTGAGAGAGAAATTTTTATTTTGACATTTTTATAGATTAATTTGTCTGAATCATCTTCGAATGGGAGATTTTTCAGATCGAAGAAAATCCTGCCACACTGGCCCTTTTTTATCAATAAATTCCCTCTAGTCTTATGTTCGCTTTGATCTACTGAAATATCGTAAATACCCGTGGCATTTTTTTGCTGAGCATATGCTTGGTTGTTTAATTCTTGCTGTTCTGGTGTAAGAGTGTGCATATCCTTTCCAAAAAAAACAACAGATGATATTAAAATAAAGACTAGAATATAGCGTTTGGAAGAAGAAAAATGTAAATTTTTAAGTATTTTTTGCCACATCATTATAATCTTTTATATTTAAACTCGCTGAAGATAAAATATATTATACTACCAAGCAAGACGCAATAGACTACAATTAATCCCAGGAAAAACAGCCGTTGGGGCCAAAATTCAACGACAAGCTCAATGTTATAAGAACCGTCAGCATTTCTGGTACAGTTGTCGTTACCACGACAAACTTCGGTTGGATCGATTGTCCAACTATTTGCATAACCGTTTACTTTAGAATGATTTTTTTCATCAATCGGGGTATTGAACCATGTTTCGAAAAATGATCCTGTGCTTAGATTATCGTTTTGAATTGTACCTGCAAAATTTTTTGAGACAAAATTGACTGAGTTGACCTGAGCAAAATTTGAGATGATCCCATCATTTATATAATTTATTAGCTCTTCTTTGGAGGCTTGACCTGTGCTGTAGCCGTTAAAATTGTCGTTGATCTTGTCGATAAGTTTATTTTTGTCCGAACTATTAGTTACTGACTGCTGGTTGTCGACAATGTAAGTTTTCCAGTTCGGATTAAACATTTCCGAAAAAACTATCGGCAAACTTCCTGTTGCGTTATGGATAACTAATCGATATTTTGTCGAATTAATTTTTTTAAATTCGAATGTTGGATTACCTCCATTTTTATTTGCTTGTATCAGCAAAGGTAAGCTTGCATTACTAGACTGATTGTCTGGATAGACAGCATTGCAAATTTTGTCATTTCCTGATGTAAGAGCATCCAGTGTTAAATTTGATGATTGAATTTGGGTAACAGCACACGGGTTATAAAAGTGTGGTAGAAAATTTTCATTTTCCAGAATAATGTCGTTATCGTCTCTATAGATTTCTTTGAAGTCTGTGGCCTTCTTCATTGATTTTTCAATCGAATTAAAATTGAAATGATCCATATTTTTACTAAAATTTGGAGAAGTATCTTTTCTTATAATAATATATTTAATATTGAGATACGCGAACAAATTTTTATTTTTGTTAAAAAAGTCGTCGCCTGAGTACATTTCCTGCTCTAAATCATCAAGCACGTTTTTAAATCCAACCATAGATTGTTCAGAGGCATAAAATCGTTTGTTTCCAAGGACTAAACCAGCATCACCACCCTGACTTGAAACCTGATCACTGCCGGGAGTGAAAAAATTGATCGAAGCCCCGGGTGGAACTGTTAACACGCTGAAATCAAGAGGTAATTTGTTAAGGGCGTACATCATCTCGTCACCTCCTGATAAATCAAACTGATTTATCGTTGGTAAGCTCGTGTTTTGCGCTAGTGTTCTCTTCCCTAGATCTCTAGTCAGCCACCACGGCATGGCATTTATTATAATAAAAACAAATAATAACCAGATGCTAAGTTTACTTTTTTTCAAAAGATTAACACTAGAATAAAGAAATAATATCGATATTGAAATGACATAAAAGCTCAGAAAATGTTGGGGCGATCTAAATAACTTAAGTAGCGAAAAGTTGTTGTACAAAAACAGCACAAGACTACCAAAAGGATCGCGTGCACCCTTAATGAAAAGGAGAGACAAAAGAAAAATAAAAAAACTGCCAAGAATTATTTTCCGCTGAATTTTTTTAAAAGAAATGACACTATAAACACTATTGAGGGCAATTATTAAGAGTAAAAAGGCGTTTATTGTCCACACCTTTGCCAAAAAATTGCTTCCCAGTGACAATCTATAAATGTTTCTGTTTCCAAAGTAATCACTATTTATTAGAGTACTAAGAAATTTTGAAGAAGAAACGAGGATTCCCAATGAATAATCTTTTGCTAGCTCTACAGAGTTTACACTTGATATCGTCCCAAGCAAAGGCAAAATCCAATAGAGACTAAGCAAGACATGTGTCAGGATCAATCTAAAAAAGAATTTTTTATCTTTATAGATGATGGCTAAAACTATCATAAAAAGATACGCCAATACAAGATGCTGCATCGTTGAAGAAACAACCAAGAGACTACAGAGGGCTAGTAAAAAATAAAACTTCTTGTTTCTGCTTGTTTCAAAATAAGAGATAATCGAGTAAAGCAATAATGGAACAAATACAAATGTCATTGACATAACATTGCTGCCAAAGATTAATTCCACAAAAATATAATTGTTAAAAACGAAAAAAAGGCTGGCCAGAACAGCAAGAAAAGCCTTTTGGCTAGCAGATATTTGGATTTTCACTAGAAGTCTTTGAGATAATAAATAAAAAAAAGACAGCCCAAGAAATACAGTTAAAACTATTTGATATCTGGATAGAAACCAAACACTGTTTTTGAATATTAATGGTAAATAGAGTATCAGATTTACTGGCAAGAGAGTTGTGCCAAAACTATTTGGAGTTCCACCGTTGAGAGGATAACTCCATGTATAGAGACTGGTTGAAAAAGCATTGCGAAGAAGATAGGACACAGGCGGCAATGAAAAATCCAAATACCTTCCAAATATTTTAGCATTGAAAATTAATTCTGACAACACAAAAATAGAGATCAAAAAAAACAGAAAAAAAATTGCTATTTTTTTGTAAAGTGGCTTTATCATAGAAGTTATGGTTTTGTTATCTGTAAGCTCAATCCCCGAACCTGACAACTCGACCCTGCTCTTTTACAAGTAAATTTAACTAGTAATTCATCATTGGTCAATTTAAATCGTGACTCGGTGGTCAAAATATCTTTATTGCTGATATCTTGGAGTAAATCCCAGTTTTTGCCTCCATTTTGACTGGCAGATATAATAATATTGTTGTCAAGAGTAAAGGTTTTAGTTTCTAGTTTTGCCTCATCGAATCCTTTTAATTTTTTGAATGTAAAGATAAGCGGTTTCACCGTATCTCCGGCAATAGCAAGCAAAATTCCGTCAGATGTCTGGATCCATCGCTCGTTTTCCGAGGTTGCTTGAAGCCATTTATTGTTCTTGAGCACTTCCAGCTGGGCATCATAATAGCTGTTTTTACTGTTATCGGACACACTTTCGTAATTCAATACTCCGTTTTCCCGAACATTGTGAAGCCAGATAGATTTTAAACTATTTTGACCAAGAAGGTGCATTTTATTCGGATCGAATTTAAAAGAAAAAGATAATTCTAAATCTGTCGAATTGCCAGGGATCGAAAAATCGACACTGGGAGAAAATAAACTGGCAACATTTGTTTTTTTATCATATTCGCCAATTGTCTTTCCAGCAGAACTAGCAACAATCCGAAAGCTAGCGTCAGAGTTCAATGAAAATCTAGGATTTAGTGTCACATTCGTGGTATTAAAGGGCAGAGAAAACTTGTAATTTAATGAATTATTTTCATTAAAAACGGTCGGAGAAAGATTAAAATACCCATAAGTGACTGGAAGATTAAAGTTGCCCAGATAGCCCGTTGAAAGATTTTCCCATCTTTCTGATTCAGCTAAATATCTACCATTTTTAAAATCATCGTAATATTCCCAATTATTATTTTGATCCGCTATCAACTTATTGATGACATCTTTTTTAAAATCAATCTTGTAAATATTAAATCCACCTATCTTGTCCACCTTTTTGTAATTTATCGCTCCGGCAATATATGTGTCCCCTACGTCGGGGATTGAGACAAAATAATTATTGCAATCTTTGCTGATGAAGGAACTGTACTCTTCGCCTTTTATATTATAAAGATAGCTTTCTTCGTACCAGTATGTATTTTTCTTGTTATCGGGAAAATAGAAGTCAAAAAAGTAACCTTGACCACTCTGAATAAAAACTCTGTCGTTGTTGAACGTATTTTGAACTAAATAGTTATGAACTTTTCTCCAGCTATAATTTTCAAAAGGATCGTCGACTATAATGGGGAAGCCATAGGTTGTCCGAGTCAAGAAAGGGTTAAACGCCAGCGTTCCAATCCCAAGACAGATCAATATTGTCAGAACAGTTTTGATGTATTTGCGAAATGGTTTTTTATTGAGCGTGTCAGAGACCAATATTTTTGAAATTATCGCCGAGATAAAGATTACTCCCTCGGCAATGAACAATAAATAAGCCGGAATGATAAAAATAAAATATTTCTCTTCAAACCAATGAGACGGTCGGATAAAATAAAGTTGTAAAAATGGATAGATGACCCAAAAAAGAAACAAACTGGCGAGAAGCGGCTTTTTTCTTATAAGTGAAACGACTCCTAACAAAAACAGACTAAAATATAAATAAACTGTCTTCGGTCCGAGGCCAAACCAGCTGAACATTGCTTCAAAAAAACTCCGATTAAATACAAGCACGCTGGTCTTTAATTCGCGCGACAAGGAGTAGCCCAATTCAACCGAACGGCTCGGACCAAAGCTGACGCCGTCACTTAAAAGCTTGAGATAATATCCCCCTCCAGGAATTAGCAGAACATAGCCCAGAACAAGACTGATAACAAAAATCAACAGAAACCAGTATTTATGTTTAAGAAGAAATTTTCTTTGCACGATTAGATACAAGAAGATAAAAATCAATTCTATGGCAATGACTAAAAATGACGAAACATGAGTTAGAACATTCAGACCATTAATACTTAAAAGTAAAAGCAAAATCCACCATCTAAATTTCTCTGATGCGAGATCGGAGATTAAAAGAACAAATAAATAGAGTGAGACAATTGAGAAAAAGACCAAATAGGAATAATGAAGAATCTGCTGAGAAAATTCGATATTCATCGTCGAGATAGCCATTAGAAACGCGGCAGTCAGTCCTAAAGCCATACCAGATAGTTTCTTTCCTATTTTATAGATGACAAAGACAGACAGGACGCCCAAAATTACTGACGGCAGTCCAAGTATCAAAGTACTCCTACCAAAAAGAAGAAAAAAATGAACGATAAAATAGTGAACAGGTGTCGGAACATCTTGTATAATTTGAACAAGTGTTTTGCTGGCTTGGGCGACATCGAGAGCTTCGTCGTACCAGATATCTCTCGTCGTAATGCCTTTTAATCTGAGAAGTAAGGCGAGTAAAAGTATGACTAATAATAACAGATTGGACGGTTGAAAAAGACTTTTAATTAGTCTTTCCCCTCTCTGGTTTAATTTCATTTTTGTCCTATTTCTTAACGCAATGGATAAATAAACCCGCACCATCGTACTTAGCGGCACCGATATCTTCTATATATCGTTTCTCAATATCATCCTGATATTTTTTCATTATTATTCTATTAATATTTTTATTAAAAAACCTCAGGAAAAATATCTGGAGTGCCATTTTGTCCCAGAGCATTAAGGTTTCTTTTCTGACATAATACTGAGATTTAACAATTTTGAGACCATGTTTTGCCAGTTTTTTTTCCCAGTCTTTGACACTGTAACAGTGAAACTGGTTTAACATCTTGTTTCTTCTATATTTATAAAATCGCGACAAAAACCCCAGCCCCATGGACGCAAACCTGTTCGTCAAATAAAGGAAATCTGGGTATTGATGACTTGGAACGGTGAAGATAAAGTCCCCACCTTTCTTCAAAATTCTACTGGTCTCAGTCAGAACCGCTTCGTTGTCCGGAATATGTTCGATAACACAGTTGCTAAAAACAAAATTGACTAAGTTGTCAGGCAAAGACATTTTTTCAGCGCTTTCTAAAAAGACCTTCCCATATATTTTATTGTCAATTGCCTCCTGTACATCTTTCGCTTCACCATTATCAACTCCATAAGTAAATTTATTATCAAACAACATATCGGCAATTTTACCATCGCCGCAACCAATATCAAGAGATGGTTGTCGAAAATTCACTTCTTTTGTATTGTTATATATCACTCCCAGCTCTATCGCTCGAAAAAGCACAGCTGATGGATGAGAATAAATCTGTTTAAGCTGCTCAAGTGTTGTTTCTTTAACTTTCATTTTTTGTTTCCTTTTTTATAATATAAATAAAACCCAAAAAAACTTGCTGGAATTGCTCCAAATAATTTTAATTGCCGTAGTTTTATCCCTTGATAGGCATAATAACAATCCTGAAAAAAAATAAAAGAAAAGAACTTTATAAATTTTCGGGGAGAATTAAGTCTGATATGTCTCAGATAAAAAATAATAAAATTGCACATTCGGGGAAAACTAGATGGACGATCATGATAAAAACCGTCCTGAGAGGGACAATGATTAAGATGGGCTTTGGGATTGAACATGAGTTTGTACCCCATTTCTCTTATTTTTAGAGCAGCGTCTGGTTCATGATATTCTCCTAGCGCAGTATAGATCTGATCAAAACCATGAATCTTACGCAGTAAGACTGTTCTGACTGCAAAGTTACAGGCTTCAAGATTTGTCACTTCTTGAATCGGTTCCTTTAGAGACCCTGCATAATTGGTTCCGAGTGAGAAAGCCCCTGATTCGAACCAATGGCTAACACGATAAGGATTTCCCTCCATTAAGAAATTATTGTAATATCTGCCAATTATTTTCCAAAAGATGTTTTTACTTTTGAATATTTTGTTAAAAACAAAGATGTCTCTATTTTTAACAAATTTTTTAGGTATGACCGTTGGACCGGTAACTCCACCAATCTTGTCGTCGGAGAGAAAGCTATTTTTTATCGCTTCAAGCCAGCCGGCGGTCATCTCGACATCATCATCGGTTCTGATAAAAATATCACTACTACTTTTCTCAAGAGCCATATTCGCCGCTAAAGAGAGACCTTTTTTTGTCTGCTTAATAAGCACAATCTTCAATTTTTTGCTAAATGTCTCAATTAGCTCGGAAGTTTTGTCTTTTGACTTGTAATCAACAATAATCACCTCAAAATTTTTATAACTTTGTTTGGTCAACGAAGTTAATACTCTCTTCAGACTTTCGGCACGATTGCCGGTTGGCACAAAGATTGATATGGTAATTTCTTTTTTCATTTGGTAATTATATTACTAATTATTTATCTCTACAACCAAATTTTGTGATAAGGTTTGAACCAGTTTAGCTCTAGCTGTTGAGAATTTGTCTGGAACAATTCTCGACTTGATGAATGCTTTCCCCATATTAATAAAAGGTTGCTCTATAAGCCAGAATAACATCTCACAAATTATTAATAAACCAATCCAGACTAAAGTGTCTTGCAAAAACAAACCCCTATGACTAATCTTAACCCATGATGGTAAATTTGCATCATACAATTTTAGCAGTGTCGGCTTTAATCTTATGAAGGCAAAATGTCCCAAATATATACCATAAGACCTACTTCCTATGTACTCCAAGATATTCCTTAAAATCGGCACATCCAAAATCCAGCCAGTTTCGAGCGAGGCCAGATAAACCAAAACTCCGGCAAAGATAGCAACGATGACATAGGAGAAGCCGTATCTGACCGGCGGATCAGCGATCCCGTTGATTGACCAGATCACCATGATGCATCCCAGCCCCAAGAAGAACTTAAAACTTTTCACTCCGAACGAAAATACCAGCAAAAGCGGGGCGAAACACCATTCAGCCAGTTTCCTTTGTGTATCTGCAGAAAACCATGAGGACAAAAAAGGGCAACTAAAATATTTTCTAAGGTGATAATCAAAGTGCGTAATAAAAAAATTTTCGTTGTCCTGTGATGCCGTTTTTGGTTTTTTTCCATTATAGATTAAGGCAATTATAACACCAAAAAACAGAGAGAAATATCGGTAGGCATAGACTAGATCGAGCACCTTGTTGCCACCCATCAGTGCACTGATAATTCTGGTTCCAATCATCAATAATACTATTGACGACAGTGCCAATAAAATTCTGTTCTTTTTGGTCACAAAAAAAACCAGTAATACTGGTACGACCAAATAGAACTGTTCTTCGACAGCCAAGCTCCAATAGTGGCTAAGATTACCTGACATACCGTATGAAGTCAAAAAATTGTAAAAACCTGACATTATACCCAGAATCTCTACAGCGATCGTCCTAGGTTCGGCAAAATTTCCGCCTCCGCCAATTTTCTTAAATATAACAGCAAGAGAAAAATATATTACAAGCCATGTCACTGCCAAAGGGACAATCCGAAAGGCTCTTTTAAGATAAAAGGTTTCTAGGGCGGTTGAGCCTTTTTTAAGTTTCTGGCTAAAAGTCTCTTTTGGAGAAAATTTTGGCAGTAATCTCAAGATAGAGAGAGTCACAACAAATCCTGAGATAACGAAAAAAAGATCAACTCCAGTAAAGGAAAAACCCATAAAAGTAGGGAGTGCCCATACAAACATGCCGTGGGCCACGGTTGTCATAATGACAGCAACCGCTCTTAATCGCTCTATTTCCAGATTTCTATGCTTCATAAAAAGTAATTTTAATTAACAGGAATCTTAGGTTTTTTTAATAAAACCCTCCGCATTCCCTACTTTATGTGGGATAACCGCTTTTTTAATAAAGTAAGACAGGGGTTTTTCCCGCATTACTATTTCAAACAGGTCATCATCATTTATTTTGCGATTTTTTTGAATTATTTTTCTCTTATACAAGGAAGTTCTCAGATTTGACACATTCCACCATACCGCTTTATGAATCCAGAAAAATGACTTGGCGTCTCTCTTGAGTAAGGCATACCAGGCCAAACCAAGCCACAGAACAATATGAATTGGCAATATTTTGAGAAGAGAAATCGAATCAAGATTTTTAAAAAGCGTTAAAATATAATTTTTGCAACCATGAAACTTTGCATTGTAGTTATTTTTTACTTTGCCTAAAATTACTGAACTAGTCCCAAACTCATGATATACTATTGAGCTCGGTACATATACTACTTTATACCCAGATAGCCAGCTACGCCAGCCAAGATCTGTCTCTTCAACATAAATGAAATAATCATCATCAAATCCACCTGCTTGCTCAAAGACCTTTTTTCGAATAAACATCCCTGCAGATTTTGCCGCTAAAATTTCGCACCTCTTGTTGAATTTTCCTGTGTCAGTAGAGCCAGCTCTTGCCCGCTGAACCAAAAAACCATTCTGACCAAGGTATTCACCAACATAATCAATTTTATTTCGTTCCTTTGACAAAAGAAGTTTGCACTGGATGGCACCAACCTCTGCAGACGCCGAAAACTCCTTGATCGCTGCTTCGGCCCAGAACTCATCAACTAAGGTATCATTATCCAAAAACGCGATAATTTCTCCTCTCGCCGCTTTTACCCCAACGTTGCGAGCTTTTGCCGGACCATAGTTCTGGTCCAACCCAATCACCTGAAAGTTTCTGCCATAACAGGAATACCTTTGTGTCAATTCCTTCACGCTGTTATCGGATGAGTAATTATCTACAACAATAACTTCTAAATTTTTTGTTTTGGATGCAAAAACCGAGGCGATACACTTGTCTGCATATTCACGCCCATTATAATTTACAATTACAACTGAGAGCTTGATCCCTTTGTTCATGATCTTAAAATTTAACTCTTTAAATAGATTGATATAACTCTAAATATTTCTTCGCTGTCACAAGCGGCGACCTTGATCTTGTTTTTGCTTTCGTCCTCTCCTCAATGTCTTCAACCAGACCGGGGTTGTCAACGACCATCTGGAAAGCCTCGTCCCACTTGTTGTTTTCTGTTAAAATACCTGTTTGTCTGTCGTCAACGTCTTCTAAAAAATGACCGACTTTAGAGGCAATAACACATTTTCCATAACTTTCTGCGTGATATAGCGGACCGCTTGAACCCATTGAAATAATTGCCGGTATAACTACAGCATAAGCTTGGGCATACAACTTATTTTGTTCTTCTTCTTCAATAAATCCTTGAAATAAAACTTTCTTTTCTAATTTGTTTTTACTAACAATATACTTGATCTCCTGAAACGCTTTTTCCTGACCTTTTATCACGCCGCCCGCAAGAATAAATTTAAAACTGCTGTTGGGATTTTTCTTCATAAATTTTTTAAAGCCATCTAATGCAAACCCTAGGCCTTTTCTTCTTACCATATATCCGAAGTAGAAAAAGTATTTTTCGTTTGACAACTTTTTTGTATTCTCTGTTATCTTAAGCTTTTGCGGAATCACGGCTGGTATGACATTCACTTTTTGACTATTGACTCCGTAATCTTCGGTCAGAATTTTTTTTGTTAATTTAGTATGGACTATAATTGAATTGGAAAACAGGGAGATAGTTCTATATATATAAGAGAAAAACAACTTGAGAAAGAAGGGATGAATCTTTTCTTTGTGGAAAAGTTTGACAAAATTTTTATCAATTTCTCTTTTATAGACGGCGGCGTGTACTGTAACTACGATTTTGAATCTGAGCAGCCTCAGAATGAGCAAGAGGATGGGAAACAATGTCGCTGTCAGCATGCCACCATACATATTCAATTCATGTTGCAGATGGATAACATCGGGCTTATCCTTCAGGACCTGTTTTACAATCTGATAAATATATGCCGGCGACTTAGACCAAACCGGTTTAATCTCACCGCAATCTGAGATTAATAGATTCTTTTCGTCCTGGTCTGTGTACACCAGCAATTCAACATCCTCCGACTCTACCAACCCCTGCGTGATGTATTGTGAGTAGTGACCCGAGGGCAACATCCCAGTTATAAATACTATTTTCATGATTAGTCTTTTGGTAAAGCGTCGTCTAATAGTTGCTTGGCAATAGAAGATATCATGTCGTCGAAACTTATTGAGGGTTTCCAGCCAGTCATTTTACTCAGTTTTGTATGGTCTCCGATAAGAGCTACCTTTTCTCTTGTCAATATTCCTTTATCTTCTCGGACAAACTCTTTCCAGTCTAGCTCTAAATCACTAAACACTCGCGCGACCATATCTCTAACAGAATGCTTCTGACCTGTCGAAACTATATATTCCCCCGATTTCTCCATCTTGAGCAGGCTGTGCATCGCTCGAACAAAATCTGGGGCATATCCCCAGTCGGCGCTGGCATTTAGATCGCCGACCACTAGCTCCTTCTTTTTTTGGTTCTTAATATCGATAGCTCCTTGGATGACTTTTCTGGAAATAAAGTTTTTGGTTCGCAAAGCCGACTCGTGATTATAAAGTATGCCAACTGAGGCAAAAATATTATGTATGTTCCGGTAATATCGGCACGCCAGCAAGCCATCTAGTTTCGTGATACCATAGATAGTGTCTGGATTAAACGCGGTTTCCTCGTTTTGCTTCTCCGTTTTACTTTGGCCAAACACCATCGACGAAGACGCATAAAATATTTTAGAACTTGGTGAATAAAGTCGAACTGCCTCCAAAAAATTGATCAAGGAGAGGACATTAACAGAGTAACTCTTCTGATATAACTCTAAATCGTTTGTTTTTCTATCCTCAGATGATTGGTTTACCGCTGCTAAATAATAAATTTCATCTGGTCTGATAGTTTTTATTAGCTCCACGACTTCGCCTTCTTTGGAGATACTGATTGGTTGGTTCCATCCTATTCCGTTTGACGTCAGTACATCACGGTCCACTCCCAAAACTGCATAATTATCATTTATTAAGTACTCATATAAAAGCGTCCCATCTTGCCCACTGGAACCGACAATGACTGCTCTTTTTTTCATATAGTTATACGATGGTTATTTTTGGAAGAGGAAAAATAAAATGGCCACCCGAAGCAAGATATTCTTTCTCACGAGAAAGGATATTGCTTTTAAAGTGCCACGGCAGAACTAATAAATAATCCGGACCGAGTTTTTTTACTTCTGATTCAGAAATGATCGGTATGAGCGTACCGGGGGTAAACTTGCCGAACTTATATTCATTCACCTCAGCAATAAATGGCAGGTCCTTACTGCTGAAACCACAATATTGCAAAATGACGTTACCTTTCGTTGAAGCGCCGTAACCGTATACTTTTTTACTTTTTGAGTTTAAATCTCTAATAAGTTCGATAAGATCTTTCCTATATTGAGAGACGTTTTTTGCAAACTCTTTGTAGATTTTAATCTCGTCAAATCCTCGTTTTATTTCTTCTTCGAGGATTCTTGTGACAAATGTGCTCTCGGCATACTGCGAATCTTTTTTTGCGACAGTAACGCGGAAACTTGCTCCGTTCGCGTCATTAAACTCAACATCAATAATTTTCAGGCCTGTTTTCCTGGTCATCCAGTTAATTTGCTTCAAAGCGTAATATTCCAGGTGTTCGTGACAAACAGTATCATAGGAGACATTGTCAATCATCTTGGGCATATAGCTTTGTTCCAAAACCCAGATACCGTCGTCAGTAAGAATTTCTGATATTTGTTTCATAAAATCTGTCGGATTCTCTAAATCATAGAACATGGCGATCGAAGTGACAACTCGTGCCTTTTGTTTCAGTTTTTCGACCACAATCTTTGAAGAAAAAAAATCAGGGACAAAGCTAACGTGATCTTGATAATACTTTTTAAACTTCTTGGCGGTTGGATCAATCCCGACCAGCCTTAATTTGTGGTTTCTATAGGCGCCAAGAAGAGTGCCGTCGTTACTGGCAATATCAATAACTAGATCGTCATCTTTTAAGGCAACTCTGTCTTCAACTTTCCGGACGATTCCTTCTAGATGTTTGACCATTGATTGATTTAGACCTGACCGATAGCCATAGTTTTCGCCATAAAGGGCACTCATATCATAGTTATGTTTCAACTGAACCAGACCGCAACTCTCTGAATTATTTTCACCATAACACTTAACTAATTCAAGAGGACCTGTTTCGACGATTTCATCTTTTTTAGGGAACATGCCAGTCAAGGCTTGTTCGCCGAGGTTAAGAACCTCAACAAGTTTTTTGCTACCGCAAATTCTACACTCTGTAATTTTATTGTATAACATACAGGCCATTCTCCTTTACTTCTCGTTTTTTAAGTCATTCTCAACCATCATTGTGATCAATTCCTGAAAACTCGTTTTTGGTTCCCATTTTAATTTTGTTTTTGCTTTAGTATTATCTCCGATAAGAAGATCAACTTCTGTTGGTCTGAAATATTTAGGTTCAATTTCTATAACAGTTATGCCAGTTTTTTTGTTGATACCTTTTTCATCTAGGCCTTTACCCTTCCAAACGATATCAATGCCAGCAACTTTGAATGCCTTTTCACAGAATTCTCGGACAGAGTGAGTCTCAAAAGTAGAGACAACATAATCATCCGGTTTGTCTTGTTGGAGTATCAGCCACATTGCTTCGACGTAGTCCTTAGCAAACCCCCAGTCACGTTTTGCATCTAAATTGCCAACAAAAAGCTTGTCTTGAAGTCCTTTTTTTATTCGAGCTACAGCAACTGTAATCTTGCGCGTCACAAATATTTTTCCTCTTCTGGGAGATTCGTGATTAAATAATATTCCATTACAGGCAAACAAATTGTATGCCTCCCGATAATTTACTACTGTCCAAAAAGCAAATAGTTTTGCTACTCCGTATGGAGATCTTGGATAAAAAGGCGTGGTTTCTTTTTGCGGTGTTTCTTGCACTTTTCCGAAAAGTTCTGAAGTTGAAGCTTGATAAAACTTAGTTTTAATTCTCGTTTCTTTGATCGCATCCAATAGTCTGAGCACACCCAGACCATCTGCTTCGGCTGTGTATTCGGGGACTTGAAATGAGATATGAACATGAGATTGCGCACCTAAATTATATATTTCATCGGGCGAGACATTTTCCAAAATCCTATTCAAATTGCTCGAATCCGTGAGATCACCATAATGAAGGATGAGATTGCTTTTGGACTGAGATTCAGGAAGCAAATGATCGATACGTTCAGTATTAAATACTGAGGCCGGCCTCCGCAATCCATGTACCTCATATCCTTTTTCTAATAAGTTCTCTGCTAAATAACTACCATCTTGCCCCGTAATACCAGTTATGAGTGCTCTTTTCATGTTGCTTTTACTCATTTAGTTAGTTTAATTTCACATTAATAAATTACCATGAAAAATACTCGATTTCAAATCTCTATTTTCAAATCCAAATCCTAGTATAAAATATTATTTTAACTTAGTATTCAGGCTTATTAGCTTAGCACTGGTCGCAGCCGTGCTCGGTCTTTTCGACAGTTTTGGTTTTCGGTGAGAAATCCATCAGGTGTCCGAGGACCTTGGCGCCGGCACGAAAGATAAATTTGATATCAGTCCAGCTGCGAATGCTAAGTATTTTGCGAAAGATGAATTTTGGCGTGACGAATGATTTATACAGATCTTGCGTCAATTCCTTAATATCCGACTCGGTCAACGGCGATTTCATGATCGCCATGCGCTGGTCATAATTATCCCAGTCCTCTGTCAGTAACCAGCCGTTTTCTTTACATTCACGGAAAAGTGGCGTACCCGGATAAGGAATGACAATTGTTGCCTGCAATGTATCAACATAACCCTTGTCAAATAAGGATTTTGCCAAGGCAACTGTACGTTTGGCATCCTCCTTGGTCTCCCAAGGATAGCCCATCATCGTCGTAATGTGCGGCTCGAGCCCACCGGCTTTTGCCATCTTGGCGCCTTGCTCTATTTCGGAGACTTTTAGATTTTTGTTAATCCTGTCCAGGGTATTCTGATTGGCTGATTCCAGACCGTAGAGGATAAAACGAAATCCAGCTTTACCCATCAATTTGTATTCTTCCTGATTGAGAGCCTTGAGTCGCATATTGCAGTCGATGATGACTTTTTTATTGTAACCACGCTCAATCATTCCTTCACAAAATTCCTTCAGCCATGGCCCGATCGGGAAAGTGCCGGAATCATCCATAATCTCTTTGATATGGTATTTATCGATCAATATACCGACTTCATCGAGCATCCTTTTGGCCGAGTGTTTGCGATAATCTTTGCCCGGATAGATCGTCGTCCAAGAACAAAAAGCACACTTTCCCCACCAGCAATCTCTGGCGGCATAAGTGTAAGTGCCGGGAGTGTTTTTGTAATTACCATTTTTATAGGCATAGAGTTGCCATTTGGTCAGATCACGATCAATCAACGGCAGATCATCAAGGTCGTGATTTAGTTCGAAATGACCAGTGTTCTTAATGGCTGGGACTTGGGTTTTGGGTTTTGGGTTTTGGGGAATGTCCGATGTCCGAAGACCTAAGTCCGAAGTCCTAAGTCCTAAGTCCTCCCTGTACCAAACCCCCGCTTCCAACTTTTCGCCGTGATTGATGTGATTCGCAACATTTAGAAGTAAAAAATCGTAGTCGCCGCCAGTAAGAACAAAATCAACGACAGAGTTCTTCATTGACTCTTCCGGCATCGCCGTGACGTGATCTCCAAACAAAATAACAGTTGTTTCCGGTAGCTCTTTTTTAATAATTTCAATTAATTTCCAGTGACGCTTGATCACCGGAGTTTTCGACTCGAAGGCGATTAAGTCCGGCTTGAACTTTTTAATTCGCTCGAGCCAGTCTTCCGATGTCAATTCCTCAGCGATACCGTCGTCCCACATCACATCAAAGCCATGTTCTTGAAGCAACGACGCGGCGTATGACGGCACCATCGGATAGATATAGGTCGGATTGTTGAACCACTGAAACTGCCGATTCTGTCCCAAAAGCGGAATACCCTTCTCACTCGGCATCGGTGGATAGGAGATGGCGATCTTAAACTTACTGTTTTGGGATTTTTGTTCCGCACTCGGTTTCTTGATATGTTTTAATTCCATTTTTAAACCTCATTAATGTCAAAACCTTAATTTCTAATGTCAAATGAAATGTCGAAACCAAAATGCTTATAATGACCAATTTTGTCATTTGGACTTAAACATTTGAATTTTTATTCGGCATTTGAAATTCGGATTTAGAATTTATTAAAAAATTATTTCGCTAATTTTTTGATGATTAATCCCTGGACAAATCTAATACCGTACCAAACATGAGTTAAAAATATCATAGGAATCGTCAGAAGTCCAATGATCGGATTGCGCCAGCGGAGGGAGATAATTATAGAGTCAGCAATAAGCAACAAGCAGTAAGCAGTAAGCGGGATTAAGAGAATTCGTATTAAGTATAACGTATTAGGTATAAGGGGAAGAAGCAAAATTAAAAGTAGATACAAATCGAAGAGTGTTGGCACAAAGTAGAAAAATTTCCGCGATGTTTCAGGATAAATCTTGGCGAAATAACCGCGATGTAGGGCGTAGTTGCCGATTTGCTTGAAGTGTTTGAGTAAGTCACTTCGGCGATGATGGTAGACGATCGCCTTCGGTTCGTACATAATTTTGTAGCCGGCATGCAAAATATCAAGGCAAAGCTTGGTGTCCTCGCCTGGCCAGTAAGTGTTGTCAAAACCGCCAACTTTCTCGAAAACATCTCGTCGAACAAGCAGATTGACTGTCGGCCAATCGTCAACTTCAGTCGCTTTTTCAATTGGCAGATAGCGATTGCGTGCGCCGGCACCACCGACATATGATTCGAAAACCGCCCCGGAAACTTTCTGCAAAACTCCGTCGTCACTCGGAGTAAGAGCCGGACCGCCGACTCCCGCTACTTTCGGATCATCAAAATGTTTGATCGCCTCTCTCAGCCAATCTGCGCGCGAATAGGCATCATCATCAAGAAAAGCCAAGATCTCACCTGTGGAATGTTTCAACGCTAGGTCACGCTTCTCTGCCGGACCGACTTTACCTGAAGCAATAATTTTCGTCTTCGGCCAGAAATGTTTTGTGTCCGGTTTGTCAGTAAAAATCACAATCTCAAAATCAGACCAATCAAGCTCGAGCATTTTCGGCACCGACTCGCAAATATAGTCATTGATGGCGATGACAGGAATTATTATCGAGACCTTAATATTTTTTGTCATTTTAAAATTGACCTAATTTCTAATTGATCTAATTACTCTAAACAAATCCCAAATTCTAATTTCTAAGTTTGGATCATTGGGTATTGGTGCTTGTTTAGGTTAATTAGAATAATTAGGTAAATTAGAAATTTTTCTCAATATTCTCAATAAACTCTGATACCTCGCTCTTTGTCTCATCGTTTTCCAGTGAAAAAGTTATATTGGTCTTAATATAATCAATCTTATTACCGATGTCATAACGTTTCCCGTCCATCTGATATGCAAACAAACCTTCATTTTCAACCAATATCCTCATCGAATCGGTGATTTGAATTTCCCCACCCTTGCCGGGCTTGGTTTGCTCGATGTATTTGAAAATTTCCGGGGTAAATATATAGCGAGCAGAAACCGCTAGACGTGACGGTGCTGTTTTGACTGACGGCTTTTCGACCAAGTCATTGACACTAAAATATTCAATTCCGTTGCCGGTTTTCAAGGCTTTTTTACCATAATCGATGATACCATAGCGCTCGACGTCTTCAATTCTTTTCAAATATTCCCCACCGACCACCGCTTGACCGGTTGCAGAATAGATCTCCGCCATCTGAGCCAAACAAGATTCACTCTTGTTGGAAGTAATGATGGTGTCGCCGAGAAGAACTGCAAATGGGTCCGAACCGGCGAAGTGGCGACCCTGATAAATGGCATCGGCCAAGCCTAGCTGTTCATGTTGACGGACGAAATGAAGATGCGCCAATTTTGATATTTTTTCAACTTCTTTTAATTGCGCTGTTTTGCCCTTTTTGCGCAGGGTTTCTTCGAGCTCAAACGGTGGATCGAAGTGATCCTCGATCGTCCGTTTGTTGCGGCCGGTGACAATCAAAATCTCTTCAATGCCAGCAGCAACTGCTTCCTCGACGACGTATTGAATGACCGGCTTGTCGACAACAATCAGCATCTCCTTGGGCTGAGCAATAGTTGCCGGAAGAAATCTTGTTCCTAGCCCAGCGGCAGGAATAATGGCTTTTTTGATTTTGTGCATAAAATTATTTAAACAAAAGAGACTGAAAAAGTAAACTCTGATAAAAAATGGAGTATTACTAAATTTTTACTGGACATTTTTTAGCTATTATGATATAAAGATGAGTCCAGAAGGACAAAGGGGACACCCCCTTGGAGAGAATGATGCGTCGCTTCATCGCAAGTCTGGTCTGCTGTTTGCTCTATTGGTCCAAGAGGGAGAGTACCAACTGGCGCTGGGTCATCGACAAACACCCTCGTGGGATGATCGATGTCTACGACAAACCGGGTACACAGATGAGTTCAGTGCAATCCGGTCTGGTTCGGAAGATGTCTGTCAACGACGGCAGCATCATCGTGTTGACAGGAGATCGGATGTTACTGATCCCTGGTGATACCCTAGGACCGACGCCGCTCAGCGCGCCGAGACCGATCGTTATTCCAGCCTGTACTCCGTACAGGATCAAGTTCGCTCACCACATGGGTGGGTGGTATGCGACCTGGGGTGAGATGAACTTTCTCGCTTTTCGTCAATGCGATCCGTCTACAGCGACAAGCTGATCGGTACAACTCACTGCCGGTGGAACTGTTAGCCCAACCAAGCCAACGGTTCCACCACGAACCAGAGTAGCTAATAAGTGTTTATTAGAGATTCTGGTTTTTTTGTTTAATTAGATTGCTATTGACTTTGTTACAACAATATGGTATAAGGAAGAGTCCTCGAAAGGACTGTGGCGCTTGCCACATGGAGAAGCATATTGGCAAACGCACCGGAACACGTCGCGGAGGCCGTCGCGGCCCTGTCGTACATTGACCCCACCCAGCCGTACGGTACCGAGCTGTTCGAGCAACTCGTCCACCTGACCGTCTCGGCCTGTTATGAGACTGTCCTCTTCCGACGCAACGACTACGGGAAGATCGAAGTCTTCCTGTCCGAGCGCAAGGCGAACGAAGCCTACGCAGGGGAACTGCACTCGCCAGGATTCTACCTGCGGCCAGGGAAGACGGTGAAAGAAGCCCTTCTTGGGGACGGGGAGACCCCGCCCGAGAAGCTGGCCGGTGTCAAGCAGTTCGGCGCCAAGATCATCGACTTCTGTCACCTGGGGACATACCTGTTCCCAGAACGCCGAGGGACCCTCAACGGCAACGTCGTGGCCGTCACGATCGACGGCGGTCCTGACGAGAACCTCGGTAGCTGGTACCCAGTCGACGAACTGCCGGAGCACACGATCTGGCACCATAAGATCTTCCTGCCGAAGGTCGCCAGGGTCTGGGCCGGCGAAGTCCTCCCCGAGCTCTTCGACATCGAGCCCGAACCCATCGCCCTCTAGAGCGCTTCTACGCGCTCGACGATGGTACAACAGCCAACGGCTGCCTCCGCAGTGGAGTAATTCACCGCACAAGGAGGCAGCCGTTCGTTCATTTATGAAGGTCTTTATCGCCCAATCGAATAATATTCAAAACCTAGTTCGCGCATATTCTCTGGCTCATAAATATTCCGGCCATCAAAGATGACTGGTTTTTTCATAATCTTCTTGATTTTTTTCAGATCAATGTGTTTAAATTCATCCCACTCAGTGATGATAGCTAGGGCATCGGCGTCTTTACAGGCGTTTGTGGCGTTGTCGTTAAACTCAATTTCAGGCATTACAATATTTAAATTTTCCTGAGCGACCGGATCAAAGGCAACAATCTCTGCACCAAGTGATTTGAGCTGTTTGATAATCGGTACCGATGGCGCCATTCTGATGTCATCAGTTTTTGGCTTGAAAGCGATGCCCCAGACAGCAATTTTCTTACCCTTGAGACTGCCAAGCTTTGATTTTATTTTTTCGACAAATTTTGTCCGCTGGGTCTTGTTGGCAGCTTCAACTTCTTCGAGAATTTTGAAGTCGACTTTATTGTCATTTGCAATCTGGATTAATGCTTCAACATCTTTCGGAAAACACGATCCGCCATAGCCAAGTCCGGCATTCAAGAATGCTCGCTTGCCGATGCGACCATCAAGCTTCATACCTTGCGAAACTTGTATTACATCTGCGCCAACCTTCTCACATATGGCCGCAATCGAATTGATAAAAGATATTTGAGTAGCTAAAAAAGAATTTGAAGCGTATTTAATCATCTCTGCCGCTTCCAAATTGGTGATCAAAATCGGCGACTCGAGAACTTCATAGAGCTTCGCAACTTTTTTGGCTGCTTTGTGACCATTTGAATCACCGATGACGACACGGTCCGGCTTCATCCAATCCTCGATCGCCGAGCCTTCACGAAGAAATTCCGGATTAGAAACGACATCAAAGTCACCCTTGTAGTGTTTTTCAATCGTTCTGCGAACCATCTCACCAGTCCCGATAGGCACCGTGCTTTTGTTGACGACGACAGCATATTTTTTTAAGTTTTTGCCGATATCCTCGGCCGCCGCCAAAACATATTTGAGATCAGCTCTGCCATCTTCATCCGGTGGAGTGCCGACGGCAATAAAA
>Ga0172379_10003188_pt1 | contig 26746 bp, 22 predicted proteins | sample GrowelOW334metaG_FD_119756 | JGI IMG/M metagenome (GOLD analysis project Ga0172379, IMG submission 119756) | Groundwater microbial communities from an aquifer near a municipal landfill in Southern Ontario, Canada - Groundwater well OW334 metaG | ecosystem: Environmental > Aquatic > Deep...
CAGCCCTTCACTGTCGTAGAGCACGCCGCTGCCGTCGATGACGGCGATGGTTTTATCCTTTGAAACCAGGATCTCATTACTGCCGAGATCCCCGTCCGGTCCCCCGGTCTGAATTTTGGTGACGTCTTCTTCGCGCAGTCCGTGCGCTTCCAAAACGCCCAGCACGTATTCGTGGACGCCGAGCGTCGTCATAGCGTACAAATCGTGCGGAATACCGCCGAGTTCGGGCGCCTTTCCGGTGCTGAACGCTTTCCAGAACGGATAGCCGCGCTTGCGCGCATGGAGCGCGGCCCAGTCCATCAGAGGCGCGCTGCCTTCGTCGGGTCCCAGGAAGAGAATTTCCCGAACAAGCGCGTTTCCTTTTTCGTCGCTTTCCATGAGCAGGTCGAGCAAACCGTCGACGTAATCCTTGAAGGCCCGTTCCGCGGACGCTTGGCAGCCGAGATTGAGAAGGATGGTTCCTTTAGCGCCTCCCTCCGGGATATCCTTGTTTTTTCGCTGCTGGGTCATCGCGAGATTATAGTTTTCGGTGAAGATCGTATCGATGTTGTGCGCGTACACATCCAGGGATCCGGACCGAACGATGCGGACGCCGCCCCGCGCGATGTCTCTGAAGCGCATATGGAAACCGAGGAAATCGTGACCGACGAGAAAGAATAAGCCGTAAGGTTTCTCAGGGAAATCGACTGGTTCCACAACGGAAGGATCGATCCGATACGCCATGCAGGATTTTTCTTTGTTGAAGAAATTTGTCCGCTGAACGGCGTTGTTGAATACAAGGAAGTAGCCCAGAATCGTCCGATCCTTCGCGTTCGGGACGTCCTTTTCGATCATACGACGGATGGGACGTTCCGCCTCCTCCGGAGCCGCGCCGGCGGCGCCGTTGACGCGTGTATCGAAATGATCGAACAAGGACTCCACTATCTTCGGAAACGCGGCGACCGCGTTGGCGATACGAACGGTGGAATAGGTGTCCTTAATCAAGTGGAGCTTCAAGTTGTCGACAATACCGCGCGCCTCAGGTTGGTCTTTTAACGCCCTTTGGAGAGTCTGGTATTCGACAGTAAGTATCGATAGGAATTGATGGGTAAACGCAGCAGCGGATGAAGCGTACATCGCCACTTGCGGCGAATACACTCCCGCTTTGAAAAGTTCCGCGGTCGGGCCTTCCGGCAGCATGATGGACACGTTCAGGTCGCGCGTCAGGTCCGCGGCGACGGAGTCGGCCAATTTGGGAATATACAAGCTCGTTATCCGCTTCGCGTCGGAGAATTGTTCCACATATTTTCGCCGAACGGAGAGCCCGTACTTATGGAGGAGATGCGCGAAGGTCGTAAGCGTCCCGCGATGGTCCACCCCTTTGACTCCGATCATTATGCGCGTCTCGTCGCTTCCCGCTTTTGCCGTCAGGGAAACAAAAGGAGCCTCCGTTCCGCTCATCTTGGTCCATGCTTCTTTGTACCGCGCCAGCGTTTCGGGTACCGCGCGTTCAAGGAACGTCGCGCTCGACGCTTCTTCAAACGAGGGGTCGACATTTTCTTTTTTTGGGACCGCAAACACCGGTTTGGTCAAAACATAGAACCGGAACGGACGACCACGGGACGATTCCCGTGTTATGTAACTTTCCAGGTGGAAAGCCGAGTACTGTTTTTCAATACGAGCCTCTATCTCAAAAGTCTTCTCAGGACTGTCCTCCACGATGTATACGGCCTTATCTTCCCGTTCACCGATCAGCTGAATACCCGCGCCGCCGCCGCCATACGCGGTAATAAGTTCGGACGCGCTCAGGGAGATGAGATGCCGCGCGATTTCGGTTTCGGGCGTTGTCCTGAAATAATATTCGTCGATACCCAGATCTATAATGAACCATTCCATTTCACTGATGGCTTTCTCCGCCGTCATGTAGCCGGTGCCGACGATGAATTCTTCGATGCGAACAAGCTTATCAAGAGAGAGGACGCTTCGCGCGGCAATCTCATTAAGACTTTTCATGGCAACTCCTTGAGAAATATCACCGCCGGGAATTTTTTTGATCGAGGCGTTGATTTGAGGAATAGGCACTCCGGATAAGGCGTTCATCCGGTCGGGGAGGTTTCGCGCGGGGACGGGAGTCCCCGCGCGGTCCTTACGCCTTCGTGAGTTCCGAGAATAGTTTTCTGACGAAACCCTTTCCGAACGACGCTTCGCAGAGGAAGGCAGCCGCGTTGGGATCTCCCGAATCGACGGCTTTAGAGGGAAAACCACAATTTGTCGCGATTTTCGCGACTCTTGCGACACCGACCGATCCCGCTTTCGGCGCGAAAACGGCGGTTACGCGCAAACCGGAATCAGGAGCCGGACAAGTCGCCAAACCGATAAAATCGGGAATGGCCTCTCCCGCTCCCAGTTTCCCGATGAGCGTTCCTTCCCGGTTATCAAAAGTCGAGCGAACTCTGATCTTGATATTATGGTCCCGCGCAAGGATCGCCGATTTATCATGAAGAACCCGCGCGCCGTGATTGGCGAGTCTAAACATTGAATCATAGTCCAGGAATTTCATAAACGGCACTTCAGGGATAATACGCGGATCCGCTTTGGCGACTCCGGGAACATCTTTGTAGATGTCTACATAATCAGCGTTCAGCGCGGCGCCAATGGCGACCGCGGTCGTATCGCTTCCGCCCCGACCCAGCGTTAAAATACTTCCATTTTCATCAACACCCTGAAATCCGGTCACAACGGGAACCACTCCGGCTTCCAGAACCGCCTTGATCCTTGCCGGATCCAGTTCCGCCGTCATGGCGTCGCCGAATGCTCCCTCCGCGTGAATACCCGCGGTATAGGCGGTCATGGGAAGGGCTTTAATCCCCTTTGAATTGAGCAGCGCGGCGATGACGCAACTGGAGATCGCTTCACCGCACGACGCCATAAGATCCGTTAACTGAGGACCGGCGCCTCCGGGAAATTCATTGAGAAGATCGAGCAAAGTGTCGGTTGCGTATGGATCGCCACGGCGACCCATAGCGGACACGACAAGAACAACCTGGTCGCCGGACGCTTTCGCCGAGGCGACCTTCGCGCACAGGCTATCGCGCGAATCCTGATCGGCGAGGGAAGTCCCCCCGTACTTCTGAATGATTAGGGACATCTACGCCGCCTTACTCTTGAAACCTCGGGCCAGAAGCGTCTCCGCGATCTGTATCGCGTTGAGCGCGGCGCCTTTACGGAGATTGTCCGCGACGACCCACATATTGAGGCCATTGGGCACCGTCGGGTCCAACCGCAAACGACCGATATGAACCGCGTCCTTCCCGTCCACATCCAAAGCGGTCGGATACAGTTGTTTTTCCGGATCATCCATCATGAGGATTCCAGGGGAATTCTGCAGCAACTTCGCCACGTCCGAAAGCACGAACGGCCGCTCGGTTTCAATATTGATCGCTTCGGAATGTCCGCGGAACACCGCGACCCGAACCGCCGTCGGGCACACGGAAATACTCTCGTCAAGGATCTTATGAGTCTCGTTCACCATCTTCATTTCTTCTTTCGTATAGCCGTTCTCCAAGAACACGTCGATTTGCGGCAGCGCGTTAAAAAGAATCTGACGCGCGTAGACCGATACGCCGATCTTTTCCTTTCGGGAAAATTGACCGGCTTGATTGATAAGTTCCGCGATAGCGGGACCGCCGGTTCCGGAAACCGCCTGGTAGGTGGAAACGACGATCCTCTTGATCTTATAGACGTCGTGGATGGGTTTGGCCGCGACAAGCATCTGGATGGTGGAACAGTTCGGGTTGGCGATGATTCCATGGTGATGATCCAGGGCTTCGGGATTAACCTCGGGCACGACGAGGGGAACCGTCGGATCCATGCGCCAGGCGCTGGAGTTGTCGATGACCACCGCGCCTTCCGCGGCCGCGATCGGGGCCAAGGCGAAACTCGCCGTGGCTCCGGCGGAAAAAAGAGCGATATCCACATCGGTGAAGGCGCCTTTCTTGGCCGCGCGAACCACTACGTCCTGACCCTTAAAGCGAACCGTCTTACCGGCCATTGCCTCCACATCCATAGGGATAAGAGCGGACATGGGGAAATTTCTTTGTTCAAGCGTTTTGATCATTTCTTTGCCGACAGCGCCGAGCGCGCCGACTACCGCCACTCTATAGAGTTCCATATTTCCTCCTGATGCTGATTATTTCTTCCACGAATTCTTTGGGGAATTCCGCCGTAACCACGGCGGTCTTGTTATTACGGGCGGGATTAACCACTGAGAGGATCACACCCGGACAAAGCGCTTCTCCGGTCCTATCCACCATTTCCACTTTTTCTCCGGCGACAGGGAAAGGCAGATATTCCCAAGGGAAACGAATCTTCGCCGTTGAGCCTTCGACGCTCTTGATGGTTATGGCCAATCCTGGACACGCGGCTATGCAGAGTCCGCATACCGTACATTTTTCCCTGTCTATGACCGGCAGGTTAGTGATGGGCGATCCGACCGTGAGCGCCTCTTGAGGGCAACTGGTTTCACAGGGATTGCAGGGAATTTCTTCTATACATTCGATGCATACGCAAGCTTTTTTCGTGAGTTCTTCCACGGACGGAAGCATGTTCACGGCCTTGAGTTCTTCGAGCGAAGGGGCTCCGTCAATTTTCAGCGATATGTCGCGGTTTTTGCAGCTCATTTCCCCGCCCCCTGCTCCACGATGCGTTTTTTAGCGAGAAAGCGTTTTTGCCCGAACACGCCCTGACGTAGCGAAAGAAGACGCTGAACAGTCTCATCGGCTTTCGACTTCAGCTGCGCATCCGACAAGAACCCCATGGACCACGCCGCGTGAACGCCGGCCAGACGCCCCTCTTCCATAGCGGAACTCGCTTCTTCAACGCCGGCTATGTCGCCGACGACGTAGACCGACTCCACGCTGGAGCGCATGTACTCGTCATGGGCCGGCATGTTTCCGCCGAGTTCGGGAATATACGTCATGCGACAGCCCGCAAGACTGGCTAACTCTATCGATGGCGTTAGACCCACCGCGATGCAGATGGTGTCAACTTCAAGGGTTTCCTCGGTACCGGGTATAGGCTTAAAACGTTCATCGACCTTCGCGATCACCGCGCGTTCAACGCCGTCTTTACCCTCAGCCCGAACCACCGTTGTGGAAGTGCGGAAGGAAACGCCCGCGCGGCGAACCTTCGCGGTATGCACTCCGTAGCCGCCGAGACGAGGCGCCGCCTCAACCACCGCCGCGACTTGCGCGCCCGCCTGCATGAGCTGATACGCGACTATGACTCCGACGTTTCCCGAGCCGATCATCAACACGCGCCGCCCGGGCAATACCCGATGCACGTTGATAAGCGTCTGCGCGCAGCCCGCGGTCATCACACCCGGCAGGGTCCAGCCGGGAAAGCTCAGCGCGTTTTCCGTGGCCCCGGTGGCGATGATGATCGCTCCGGCGTCGATCGTGTAGGACCTTGCGCGGTTCTCGACCGCCCAGACCTTCAGGCCCTTCTGAATGCCGACAACTTCGGTACTTAAGCGAACATCCATTCCGAGATCAAGGGATTCCTTAAGCAATTCTTTGCCGATATCGAAACCCCGCACTCCGGCTTTGTGTTCCCGTGAGCCGAAAAACTTGTGTATCTGTTTAAAAAGCTGACCGCCGGGTTTGGAATTCTCATCGATCAGAATTACCGGCGCGCCCGCTTTTTTCAGCTCGATCGCCGCGCATAGCCCCGCGGGCCCCGCCCCGACGACAATGGCGGGCTTGTTATTTTTGTCCATCGCCCTGCTCCGTCATGTTTTCTGTTTTCCAGGCTCCCACGCCGTGTTGCCGCTCGACAGCCATGCCGTCTCGGACTTCGGTTACGCAGGTGCGCACGCCGGGCACACCGTCTACCGTCATGACGCAATCGGTGCAGCGGCCTATGCCGCAAAACATCCTGCGGGGAGAACCTTTCTTGGTGTAGCGGAAAACGCCCACGCCCGCGGCGATAAGAGCCGACATGATGGGTTCCCCCTCTCTTGCCGTGACTGCTTTCCCTTCAAAGTAGATCGTCACTTCCTCGGCCTTGGGGAGGTCGCCGAGAACGGCATGCCGTTCAATCCTTGAGTGTTCGTGAACACTTGATCTTGTCATTTGAGTATCCCCAACTCCTTGAGCGCCTTTTCAAGCGCGGCCGTCACTTCCACCGAAGCGGATTTAAGCGGAGGCCGCAACGGACCGGCGGCGAAGCCGCAGAGTTCCAGCGCCTTCTTTACGGGTACCGGGTTCGGCTGGAGGAAGAGGGCCCTGTCGATTGCCTGCAGCTTTACGTGGAGGGCAGCGGCGGCCGCGATATCTCCTGAAAGGTATTTGTCGATCATGCGTTTCATGATCGGGGCGACGACGTGGGCCGCGACGGATACGACGCCGTACGCGCCGATCGCGAGGCTGGGAAGCGTAAGCGCGTCTTCACCGGTGTAAAGCCTGAAGCCGGGCGCGGCGTCGCGAATCACGACGGTCGCGTCATCAAGGCTGCCGGCGGCGTCCTTGAGCATGTTTATGTTGGGTACATCGTATGAAAGCTTGACGATAAGCTCAGGCCGGATATTGATACCCGTCCGGCTCGGCACGTTATACAACATTGAAGGAATATGAACCGAAGTCGCTATCGCGGCGAAATGGTCGTAGAGCATCGCTTGATCCGGCTTGTTATAGTACGGAGCCACAAGCAAAAGCCCATCCGCGCCGGCAGCTTCGGCGTCCCTCGCGTTCTGTATGGATACACGAGTATCGTTGGTTCCCGCATTGGCAATTATTGGCACCTTCACCGCTTTCTTGACCGCGGTGATCAGATCCGTTTTTTCTTTCCGAGAAAGCGTCGGAGACTCACCCGTCGTCCCGCTGACCACCAGCCCCTCAACGCCCTTCTCCACCAGAAGAGACGCCAGCGCCGCGAACTTTGTGAAATCGACTTCTAAATCCTCACCAAATGGTGTCGCGATCGCGACCATCAAACGTCCGAAATCCATTATTTTACCTCCGTTTCACGCGATTCATCCATCGCCTGTATCGAGACCGGCCGTACCGGTTGCCTGAACGAAGAAAGCTCAACTTCTTCCGGTTTCAGGCGCAATTCTTCCGCTAGAATTCTTTCTACCAGCCTTCTGCAGGATCTACCTTGGCAGATACCCATGCCGGCTCTTGTCCATCTTTTGATTTCCGTTACGCTGTTAGCACCGGCGCGGATAGCGTCCCGGATGTCTTTTTCCGTTACTTCCTCGCAGCGGCAGATATATCTATCGTCTCCGGTATCTTCATATTCTTCCATAAGTTACGACTCCTAAGGTTTTCAGCTTGCGCCTAATCCCGTATGTGTTCCCAATACTTACCGACATCCGCGATAAGAGAGTCCATGTGTTTGATGATTCTGCGCTCGGCCTCATCACCGTCATGAGCGGTGAGGGCTTCAAGAATTGAGCGGTGCGCGCTTCTATAGGGACTATCCACCCGACTCCGCACATATTCGAACAAGTCGGACTGCTGTCCCATCATGGACAGGATTCCGTACAGCGCCAGCAGGGCCGAATTGTTGGATGCTTCGGCTATCCCTCTGTGAAAGGCGATATCCACTTCCGCGATGCTTTCGCCTTGGGCCGCCTTCGCTTCCTGTTCCTCGATAATTGCTTTTAGATGAGCAAGCTTCGATTCGGTAATATTCTCCGCCGCTAAGCGCGCGGTCTCCCTTTCGATGGCTTTTCTAGCCTGCAATACCATGATGAACTCGTCCAGGATTCTGCTGTTTATCAGTTTTTCAAGGTCTTTTTTGTGTCTGTCGATCGAACTGATCGTTCGAGCCTTTTCCATCGCCTTCAGTCCGTTCGCGGTAAGAATTCTTCCTTTATTTGTCTGGCTCTCTACGAATCCAAGTGATTCCAGCCTAAAAAGAATCCGCCCGATCGATGCCGAACTTATTTTGCAGCCCTTCTTTTCAAGTTCCTCAACGAGAAACCATGATCCGACAGGTACACCAGCGTCTTGAATGCTTTCGAGAAGGATCAGATCGCGATCGTCCAGACTGGCCTTCATGACTTCTTTCCTCCGCCATGGTCGTTGAATCTAGCGACATCGAACTTCTCCAGGGAGAACTCCGGTTTTTTGCCTTCAACAAGATCCGCCATGATCACCCCCGTGATGGGAGACAGCGCGATACCGTCGCCCTCGTGACCCGCCGCGATGAAAAAACCGGGAGCTCCCGGGACTTCTCCAAGGAAAGGCATGCCGTCGGGAGTGGAAGGGCGAAGGCCCGCAAAGGAGCGGATGAAATTGATTTTCTTCATAACGGGAAAGAAATGCTCCACTTGCCGTGCGATCAGAGAAAGAGCCTCGGGATTGGTGGTTTTGTCGTACCCGGCGTTCTCCCGCGTACTGCCGATGAGATAATTTCCGCTGTGGGTCCCCGTGAAAGCGAACCCTAAACCAAACTTGTCTCCCGGATTTGCGTTCGCGCCGGTCTCCATCGGTTTCAGCTTGGAAACGATATATTGGGCGCTCCACACATTTGTCTCTCCGATATGAGGAATCGCCTCAGTCACAATAACTTGGCCCTTCCTCGGAGCGATAGGCACTTCATAATTGATCAGCTTGAGGATTTCGTTCGCCCAGGCCCCCGTCGCGTTGACGATCGCCCCGGCTTCTACGGTATCACCCGAATCAAGCGTGATTTCCCAACCGACGGTTGTTTTCACGATCGCCGTCGGTGTCGTCCTGTTTTTAAATACCAGGCCTAGGGCCTTTGCCCCGAAGTAATACGCCTTCATCAACGCCATGGGATTCACCTGGGAATCCCGGGCGCTGTAGGTTGAGGCGATCACGTGCGCCGAAACCAACGGCTGCAACTTACGTAAACGTTTCGCGTCGACAATTTCCACGTCAAGGCCGAAGCGATTCTGACTTGCTACAAATTCTTCCATAACCGTAAGTTGATCTTGGTTTTCTATGAGTATCGTCCCACCCCGGTTTTCAAACTCGATGTCGCAGGGCAGTTCGTTTTTCAGCACCTCAAACCGTTCAAGACTCTTGAATGCCATTTCCAGAAGAATCCCCGGTTTTTTAGACTGAAGAAGAATCATATCGTCGCAGGAACCCGAAGCCCCCGCGCCCATCACGACTTTGTCGATGAGAACGACGTTCTTCTTACGCTTGCACAGTTCATAGGCGATCGACATCCCGTTGACGCCGGCGCCTATAACCGCCACGTCGCACTTCACCGTCGACATTGATTCCCCCTGTTCGTCTTTTTACAAAGCGGCATATTCGTACACTCCAAACCTGACGATATAACGGACGGCAAGAGACATATCTTTCGCCGCCTACGCAGGGCTCCGCCCGAACCCTGATATTCAGGGAACCGAAAAGGAGCGACACACACATCCACAAAACTCGCTTTCGGATTCGCATCGATCTGAGGCACGATCAAATCCGGATCGTCAACCCGAGTTCCCGGTGTTCCCGGGAACTCGGGCTAAATTACGCCTTGATCAGGAGGATATCTTAGTCGCGGCAGGCGCAAGCACCGAAGAATTCATTGCTTCCCATCGCTTCTCGCTTCTTCCGTTGAATACGAAGAAAGCCGCGATCAGCGCGAGCGAACCGATGATAATGGCGACTTGAGGTACGAACTGTGACATGATCGCGACATTGCTTACCACGACAACCAATCCGGCGGTTAAGACCATCAACGCGCCACTGGCGAACCAGTTGATTTTTTTGAAAAGGAAACCTGAGAACGCGGCGGACCACAAACCCGAAATAACCAGCATCAAAAGGAAGGTGGCGATGATGTCCAGCAACGATCCGTCTAGAATCAGGGCGGGGTTATACACGAATACGAAGGGGATAATATAGCCCATGATCGCGAGCATAGTAGCTTCGAAACCGGTGGCCATCGGTTCACTACCGGCGATCGCCGCGCCGCAATAGGATGCGATGCAGACGGGAGGAGTCACCTCGGCCATGATCGCGAAGTAGAAAACGAACAGATGGGCGGGAAGCATGCTGACGCCGAGGCTGAGCATCGCCGGGCCACCGATGACGACCGCGATGATATAAGCCGGGGTGCAGGGAAGCCCCATGCCCAAAATCAGCGAGGTGATCATTACCAGCACCAGCGCGGGAAGAAGGAATCCACCCGAGAAGCTGGAGATCACGGTCGCGATACCAAGGGCGAGCCCCGTATAGGTAACGACGCTCACGACCATACCTGCGCCGGCGCACGTGGCGGCGAGCATGATGCAGTTGTATCCTGAGTTCTCGAACACCCTAAAAAGTTTTTTGGGTGTGAGCATCGTATCTTTGCGGATAAAACTGATAAGGAAAGAAGCCAGAATGCTGACGGTACAAGCGCCGAAAGGTGAATACCCTATCGAAAGGTAAATAATGAGTACGACCAGGGGTAAAAGAAGGTAACAATCCTTGGCCACCTGCTTCCATGAAATCATTTCGGAAGGATCCATGCCTTTCAAATTATCTCGTAAGGCCATGAAATGAACCCGGAGGGCGATGCTCACATAGTAGAGGATCGCTCCGAGAGCTGCCGCCGCGGCTATATGCGCATACGGAATATTGGTGATTTCCGACATAACGAACGCGCCGGCTCCCATGATCGGCGGCATAATGAGTCCACCGGTAGAAGCCGCGGCTTCAACGGCTCCGGCGAATTGCGGTCGGTAGCCGAGTTTTTTCATAAGAGGGATGGTAAAAGTACCGGTGGCATACACATTGGCAGAAGCGACGCCGGAGATGGAACCGAAAAGTCCGGAACTGATGACCGCGATTTTGGCGGGACCGCCGGGACCCTTCCCCGCTACTTTGGAGGCGAAGTTCGTAAAAAACTCACCGGTCTTGGTACCTTCCATGAAGGAACCGAAAATGACGAAGATAGCTACGAAGGTCGCGGTTATACCGGTGATCGAACCGTATATTCCGGAGTCGGTGATGAGGTAATTCATCTCCACCAGACGCTCAAAGCGGATTGGGCGGGAATAAAAAATACCGGGAAGACCGGGTGCAACAAATACATATCCGATAAAAACGGTCACAAGGATAGCCATCGCGGGAACTACGACGCGCCTGATCGCCTCTATGATGAGTATGATATTGATAGTTCCGAGAATGACTTCTATCGTGGAGATGGGGGACACCATCTGCATTCTCTTGTTAAGCGCTTCATTAAAAAACATAATGTACGCGGCGGGCGCCAACGACAGGACCGCCAGAACCGCGTCCAGGAAAGTCGGCCTGTCTTTCGGAGACTTCTTTGTGGCGGGAAAAAGAAGAAACGCGAGAGGAAGAAGAAAGAACAAGTGAACGCCGCGCTGGATTCGCGGCTGCATGACCCCAAATACAGCGGTATACAGATAAAAAACAGATATCAGGGCGGCCCATCCCGCCGTTACTTGTTTCAATGGACCTTTAAGATTGCGCATAATTTTCCTTGTTAAGGATCATTCAAACAGCTTGTTATGGAGTGCCGGAACCGCCGCCCCAAAGAAGAGGCGGCCGGCATTTCTCCCCGTCCGTTTATTTCATCAATCCCGCATCTTTGTAGTATTTAAGAGCACCCGGGTGCAGCGGAACTTGAGTAGTCGTTCCTGCGTTTTTGGGTTCAAACACTTTGTAGCCGGCGCCGAGAGAAACCAAGAAAGCCTTGTTTTCATTGAGGATTTTGGTGAGGGTGTAAACGACATCTTCGGGCATTTTCGGACTAACCAGCATCTCGGTAGAATGGCAGAGCGTTTGGATGTCGGAGGCCATGCCGGTGTACGTGCCGCCGGGAACCTTGCAGAGACCGGAGTCCAGTGCGACCGTGCCGTAGGTTGTTGCGCAATATTTGATGATATCATCGGAAAGCGCGAGAAGAGTCGCGGGACGTCCCATCGCCATTTCCGTCATGATTGCGCCCGGAAGTCCGACGCACGCAAAAGCGTAATCAACATGGCGATCCTTGAAGAGACTGGTCATATCGCCGTAAACGGCCTGGATTACCTTGCCGCCGTTCTTATTGATCATGTCGTAAGAGACGCCGTAGTGCTGCAACACGAACGAGGTCATGACGAATTCAGAAGTACCGGTCATCGGAGCGGCAACTTTGAGCTTCTCGCCGTTCTTGATCTTCGCGACGAACTCCTCAAGAGTGTTGACGCCCTGATCCTTCGCGGCAAGGAATTGATAGTAGTCGACGGCGAGGGTTCCCGCGAAAGCGGAAAGATTTTTATACGATTTGTCGTAGATCGGGGCTATTCCGTTGAAAGCCGCTTTGTCCACATAACCGACGCCCCATGCTATGTCTGCATCGCCTTGGGAAAGAGCGATGGGGTTAGCCACGCCGCCACCCGGAATTACCTTTATGGTGATTTTCGGCTCTTTTTCGTTTACGAGCCGCGCGAAACCGCCGGCAACCGTATACCAGCCGCCGCCCATCCCGCCGGCGACCCAGGTGAAAGTGCCGCCCTTCATCGAGCCTGATTTTGCAGGGGCCGCTGAATTCTGTTGCCCGCCACCCGCGAATACCATCGCCGACGCGACGAAGCAACATACCAACGCCAAGATCTTCCCGACTTTGTTCATAGTAGACTCCTTTTCAAACACTCTTCCACCACTCATCAGTAGATGAGTAATGATAAAGCGTCCTCTGAAGTCTGTCAAGAAAATTTTATTGAATAGTAAACGGGATTTTCCTACAGACTCAGTTTACAAGCCTAGGAAAACCGCTATCTGAGCGACCAATGGATCGGCGAGCACAAGGAGAACTATCAACACTAAGGCTGGAAGAAAATCGGCGGTTTTGATTTTTTTCAAGCCCAGAAGGTTGAGACCAATCATCACAACCAAAGCGCCGCCGATGCCGGTAAGCTCGGAGAGCATGGAAGTTGAGACAAACGGCTTGAGGAAACCCGCCGCCAGCGTAAGGGTGCCCTGATAAACAAGAATGGGGAGCGCTGAAAAGGCGACACCCGGGCCAAGCGCCGCCGCGAAAAAGATGGCCATAAACCCGTCAAGTACAGACTTCGTCAGAATAAGCGTGTAATCACCTTCAGTGCCCGCTCGGAAAGAACCGACCAATGACATGGCTCCGACACAGAAGAGAACGGATGCGTTAAGAAACCCATGACCGAAATCCCAACCGGTAGTCTCTGCGGGTGTGGAGACATGGCCGGCCTTTCCGGCCTTCGTCAAACGCTCCAGGAAAACGCCAAAGCGAAGAATCGCTCCATCGATATCCATCCAAGTACCGATCAGGCCCCCTGAAATGAGGGCAAAGGCGAGGTACACCACGTTGGCGCTTTTGAACGCCATTGAAAAACCGATTATCAGCGACGTTATGCCCGCGCCGTTAAAAACGACGTCGCGGAAATTATCTTTTATTCTTTTCGCCCCGAGCAGGCCGAGCGAAGCGCCGATGATGATAGCCAAGCAATTGACGATAGTTGCGAACATAATGGAAGCCAGCCTAGCGAGGCGCTCAAATAAAGTCAACGAGACGCGCTATCTGTAAAGTTGCGCGAGCGTTTTTTTACACCTATAGTATAATTGATAGGTTTTCGAGGAGGATCCATGCAGCTTTCGTTATCGATCAAGATGAAGCAAATCGTCGCGTTTGCCGGTTTAGGGTTGGTGTTGAGCGCAACCATCGGCATTTTCGCGTACATGGGATCCGCGGGAATTTTAGAAAAAGAGACTGAAAAGACGCTCCAAGCGAACGCCGAGCGGCTTGCGGCCACGTATCGGGCCTGGATCGATTCGCAGCTTCTCCAGCTAGACGCGTTCGCGGCGACTGTGGAACTCGATCACACACAAAAAATGAACGACAAGTTGAATACCGAGGCAAAACGAATCGGATTCAATTCGATCGCGCCCGCCGATTTGAATGGAATACTCCATTTGTCGGGCGGGAAGACCGCCGATTTATCAAGTCGACCCTACTTGAAAAAAGTGTTCGACACGAAGCAGGCGGCCGTATCCGAGCCTGTTTTCAGCGCCGTGAAAGGCGAAGAAAATCTACTGACGGTTCTCTTCGCCGTTCCGATTTTTAAGGACGGCGAACTTGCCGGGGCCCTCATCGGACAGCGGAAAGCCGAATTTTTGAGCGAAAATCTTAAGGCGGTAGACTACGGCCCCGGTTCGGCTAACTACATTCTGTCCGCCGATGCCATACCCATCGCTCACACGAACATTGAAGAAGTTCGAAACCGTACGAACATTCCCGAGCTGGCGAAGCAGGACCCCAAGCTGCAGCCCCTAGCCAATATAATGAAACGAATGGTCGCCGGGGAGTCGGGCATCGGACACTATATGTTCAAAGGAGTCCTACAATATCAGGCGCACGCTCCCATAAAGGGAATGAACTGGAGTGTCGGTATTGAGGTACCCGCAACAACGATCCTGGCGCCGCTTAAAGGACTGGCAGTCCTATACGTCGCAATCGCGGCTATCGCGGCGCTAATCGGTATAGGTATCGCATTTCTTCTGGGTTCAGCCTTCGCCAAACCGTTGAAATTAGTTGCCGATACCTTCCACGGAATAGCGCAAGGCGAAGCGGATCTCACCAAGCGGATCGTCATGAAACGTACGGATGAAATCGGCAAATTGGTCGGCGGATTTAATGAGTTCGTTTCAAAACTGCATTCCATCATGAGCGCCCTAAAAGAAACCCAAAGCTCCATCGCGTCGATAGGGGAAGAATTAGCGACGAGCGCCCACGAATCGGCCAGCGCCATTTGCGAAATACTCGCGAACATAGAGGGTGTCAGACGGCAGTCCACGCATCAGGCGGAAAGCTCGGAACTTGCTTCTCAGGCGATGGAAACGGTCGCGACGGGGATAGCGCTGCTCGATAAGCTTATTGAGACGCAGGTTGCGGGCAACGTGGAGGCGGCGGCGTCCATCGAGCAAATGGTCGGAAACATAGCGTCGGTCACCGCGTCGGTGGAAAAAATGGCCACGCGTTTTTCGGCGTTGATGACGGCCGCGTCGGACGGAAAAGTCAAACAGGAAGCGGTAGACTCCCGCGTAAAGGAAATAGCTTCGCAGTCGGAGCTTCTCCTGGAAGCGAACGAGGTCATTTCGAGCATCTCGTCGCAGACCAATCTCTTGGCGATGAACGCCGCGATTGAAGCGGCCCACGCGGGAGAAGCGGGAAAAGGCTTCTCCGTCGTCGCCGACGAAATCAGGCGCTTATCCGAAACGTCGGCGGAACAATCACGGACCATCGGCGCGGAGCTGTCAAGGATACAGGCAACCATCAAAGAAGTCGTCGACGCGTCGCACGATTCGGAAGCCGCCTTCGCGGCGGTCACCGCGGGGATTGAGGAAACGGACGGATTGGTTAAGCAAATCGCGAACGCGATGGGCGAACAGGACATCGGATCGAAGCAAATTCTTGAAGCGCTGAAAGATATGAATCAAGTAACCGATGAAGTCCGCTCAAAAGCCGCTCAAATGAACACCGCGGCCGCAAACGCGAAAACATCGATGGAGAACCTAGCGCAAACCTCGGAAACGATACTCGGCAGCATGGACGAAATGGGCGCGGGCGCGGAACAGATCAATAAAGCGGCCCAATCGGTGTCCAACCTCGCCGAATCGACCAACGCCAATATCAGGGCGATGGAAGCCGAAATCGGCAGGTTTAAGGTTTAAAGGCTAAAGGCAACAGGGTCGTCGGCCTTGGGGACGACCTTCCATTCAATATCATCGGAAATCGATTCGGCTATCCGGTCAAGGGTCAATTTCATGTACCGGCCGGAAGCCTCTACGGCGACGGAACCGTCGGCAAGAAGAATCTCCCCGGAACCTTCATACACGCGGCCGCCGTCTTTGGTGACGCGGCCTGTGACGGTGAGCGGTACGCCGAGCGGCACCGGTTTGCGGTACTTTAAACTCAACTCAACGGTTACGCCCCAAAGTCCATCCTCTCGGCCGGCGTTGATCGCGCGGCCTATCGTTTCATCCAAGACTGAAGCGGCTAAGCCTCCGTGCAAACGCCCAGGATAACCCTGATGCATTTCGCAGGGGGTGAACAGGGCCCTGATTTCGCCCTTCTCTATTTCATAAAATTCAGCTTTAAGGCCGAAATCGTTTTTCAAGCCGCAGACGAAGCAATGGCTCGCGTTTTCTTGTTTTTTGACGACTTTTCCAGACATGCGCCGATACTACCACGCCCGTGTCGGGGCGTCCAAGATCCTACGCGATGAAATGTACAGAGCGACGCTCGCGACGGCGAAAATTATGAATGAGGCAAACATGATCCGGTACCCGGCCGCGGCCAAAATGAAACCGCCGAGAACGTTCCCGAGGAAAGTCGGCAAGCCCGATCCCAAGGAAAGGTACATCGCCATACCGGTTGCTCTTCGTTCCGGAGGGACTCGGGTCGCGATGAAACTGATTGCGGCGGGATGAAAGAGGCCGTAGCAAAAAGCGTGGAGCGCCTGGCCGATGACGGCGCCGAAGGCGTTCGGGATAAGAGTATAGACTAGCAGACGTACGAAAACCGCGGCGGAGGAAAAAGCGAGCAACTTCGGCGCGCCGAAGCGAGCGATGAGAGGCGTGGAAAAAAACATGATCGGAATTTCCACGGTCGCGGCGAATGCCCACATGAGCGCCACCACATTCCAATGAAGTTCCTCCACCAGATAGAGAGAAAAGAAACCGTTGATCGGGCTCATAGCCAGCCGACTCAGGGCGATGATGGCAAGGCCGATAATGAATGGCCCGTCGACGAATCGGCGGGGAGCCTGCTTCTCACCCCCTGTGGGACGGGAAGCGGCATTGCGGTCCCGTGGATCCCGTTCCGGCAGTATTGACAGAAAGCAAAAGGCGAAGACCGTAGTTGCCGCGAGCCAAAACAAAATAGGCTCGACGCCAGTGACAGGTATCCATGGCTGGAATTGTAGAAAGAGAGCCATGAGAACGAAACTGAAGGAACCAGCCCATCGATACTTGCCGTAATTACCTTTCGGCCCGATCGCGATAGTGGCGGCAGTATCCACGATCGGCGTCACGGAACGAGACCCTATGGAAAGAAGGATCACGGCGGCCAGCACGATCAACGGATGCCTGAAGAAGAGGAAAAGCGGAATCGAAACGAGTATCAGACAGTACGCCAGAGCGAGTCCCGGCCTGAAACGGCCGATGCGGTCGATGAGCCTCCCGGCAAAGATTGGACCGGCGATACCCGCGATTTCGAAGGCGCCCAAAAAAAGGCCTAGCGCCTCGGGTCTGAACCCTAGGTCTCGGATCAGGATGGACAAGTACGGAGAAGTCAAGGCCAGAATGGGATACACCGCGAAGTATGTCAGGGCGAGAGGCATAAGGGTATATTAGCGCGGACGGACGGCCGAGGCTAGCGCATGGCGGTGAAGATCGCCTCCACATTCTCAGGAGCGATGTCCAGGAACTCGTAGACCGCGGATCTTGCGCGCTGCCGAAGCGATAGGCTTTCTCGCCCTCCGTCATTTTTGTCGAGCGCGCAACTCCGCTATCTGTGTACGAACCGCGCTCGGCGCGGGACCGCCGGGAAGCGACCGGGCGGCGGCGCAGGCGGCGGGCGTAATCGCGCGGTATAGGTCCGCATCGAACAATTCAGAACGAACTTTCAGCTGCGCTAAGGTCCGCTCGGCGACGGTCCGTTGTTTGTCGGCGATACAGTCCCGAACGATGAGCGCGGCGACTTCGTGAGCCTTGCGGAAAGGTAATCCCTTTTTCACGAGATATTCCGCCACATCCGTCGCTTCCAGAAATCCTCCGATACAGGCCGCTTCCATACGCTCCTTTCTGAAACGCGCGGACGCCATCATCCCGCGGAAAATGCGCACGCACGCGCGCGCGGTATCCAAAGAATCGAACAGCGCTTCCTTGTCTTCTTGCAGGTCGCGGTCGTACGCGTACGGGAGACCTTTCATCAGAGTAAGGAGAGTGACCAGGTCTCCGATCGTTCGGGCGGACTTTCCGCGTACAAGTTCCGCAAAATCCGGGTTCTTCTTCTGCGGCATGATGGATGAGCCGGTACTCCACTCTTCGGCCAGATCGATGAAGCCGAACTCTTCGGTGGCCCAGATTACGACGTCTTCGCTAAAGCGCGACAGGTGCGTCATCAGAATGGCGCAGGCGGCTGAAAGCTCCGCCGCGAAATCACGGTCCGCCACCGAATCCATGGAATTGAGCGTCGGCCTCGAAAAGTCGAGCGCCGCGGCGACCGCCGGGCGATCTAGGGGAAGTCCTGAACCGGCCAGAGCCCCCGCGCCGAGCGGACATTCGTCCAGCCGCGCGAGCGCGTCGGCAAGACGCCCCACGTCCCGATTAAGTCCGGCACACCAGGCCACAAGGTGATGGCCGAGGGTTATCGGCTGCGCGCGCTGCAAGTGGGTGTAGCCGGGCATGACCGTCTCGACGTGTTCTTCGGCGCGGAGCAGAAGCACCGTGATCAGCTCACGCGCTTCGGCGATCAATTCCGGCACAAAGCGCTTAAGGTACAGCCGTAGATCGAGCGCCACTTGGTCGTTACGGCTGCGTCCGGCGTGAACCATGCGGCCCAAGTCGCCCAGGCGCTCGGTCAGCACTCCTTCAATGAAGGAGTGCACGTCTTCCACGTCCGTATCGATCGCTAGCTTTCCCGATTCCAATTCGGAGGAAATAAGGGCGAGCGCCTTATCAAGTTTTTTTGCGGCGTCTGCGGGGATGATCCCCTGAGCGCCGAGCATCGCCGCGTGAGCGCGACTGCCCCGGACATCATCCAGCGCGAGCCGCGCATCCACCGATATCGATGACTCAAAGGCGAAAGCCTCCGCCTCCGGTTTCCCCTCCAACCTACCCGCCCACAACACCTGCGCCATATGTTTACTCCAAATAATTAAGAAAGAATTTTTACCACAGATGAATACAGATTAACACAGATGGGAAGGGGAGAAGAAATCAGAGAGGAGACCTATGGCTGATCAAAAAAAAGGGGAATCCGGATTTCTCCAACATTCCCCTCTCTCTTCCTGTCTCTTATCTGTGTCGCGCTTTAGCGCGCCATCTGTGGCTAACCCCTTATTTCTTCTCTTCTTCTTTTTCTGCCGGTTTGGCCGGGGCCGGTTTCTTGGCGGCGGGGGCCTTAGTCGGCTTTTTCGCGGCCGGAGCTTTGGTAGCGGCCGGCTTCTTTTCGGTCGGAGCTTTAGCCGCAGCTTTGGCGACGGCGGGCTTCTTTTCAGCCGGAGCTTTAGCCGCAGCTTTGACGATAGCGGGCTTTTTTTCGGCCGGCGCTTTAGCCGGAGCTTTAGCGGCGGCGGGCTTCTTTTCAGCAGGAACCTTGGCGGCGGTTTTTTCGGAGGGTTTCACCGCCGGAGTCTTAGCCGCGGGCTTTGCGGCGACCGCTTTTTTGCCCTTGAGTCCTCTTTCCATCAGCGCGCGAACAAGAATAGAGAGGCCGTAGAGGCGGATGAAGCCTTTGGCGTCGGCGTGGTTGTAGAGCTCGCCGGTCTCGAAGCTGGCGATAGAGGTATTGTAAAGCGAGTACTTGGAAGCCGTTCCGGCGGCGGTGATGGAGCCCTTGTAGAGCTTAAGGCGAACGGTCCCGGACACGGTCTTCTGCGTTGAATCGACAAACGCGGAGATCGCCTCGCGCAGGGGTGTGAACCAGAGACCGCCGTAAATAAGCTCGGCCATTTTCTGAGAAGAACCCTGCTTGAACGCGTAAGTCTGGCGATCCAGGCACAAGTGCTCCAGTTCGGAGTGCGCGTAATAGAGGATCGCGCCGCCGGGGGTCTCGTACACGCCGCGGCTCTTCATGCCGACGACGCGGTTCTCAACCAGGTCCACGAGGCCGACACCATGAGCCCCGCCGATCTTGTTCAGTTCGTAGATGAGCGACACGCCGTCCATCTTCTTGCCGTTGACGGCTACGGGAATGCCTTTCTCGAATTCGACTTCGACATACGCGGGAGTATTGGGAGCCTTCTCCGGCGGAACGGTCATCTTGAGCATGCCCTTGAGTTTTGGCTCGTTTGCCGGGTCTTCAAGGTCGAGGCCTTCATGGGAGATGTGCCACAGGTTGTCATCGCGGCTGTAGGAATCGCTCTTCTTCATCGGTACGGGGATCTTGCGTTTTTCAAGGTAGGCGATCTCGTCTTCACGACTCTTGAGGTCCCAGGTCCGCCAGGGGGCGATGATCTCAATTTCCGGGGCCAAGGCAAGAATTCCGAGGTCGAAGCGGACCTGGTCGTTGCCCTTGCCGGTGGCGCCGTGCGCGATGGCGACGGCCTTTTCCTTGCGAGCGTAGTCCACAAGGACTTTGGCGATTAGGGGCCGTGCTGTGGAAGTTCCGAGAAGGTACTTATCTTCGTAGATGGCGTTTGCCTTAAGTGCCGGCCAAACGTACTGTTCAACGTATTCTTTCTTCACGTCGGCGACGTAACAGGCAACGGCTCCGGTATCGAGCGCACGCTTCTTGATCGAATCCCAATCGGCTTCCTGGCCAACGTTCACGCAAACGGCGACGATTTCACAGTCATAGTTTTCCTTGAGCCAAGGAATGATTACCGTCGTATCCAACCCGCCCGAATACGCCAAAACTATCTTCTTTTTCATAACGGAACTCCTTTGCAATTTCGCAATGTATCAGTAAACCACGAAAACGCGAAAGCACGAAATAAAGAATCGCATTGATTAGATTCCTTTTTGTGTTTTCGTGCCTTCGTGGTTAGTAACTCACTTCAACCCGTCCAGAACGCTTTTCAGGGTCGCCAAGCCTTCGGCGATTTCGGCGTCGGTGATGACGTAAGGGGGCAGGAAGCGCAGGGTCTTGGGACCGGCCGACAAAATCAAAAGCCCTTTTGACAGGCAGGTTTCCAGAACCGGCCACGCGTCGGCTTCAATATCCACGCCGATCATGAGACCTTGGCCCCGAATTTCCTTCACCTGAGAGTGCTTCCAGCCGGCGATGGTCGATTTGATTTTATCGCCTTTCCGGATGATTTCCTTGAGGAAGTCATCCTTCGTCACAATTGAGAGCACCGCTCGCCCCGCGGCCGCGGAAAGAGGATTTCCGCCGAAGGTGCTTCCGTGGTCACCGACGCCCAAAGTGTCTTTGCACTTTTCTCCCGCCAACACCGCGCCGACGGGAACGCCACCCGAAAGGCCCTTGGCCAGAGTCACCACATCGACTTTCACGCCGAACCGCTCACACGCGAGGAAAGTTCCCGTCCGCCCGACCCCCGACTGGACTTCGTCGAACATAAGCAAAACGTCCTTCCGGTCACAGAGTTCAGCGGCTGCTTTCACAAATGCCGCATCGAGCGGCCTGATGCCGCTTTCACCCTGGATCGGTTCCATGAGGAGCGCGCACACCGTACCGTCGAGCGCTTTTTCCAGCGCGCCGAGGTCGTTCGGCGGCAAATAGAGAAAACCTTCGGTGAACGGACCAAAATCGACGTGGAAGCGATCCTGCCCGGTAGCGGCCAAAGTCGTGATGGTCCGACCGTGGAACGAACCCTGAAGCGTCGCGATCCGGTGCCGCCCCGGCCCGTATTTTTTGATGGAATACTTGCGCGCGATCTTTACGGCGCCTTCGTTAGCCTCGGCCCCCGAGTTCCCCAGGAATACGTTGACCATGCCGACCTTGGCGCACGCCGCCACAAGCTCGGAGGCAAAGGCTTGGGCCGTATCGCTCTGGAAATAGTTGGATACGTGGATGAGCTTGCCCGCCTGATCCGCGATTGCCTTTGCGAGTACGGGATGCGCGTGTCCAAGACTGTTAACCGCGATCCCCGCGGTGAAGTCCACATACCATTTCCCGTTGATGTCCTTAACCTTTGAACCGTTGCCTTCGCAAAACCGCGCCGGCAATCGGTGATACGTATTCATTATCGGATCGTACATTTTCTTTTTCTCCCTACAGCGCTTTCTAACAGAAAACACCTGCATTCTCGGCAGGTTAAAAAATGCTTCAGCATTTTTTAACTCCAATAAACGCGTGCAGAACGCTACGCGTTCTGCGAGAATAGTTGAGAACCCCAACCGGGGGTTCTCAACTATTCGATCATAGTGCCGATTCCTTCATCGGTGAAGAGCTCCACCAACAAAGCGTGCGGCACCCGTCCGTCTATGATGTGCGCTTTCTTTACCCCGCCGTCCAGCGCGGTGCGACAGCATTCCGTCTTCGGTATCATACCCTTGCTCACGATGCCGTCTTTTATCAGGCCGTCCAAGTCGCCCTTCTTCATCTGCTTGATGAGCGAGGCAGGGTTCTGTACATCGCGGAGAATTCCGCTCACGTCGGTCATGAGAACGAGCTTCTCGGCCCCGAGGGCGGCGGCGATTTGCGCCGCCGCGGTATCGGCGTTCACGTTGAGCGCTTCTCCTTCCGCGTCACCTATTCCGAGCGCCACCGTCGCCACGACGGGGACATACCCCTTGTCCATCGCCTCAAGGAGCGGTTCCGGCGTCACGATCTTCACGTCGCCGACCAGTCCGAGGTCCACACCCTTTTTCGCTTTTTCGCCCTTGAGCATACCGCCGTCAAGGCCGCAGAGACCCAGTGCCTTGCCGCCCGCCCGCTGCACGAGCGCGACAATGTCCTTGTTGACTTTGCCGCAGAGTACCATCTGGACTATTTCCATCGTCTCCGCGTCGGTGTAGCGCAGCCCGTTGACGAACTTGCTCTCTTTGCCGACCCTCTTCAGCATCGCGTCGATTTCCGGCCCGCCGCCGTGCACGAGCACCACGCGGATGCCCACGCACGACATGAGCGCCACGTCCTGAATGACGGCAGCCTTGAGTTCCTCGTTGATCATGGCGTTCCCGCCGTACTTCACGACGATGGTCTTGCCCATGAAACTTTGTATATAGGGCAGCGCCTGCACCAGCACCCCCGCCCTATCCTTATTAGCAATAACCGGCCCTTTCATTGTGTCCCCTTACCGGATTTCAAAAAACTTCAGTTTTTTGAAATCAACCATATCGAACGCAAATCCGAATGGATTTGCAAACCGTTCGTAAATTCCAACCGGGAATTTATGAACGGTAGTCGCCGTTGATTTTTACGTAGTCGTAAGTGAGGTCGCAGCCCCAGGCGGTGACGGAAGCTTTGCCTTCGGTCATGGTCACCAGGATTTCGATCTCTTCCTCGCTGAGCACCTTTTTGGCCGTCTCTTCGGAGAAGGGAATGGAAGCGCCCTTGGCGCATACCAGCACTTCACCCGCGGCACTCTTGAAACGGACGTCCACGCCTTCCGGCGTGAAGGCGGCGCCGGAATAACCCATTGCGCACAGAATACGGCCCCAGTTGGCATCGGCGCCGAAGCAGGCGGCCTTCACTAAGCTTGAACTCACGATCGATTTGGCCAGCACTTCGGCGGCGGCCTCATCCTTCGCGCCCGAAACCGAGCAGGTCACCAAGCGCGTGGCGCCCTCCCCGTCCCGCGCGATCTTGCGTGAAAGGTCGACGCAAACGTATTCCAAAGCGGCGGCAAAGGTTTCCCAGTCGGCGCCTTTTTGCGAAATCCGCGCATTGCCCGCCCTACCGTTGGCAAGGATGACCACGGTGTCGTTGGTGCTCGTGTCTCCGTCCACCGTCACCCGGTTGAACGACCGGCGCACCGCGCGGCGCAAAGCCTCGTCCAGCAAAGCACTTTCGATGGCGGCGTCGCTGGTGATAAAGGAAAGCATCGTCCCCATGTTGGGGTGGATCATTCCGGCGCCCTTAGCCATGGCGCCGATCCGTACGGGCTTGCCGCCGAGCGTGAATTCGACCGAAATTTCTTTCTTGCGCGTGTCGGTGGTCATGATGGCTTCAAGCGCCCGCCCATGACCACCGGCATCCGCGGTCAAACCGTCGACCAGCTCGTCGATCGCGGTTTCTACCGGTTCTATTGGAAGCGGCACGCCGATAACGCCGGTTGATCCAACGGCAACTTCCGAGGGCAAGCAGCCGATTTTCTCGGCGGCGATCGACGCCATCTTTCGCGCGGCGACAAGCCCCGGTTCTCCCGTGCACGCGTTCGCGTTGCCGGAATTGCATATCACCACCCGGGCGTTTCCGTCCGTCAGATGCTCGCGCGTCACCAACACGCTCGCGGCCTTCACGATATTGTTCGTATACATGCCGGCGGCCGCGCAGGGCGCGTCGGAAACGATCAAGGCAAGATCGCGCTTATCTTTTTTTTTGCGGATACCGCACCAAACACCGTTCGCCTTAAAACCCTTGGGGGCGCATACGCCGCCTTCTATCGTTTTCATCCGATTAGCTCCTAAAATGCGGCCGGAATGGCGTTGAGTCCGTCGGTTTCATCGAAACCGAGCACGATGTTCATGTTCTGCACCGCCTGGCCCGCCGCGCCTTTTACCATATTGTCGATCGCCGTAACGATGATCAAGACCGTTCCGCTCTGATCGGAATGGAGCGAGATGTCGCAAAAATTCGACAGGCGCACGTTCCGCGTCGTCGCGGTTTCCCCGTAGGGAAGCACGCGTACAAAGGGTTCATTCTTATAGAACTCGGCATACTGTTCGCGAATGACCTTCACCTGCCCTTCCATCTCTTTGGAAACAGGCCGAGGCGCGTCGCAGGCGGCAGCTCCCGTAAGAGGCGCCAAGGGTGCCGACAGCGGGGCGTATATCGTGCTCAAGATACCGCGGTTCATCGGAGAGAGGTGCGGCGTGAACACCATCGGCACCGGGTGTCCGGCCATGCGCGCAAGGTTCCGCGCGATCTCCGGAACGTGCCGATGTCCGCCGACTTTATAGGGCGCCAAGGAATCGGTGCAGTCGGGGTAATGCGTATTCTGAGCCGGGTTACGACCGGCTCCGGTGACGCCGGAGGCCGAATCAATGATGACCGTCCCCGGACCGACTAGGCCCGCGCGGAGAGCGGGGAACAAGCCCAGGGACGCGCCGGTTGGGTAGCAACCGGGGTTCGCGATGATCTTCGCCTTCTTGATCGCCTCCCGATCGAGCTCGGGAAGGCCGTACGCGGACAGCGCTCGCAATTCCGGTTTGACGTAGGGCTTGCCGTACCAGGCGGTGAAAGTCGCCTCGTCGTCACCGAAGCGGAAGTCGGCGGACAGATCGATGAACGGGATATTCTTTTCGACGCAAAGCGCCGCGAAAGGTTCCCCGACGCCGTGCGGCAAGGCAGCGAACACCACATCAGAAGCGGCAACAACCTCTTCCGGCTTCACCAGCTCCGCCGAGACGCGACCGAGCAGGTTGGGGTACACGGATTCGATCCGGCCGCCTTCAAAGCTGGTCGACGATAAAACGAAACGATTGACTCGAGGATGCTGCGCGAGGATGCGGACGAGTTCGACGCCCGCGTATCCGCTCGCGCCGATAATTCCGACGGTAAGCATAGGACCTCCAAAAAAGGATCAAATGGCCCGAGCGCTTTCGCGTGCGAGCGAATATATTGATGAAACGTTAATTAACGACGACGGAGGCGAGAACGGAGGGAGGGGCGGAGAGCGGCTCTGGCAAGGGCTGAAGAGGAACCGATAGGAGCGCAGAATTGTTTCGGCTTCGGCGCTATGACGAAGGGTACGTTCATGACGACCTCCCGTAATAAATTATAATTAGATTTTGCATAAATATCGAACACTGTCAAGTAAACGCCGCGGCGCTATATTATTGGAAATAAAGCGGATTCGAACAGAAGGGAAACAGGGTAAAAGGCCTCATGTTATTCTTGAATAACGAATAAGCGAAATTTAGGTAAAATGTCCGAATCCGGGTTGATTCGCTATTTCAGTAACGGGGACCCCAATGAAAGCTTGACGAAGCGCAATCTATCAGCATATTTATACATATAGAAATTTGACGTCGGTCCTCGAGAGTGATAGAATTCGGACAATATCGAAAAGGGGGATCCCCATGCCTGGAACCATTGAAACGATCGAAGAGGTAGACCTAACAGTTGCTTGCGACGAATATCAGACAGGTAAGTTGTATTGCGCCAATTGCATCCATTGCAAACTTGTGCCTTCCAGCCCCGACGGTGATGAACGCTATTTCCTTCGCGTCCGCTGTGCCGCGGGTAAATGGCTCAAAAAACTCGGGGAAGAAAAGGTATACAAATATTGCACGGTCGCCCGACGAAGCATCTCATGCTGCGACGCTTACGAAGAGATGGGCGAAGCCAAAGAATTTATCAGGGATCTCAAAAAGACGCTCCCCGTTAAAGACGAACTCTACATATACTGAACGTCCAGTGAACGCCCACTGAACGTCCAGTGAACGTCAGGCGTCCATGGATGGACGCCCAGTCGGATCCCGTGGAATCGCTCCGCGATTCCACGACGGTAGGGACACCGAACGCTGGCGCGATTCGTAAAAATAGGATATTTTTACGAATCGCGCAGTAACTTCGTCCACTGCCGATGGTTTCAAATCCGTTCGTAGTCCAATTATTTTTTGGAAGGAAACGTATGCCCTCTTCGACATCGCGCATTTCTGCCTTAACTTGTATTCTCGTCGCCGCGATCATCGCGGTCGTCACCCTTTCTTGCGCATCGGTGCCAACCGTTATTCCGGATGGCCTCAGTCCCGCCGAACTTAACCAACAAGCTCAGGACTTGTACGACCGGGACCAATACGAAGGTGCCATTCGCTACTACCAGGCCATCAAGGATCGTTTCCCGACCGACCTTGGCGCCCAGTGCGGCGACGACTACGAAATATCCTTCATTAGGTACAAGCAAAATCGCTTTGAAGACGCTACAGCAGGTTTCAGGGCGCTCTTGGAACGCTATAAAACCTCCGAC
>Ga0172379_10003189_pt1 | contig 26745 bp, 26 predicted proteins | sample GrowelOW334metaG_FD_119756 | JGI IMG/M metagenome (GOLD analysis project Ga0172379, IMG submission 119756) | Groundwater microbial communities from an aquifer near a municipal landfill in Southern Ontario, Canada - Groundwater well OW334 metaG | ecosystem: Environmental > Aquatic > Deep...
CTCTTAATGAAACCTGAACAATTGAGCCAACAAAAAGCATAAGACATTATTTTTCCGCGCGGAAGTGCCAAGGTCACTGGTGGGCCTCCCGGACTTCAAATCCGGTGTGGGGCGCTAAAACCGCCCCAGGTGGGTTCGATTCCCATGCACTTCCGCCATTTTTACTTGATTTTATTGAGTTTTGTCTGCTGAAATTGTGCCCCCAAAGTTCCCCCGGATTTCCCCCAGGGGGATGACTTTCCTCTCCAGAATGCGGCGTTTTGCTTCGAGTTGGACGGAGGCGTATTGCATGACAGAATCCCGTCGCGCATGATCTGTCAGCATCTGTAATTCGTCGATACTCAGGCCCTTTTCGTTGATGTACTGACTGCATGAGGAATGCTTCAACCCGGCGTACATGTCGATTGCCTCTCCTACTGTCGCGCATGCCGTGTGCCACAGATCCACAAGATAATCATGCTGGTAATGCTGGCCCTTCAATCTTCCTTTGGGATTTATAAAGAAGTACGGGCCGAACGTCTTGGGCATCGTCTCCATGATCCGTTTAAATTCACTGTGGCAAGGGATAAAATGGACTTTGTGGGTCTTCGTATGTTCCACAAGTTGTTTGCTGGAAAATGCCCTCCGGATGATGAAACTATCCGTCGCCTTGTCGTAATCCTCCTTGAACAGGGCCATGGCCTCAGACGGCCTGCGGAGATGGTACTTCAACCACCAGAAGATCGGTTGATGCTCCTCCGGGATCGCCTGGATGATCTTTAACTGACGCTCTTCGGAAATCCACTTGATAGGTTTGGGCTCAATACCGTAGAGACGTTTTTCAGGAAACGGCGGCAGGGCGAGGATGCGACCAGATTTCCAGGCGTAATCGAGGCACCGGCGCAGACAGTACATCACGTTCAGCTTCCCTTTTCCTTCCCTTTTGATATCGGCAAGGAGGTGGCAGAGGATATCGTAGCGAATCTCATGAACATTGAGAGGATGCTTCTTGAACCAAGGAATCAGGTGATTATTGATGGAATTCCGGTAATCCCTATACGTGGCGGGAGAAAGGTGCGCCTCCTGTAATTTGATCCACGACTGCAGGTAGGGGATAACGTCGGTGGGAACCTCCCGGGTATACTTCTCAATCCGGAAGAACCCGCCTTCTACATCGGCCTGCATACAGGCGACAAGTTTTTCGGCTAACTTTTTATGATAGAGGTATTCGCCGTTATACTTGTAGATTTTGTACCGTTTGCCTTTATGTATCCACGATACATAATAGTAGCCACGATCCTTGCGAAAATGGATTGAACCTTTCATACATACACGCCCTCCCCACGAAGGATTTATAGGCATATTTTCAGAAAGATTCAACATGATATTATCAAATATTTTGCCTAAAAGCTGATCATGAATTTCACTTCCAGCTCCAGGATCTCTTCCGCGGAAACACGGATGCAATCCCGGAGGCGGATCGCCTTGATATCGCCGGTATCGATAAGGCGGTAGATCGTGCGGTCGGAGACGGAGAAATGGCGGGCGACCTCATCGACACGGTAGTATCGTTTTGTGGGTTGGTTGGAAACCGTGGTCACTTTCCCCTCTTTTTCTCTTGCCGGTGATGCGGTCTTGCCGTCCTGTTCGATCATCCTCGCAAACCATGGATGCGGGGGTTACCCCTCGCGAAAAGTTTTAGGTCTTAAGGCGCGCCGTCTCGACCCTAAATTTTGCTCAGACCACGCCATCTCGACCGTTTTAAAAATGACCCCTAACCCTCCCGGACACCCTGTTTTTTGAAACTGTATTTCTTCAGGTGCCGGGACCTGTCGGCCTTCGCTGCGGGCGGCGCGTCCTGTTTATCCGAACGCTTCTGAAACCAGGCCCGCAACTGCTGGTCTTCCGGGACGTTCGGATCGAGGCCGGTGATCCCCTTTCTGATGACGACCAGACGGTTCATCATCTCGACGGTGAAGTACCCGGCAGCGGCGACCTTGGATAGCCTTCTCTGCGCCTTCAGCCAGGGGGGATTCCCCTGGGTACGGGAGTGGCAGATCTCCTCGTCGGGGTACCAGATGCCGTTGAGGCTGCTCCGATCCATGGGGCACAGCGGCGCGATGCACATCTCGTAGAGGCTGCAAGCGGGGCGACCGGTGGCAGAAGGATCTGCGGAGATGCTGCTTGATGGGAAAGCTTTCAATGGACAGCGCCGGCATGAATTCCCCTGCACGGGACAACCGGTGACGACTTCCGCCTCTGGAGCCTCCGATGCCTGACGACCGGAACGACGTCCCGTCGCAAAGCGTTCCCCGGCGGATCGTTTTGCATCATTACCGGCGTTGGCAGCCGTCTCCTTTGACTGCGCGGGGTGGTTTTCCCAGAACGCCGCCTGTCCTTCGGAAACGCGGCCCCCTGCGTTCCTGTCCGCCTCCTCGATCACTATAGTCGTTTTGGCCTCGTCACCGAATTCAAACCGGAAGCTCCAGGCCGTCAGGTGTTCCGGACTGCCTTCGGGAATAAAGAGCCCCTTGACGGCATCCCCCACGAGCTTGCTTCCCGTGGCCAAATAATTGTCCAGATAGCAACGTTGGTCGGGGAAGGAAAAGATCATATCAATCCGGATGGCCCGTAGCTTTGGCCTGCCCAATTCCGCCCACTTCATGGCGATATAATCTTTCCACGTTTTTCCCTCCCCCCGCTGCTTCCGCCAATGCTCACTCCGATAGGCGTTCAGCGGTGGTGGGAGAAAAGGCAGGGAAAATATCAGTTGTCTCATTGGAAACGCCCCCCCTGCATCGGGGCTCCAGCATGCGCTTTGAATATCGCGCTTGCTCTATTCACCACAGGCCCCGATGTCGACAGTCCCGTTGCCGCTCCCGATTTCTGAAATCTCCGGTAGCTCTCCCATTCAAAGATGACGATTTTCGATTCCCCTTCAAAGAGCCTGTCGATGATCCGTTCTCCCAGAAGCTTCTCCAGGCTCTTCAAGTCGGTGATGTTCGTCGTGAGGATAACGGGCAGCATGGCCTCGTAACGCAGGTCGAGGATCTCATAGAGGATCATCCGTTCCGTGTCGGTGCCGAACTGGATGCCCACCTCGTCGATAACCAGCAGGTCGATGTCGCCCATCCGGGCGATGATCTCGCTCTGGGTAATCTCCGAATCCCGGTGGAAGGTGTCCTTTACCTCTCTCAGGAGACGGGGAGTTTTGGTGAATAAAGCCGAGTAACCGGCGCGAATGACCTGATTGATGATGGCGGCGCAGAGATGACCCTTGCCCGTTCCCACGTTGCCCATGAAGAGAAGCCACGTGCCCGTCTGACGATGGCGATGAAAGTTGCCGGCAAAATCCTTTGCGATGGACAGGACGCGGAGCTGCTTTCCCTTGTCCCTCCCGAAAGGGATAAAATTATCGAAGGTTTTGCCGACAAACCGTTCCCGGAGCATGCTGTTCGCAAGCAGGGTGTTCAATCTCTGCTGGCTGGCGTCTTTGGCCCTCTCCTCCATCTCTTGGCGCATCCTTTCCCGTTCACAGGCTTCGCAGGGAAGCTCCGTCCAGTGGGGCGTCTTCCCGGTGATCCTCAGATAAGACGGATTATCCATGAAGACAGCATGAATGGGCTCACCACAGTGCGGGCATTCCTTTATGGGCCTGCCTGTATGCTGTACGCCAACATGCTCAGGCGATGAGTTCCGGGGGGATGTCGGAAAAGGGAGCGGGCCTTTCTTCAGAATCGTCCCGAATTTTTCCATGATCGTTCTCCTTTCGTTCTTCTCTGGATAACCATCCTTGAATGAAACGTTTGTAATTCTTGTATCTTTTGTTGGGGTTGGCGATCAGCCAGGCGGTCATCCTGTTGATCTGCACAGGGATATTGATATCGGGAAAAGCAGCGGCAAGGGCGTTCCAGAAATCCACGTCCATTTTCAGACCGGAAAAGAAAGGATGATCGTCCAAAAGATCGGCAAGGTCGCGACAGAAGAAGTATGAATATACTTCTTCATGATCTTTATTTTCTTTACCTTTTCTTTTCTTTTTCTTTAGGAGGTCACAACCATCGGATTGTAAAGGTGAATCTGCGAGCTCCGTCTGGCATTTTGCCAGATCGTTATCTGGCGATTCACCAGAGGGGCGTATGGTGTTTTGCCAGATCAGAGACGTAGCTTCATCTGGTGTTTCACCAGGTTGATCTGGCGAAATGCCGGAGAGGGTTAAGTGCTTTTTGACCATTTTGGTGAGGTGATCTTTAAACTCCGGAATATCTCTCAGTCCCACCCGGACAAGCCACTTGCGGTAATATTTATTCAGCCGATATCGTTTCATGTCTCTTTCGTCCTGCTCAAAAATCTTTTTCTCAAGAAGCCACTGCAAAGAGCGGTGGGCGTCCGACCAATCCAGATTGGCCAGGGACGCATATTCGCTTTTCGTCAATGACGTAAACGTTTTCGGACCACACCCGAAAGAGAAGCGCATCTGGACGTCAATGAGCCGCCGCGCCCGCTTGGGGATGTCGGCGCACATCAAGGCTTCCAGGAGTTCATTGAAGATCATGGTATAACCGTCTTCTCTTTTCGGGTGTCCGGTACGTTTCACAATTCACGGCGAAAAGATAAAAAGGGAAGGACGGATCCTGCCCTTAGCGCCGAACAGGTCTTCCCCAACCCCACGGCTCCGGCGATGGCCAATCTAAGCTTTCCCTTCTTCCTCTCTGCTTTGTGAAACTGCGACATATTCATTTCCTCCCTTCTCTGGAAAGGCAATAATCATGGTTTTCTTGCCTTTGTGGATTTTGCCGATGCATAGAATTCTTTCCCCTGGTTCACCCTTCTTGATCATTTCCGATTCTTTCCATTCCATCACACCACCTCCCTTCACCCTCCGGACAGCCCCCGATCAAACTCCTTCCTGCTCCAGTTTCTTGATAAAACGATCCACGGCGGACTTTCGTTTGATCTTCGGTTTCGGAATATCGATTCTCTTCAGATTTTTCATGGCCTTGACGTAACCTTCCTCCATGCAGTGGATGATGTCTTCGACCAGGATGTCGTTCACACCGTGGAGAAGAAACAGACACTCCAGGTACAGGGCCATGTCGATAAAGGTATCGCGCACGATACGGGTCGTATTTTTCGGTTCTGGGTTGGCCATGGTCATCCTCCTCAATTAAAAAACGTCTCCTATCTTGTTACGTCATCAAAATGCCTCCAGGGGACATGGGGGAATAAAATATTTTTCCCATCGTTATTTCAGGGACTTAAGCAAGAACTCCCGGATGGCGAGGAGGGCGCGCTGCCGTCGCTTCTTCAGGCGTTCGTATTCTTTGGGATTGGAAGTTATCTCTTTGAGGGGAAGATCCGAAATTGATGTGGCTTTGATGAGATCCCTGTCCGCCGCCGCAATCACACCGGCCGCTACCAGGATCTCCAGGAAGGTTTCGGCATCGGCGATGTCGGGAATGGAATCGTCACTGCCGACGACGGCAAGAAATGCCTCCCCGTACTCTTCGGTTTCAACATCATCCTCTTCAAAGGTCGTATGCCGGAGCGGGATGCGTTGACCGGGTGAATAATCCCAGGGATCGTGCTTGATCCGGTAATTCAGATAGCTGCGGAAGCGGTTTTTAACCTTGCCGACGATCCGGCCGGCCACCTTGAAGCCGGTCATCTCCGCTTCCTTCAGCACCTGTAAAAGAAGAAGGCAGACGTCCTGGATGAGATCATCATGTTCCAGCCGGGGACAGGTTCTCTTCCCATGCCGGTAAATGCCGGCCAGGGCGGGAGTGAACAGGACAATGAACAGAGGAGCGAGGCCTTGATGCCGGTCTTTTTCCCGATAAAAGGTGATCAGATCAAAAAGGATACGATCCTTCTCGTCCAGGTCCTGTGCTTTGTCGTGAAAGAAGGCAATCAGGGAAACATGATCCGGAAAGGGGGAAAGGCTGGGGCAGGTCGCCCGGATTCCTTTATAAAACCGCTTGAATTTTACCGAAGAAAGGTCCTTCTGGATGCCAGAAAAGGAAAAGCCCATGCGCGAACCTCGCGGCATGGGCTTCGGGAGCCTCGGAGCCTGCTACTTGATAAAGTCGTGTAGATTCAGAATCTCACAACGGACCCGCACTTCGGGCACTGGATGGCCACCAGATACCCGACAACCTTCACGGTCACGCGCCCACAGTCACAGGAAATCAGTGCAAGGATTTGATTGGTTTGCCGATCAGAAACGATTTGAGCCCGTTTTGGCCTTCCGCAGGGACAACGCCCTACCACCTTCATCTGAGAAAATGGGACCCTGGCAATCTCCGCCAGTTTTCTTCCATCATGGGGGCAGCGGCATTCGTACATGGCGCTCGTCCTGGTTTATCGGGATGAAAAAACGGGTTGCCGGGGGAAATACACCAAAATGATCGGAAAAGTTTCGGAAAAAAAGCGGTCTTTTTGCGGTCGTCAAAAAAAATGTTTGCGGGGACGTTATGATGCACCGATCATGATACGCTAATGATATTCTTCGATCATCAGGTGGTATTTTATCTGGGGCAATTCGGTGGATGAAATTTTATTGACATTCTCCCAAATGTAGTTATTATTGTAGCTACAATGCGATTCGAATGGGATGATAACAAGAACACCGAGAACATAAGGAAACACGGACTGGATTTTGCCGATGCCTGGCAGGTATTCCAGAATCCGATGCTCGCGAAGCTGGATGACCGTGAAGATTATGGTGAAGACCGTTGGATAGGAATCGGCATTATTTCCAGTGGAATTGTCGTCGTTTTTATTTTCACGGAAAAGGATCAGGAAACGATCCGCATGATCTCAATGAGAAAGGCAACAAAGAATGAGTGCACAAGATATGAGAAAGCTATCAAGGACAAACTGGGCAAAGATTAAGGCTATGAAGGACAGTGATATCAATTTTTCCGATATTCCTGAGCTCAATGATGATTTTTTTGCGGAAGCCAAGCTGTGGCCCGGCAAGAAAAAACAGATTACCATCCGGCTCGATCCAGACGTAGTTGAATTCTTCAAAGCGGGGGGGCGTGGTTATCAGAGCAGCATCAATGCCGCCCTCCGACGGTACATGGAGGTGCATCAGCGCCACCTGAAGAACACTTGATACCCCGCTATCTGGATCGTGAATGTTGCTGGGGTAACTATACCTAAAGCAGCATAGAAGCACGTCTTGTACTAAAGGGAAGCATGAGGGGGCTGTCAGAGATCGCTATCTTGCCCTACCTAATAGCATCCTCTCTGATTATTTAAGAATCTCGCTCTCCGCGGCAGCAAACTCTCTCATAGCCTCTTCCAAGTCCCGGATAATCTCTTTCATCAATTCCTGCGGACTGCTGACTTTTGCCCCGTTCGTAGTATTCTGTTGCCACTGGATATCGAGGTTCGCTTTGTCCCGAGCAATGATCTCCGAATATTTGAATCGCCGAAAAAGTTCTGTCTCCTTGCGTCGAGTTAGATCGTAAGTGTGGTAGCATTGTACGAAATCCGTAAGGTCATCAGACCCAATAGGATTCTTCCTAATAGAGAAGTTATGTTTCGAACGTAGATCATATACCCACATTTCCTTCGTTGCCGGTGTCTTTGAGGCTGACTTATTGTCGAAGAAAAGAACGTTCGCCTTCACCCCCGGCGAATACCAGATGCCGGTTGGAAGCCGTAATAGGGTGTGGACATCGCATCGTTCGAGTAAAGCTCGGCGAATCTTTTCGCCTGCACCACCTTCAAATAGTACGTTATCCGGTACAACCACTGCGGCACGACCGGTTACCTTGAGCATTGAATAAACGTGCTGGACAAAGTTGAGCTGCTTGTTGCTGGTAGTGGCCCAGAAATCAGGACGGTCATAAGAAATTTTTTCGGTCTGCTTCTTTCCGCCTTTACCAATAATGGTGAAGCTACTCTTCTTCCCAAATGGAGGGTTTGTGAGAACCATATCGACCGGTTCAGCCTTCGATTCTAGGCTGTCACCGATCGACACTACCGGATGATTGAAATCAGTCCCAATCCCGTGAAGGAACAGGTTCATCGCACACAAGCGCAATACGTTTGGGACGAGATCATTTCCATGCAATGCCCTGGTCCGCAGGTGAGCAGCCTCCTCTGCATTCGCCGTCCTGTTCTTGAGATAATCAAACGCAGCCAACAGAAAACCGCCGGTTCCGCACGCAGGATCGGAAATCCGCATGGTTGCTTCGGGTCGCATAACCTCGATGATTGCCCGTATCACCGGCCGCGGCGTAAAGTATTGTCCGGCTCCGCCTCGCACATCATCTGCATTTCTTGCCAGTAGACCCTCATAAATTTCACCCTTCACGTCAACGTCGAGCGCTGACCAATTCTCATTGTCGATCAATTGAATAAGGCGATGAAGCTTGGCTGGGTCATTGATTTTGCTCTGCGGCTTTGTGAAGATGAGGCCGATCAATCCGGGATGTTCACTTAACTTACGCAGCCCCTGGTGATACCGTTCCAGGCGTTTCGCATTGTCATCAACATTCTTCAATGCACCCCAAGTGTAGCGCGAAGGGATCACGGTCGCCCCAGCCTCCCGCTGTTCCCATGCCATTTTTAGGAAGAGGAGGTAAGTGATTTGCTCAGTATAATCCATGAACGCCAGACCGTCGTCCTTCAGGACATGGGCGTAGTTCCAGACTTTATTTACTATGGTTGAGGATTGGTTTGACATAAGTTAAGCTCGACCCGCAAGTTTCTGAAAAAAAGGATCAGGGCATGAGCGCAGGCAATCATTCGCCACAGCCGAGAACTCGGAAAAGAAATCTCCCATTTCCCGAAGTTTATTAATTTGATCCCGTATTTTTTGCCGATTTGTAGCAGAAGGATTGCTATCTTGTTGTCTTAGAAAATTCCTACACTTGTTGATCTCAAGTTCGCATTTTGCCCAGATTTCGCGCCTCGCTTCCACGAATTCCTCGTGCTTCTGGAACTTGTACCGTATGATTGAAACTCTTGCCCTCTCAGTATCCCATGATGATGTGCCGGGAGTAGGGTTCACATCGCCGTTTCTATTAAAGATTAGCAAAGGCGGATCCTCTTGTTTGGTTGGGTCAAGCAGGTAGGGATCTTCGTCGTCAATGTTCCGGTTACCAGAGGTCGCAAAATGAGTCCCTGGTCGCAACGGGAAGTAGTAGCCTTTCTTCCGGTTGGTGACGCCACCGCTTAGACGGAAATTTTGCCATTCGAACGCTAACCACCAATATCCATCCGGGCGCTTTGTTCCATCTATATTCTTTGCAGCTCCCTTAGGGCGGAAATGCTCGACCTCCCAATACTGACAAGCGCCACGGGCTTCTGAAAACCAACATTTTCCTTTTGTAATGCTGCGCAACCAAGGCAGTAGTTGTTTCCAAACGCCTTCGTTGTCCTTAATGATTTTTTTTCGCGCAGATTCATCAGCAGCGTCGTTCAACTTTTGGAGAAGGCGATCCGCATTGCGTATCCAGGCTTTTTTGGGTTGTCGTCCATCAAGATTGATGAACCTCATTTCCGCTTCCCTTGTTTGGAAAGAATTTCTTCGAGAATTTCGTCTGCTATCGTTTCCTGCCGTTTTAATTCCTCTACTGTAAGAACTGGCTTTCGAAACTCCGGTCGTCGTGTCATTGCGCGAATGAATGAAGCGTAGTCTGGGTCACGAAATTCTCGGCCGAAGCCTGCGTTCTCTAACTCGCCTGCAATTTGCGTGAATTCTTCTTCCTGTTTAGATGTACGTTGTTTGTCCAAAACAAGAAGTTCCGCGTGTCGGTCAAGTTTGTTCTGAATTTCCGTCCCCACCGCGCTACGCAGCCCAAACATGTTCCGAAGAATCCCCTGTACGCCCATGCCGACAGGGTCTTCTTCCGGCTCGAAGCTCGCCACCGTGCCACTATCTGAATCACGCTCGAGAATCACCACCTGATTGCGCCGTAGATTAGTGAGCACGAGAGGGTCATGTGTGGCAACGAGCAGATGGCTGTTCCTCCCGGTGTCAGCATGCTTGCGGAGGATATTTAGGTATTCCATTCCCCACGCCGGGTTCAAATGTGTATCCGGTTCGTCAAGCAAGAAAAGGGAATCCTCATCCCTCGTAAAGCGTAGCATTCCTACCACGGTGAGCAATTGCTGCTCACCCTCACTCAACTCCCGAAAGGTAAGCGCCCCGGCGTGACGGACCTTCACACGGATGCGAGTTTCATAGATCAGGTCCGACATGAAAGTGCTCTCCAGTAATTTGAAAAACTCCGCCGCTTTGAATGCCTCATTCTCAAAACCAGTTTTCTGCTGACCTTTCTGTTGCATTACGGCAACCGACTCGCGGGCCAGTTTCCGCAATTTCTCCTCATCACGCAGATAGAGATAGAGAAACTCCGTGTTCTCCACTTGGTCGAAACTGTGCTGAATCCGTCCAGGTTGCCGCATTGGAGCCAGCGCGCTGTCATAAACACAAGACAGAAAGTCTTTTACGACACCCCCAGCATACCAAAAGCGCGGGTCTCCATCCTTTCTCTGTTTCTGGCCCTTGGCCCAATGCGGACGTTTGAGCACGAACAGCGCACTCTCCAGCCCCTCAATCCAAGGATACTCGCTGAGAAATTCAGTGACTTCCGGGTCTTCCGTCATAAAAAATGCCAGCAAAGCAAAGTGTGAATGAATTGGCTTCGCGTAAAAGAGCGGCCGCAGTGGTATGATGTTACCCTTTAGTAGTTCATCGCGAAATTCGAGTTGCGGCTGGAAAAAGTGGTGTTCCATCCGATTGCTCACTCCGGAGTAATAAGTTACCACATAGCGCGGTAGAAACTTCGTGATATCCTTTTTCGGGATGCGATTTTCCTTGTCCTTCTCAGTGACGGTGAAAGAAAACGTGTTGATAGGTTCCCCGCCCTTTGCTGTGAAAGGTGGTTGGGGAGTGGAGATGTCCGAGTCATCATCTTGCGTAGGAGGGTTCCAAATTCGCACTACGACAGCACCACCCCGCAATGTGTACCGAAGGTCATAACCGAAATCCGCCGTTGCCTTTCCCTTAATGAGGTCACGGAAAATTATGACCAGCGCCTCGAACAGATTGCTCTTCCCTGAGCCGTTCCGGCCCAGCACAACCGTTACTGGCTCCTGGCAGGTTTCATCGAAGTCCACAGCGAATCCGGTTAGGTTCTTGAAACGGTCAATCTTGAGGTAATCAAGTCTCATCGTACCACCCTCAATAACACCTGTCCCACGGCGCTGCGCTCTTCCGTGATTTTCGCCGGGCTGTCTGTAAGCTCGCGCAACTCAGCAAAGAAACGGTCCACGGTTTCCTGCCCATAGCCGGAAGACCGAAACAGTTCCTCAGGTGTCATCGGACCGTTATTTTCTTCAAGAACAGTGAACAGCGGACGGCATGTCCGTGCTTTCTTTTCGGCTTTTGGCTTCGGCATATTTTTTCCTTTTGTTTTCTTGGTTTCGGCTTTGCGGGCATAGCGGAGGCGCTCGATCAAGACAAAAGCGTGTTCGTCGTTTGGATCTTGGGGGACGAAGTGGCCAGTAAAGGCTTCTCGCAGAAGGGATTGGTGCGTGGCACGTGCGCGTTCGATCTGTCGATATAGTGTGGTGGCCAATCGGTCTGCCGCCGTCAATCGTCGTTCCACCTGCCGAACTATTTCGGCTTGCTCTAAAATGGGCGGGAGTGGGACGGGGGCGGCCTTGAGGATCGTCCCATTGATGCCTGCGCGTGTCTGTCCTCGGATATTGCCGAGAATGCTCTGCCGTGTTGAACTGTCAGCCCGCAGAGCAAAAGCAAGATAGTCGGAATTGACCCACTCTTTTGCTGGCATGATGCGATAGCAGTGTTTGGTGATAATTGCCGGCTCTAAATTTAGTGGAAGAACGCATACTCGTCCCACCGTGGCCATTACGGTAATAACTACATCAAGTGGTTGTGCAGTAAACTTCTTTAGGTGCTCATATTTTCGGGGCGTTATGCGATGCTGGCGTCCAAGTGAAAATATTCCATCAAGAATATTATCAATTCCTATTGCCAAGATGCCTTCGTCTACGAACTCGGAATGTAGAAGCTGACTCCCGAAAGGACCGCTTTGGATCGAACCGGGTTCACCGGATGCCAGTTGGTCGACGCTGAGCCACAACCATCCTTTAGGCAGTTGAGGGAGGTCACCCAATTTTGCCGACATTGGTTCTGGGTAGTGGGCTTTCCACTTGTCGTCTTTGGGATATTTGCCAGCTGCGCGGAGGCGATGCAACTCGGTTTCTTCCCAACGGGCGCGACGGGTAGCGAGAAGGCGATGCAAAAGGGCATCGCCGGTTTCGAGATTTGCTTTTTCATTCTTCCTTGGGGCTTTGCGCCATTCGCGAGTGAGTTCGCCGGTAACAGCAGCGTGTAGTACGATGGCACGGTAACTCTGGACTCGTTCTCGCGCCCTGCGCGCTGCAGTTTGTGCTCGCTCCAATCGAGACAACGCGATGACCAGCTTGGCCACAATTCTCTCCTGCTCGGCAACAGGTGGCAGCAGGATGGGGAAATCTGACAGTTTTTCGAAATCAACTCGTGGACGTTCACCACTGACTTGTCCATTCGCAAAGGTGACGAAATCCTCCGTATTCAAATACATGGATAGAAACTGGTTGTTCAATCCGTCGCGCCCAGGGAAAACGAGAAACTCAGCGGAACAAAGCCCGTTGAACTCTGCAACCCACACTTTGTTCAGATATGGCCGCATCTTGCCGTAGAGTATATCACCCTTCGAAAATCGCACGGAAGAACTTCGTATATCGCGAGAATATCCATGCCCGAGGAGCCTCATCGTTTGCGATTCGATGTGCTCCAAACCAACATATTGCACATCAGGGACTTCACCCGGCAAAGCACGCTCTCGTGACGGTTCTGTGATTTCGCCGAGCGTCGTCTTTATCCATCCCTTTGGCAATTCTTCAGACATTGGTTAATACCGATTTAGGTCTATGGTAGTTTTTGTCCTGTAGACAACGATCAGTGGTAGATTCGGAAATACGACTACCCCCATATCCGTCTCATGTCAAGGTGAGAAAAACTGGCTGCCCCGGCGGGTTATTTATGTCGTTTCTCCATTTCTAAATGGTAATTATCAACAGTGAAATTTTCGGAATCATTTGCTTGGTAGGTGTCACCAATAACCGGTGCGTTTCATTTTTCCGCGGATCACTTTTGCACAGTACTGGTCGAAAGCTGCTACACAAGCGCATTTTTCTCGATCATTGACTTGCAATAAAAAAACACATGATGCCTTGAGAGCTTTGAACGAAAGCAGAAGTCTTCTTCGTGACAAGGCTATACCAAAGATCAAGCGTTTGGCAGGGGTGCAATAAGATTGCCGATGTTAGACAGCCACCGTCATCTTGACCGTTATCCAAACCCTTGGGAAAGAAACCCGAGACATCCAACTGGCCAGTTTCCGGCTTATCGCAGAAGTCGAACTTCTGGGAATGTTACCGGAAACTGCCGCAAAGCGTTCAAGAGCTTATCGAGATAATGTGGGATATAGATCCGGGAAAAACCATTCTGCGGCATGAATCGGAAATCCCAGCCGAACATCGCCTTTCGGCGTATCCGAAACGAGCACCCCTCCTCTATAAGTTGTCCCAGAATATTTCTCCCTGTCCGTTCTTTCAGGCCCGACGCTGCAATGACCGATCCCCGGGCCGTTTCTCACCTCACCAATATCTCCTGAAGCATTCGTGCCGATTTATTTGCCGATATACAGAATCGCTTCGTTGGCAATCGACCGATGATCTGAATCGAAAAGGGAAATCCGACAGCGACCAACTGGCCTTTGCCGTCCAGGAAGAACGCTGCTTCATGACCTTCAATATCAATACCCCCTCACCACAGAAACCGCACCACTGGCGCGTCGAAAAGCAGATCGGAAAGGAATCGATCTAACTCCATCAGAGTCATAAAGGCGACCATCAGGAAATCCCCCTTGCGGAGGATCAGCATGTTCTCTTTGGCAAGATTCAGCATGTAACCCACCTTGGATCGCGTGGAAATGAGAGTTTCCACTTCTCCCGCGGCTATTTCCGCCTTCCCCGTCATTCCCTTCCTGATTTCGGCAATGAGTTTCCGCTTGTGATCTGAAATCTGTCTTTCGTAAGGTTTATTGGTTCCCTGGTAGTTAGTCTCGCCAGGCCAGAGGTGATTGTAGATGACCTCTCTCATGACAAACTCTTTGGTCGTTATTGCCAAAAGAAGCATTAAGCTGAAAGAGATCGGACGCAGCATGATGGGAATCCCCCTGTAAAAGAAGAGTTTCTGTCGTTCATCGACGAGAATGACCGGCGGGTCTATGATCAATTCCCTGAGGTTTTCTATATGGGCAAGTTCGGTGCACAAGGCTCCCAGGAGGCTTTTGTTCCGGACGATGTCGTCAAGTAAACAGGGAAAACGGATTTTTTCATGGTTTGTAAATTGCCGCTGAAGAAGCTTATACAGTCGCTCAGCCTGTCGTCGGGGCAAGAGGTGCACCAGTTCCGACAGGGACAATTCGACGATTATTTCCGGTGTGTCAAGGACATCGTTGATGAGGCGGTTGATGCAGGGACAGCCCGCACACCGCAAACGAATCGACGAAAAGGCTACCCCTTCACCGGGATGACGCAACCCGGTGTTCGGGACAGAGAGATGATCCTTCCGACAGACTACCTGTTCCTGAGGATTTCCATTGCCGCGGCCGCGCGGCTTACGGGCAGTCAGTTGGAATCTTCGCCGACTTTCCCGACGGGCGCCACTGATAACGGAATGGCCGTGTCAATTCCCGATGTTAAGTTCTTAGGACGGAACATGGTTATAATGACCGTAGTCGTTAAGGAAACGGCAGATCCTGTTAGCCGGTTCAACTCCAGCATTTGTGTAAGAGAGGTTAAAGAGTCGGTCAAGGAGGGTTAGTCAAGCCCGACACTTTAACCTCTCACAGAAACGGTTTACGCGGATGCGCCCAACAGCCGTAATAACCGTATACAATAAGTAGCCGTTGCACAGAGCATGTGCCCATTATGGCGATGAGCACAGAGAGGGAGGTTTTCTTGCTAATGCAACAGCTATTTATCCCATTGTTTCACCTTCGTAGTCCTCAATATTTGTAGGCGGCTGATCAGAGTTGTAAATGATTTCTTTGCAACAAATTCCCAGCCAGCCAAAACCAAACGCTATGACATTGACGGGACATAAACAAAAAGGGCAGACGATATTCCCTGAAAACATAAAAGCACCTAACCATACATACTGCCGGTGCAGCCGCCCAGCATTTGTTTAAAAGAGGTTAAAGAGTCAGTCGAGGAGGTTCAATTCAAGTCCGACCCTTTAACCTCTCACAGCAACGGTTAATACGGTGCATCCAACAGCCGTAATAACCGTATACAATAAGTAGCCGTTACACCGAGCATGTGCCCATTATGGCGTTAAGCACTGAGCATGAGGTTTTATACTACCAAAACAGCTATTTGTCCCATGTTTCGCCTTTGTACCCGATACACATAATGGAGGGAGAGACCGAGATGGCATGCTCGGTCTCTCGATAAGAAGACAACACCTTTGCGCCTATCTTCTAAATTTATATGTAAGTGGACTGGAGATATGGCATCTTCAGTCCTATGAAGTGGAGCCGAATCCAGAGATACCGGCCCACCGAGGTAGTCTCCTATCTTTGCCGAACGGTGCTACCTGGGACTCCTGGATCAGTCTCAGGCATTAGGCAAGACTGCATAGAACCGCCCGTGTATGGACCCGTAAACTCGGTGTGGGAGGACGATGGCCGCGAGGCCTTCCCCTATCGCGATTATCCTTGGATCATCTGAAAAAGATCCACCAGATCAACGCAAATACGGGAACCAGTATGGGCAAGGAATACTTGACCATATATTCAATAAAGCTCGGTGTTTTTACCCCTGCATGTTCTGCAATTGATTTGACCATGAAGTTCGGCCCGTTCCCTATATACGTCATGGCCCCGAAAAGGACGGAGCCCGCAGAAATCGCTTGGATATAGCGCCAGGAATCCGCCGCCAGCGGCTGAACGGCAGAAGGGAGAATCTGCAAGTGGTGAAGATCCGTGTCGGTCAGCGCTCCCAGCATTGCCTTCATGTGCATCGGATTATCGACACTCAATCCATGGAGACCGAAGGAGGCGCTCAGAAAGTTCAGATAGGTGGGCGCGTTGTCGAGGAAACTGGAGAGTATTCCGGAACACCAGTAAAAATAGGATGGTGTAGTGATACCAAGCCTTCCGGCGTTTAACTCCAACCAGTCAAGCGCGGGAACCATAGTGGCAAAGATGCCTGCAAACAGGATGGCCACTTCCATGATCGGAACGAAGTTGAATTCGTTTCTTTCATGAACTTCCCGTTTGGTTGTAAAATAGCTCGCCGTTGCCGCGGCGGCCATGACGATCTCGCGAAACGGTTCATGAAGAAAGACCGCACCAACAATAATCAGAAGAAAGACGATATTATGAAGTCCTTCAACCAAAGCGTGCTCGCCCTCTATTTCGATTTCATGTTCCATTTCATCAGGAAGCTTCCGATAGTTGTGCCGGTCGATAAGATAAAAGATAAGCAGGACAGCCCCGATAGCGAACAACCAGATCATCCAGGTGCGGCCGATCACCCAGAAAAAAGGCACCCCTTTGAGGTAGCCAAGGAAGAGCGGCGGATCCCCGATGGGCGTGAGCAAGCCCCCGATGTTGGAGATAATGAAAATGAAAAAGACGATGTGATAGCCGGAGATGCGATATTTGTTGACGCGGATGTAGGGCCGGATCAGGATCATCGAAGCCCCTGTCGTACCGAGCAGATTGGAGATCACCGCGCCGATACCCAGAAGAGCCACGTTGGCAAAAGGGGTCGAACGTCCTCTGATTCTGATGTGGATGCCGCCGGATACAACGAACAGCGATCCGATCAGGGCGATGAAACTAACGTATTCCATACCCGTTGCAAGCATTCGCGTCCCATTATCAAGAATAAAATAATAATAAGCAATCGGAATCGCCCCAAGGGAAAGAGCAACATAGGGATAGCGATGCTCCCACCAGCGGCTGCTTATGAACGGAATGAGGGCGATCGCCAAAAGCAGCAAGGCAAAGGGCATGATCATTATGGGATGAACAGGGACGATAGCGTATTCCAGGGCAAAGCTGCTGCCTTCCCCGGCAAACAGCATGACACTTACTAATATAATTACATAAATCGATTTTACCAACACTTCATCTCCCGCAATCGGCAGGTAATTGAAACAGGCGCCGCCCAAGCAATGAATTCCGAGATTGCCTTCATGAGCAAAAGCTAAACTCTGCAAAAATCACATAGAAGGAGGTGGAGCCGGGCGCCGTCTTTCCCGGTTCCAAGTGACAACGCCGTTATAAATGGCCTCGCTGTCATGTGTGATTTTTGGTGCTATTTCCTCTTACTTTCACAAGTATAATTTTTCATATCATTGTAAGGGAGGCGTGAACCGGGCTAAATAGCACCCGGTTCACTCTTGGCACAAGAACACGCTTTTTACATTTTCTATAAAGATTATTCGACAACTGCAGAAAGTTACCCGCCATAAGCACGACATCCGCACACGTAATTACCTACACGGAAAGGATTCTTTCTTGACATCTATTTTTTATAAGCTCCGCAAGTGAAAACATAATTATCCACTTTCTCCACGTAAGCTGTTTTGGACTCAATCTTTTTTGTTGTAGGATTTGTGAATTTGTAATCCTGCCAGCCATGACCTTTCGATTTGGTAATAGCGATCCTCTCTTTTATCATAAATACACCATCAGGATCTCTCATGCCAATCATGTCCTTGCCAACCATTGCCTTATTAGCTCCATGTGCCAGGCATTTACCATCCATGTCATATACAGTTACGTAAAGATCGCCCTTAACAAACTGCCCTTTAGAGTTATTGATTTCCGCAAAGGTTTTATCTTTCCCATTGGCTTTGTAAAATGAAATGGCCTTCTTCACCAGCGCTTGAGCCTGATCCGTTGTCCCGGCTGCATACACTTGAGCTGAAATACCTACAGTAAAAAACACCAGAATAAAGATATACATCAGCTTTCTCATAACCTTACCTCCCTTTCTTTTTTTACCCTGTTACTTACGACATAATGTGCTGCCATCAATTCCTCATTTCTTTTAATTCATTTATCAGGAGAGGAAGTATCTTTTTTATATCTCCAACAATGCCTACATCCGCCATACCAAAAATAGCCGCATGGGGATTCTGATCAAGAGCCAGTACATATTTGGCCTTTTCAAATCCTGTTGTATAATGCATCGCTCCGGATGCGCCCAGACTGATGAAAAGCTTTGGACTTACAACTTTTCCACTCTGCCCGATCATCCGGTCTACCGGGACAAATCCTTTATCTGTAACCGGCCGCGTAGCTCCCAACGCTCCACATATAACATCAGCTAATTCTCTAACCCGGTCAATTTCACCTGCCGAACATACACCCCAGCCCGCGGCTATAACGATATCTGCTCCTTCAAGAGGCAACTCGCAAGACGGGGCTTCATGTACTTCTATGGTTTTTGCCCTAAACAATTTATTGGAAAGCTCAACTTTAGTTTTTAGGAGTTCGAAAGGCCGTCCATACACAGGCACAGGGCAATCGAAAAGACCGGGTTTCACCGTTGCCATCTGAGGTCTTTTTTCGGGACAAATGATGTCGATTCTTTTGCTGCCTCCCCACCCGGGGACGGTTTGATGCAGCAAAGATTTACCATTGCGGTCTTCAATTCTCAATTCAATGCAATGGGAGGTCAGGCCTGTACCGGCTTTTGCAGCTACGCGCGGCGCCAGGTCATCACCTATGTCGGTCGAACTAAATAAGAAGATTGTCGGCTTATTCTCTTTGATAAGATCGGCTATGATGCTGGCGTAAGCTTCACTCTGGTAGTAATGAAGTTTTGGATCTTCTGCAGCATAGACTTTTTCAGCACCGTAAGCAGCCGCATCAGGAGCCAGCGCGTTAATTTCGTCACCTACGAGCACAGCCGCGACCTTAGCTCCGATTCCGGAACCGATAACAACGGCTTTCCCCAGCAACTCCATGCCACCCTTAGCTATTTTGCCGTTCCGGATCTCGCAATAGACCCAGATTTCTCGACTGTAACTCATTTTACCTCCTTCATTTTAAATGGCCTGTAACTCTTTTAATCTTGCTATCGCCTGCTTAACTATCTCCTTAGGAACACCCTGAAAAACTTCATGACGGCGCTTTTGCTTGAATTCGGACATCTCCGCCATCTGTGTGGGAGAACCTGCTAATCCCACGTCTGCTGAAATAAGGCCGACTTCATTCAATCCATATGTTTTGAGACTTTTGGACGCCACGTTCATGATCCCTGAAACGGTCGGAATCCTGGGATCGTTTGCATCATTATAGACGGCAATCAGTGCCGGTAAAATCACCTCTATTTTCATATAGCCATTCTCCAACCGTCGCTCCGCAATGAGATATTCGGGATTCTCAATCTTGAACGATCTGACGCCAGTTACATGCGGTATATCAAGATATTCAGCCAGTTGCGGTCCGACCTGTCTGGTTCCTGAATCGACCGTTTCATAACCACAAAGAATCAGATCAAACTCGCAAAATTTCTTGATAGCGGACGCCAGCGTGTATGATGTCGCAACCGCATCCGCACCTGCAAACGCCCTGTCTGATAAGAGAATTGCTTCATCAGCACCCAGCGCCAGCGCCTCTTCCAGAACTTCCATGGATTGCGGAGGCCCCATGCTGAGCACTGTTATTTTCCCACCGTATGTATCCTTAATTTGAATGGCTGTCTCGATCGCATTTAAGTCGTTAGGGTTCATAATGAGCGGCACACCCTCACGCTTCACCAATTTTGTCACGGTATCCAATGTAATCCGGTCAAAATAGAGCGGATCCGGAACCTGTTTGATGCAAACAATCAAATTCATAATATGACCTCTTTATCTAAAATAATTCAGCCTCATTTGATCAGGACGTAATCGAACGTCCTATGGTCACCCGCATAATTTCCTGGGTACCTCCGGCCGTAAGGAGCTCCAGCATATCCCTCAGGAATATCTCGACACGGTATTCCGGTGATTGACCGTAAGCGCCCATCAACTGTTGCGCCCTGATGCAGTTCTTCAGGGCCATATCCACAGAATACAACTTTGCCCTGGAAATTTCCGGCGCAATTTCCCGTGGACTTTTCCCCCGATCGAGCATCCATGCAGCCAAATAACAGAGCCAGCGTGTGGCTTCTATTTCCGTGTTCATATCAGCCAATGCGAATTGTATAGCCTGGAGATTTGCAACCGGCTGACCATACATAATCCGCTCTTTACAGAATTTCAGCGCTCCATCATAAGCCCCCTGCATTGCACCCAGAGCAACCCCCGCGGCTCCCGTCCTACCGATTGTGGATATGGTGGTGAAGGCCGCATTCAAACCCTTTCCTTCTTGTCCGATCAGATTGTCTTTTGGAAGCCAGCAGTCAGCAAAAACCAGTTCGTTTACAGGGATGCAGCGAAAGCCAGGCCGGGGCTCCCGCCTCGTTACCTCATAACCCTTAGTTCCTTTTTCGACATAAAAAACACTGAATTTATCTTCTGTCCTGCATAGAAAGCCCAGGTAATCGGCAACCTCGGGATTGGTAATGAAGGTCTTTCTTCCATTGACTGTATATCCATGCCCGTCACGAACTGCCGTGGTCATCATGGTTGTAGGATCGGAACCGCCGCTTGCCTCCGTAACTGCGAAGGCACCGATTGTTTTTCCGCTACAAAATCCCGGCAGTAATTTTTTCTTTTGATCTTCATTTCCAAACGACTCGATGGCGAACATAAGCAGATTGCCCGCCTGGAAAAAAAACCCAAGACTCGGAAAAATGCGGGACAATTCCTCTATAACAATCATCCGCGCCAAGTGCCCCATTCCATTACCGCCATATGATCCCGAGTTCACCAATCCGATCAAGCCCATCCGGCCCATTTCTTCGGTAATATCAAATGGGAACTCTCCCTTTTCATCGATTTCTAATGCTCTGGGAGCAACTTTCTTTTCAGCAAACAACCTGACTGCCTTCCTCAACATTTTATGTTCTTTGCTTAACTCAAAATCCATTAACCCCTCCTCATCGATGTCATAATACTATCTCGCACCAAGATATTGATGAACTTAATGAAAATTCCTTGCAGAATACCCCGCGGTTTGCCGCGGGGAGCTTCACTTATGCTGAAATCTACAAGTGCATCATCCCAAGTCCACATCGTTCATGACCTGTCAGCTTGTGAAAACCCGATTGACCATATATGGTAACACATAGCCATTCAGCGTTCCTCACTATAGCAACTTTAAAAAGAACACTAACACTTATAGGGTATATGACCCCTTGCTCCGCCTCTATCGAAGCATGCACAACGGCATGCATTTCGCGCGTTGCTTTTTCTATCACCTTCTCATTTAATGCTGCCGACATAATGTTGCCGATTAACTTTGTATGAGCATCCTCTTTTTGTGTTATCCCGCCAATCTCTGTAGCTGCGCATCTAAAGCCTTTTTTTCTCAATATTGCTTTGATTATTTCTTCTTCCTCTCTGTTACAACTCATGGCTAAAATCAAAGCACCCCTTCCAATGGTCAGATTGCTGATCAGATCGATATTCTTCTCCATCAAACAGTCCCCCTTTTTATTCATTTTGTCATATAGACGGAATGAATATATAATCTAATTTAGCAAATACTTCTACATTGAGCATAAACATGGACCTGGCTTTCCAAACTATAAAAATCCGCCGGCATATCTCCGCTATCGGTAGAAACCCAGTAATCCGATTAAAAAAGCGGCTGGAACTCCGCACATTCCTGTAATCAATAACTTAGTAAAAAATTTGTTTGTGTCAGTTGCATCAGTAGCTGAAGCCATGGCTAACGCACCTAAAGTTGAAAAGGGACTAACGGTCACCACATGAGCACCGACAACAATACCGGTAATTAGGGAACTCGCTGTTACAGTCCCCCCCATATGCTTAACAATTCCGGGGACGGTGGGTATAAGAGTTGGCATGACAACGCCCATTGCACTGGATGCAGTCGACATGAGCCCGCCAGTCGCCGCCATGATAGGCGCAGCTGTAATTTCGTTCATAAGCGCTGCAAGCATTTTGGACAATGTCGCTATACCACCACTGAGTTGAACAACATTGACCAAAACAGCAACGCCGGAGACCATTATCAATGTCGCCCACGGTACCGCCGCGATTGACTTATTTTGATCGGACGCCTTTATTAATAATAATATGGCCGCTCCAGTTAATGACGTGAGGCCGATATCCCATTTGAAAAACATTATCCCGCAAACGACCAATCCGATAACGGCCAGGGTTATCTTTTGTTTCCCGTTAAAATTCATCAGCTCTGTTTGTTCTTTGGCAACGCCCTTGAGCTTTAGCCCACCAAACAGCACATAGTAAATAACCCCCATCAGCGTACCGGCAGCTAACATACTAAAAAAAATGTTTGAACTTAGATCCAATCCCTGTTGAGCCGTCCATGTATTAGCGACTATTCCAGACGGGGTAAGTGGTGAGAGTCCTCCCGCAAGCGAACCGGCAATTACTAAAGTGGCCATCAGCATGTCTGGAATATCATCTATTTTTGCTATTTCCATAGCGATGGGAAGCATGATAGCTGGAACAACGATAGGCCCTGGTCCCACTGCCGAAAGAATTGCGCACAGAACAAAAAATATGATCGGCAACAGCTTGTTATTCCCCTTTGCCAGACGAGTCACCTTTTTTGCCAGTAATTCTAAGGTGCCATTGACATTAGCGATGCAAAAGATAAACGTCATACCCATCAACATGATGAATAACTTGGTCGGCCAGCCGCCTATAATCTTACCAAATGGCAGACCAGCAACAAAATGACCAACAATGAAGGCAAGACCAAGACTTATCACTCCGGTATTGATGTTAGTCTTAAAGCCAATAATAATGGCCGCGACAAGCACAATAAGTGTAAATAGCTGAATATCCATCTTTTATTTCCTCCCCATTGAATATTTATGCTTAAGCAACTTTCTGATGGCCTGTGGTTTGTGGCGGTGCTTGATAATATGCACTCAAGAATAAAGAAAAACCTGAGTACCCTCTCTGCGACCAATACTTTCCTCTCTCTTCATTAATTCCACTCATACTGCTCCCCCCTTTTTTTCAAGTTGACCATATTAATCAAATCCCTGCTTAACGATTACACAATACCCTTTTGATGCAAATCTGCGATGTCCTCTTTTGTCAAGCCCACGAACTTTTGAAGGACCTCATATGTGTGCTGTCCTAAAATTGGTGCCGGCGCCTGTATTGATCCGGGAGTAAGTGACAGCTTGACGGGTATACCGGCATATTTTAATTTTCCGGCTACCGGGTGTTCAATTTCAACGATCATATCGCGCGCCCGAAGTTGCGGATCTTCCATAACGCGATCTATGGAGTTAATCGGTCCATGCGGAATACCTGTCTTTTCTAAAGCTGAGGTCAATTCAGATAAGGTCATTTTAGAAAATGCCGCTTCTAAAATGTTTTTCAATTCCTTATGATTCTTGGTACGATTCTCACCATTTACAAAAAGAGGATCAGATGCAAGCTCTGGTTGAGCAATGACATCTTTGCAGAGCAGCTCCCATAACCGCTGGCTACCGGCTCCGATGACTACAAGACCATCTTTCGCACTGAATGAGTCAAATGGTGTGACAGAAGGGTGCCGGTTCCCCGATGGCTTAGGAACTCGTTGTTCCACCTGAAAGCGTGCAATTGCGTTTTCTAGGGCAGCAACTAAGCCATCAAACATTGCCACATCCACTTTCTGCCCTTTGCCTGAAACATTACGATAATACAACGCCATCATGATACCGAACGCTGTAAACAAACCCGGAATAATATCGCCTACCGATGTTCCAACCCTGCATGACGGACCGCCTTCGGGACCTGTAAGACTCATAATACCGCTCATTGCTTGGATAACAATATCATAAGCGGGTTTTTTGCTATAGGGCCCGCTATGCCCAAAACCTGAAACAGCAGCATAGATTATTTTCGGATTTACTATTTTCAAATCCTCATACCCCAAATCCCATCGTTCCATAGTGCCGGGACGATAATTTTCGACAATCACATCAGCTTTTTTAACCAGCTTCTTTAATAATTCTTGTCCTTCATGCTTCCGTAAATCCAATGTCACCGATTTTTTCCCACGGTTTATACTCATGAAATAAGCACTTTCCTTACCGATAAACGGAGCAAAATTTCTTGAATCGTCTCCACTTTTTGGAGCCTCAATTTTTATAACATCTGCTCCAAAGTCAGCCAGCAACATGGTTGAATAGGGTCCTGATAAAACTCGCGTCAGATCAACTACGGTTATGCCATCTAATAATTTCATAGTTACTCCTTACGTTTGGTTTTTTTGATCGGTCACAATTTTCACTGAGAACTATTGAATCCCTTTGCACTTCATCGCATGGCCATGCGGAAAATAAAAAAAAGGGGCTTCTCACAAGGATATATATCCTGCGTAATCGGCTCCCTAAGTCACTAAATCACTAATTGAGGAATCTACAATCTTCCCTCAATGCCTAATCTTATTCATTTTATCAGTCTACACGGTTTCTTTTTCTCCTAATGAAAATAACTTCAATTTATATATTCGATTAATTTGAGACAAATATCGTTGCCAATTATTTTAACTTGCGTAGACAACAAAAAAGGGAACCTTCGCAATAAATTTCGCTTCGCGTAGGTTCCCTCAATCACTTAGTCTCTGCTTAAGGCATCTTAATAAATGCCCTAATCCCACTTTGGCATACTTCTAATCATAATAAATTTAATCTGTCAAGACTTTTTTTCAGTTTTTTTATGGAAGGAGGTATCTTTTTTATTGATACAATCACCCAATGCCGTTAACCTAATGCCTCTCCGATAATGCCGGGTTTAGCATAGGGGCATTTTTATTGTGTTTTCTCTTGAACCCTCCGTTGGCTTCTATGGATTCGAGGACCCTTGGGAATGTTTATAGAGTGCGGCAATCCACTATTCGAGGTTGGACTTACCAAACAAGAGGGAGAAGGAGTTTCTCTTCCAAGATATAACCTGATCGAAGTTGATCTGATGCGGGTACTTCCTACCTGCGGTTATGGTGTTTACGGTTTCCTGGAAAGGAGATAATCTTGATGACATTCTCTGCAAACAAAAAGAACGGACGGTCAGCGCCGACAACTGTGTCAGCTTCGAGGGAATGAAACTTCAAGTCCCCGCGGATCGGTATCGATACCATTGCATAAGGGTCAAAGTGCAGGTCCATCGGTATCCGGATGGGGCGCTGGCCATCCTTCATGGCCCGAGAAAGACAGTTGATTATGACCAGCAAGGAACCCTCAATGATCTGAAAAAGGCAGCCTGAAGGAGTCACCCACTGTCATCTCCCACCTTACCATTTAAAAGCCGTGGAAGATTGGCTATGGATAACTACTTATCAGAGAAAATCATTGAGGAAAGCATCCGTCCACCGCTTACCTCCTGTTCTCAAAACAAAACCACTTTGAAGAACAGAAAAAGCTGACAATTCTATTTGTCCTTGACAAATAATAACTCAACCCTTGACATAATAACTTTTTTCGTTTAGGGGAAAGTCATTATTCTGGGAAGAGTTGTTAACACGATGAGCGGAAAAGGCAAGAATGATTTATTGAAACGCGATCCCTTAGCGATTTTATTGGATCTCGCCCTCCTGTGCCTTTTGCTTAATACCCGCCGCGCATCGTCTTTAGGCAGTTCTTGACCCGATAAATCAGAATACACCTAAAAGGCCATGGGCGGATAGTCCATGGCCTTTTTTTATTTTATGAAAGGAGAATGTTATGAAGAAGGGAAAAGGAGACAGGATCTACATTTTTGACACAACACTCCGGGACGGGGAGCAATCACCCGGGGCGAGCATGAATCCCGATGAGAAAATGAGGATTGCCCGTCAGCTCGAAGCCATGGGAGTGGACATCATCGAAGCGGGATTCCCCGTGGCATCGGATGGGGATTTTGCTTCGGTCCAGCAGATCGCCCGGGAAATCCGGGGCGCCCAGATCGCCGGGCTGGCCCGCGCCAATATCGAAGACATCGACCGCGCCTGGGAGGCCATTGCCGACGCCGCCCATCCGCGGATCCACACCTTTATCTCGACTTCCGACATTCACCTAAAATACCAGCTTAAGAAAACCTGGGAAGAGGTTATGGCGGACGCCCGCAAGGCCGTCGCTCACGCCTGCAAATATACAAAGAACGTTGAGTTCTCCGCCATGGACGCCACCCGGACGGACCGGGATTATCTCTGCCGGATGGTCGAAGCCGCCATCGAAGAAGGGGCGACGACAGTGAATATCCCGGACACGGTGGGCTATACGATCCCGGAAGAATACGGACGCCTCATTGCCTATCTTTTTGAGAAGGTCAAAAATATCCAGCAGGCTATTATCTCCGTGCATTGCCATAATGACCTGGGGCTGGCCGTCGCTAATTCCCTGGCCGCCGTCCTCAACGGCGCCCGTCAAGTGGAATGCACGATCAACGGCATCGGGGAACGCGCCGGAAACACGGCCATGGAAGAGATCGTCATGGCCATCGAAACGCGGCGGGATCTCTTCGGCGTCCATACGGGCATCAAAACGGAGAAGATCTACCAAACGTCAAAACTCCTGACCCAGATC
>Ga0172379_10003190_pt1 | contig 26735 bp, 25 predicted proteins | sample GrowelOW334metaG_FD_119756 | JGI IMG/M metagenome (GOLD analysis project Ga0172379, IMG submission 119756) | Groundwater microbial communities from an aquifer near a municipal landfill in Southern Ontario, Canada - Groundwater well OW334 metaG | ecosystem: Environmental > Aquatic > Deep...
ATTCTTTTCCTTAATACCTAGGTCCAAATAAAACTTCCACCGGGCCGCTTTCCATTCTTCATAATACTGATGATCATCACCCGGCTTGATAAAATACTGCATTTCCATCTGTTCAAACTCACGCGTCCGAAAAATAAACTGCCGCGCCGTGATTTCATTGCGAAAAGCTTTGCCGATTTGAGCGATACCAAAAGGAATCTTGACACGAGCCGAATCCAAAACATTCTTATAGTTAACATAAATCCCCTGACAAGTTTCACCACGCAAATAAGTCGGTTCTTTTGTCCAATCACTAGTAAAGTTTCCCAGATTTGACTGGACTAACAAATTAAATTTCTTGCCAGGCGTAAAATCTTGGGCGCCACAAGTCGGACATTTTATTTTAGCTTTGTTATCTTCAAAAATCTGATTAATTTCTTCTTCGGTCATTTTCTCGTCAGCAAAAATTCCCGCATCTTCCAATAAAGCGTCTAATCGCAAACGGGCATGACACTTTTTACATTCCGTTAGCGGATCAGAAAAACCTTTAACGTGGCCGGAAGCCTCCCAAATCTTCGGACTCATAAAAATCGCTGAATCGAGCCCGACAATATCATCCCGCAATTGCGTCATGGTTTTCCACCATTCTTTCTTAATATTATTAGCTAGTTCAACGCCATAAGGACCAAAATCATAAACAGCCGTGAAGCCGTCGTAAATTTCCGACGACGGGAAAACAAAACCTCGGCGCTTGCAAAGCGAGACTATCTTATCTAATGAGTTGTCGGCCACTTCTTTTTTCTTCATATAATTAATCGTAAATTATAATCTACATCTCTTCCAGTATCTTTAGGCCGAGAATGTTAAAACCATTGTTTAGAACCTGGGCAATAGCTTTAACGAGGGTCAGACGCGCCCGACGAGTGACCGGCTCAGCTTTCAAAATATTGACCCGATGATAGTAATCATTAACTTGCTGGACTAATTCAAATAAATATTTAGTAAGCTCACTGGGGTTATATTTTTCACCGGCGGTTCGAATTACTTCTTCATATTTCGCCAGCTTTATTAGTAGACCATGCTCAAGAGGATCACTTAAGTGACTCAAATCTGTCCGGGTCAAGAAGTTTGATAACCCTTCTTTGCGAACTAGGCTCTTCAAGCGCGCGTAACCGTACTGGACATAACAAGCCGTATAACCATCAAACTTAGCCGCTTCTTCAATATTAAAAGTAATAATTTTTTCCGCACCGGTTTTTAACATTTCAAATTTAATGGTCGAGATGGTTAAGGCCAGCGCGACCGTATTAATACGCGTGGCTGTCCAATCAGCGTGCCGGGCCTTGGTTTCAGTAATAAGTTTAGAATAGAGTTTGCTCTTCAAATCTTCATAAGTAATAACATTGCCAGTGCGTGAAGCCATCATACCCTCCGGTAAAGTCACGAAGTCATAGGCTAAATGGATCATCGGCTGCTCATAGCCCACTAGCTCCAGAACTTTAAATAATTGCTTAAAATATAAACTCTGACGGACATCAACTACGTAAATCGACTGATCAAGTCGGTATTTATTAAACTTCTCGCTGGCCAGGGCTAAATCTGCGACTGGATAGAGAGCCGTCCCATCGGAACGGATAATCGGCAAGACGCCCAAACCGAATTTTTCCAAATTAGCAATCAAAGCGCCTTCACTTTTTACCAATATCCCTTTGGTCGCTAGTTCCGCCACCAATTTTAAACCGGCGGTAATCACTTCGCTCTCATAAAATATCTTGGCGAACTTGATGCCGAGCTCTCGATAAATCGAATCAAAATATTCGATGCTCCAAGCGCGAGTGGCCTGCCACAATTTGTAACTGGCTCCTTGGCGGCTTTCAATCGCTTTCATAATTTGGCCAACCTCTTCTTTGAATTCCGGATGCGCAATTAATTCCTGGCTAGCTTCAGAATAGCACTGCCCGAGCAGATAACCCTTATTCTCTCGCCTAGTGCTAAATGTCTGATTACGCTGCCAGTTCCAAATTGTCTTAGCAACATGGATACCAAAATCATTGATATAGGAAACCGGAATAACCTGATAACCATTAACATTAAGTAATTTATAAATGGCATCACCATAGGAAATATTGCGCAAATGGCCAACGTGATATTCTTTATGAGTATTGCCGTTAGAGTATTCCACCATCACCTGCTTTTTTTGACCACGATTATTGGTTCCAAACTGATCACGATTCTTCTTGACCGCACCAATGACCGCCGCCGCCAAATTCTTCTGAAGAATAAAAAAATTTAAATAAGGACCGACGGCTTTAACACTTTGAAAATATTTTTTTAACGCTACGGAAGATAATTTGGCTGCCCACTCCGACGCTAAGGCGGCCGGAGACACCCCGGATTTTTTAGCTTGTTCAAAACAGGCCAAACTCAAATCTCCCAAATCAGTGCTCGGTGGATAGGAAAAAACCGCTGTTTCCAAGCCCAATTCCGCCATAATTATTTTTTTGTATTCCTCAAGAATAGCCATCTTTATTTTTACAATTTATTTTTTCAGTACTTTAATAAAATGGAACTTGCCTCTGGTGATGATAATATCTCGATCGATTTTAACGATATCAGAGACATCCTCAACGACGATTAAACCGTCGTCGGATTTAATTTTAATTGCACCCTGTTCGACCAGACGACGGGCCTCGCTCTTACTGCTAGCTAAATCCGTCTCAACCAACAAATCTAAAATATTATATTCCTTTCTATCCGCTTGCCAAGTAGCCATTTCTTCGGGCAATTCTTTCTTCTGGATCGTTTTGATAAAATTGGTTTGCGCCGCCAAGGCGGCCTCTTCGCCGGCATTTAGGCGAGTAATTTCATAAGCCAACTTCATCTTCAAATCACGCGGATTAATCTTATCCGCCTGAAGTTGCTTAGTCATTTTAGTAATTTCCGGCATTGGCACATTAGTACACGACTCAAAGGCGCGGCAAATAACACCATCCGGCCAAGACATCACCTGGCCATACATATCATTTGGCTTGGCATTAAGCCAAACAACGTTACCTTCACTTTTACCCATCTTTTTTCCGCCCTCATCGGCCAAAAGACGCAAAGTTAAAACATATTTTTCCTTATTCTTAAGGGCTTTTAGCAAATCTCGGCCACAAAGCATATTAAAGAGCTGATCGTTGCCCCCAATTTCCAAATCGACATCCATCACCACACTATCATAACCCTGGGTAAGCGGATAAAAAAATTCATGCAAATAAATTGGCTTTTCTTCTTTCAGCCTTTCCTGAAACATATCGCGAGTAATCATTTGTTGGACAGTGAAATTTGAGGCTAGCTCAATCAATTCTTTATAGGTTAGTTTATCGTTCCAAGCACTATTATATAGAACTTTAGCCGGATTGGCGCCGTCGAATTTCAGATACGCGGCGGCCTGGGTCTGATAATCTTTAGCGTTAGCCAAAACTTCGACTCGAGTCATTTGCCGACGAGCGGCTTTCTTGTCGGTCGGATCACCGATCATCCCCGTGAAGTCACCAATCAGAAAAATGACCTCATGCCCAAGCGCCTGAAATTGACCCAATTTATTAAGGGCGATGGCATTACCAATATGCAAAGCCGGAGCCGAGGGATCAAATCCGCAATATAAACGTAGCCGATCACCGCTTAACAGTCTTTTTTCTAGTTCTGAAAAGTTGGGATAAACCTTTTCCACGCCTCTGGTGAGTAGCTCGCCAACCGATTTTTTGTCATTAATAACCTTAGTCATATATATATTGTAAGAATTTGGTAATAATTATTAAATTATGTTATAATATTATCAGACTTTTTTAACTTTTTCAATTAATTTTAAATAAATTAGAACTTAATTAGCTAAGTGTCAAATTAGCCATTAAATTTATGTTTTCTCATCGCTCTTTATTGAAGCAGGCGATCATTATTGCCTGGAAACACAAATACCTCTGGGTTTGCGGATTGTTCGCTTCCCTGGTCGCCTCGAGCGGCTCCTGGGAATACAAAATATTAACCGAAAATCTAAACCAGAACCTAGCGGATGGAGGTTCTTATAAACTAAACGGTTTCTTGTCGATTGGCGAAATCATTAAGAACTTTTTCTTGGGACTAGGCAATATTTTCCGCTATGATTTTATCTCCGTCCTTAACGCCATCACTTTAATTCTGATAACTTTGCTCATTTTAGTGGGGTTTATCTGGTTAGCCATAGTTTCTCAGGCGGCTTTAGTTTCGAGCGTCAAAAAAATAGCGACGACCAAAAAGAAAGAAGCCGACATCAGCCTGCGCGAAGAGTTTGGCTATGGCAATAGTCACTTTTGGCCGGTCTTAGGCTTAAATTTTCTAACCAAAATTTTAATTAGTGTGGCCTTCTTTATTATCGGCCTGCCCTTATTATTCATCATTATCCGCGACTCCGCTTTCTCGGCGCTAATCTATACCGTTCTGTTTGTCATCTTCTTCCCAATCGCAACCGGCCTAGCCTTAATGTTAAAATACGCTATCGCCTATAAGGTGTTAGAAAATACTTCATTTGTTAAATCCGTCAAAAAAGCCTGGCGTCTCTTTCTAAACAACTGGCTAGTTAGTTTGGAGATGGCCGTTATCTTATTTCTAATCAGTCTACTCGCTAGCGGTCTAGTTCTATTAGTTCTATTCTTGGCCTTGATGCCTCTGCTTTTATTAGGCCTAATGTTTAATGCCATCTGGTTAATTACTTTGGTCATGTTGATAGCGATTATTGTTATCGCTTTAGCCGGATCGCTACTGACAACTTTCCAAGTTACTACCTGGACGACTCTTTTCCTGCGCTTAAGGGATAAGGGGGCGGCCGCCAAATTGGAAAGATTATTTGGACGCCAGAAATAACGACTCACGACCAGAACTATAATTAAGCTGATCGATACTATTATGAGCGACCTTAATTCCATTGAAAGCCTTATCAATCCGACCGATGACGATGAAAGCGTCGCCGGTCGTTTTGCTAAAAAACAAGGTGAAATTAAAATAAAGGAAATTGAAAAGGAAACTGAGCAGGCCGCCCAGTCGTTGGGCATGGACTATGTTAGCTTGGTGACCTTTCCGATTAGTCCGGAAGCGATTGCTTTAATTCCTGAAGAACAGGCTAATGATTTAGGCGTAGTCTGTTTCTATTATGACGGTCAAAATATCCGTCTGGGCTGTGTTAATCCCAGCGACGAAGTGGCAGAAGTCATGAAACATCTCAGCGAAAAATACTTCGCCGACATCAAATTATATCTTATTTCTGAAACCAGCTTGATTCGGGCTCTGGAGACTTATAAATCAGTGCCGAAGGTTAAAAAGTATGAAAGTGGCGTCGAAATTAGCGAAGCCAGTTTAACCAAATTTAAGGAGGCCATCGCTAATTATAAATCTTTAAATGAAAAAATAAATGAGGTAAATATCAGCGACGTCATTACTCTAATGCTGGCGACGGCTATTAAAGTCGGGGCGAGCGATATCCATATTGAAGCCGAAGAAATCGGCGTAGTTATTCGCATTCGTATCGACGGCGTGCTGCAAGAAGCAGCCGTGATTGATCGGACTAAATGGAAAAAAATAATTTCTCGTTTAAAATTACTGGCGCGCGTAAAATTAAATATCGAAAATAAACCACAAGATGGTCGTTACTCTATTTATTTAGATGGTTCCAAAATAGACGTCCGCTGTTCATTTTTACCCACCGCTTTCGGCGAAAGCGTCGTTATGCGTCTCTTGGGCAACTCCGGCTTAACTCTGTCTTTGGAGAGCCTCGGGGTTAGACCGGAAATATTCCCTATTTTAGAAAGAGAAATCGCTAAGCCTAATGGGCTCATTCTAACTACCGGACCAACCGGCAGCGGTAAAACCACCACACTTTACGCAATTTTGAATAAATTAAATAAGCCGGGTGTTAAAATAATCACGCTGGAAGATCCGATTGAGTATCAACTCAAAGGCATTAACCAAAGCCAAATCGATAATAACAAAAAAGGCTATAGTTTTTCAGATGGCCTACGCTCCGTTCTGCGCCAAGACCCTAACGTGGTGATGGTCGGAGAAATACGTGATTTAGAAACCGCGGAAATAGCTGTTCAAGCGTCTTTAACCGGCCACATTGTTCTATCCACACTCCATACGAACGACGCCGCCGGTGTTATCCCCCGACTGATCGATCTCGGCGTCAAACCTTATTTTTTAGTACCATCAATCAATGCTGTGATCGGTCAACGCCTCGTTCGAAAACTCTGTCCCTTTTGCCGAGTAGAACATCAGCTGACGGAAGATGAAAATGAGCAAGTCAATAAAATATTGGCCGTTATTTCTCCTAAAGCCGCAATTAACATTCCGACTCCTTTACCGACGCTCTACCGAGCCGGGACGGGTTGTGAAAAATGTAATTTCATCGGCTACAAGGGTCGAGCCGGAATTTATGAGATATTTACCATGGATGATAAGATCAAGCAATTGACCATCGATCAGGCGCCCTCATTTAGAATACTCCAGCAAGCTATTGAAAACGGCATGATTACTATGTTGCAAGACGGGGTGCTGAAAGTAATTGATGGCGACACTAGTTTAGAAGAAGTTTATCGCGTCGTCGGAAATTTTGATTATGTCAACGAACTTTACGAAATTGTCATTTCTCAAACTATTGGCCGCGGTGTTCGAATAAGTCCAGCAGAGATGGCTAAAACAACGGCCGCCGGCCGAGATTTAGACAAAGCCGCTTTAACCATCAAGAATACTCAAACCAGCAACCTCGTTAGTGCTATCATGGCCACGGCGGTGACGATTGAAGCGGGCGATATCCATATTGAGCCAACCGAATCAGACGTCAAAGTTCGTTTCCGAATTGACGGTATCATGTATGATATCGTCAGCTTGCCAAAAACCAGCTATCTGCCGTTACTATCCGAAATAAAAATATTATCCGGTTCGGCTACCAATGTCCGCCGCGCCACCTATGACGGCCGTTTCAGTTTATATTTACCCAATCAGAAATTAAACTGCCGTCTATCAATTATCGCTGGCGGTTATGGCGAAACGATTGTCATCCGTCTACTATCAACCACCGCCTCTAATTTAGATATTTCTCAACTGGGAATTACTCCGACGACCCTGTTGCCTTTAGAGAGCGCCATGAAAAAGCCGCGCGGCATTATTATCACCACCGGACCGACTGACTCTGGAAAAACAACCACCCTTTACAGTATCTTAAATCGTTTAAACAAACCGGACGTCAAAATAATTACCATTGAAGATCCAATTGAATACCAATTGCCGGGCGTAATGCAGACTCAGATCGATGAAGAGCGGGGTTATACCTTCGCCTCAGCCATGCGGTCATTGTTGCGTCAGAATCCAAATATCATGATGATCGGCGAAATCAGAGATGCGGAAACCGCCAAAATCGCCATGGAAGCCTCGATGGCTGGTCGCTTGGTACTTTCTACTATGCATACTAACAGCGCCGCCAGCGCTATTTCGCGCTTAGTTGGCCTAGGTTTAGAAAGACAAGCCCTAGCCAATGCCATTGAATTTACCATCGGTCAGCGTTTGGTCCGTCGACTCTGCCCTAATTGCCGCGAGGTCGCCGACATTGATCCAGCCGATCTTAAGCAAGTTCAAGAAGCACTCGCTAAGATTACCAATCCCGCCGTCAAAATTCCTGATAAATTAGTTTTCTATCGCGGCGTCGGTTGCCCAGCCTGCAATAAGCTGGGCTATAAAGGACGTTTAGGTTTGTACGAAGGCATACCGATGACCCCGGAGATCCAAAAAATAATTCAAAGTGAAGGTGTGACTGATTTGAATATTGAACAGACGGCGATTGGCGAAGGAATGATTACCATGTTGCAAGATGGCATTCTTAAAGCTTTAAACGGCGATACTAGTTTAGAAGAAATATTTAGAGTAATCTAAAAAATAATTTATTTTATCCACCTAATTTATTTTATCCGTATCTCCATATGATTAATGTAAAATTTGTCGAACAACTACAGAAAGACTACCGCGCTAACGAAAGCGAACGTCGCCAAATAATCAGTGCCTCGAATAATATTTTGTTTGAAGCCAAAAAAACCATCTTTGCCTTACAGCGCCAAGACTTTAAGGCCGCGTTAATTAAGCTCGGCGAAATGGAGAAAGCTCTGGATAATTTAGCGCAACGTTTCGGTGTCCAGCGTCTGCAGAAGGAAGGGGCTTATAAGGCGGCCGTCGAAGAATACTTGGAGGGGAAAACCTTATCCCTAGTCGTCAACAACCAACCGATCGAGGCTATCAGCGGCCTAACTTTAGACTATGAGGGCTACTTGGGCGGAGTCTGCGATATGATTGGCGAACTAGTCCGCTATGCGACGAACCAGGCCGCAGCTGGTAAATTTACCGCAGTCGCCAAAACAAAAAAAAGCGCCGAGGATATTATGTCTCAACTGATTGATTTTGACATGACTGGTTATCTGCGGACAAAATATGACCAAGCGCGTGGCCACCTCCGCAAACTGGAACAAATGGCTTACGAAATCAAACTAAGAGGAAAAAAATAAGCTTAATCTTATGCGTCTGGCGATTATTGCTGATATTCATGACAATTTAGCCAACCTGGCCAAAGTTCTCAAGTGGAGTAAAGTAGAAAAAATAGACAAACTCATTTGCTTAGGTGATCTGACCACGACAGAAACAATTACTTATCTCGCCACTAATTTCGACGGCGAGATTTTTGTTGTTCAGGGTAATTGTGAAATATATTCTTCGTCCATTTTCTCCCAATATCAAAACTTGACCGATTTAGGCACGGGGAAAAATATTAGTTTAGACAATCTGCTGATCGGCTGTTGTCATGAACCGGAAAATATCGATAAATTATTTAGTTCAAGCCAGCCCGCTGAACAGCGGCCCAATTTTATCTTCTACGGACATACTCATAAGCCTTGGCTGAAAAAACAAGATCAAATTAATATCATTAATCCCGGCAACGTCGCCGGCGTTTTCCATCAAGCCACCTTTGCCGTTCTAGATACGGTTACTCATCAGCTAGATTTAAAAATTCTGGCGGAAATGAAATGAAAAATGAAATGAAAGTTGAATAATAATTAGAATGAAATACGGAGACCACCCGCTCCAATAAAAAAATCTTCTCAGTTTGAGAAGATTTTTATTATCTTTTGTCTAATATTCTACCAGCCTATTACTTCATAATCTTTTTTAAATATTGCCCGGTATAACTCTTGGCGATCTTGGCTACTTCCGGCGGGGTTCCCGCGGCCACTAAATAACCGCCCGCCTCGCCGCCTTCCGGTCCCAAATCAATTATCCAGTCAACTGATTTAATCACGTCTAAATTATGTTCAATAATTAAAACCGTATTGCCTTGATCAACCAACATATTTAGAACTTTTAGCAGACGATCGATATCGACGAAGTGCAGACCAGTTGTTGGTTCATCTAAAATATACAAAGTCTTGCCGGTTGCGCGACGAGATAATTCAGTCGCTAGTTTAATTCTTTGCGCTTCACCGCCGGAAAAAGTAGTGGCACTTTGGCCAAGTTTAATATAACCCAGACCGACCTCTTCTAAAGTTTTAAGTTTCTGACTGATGGCCGAGTGATCTTTAAAAAATTCTCTGGCTTCGGTAACGGTCATTTCCAAAACTTCAAAAATATTCTTATTCTGGTATTTAACCTCTAAAACCTTGGCCTGGAATTTCTTGCCGCCACAGACTTCGCAAGTTAAATAAACATCGGATAAAAATTGCATTTCCACTTTAATCACCCCATCGCCGGCACAATTTTCACAACGTCCGCCAGGGACATTAAAAGAAAAATGGCCAGCGCCCAAACCTTTAACCCGCGCTTCCGGTAATTCAGCAAATAAATCACGAATATAAGTAAACAGCCCGGTATAGGTCGCTGGGTTAGATCGCGGTGTACGGCCAATTGGTGATTGGTCAATGTCAATGACTTTATCAATAAATTCTAAGCCGGTCAGACTTTGATGCGCTCCCGGTTCGACTTTGGCGCGATAGAATTTCTTGCTTAAAGCATTGGCTAGAATATCGCTCATCAGGGTCGATTTTCCAGAACCAGAAACGCCAGTAATAGCCACCAGTTTACCGAGCGGAATATCAATATTAATATTTTTTAAATTATGTTCGGTCGCTCCCAAAACCTTAATTGATTTACCGCTGCCATTACGAAACTTCTTGGGAACTTTTATTTCTTTTTGACCGGACAAGTAAGCGCCGGTAATAGATTCTCGGCAATCTTTAATAGCTTCCGGTTCGCCGGTAAACAGCACTTGACCGCCCGCTTCCCCAGCTCCTGGACCAATATCAATCAGCCAATCGGCTGCCAACATAGTTGAAGCATCATGTTCGACAACTAGAACCGTATTCCCATTATCACGCAATTCCTTAAGTGTCGCGATCAATTTATCATTATCCCGTTGGTGCAAACCAATGGACGGTTCATCAAGCACATAGAGTACACCACTAAGCGTTGAGCCAACTTGCGAAGCCAGACGGATTCTTTGCGCTTCGCCGCCTGATAAGGTGGCGGCCGAGCGACTTAAAGTCAAATAGCCCAAACCGACATTGGCCAAAAAATATAAATTCTTCGATATTTCTTTAATAATCGGCTCAACGATTCTAGCCTGCTCGTTTAACAACGAGGCGGCGGGCTTCAGCCAATTTTCAAACAAAGCCAAAAGTTCATTGATACTAGAATTAGTGATGTCGATAATTGATAAGTCGTTCACCCGCACGGCTAATGATTCTGGTTTTAGACGCGAACCTTGGCAAGCGGGACAGAGTGACACGCGCATAACTTTTTCGATTTCTTGTTTTACAAAACTCGACTTAGTCTCATTATATTTATCCTCCAAGTTCTTCAATAATCCCCCGAACTGCCCATCACCACGCAAAATCAAATTCCGCTGAGCGGCTTCCAAGTCTTTAATGGCCGGACGTAGGCTAAAATTATGCCGAGTGGCCAACTCGTTTAATTCTAAAAACAGACCATTACCACTTAGATTAGCGTGGGATAAGGGTTTAATGGCTCCTTCCAGGATGCTTAAATTGGAATTGAAAATTAATTCCGGATCTATTTCCGATTTTGTTCCCAGACCGCCGCAAATTGAACAGGCGCCATAGCCGGAATTAAAAGAAAAGTCCCGCGGACTTAACTCGGCGGTGCGATAATCGCAGGTCGGACAAGAAAAGAATCTTTCGACTTGAACGGATTTGATCTGACGACCACGGATATTTTTTTCCGTTTTCTTTTCAGCTGTTGCCTTAACTAGTTTCTTGTCACAATGCGGACAATACGGCTCGCCAGCCCGGGCATATAGAAGTCGGAGATAATCATAGATTTCGGTAATTGTTCCGACGGTGGAACGAGGATTGTGACCAACCGTCCGTTGATCAATCGAAATAGCCGGGGACAATCCTTCAATTAAATCCACCTCCGGCTTATCCATTAAGCCGACAAATTGCCGAGCATAAGAAGATAAGGACTCGACATAGCGTCTTTGTCCTTCCGCATAAACAGTATCAAAAGCTAGAGAAGATTTTCCGGAACCGGATAAGCCAGTAATGACCACCAGTTTATCGCGCGGAATATCTAAATTAATATTTTTTAGATTATTGGCTCGCGCTCCCCGAACCTTAATAAAATTACCCGGCATATTAAATAGAGATTAAATAAACCTAATTAATGTCGGGGGTATTATAGCTGAGATAGACTAAAATAACAAGACCGAGCGAACTCGGTCTAAAAAATGCCTAATCTAATAATTGAGAGACGACTAAGTTTTTAAAAAATCGGATAAAATATTTTAAAAATCCTGATTAAAAAACGATCAAAAAATTTAATTTTTTTAACTGGGGCATTAAATCGGGTCGCTTCGTTCTTCCAATGTTCGATTAGACGTCGTAAATCATTGACTAGATCCTTCTGCCGGGAAAAGACGCCTGCTTCCATATTCAAATTAAATGACAAAATATCGATGTTCTGTGAGCCGATGATCCCCTCCTCATCATCAATCAACATAATCTTGGCGTGGTTCATTGAAGGTAAAAAGAAAAAATTTATACCTAAAGAGGCCAGCCGACAAGAGTTTAGATAATTAATTTTGTTGAGTGGCTTAAGATCCGTATCAGCCGGAATAATAATGTCGACCTTAACCCCGCGTCGGCAGGCATCATCCAGACAAGCCAGCAACCAGCGCGGCGGCAGAAGATAAGGGGTCACAATCTTAATCGATAAACGAGCCGCCCGTATTCTGGTTCGATAATAATTATTTAGGGAATTAACCTTAAGGGTACTAGAAAAATTATCAATTATCCATGATTTGATTTTTCTAACTAACGGCAAGCGGCCATAGAACAGAATACTTTCTTTTTTTCCGCCGACTTTCTTGTAAGCATTAGCAAACGATTTCAAAATTGGCCGTACGACGCGCCCCTCCAGCTTAATCTGTAAATCTCGCCAGTGACGAATCTTTTCTTTAATGTTAACTCCACCCAGAAAGGCCAGACGATTATCGATAATTAATATTTTCCGATGAGTATGTCGGAACCAATGACTAAAATAAATAAATTCCACGCCCGCCTCTCTTAATTCTTTGACCGCGATATTTTTTAAGGACGAACTGCCAAAAGAATCGGCAATTACCACTACCTCGAGGCCAGCCCGAGCCTTCGCCTTGAGCAAACCCAAAAAATTATGCGTGGCCTGAGTATCATCGAGAAAAATATACATCTCCAAATAGATAGATTTCTGAGCCCCGCTCATGGCCTGGAACATTCCGTCCCAAGCTTTCTGGGAAGTTGTATACAATTTATATTTCATGAGGTAAATCTATAGTTATTTTATTTGGCTAATAATTTTTTAATTTCTGGAATCATTCTTTCAGTTGCTCTCTCGCCGATTTTAATTAACTCTTCCGCCACAGTCTTAGCAAAATATTTTTTTAGGCCAGAATCAAAATTAAAAGGAGAGGCGTCAATATTTATAACCACATCAGCGCCTTTAATATCGTTTTGAGCGAGATTATACATAACAATTCTAGTACTACGCAAAACCACTTTCGCCATAGTAAATTTCTTCTTGACGAACTCATTGCGATTATATAAATTAACCGCAATTACTAACTGAGCGCCCATCTCTCGAACTACATTAACTGGCACCGGATTACTTAAGGCTCCGTCAACTAAAAGATGCCCTTTATATGATACCGGCTTAAAGACCAAGGGGACGGACGAACTGGCGCAAACGGCTTTAGCTAACTCTCCAGCCTCAAAAATATAGGGCTGGCCGGTAATTAAATCGGTGGCCGCCAATTTAACCGGTATCTTGGTATCAGAAAAATTGTGCTTATGAAGAGTCTGATTAATACGGCTAATAAACTTCTGACCATTAATAAATCCGCCCCGCCGACTAAAGTCAAAAAATACCGGGATACTAACCGTCGGATTAACCACTAAACCTTGGGCTAATTGTTTAACATCTTGGTATAAAGCATAATGCGCCGCCGCCCAGGCGCCAGCGCTAGAACCGCTCAAATAGCTGATTTTAATACCATGTTTCTCCAGAACTTTAATGACGCCGATATGGGCGAAGCCCCGATAACCGCCGGAACCCAATACTAAACCAACTTTCTTGCTAATTCCCATATTGTTATGATTAATAAGTATTTTCTCTTAATTATTGTTAATTATAACACTAAATATTCTATATTGACAGAATGGGTATTTATATATAAAATTAAATCAAATTTAAGAGGTCCCTTCGTCTAGTGGTTAGGACGTCAGGTTTTCATCCTGTTAACAGGGGTTCGATTCCCCTAGGGACTACTAACTAAAAACATCCAGTGCATACTGGATGTTTTTAGTTAATAATTCGCAACTAGGAGAATCGAACAGACGGCGAGCGAGATGTGAGGATGAGCGGAGCGATTCCGAACAAACGAGCGACGATAAACGCGAGCTGGTGAGCGTTTAGCGGGTCCGTCCTGGACAACGAGAGAGCGAGCGACGGCGAGCGAACGAGGCGAAATTCCCCTAGAAAATACCGCCAATGAATCCATAAGAGTATTATAGTAAAATTATAGGCTAAATCAAGGAAAATTTATTGGTGATTTTAGAAATTTATAAAATTTTCAGGTTAAAATATATAAAAAGAGGCTACTTAGTCTCTTTTTATTTTACCAAAAACTCGTTAAAGTCTAATAACAATTATCCGTTAAAAACATTATCTATAGCTTCAAATTTACGTTTAGCATCAAGAGCTACTAGAGCTTCATCATTTATCATTTTAAGCAAATCTTCTTGTATGTGTTCGCCGTGCGGATTGTCAGTATAACGCGTTCCTTCCATGGCATTAATATATTCTAACGCATTGTTAAGAGCGGTTTCTATATTTAGTCTAACCTGCTCTGCGGTTAAGCTTTCTACTTTTTTTTCTTGCATTTTAGGATTCTCGATACCCATAGTTTTAAAATTAGGTTAATTATGCTTATAATATGCCATAAATATCTAAATAATGCAAGCCCTTGTTATTTATTTAAAATTTTCGCCCCTCTTTCAATTTTCCCAATAATCCCGTCAAAATTTTGAGAAATTTCAGACTTTAAGACTATGGAACAAAAAGGGCTCTATAAAACATAGAGTCCTTTTTGCTTATAAACAAAATAATTATTTAGTCTCTCTTTTTAAAATTTTAACTATACCCTGGTTAGCATCAACTTCAATAAGATCATTATCCTTTAAAATTTGAGTTGCCATCTTGGTTCCGATAATGCAGGGCTTCTTCAATTCTCGGCTAATTATCGCCGCATGGCAGGTAATACCCCCTTCGTCGGTTACAATCGCCGAACAGGCTTTCATCAAAGGTACAAAATCTGGAGTAGTCATTGATGTAACAAGAATGTCGTGAGGAAGAAATTTATTAAAGTCGGATTTTTTAAGAATTACCCTGGCTCTACCTTTAACTAATCCTCGATATGCTATGTTGCCCTTGATAACTCCAACTTTCTCGTGAATTCCATCACCCTCTGAGTATAACCGACTTCCCAGACCGGAAAATATTTTAAGCCGGTAATTATCCAACACGATGGCATACGATTTTCTCCGTTTTTTTATTATAGTGCTTAAATTTGGGGTTATGCTTAGGCTGCTACTTATTTCTAAAGGTGATAACAATATCAAATCTTTATAATCGAGCTCTAATCTTTTAGCTACTTCAAATAACATGTTTTTAACTAAGAATTCCGAATAGAAAAGCTGGTCTAATCTATAAGTTCTAAAATGAACGTATCCCCTAGCTAAATCAATTATCTTTTTTTCAGCCGGATTAAATTTTAGTTTTTTTAAAAGATTATTATAAACAGTTTCAGCTATTCGTTCCGCTCTCCTAATTTCGGTTATTACCTTTTTATTATTTATTCCCTTGCTACTTCTAATTCTGCTTGTTAAATCACGGAATGTCCAAAATTCTCCCCGATAGTTGTGGTCTCCCAACCAGGCCCAGCTTTGTAAATGTTTACTGATTCTCTTGGTTAGGTCGCTTGGTTTAGAACCCCATGTATGGATTATTTTTAGAAATTCAATATTTTCTTCCTGTAATAAACTTCGTTTTTTAGGAATTGTCAGAGTTTCTATTAATAAATCTATTTCGATTTGACCCCGGCGTTTCCTGAGTATGTCAATAATTTTCTCCATTAGTATCTTCTCCGCGAAAAGAGGAGTAAAAAGATAGGCCATTAATCCCAATAGAGTCTCAATGTACTTATCAAATATTTTTTTCACTTCTTCGTTCGATAAAGACGAAACCTTCATTCCTCTTATTTTTTTCCATGTAATTTGAAATTTTTTAATATCCGAGTAGCCGGACGATAGGATCGATTGTAGTCGATTATTATTTTTACTCGCAATTTCTAGATTTCTAACATAAGAATCATAATCTTTATAGACATAATTAGCACCATTGATAATTTTATAATTCTTTATTCTATAATCATAGCCGAGATCTCGAAATAAATGGGATGCTCCATACAGTTTAAGAGAATCCATAAAGAGCGAATTTTGTCTGGTAAGCAATTTCCGCCAATTTTGATTTTTTTGTAATTTATTTTTTTCGATCATAATGTAATATATTTTAATAATAGCAAATTTGCTCACTAATTTCCACATGAACTTAAAATTTCCGCCCCTCTCTCCATTTCCCCAATAATCCCGTCAAAATTTTGGTAAATTTCAAAATTTAGGATTATAAATCAAAAGGCTGTCTTAGTAAGACAGCCTTGGCTGCAAGATTGGCATTCTCCTATTCCTGCTTAGCGGCCGACCAGAATCCTAAAGCATTCTCAACTTCAAGGGCCTCGTCGGCACTCAAGGAATTAATAAAGTCTTTGTGTTTCTCAAACACTGCAGCCGAAGCTTTTATCCTGTTTGGCTGCTTGGCGGCTAACTTAAAGTCAGCCTTTAATGAACTAAATTTTTCTTTGTCCATGATTGTATTTTTTAAGAATCTTTAATGTGAAATTTAATGATAAAACTTAACATATAATTATAACTTTATCAAGTAGTCAAAATATGTTAAAATATAGATAATTAATCCATAATATTTATGTCCCACGAAATAGAAGCCGAATTTGTCAGCGACTGGGCTACCGAAGCCACCCAGTGTCAAAAATGCACCAGTTTTGAAAAACATGGCGATCAGGGCTTTTGCCAGGAGGCCAAAAGCTATGTTCCGGATACTGCTCACTGTGATTTTTTCCAATCTCAAGATTAAAGTCACATAAAACTATCTACTCAAGCCTTATATTTTTGTTAATTAAGAGAAGAAATTTATGTTTGGAATAAATACTCAACCAACAGAAAAAAATCCTTGGCTGGCTAATCGATTAAAAACAAAGCCAATAAATCCTGGTGATGTAAATCAAATAAAGAATCCTAACCAGGAGGCCAAGACGGAAAAGAACCGAGATAATAATCAAGATCAGGCTAAGCTAGAATCCCTGGGTCTTAATAATGCTTATTACAAAATTGAAGAAAGAAATGGACTCAAATATATTTATACCATTGATAATAATGGTAAAAAGAGTGGCAGACCGATTTGGTCCGGCTACAATGAATACTATCTCGACGAGAAAACCGGCGATATCCGGGGAATAATCGGCGTGTCTGATGATTTAGTAATCAGCGCTAAAAACATTAAAGGCGCCGAATAAAAAATTAATAAAGACGAAGAAAATGAAAAATTTAAGTTAAAAGAAAAAGACATAAAACCTGAACTCGAATTAGTGGATGAAATTGCAGAAATAAAATAAAAAATATACATTAAAGAGAGGGGAAACTTCTCTTTTTTGTATTGCCTAACGGTAGTGTGTAAATACCTGTGGCGATTTTTCCCAGAATCCCTTACAATTATAGATATGTATATCTTAGGCATTGAAACCAGTTGCGACGAAACCGCCGCCTCCATTATCAAAACCAATTCTCAGATCGGCCGTCTTCAGGTATTATCAAAAATAATTTCTTCCCAAATCGAAATTCATAAAAAATATGGCGGAGTCGTCCCGGAAGTCGCCGCCCGCGAGCATGTCTTAAATATCCTACCGGTTATTAACGAGGCTCTGCTGAAAGCCAAGCTAACTCCGGCTAAACTGGATTTAATTGGCGTAACTAAGGGGCCGGGCTTAATTACCTCGCTTATCACGGGCGTGGAAACAGTCCGCACCCTGGCTTTCGCTTGGAGTAAGCCGGTGATGGAAGTCAATCATATCGACGGCCATATTTATTCAAACTTTATCGAGCCCAAGACTAAAATTAACTACCCGGCCATTATCTTAACCGTCTCTGGCGGCCACACCAATCTGGTTCGAATGGACAAGGGTGGTCGAATCAAGATACTGGGCGAAACTAGGGACGATGCGGCCGGTGAGGCTTATGATAAAGGTGCAAAAATGATGAATCTGGGCTATCCGGGCGGGCCAATCATTTCAAAATACGCCACGGATTATAAAAAGAGCCTATTAAATAAAAACCTGAATATCAAATTAAAAGCCAAGCCAAAATTTCCCATAAATTTCCCACGGCCCATGATCAATTCCCCGGAACTAGATTTTTCTTTTTCCGGCCTTAAAACCGCCTTGTTATACCAGTTACAAAAAGATAAGCAGTGGCGCGACCGATTGCCAGAATATTGTTATGAATATCAACAGGCAATTATTGATATTTTAGTAGCTAAAACTAACAAGGCCGCCCAGAAAATTAAAGCCAAAACCGTCATGCTTTCCGGCGGAGTGAGTGCTAATAACGAACTAAGAACCCAAATGGCCGAAATGGTTAAAACAAAGCTACCCAAAGTGAACTTTTTAGTTCCGAATCGCGAATATACGACTGATAATGCCACGATGATTGCCGTCGCCGCCTTTTATAGACTACGCCGACAGAAGCCGACGGACTTCAGTCGGTTAAAAGTTGATGCCAGTTTACAACTTAAGTAAGATAAGATAAAATTCAAATACTGGAAAATGGACATAGGGCTCGATGGCGAAGTGGTCCAACGCTGCAGTTTGCAAAACTGCCATTCGTGGGTTCGACTCCCACTCGAGCCTCATAATTAAAAAGCTCTCTTTTGAGAGCTTTTTAATTATAGTTTTAGAGGAGTCGAACTAGGTTGAAGCGAGTAATACGACGGCCAGCAGGCCGAAGTTGCAACGAGCGTCGGATGAAGCTCCGGTGGAGCTTCAGACGCAACCTCAGGACAACGAGTGAACGAGCGACGGCGAGTGAACGAGGCGGAACTCCCACTCGAGCCTCATATAAAACAGAACCGTTTGATGCGGTTCTGTTTTATATAGTCAAAATAAACGAGGCGGAGCTCCCATTTTACAAAATCTGTGGATAACTTGTGTTTTCTGTGTATAAAAACCAACTTTAAGTCTAAAGTAGTGTAGACTTAAAACTACAAAGACACTTCTATATTTAAGTTATTTGCTTAATGTTAAGCAAATAATTAAATATTCTGGTTTTAAGTCCACAATATTTGACCCTTATCTCAGACAGTGCTATAATGTTAATAGGTTCTTTAACTAACTCTCGTTTCATTGCCAACGCTGACGTGGCAAAGAATATTATTCGAGCAGATTAACTACATGCTAATCAAATGAGATAAAATTTGTTAAGAGTCATAAAGAATTCTTAAAAAATTTCATCAAATTTAGCAAAAATTATTAAAAAAACTTTTAGTTTGCTAGGAGTTGGTAGAGCTCGCTCTTTAAGTCAGCAGAGACGCTATTGTCCCTATGATAAATGAATCGGAATTCATTTATGAGGGATGAGGCTCAGACATGGCCCAAAATTTTATTTTACTTATTATATAGTAAAAAGCGGCCCGTTCTGGGCCTCTTTTTATTATGGCGCCCAGTATACCACTTGGTGTATCACCTGGTGTATCGTTATTGGCAAAACGCCAATTGTTCGCTATACTCAAAAACATCAATAACTATATGGCCTTGTCAATCGGTATAGTCGGCCTGCCCAATGTCGGCAAATCGACTTTATTCAATGTTTTAACCAAAAAAGGCGTCGATGCGGCTAATTACCCTTTCTGCACCATCGATCCCAACGTCGGAGTTGTTAAAGTCCCTGATTTTCGCTTGGAAAAGCTTGCGGTTATTTCCAAACCGCTTAAAGTTATCCCGACGACGATTGAATTTGTCGATATCGCCGGTTTAGTGGCCGGAGCTCATAAAGGAGAGGGGCTGGGAAACAAGTTTTTGGCTCATATTAGAGAATGCGACGCTATCTGCGAGGTGGTTCGTGACTTTAAGGACACTAATGTTATTCACGTCGAAGGCAAAGTTGATCCGGCTAGTGATAAGGAGACTATAAATATGGAGCTAATCTTCGCTGATTTAGCTACCGTTGAAAAACGCCTAGACAAAGTTAGCCGCGAAGCCAGAAGCGGTGACAAGGAAATGATTGCTTTAGAGCGAATATTAAAAAAAATATATACTCAATTGGCGGCTGGCAAAGCGGTTAGAGAACTAACTTTTGAGGATGAAGAGCTAATATTAGTAAAAACTCTTAGTCTCTTAACTATAAAACCGATTATCTACCTGCTTAACATCGATGAGGCACATGTTAATGATTCCCTGTTTGATCAAAATGTTTTTCCCGGAACAAATGATTTAGTTATCAAAATTAATGTAAAGTTAGAGGAAGAAATCGCTAATCTGCCCGAAGAAGAGCAGGCGGAATATATAAAAGAGCTAGGATTAGAGCAAAGTGGCCTAGATAAACTGATTCGGACAGCCTATCAGACTTTAGGACTTGAGACATTTTTCACCACTGGAGCGGACGAAACTCGCGCCTGGACGATTAAAAAAGGCTCAAAAGCCCCCCAGGCAGCCGGCGAAATCCATACCGACTTTATCAAGGGGTTTATTCGAGCCGAGGTTATTAACTGGCAGAAGTTTGTTGACTGCGGTAGTGATGCTAAAGCTAAAGAATTGGGACTGATGCGCACTGAAGGCAAAGACTACATTGTTCAAGACGGAGATGTCTGCAATTTCTTAATTGGCAAATAAAAAATTTAAAATAAAACAGACCTCTAGCACTAAGAGGTCTGTTTTTTGATATACGCAAATAATTTTATATTTTTTCCAAAACCACAATTTCCCGATAGACTTTTTGCCCCGGCCGGCCATAAATAATGGTCTCCCGATCCGTGCTCTTGATATACTGGTGGCCGCGCAAGCTCGCGGGCAGTGGGTTAATAATTTTGAAACCAGGATAGTTCGGCGAAATGGGACGCTGGCCATAGAAGGACGGCCAAATCATCACGACTCGTCCGCCTGGCTTGAGGACTTTGAAAAATTCTTTGAGGGCCGAGGCATACAAGTTCTCTAGGTTGTTAATGACTGTCTGAAAAGCAATCAACCCGCGCTGAGGACCCAGAAATGGTTCAGTAATAATTGCTCCCGCTGATTCGGCTTTAATGAATTTCGATAAATCAGTGACATTCTTAACAAATAATTTTAATTTATATTCAGGAATCTTATAAAGCTCTTTCAACCAGCTAATGTTCTTATAAGTATTATCAATGGCTTTAGGAGAGATATCTGAACCAAACAATCTTTTGTAGCCCAGCAAAATCGCTTCGCTTAGAATCGTTCCGGAGCCGCAGAAAGGGTCAATAATGACCTCTTCTAAATTATTTATCTGCGCTAAATTAATCATGACTTGAGCAATCTTCGGCGGGAGCATACCTGATAAATCATCACGGGCGGGTCGGCCGAAATCACGGCGCGATAGATCTTTAAAGGGCTGGACAGCTAAAGTTTCCCCGACAAATATCTGTCCACCAGCCAAAGCTAAAACAATTTCAATCCCCCGACTAATTAATTTATTCTGCTCAACAACGACACTAGATAGATTTTTCTCGCGACTGACGACAAAGCGGGCACTGATACCTTGAGCCACTAAATATTTCTTTAATTTCGCGCCCAAATCTTTTTTATCAAAATTTTTAGAACCATAATCTGAGAAACCAAAATTAAACTTGCCGGACGGTCCAGCCGCTTGTTTGGCGCTAGCTGCCGCTTCAATAGCCTCCAATAATTTAGAGCTCAAATCGATTGATGTGAATCCGGTCACGGTCATTTCTGTTAAACAACGGCCAATTTTAATCAGTCCGCCCAGGCGAGACATTAGTTTCTCAGGATTAATCTCTTCGTCAATTTCAGCAATTAAAAAATCAGCCGCGACCAGTTCCGGGTTCTTCAAATCCAAAACCGCCGACAATTCGGCCACCGACAAGGCTGTATTAGTTCCTAAAACAAAAAAGTATTTCATATTAACTAGTCTAGCCTATTTATTAGCATATCTCAACCCGGCGCACCCTTGCAATTCTAAGAAAACCATGTTAAATTAGATTACACAAACGAATATTTATTAATATCTTTCCCATGTTCTGGTTTAAACCAGGATAATTCTGCCAATATTAGAGCAGAATTAAAGGTATTCTACGACCCCAATGTCTTGGAATACTTGGGGATTTTGTTTAACAAGGGGGTTTAAAAATTTTTTAATAAACTTTTAAGCAATTTTTACACCTCGTTATCTATAATAACTATGTCAAAAACCAAAAAAACCGGCGCCACTCATTATGAGATTTTATTCATCATCCCGAATAAATTCACTGATGACGAGGCCAAAACTGTCGCCGGACAGGTCGAAAAAGTAATCACCGGCGAAGGTGGCCAGATTACCAGCAGTGAATACTGGGGAAAGAAGCGCTTAGCTTACGAAATCAAACATAATGCCTTTGGGTATTACGGTTTACTTGAATTTGATCTAGAAAGCCCTTTATTGGCTAAGATCGATCAAAACCTGCGCTTGTCGACGGATATTTTACGGCATCAAATTGTCATCAAAAAAGCCAAGACTGAAAAAGAAATCGCCCGTGAAAAGGTGATTCGCGCCAAGATCGATTCTAAAAAAGCCGCTGAAGAAAAAAAGTCGGAAGAAAAAACTAAATTTCCGTCCACCTCTTCCAGCGTCTCTAAGGTTAAGGAACCAGAGAAAGACAAACGGATAGATTTGAAAGATTTGGACGAGAAATTGGAAGGCATTTTAAATGCCGACGATTTAATTTAATTTATTTGCCTTAAAGCCTCAACCGCTTTAAGCGCTTAAGTCCAAACATATGAATTTAAACAAAGCCATGCTCATCGGCAATCTGACTCGCGATCCAGAACTGCGCAACACCCCTTCTGGTCAAAGCGTCGCTTCCTTTGCGGTAGCCACTAATCTAACCTGGACCGACCAGGCTGGACAACAGCAGAAGAAAACCGAGTTTCACAATATTATTGCTTGGCGCAAACTCGCCGAAATCTGTTCTAAGTACTTACACAAAGGATCAAAAGTTTATATCGAAGGCCGTCTGCAGACCACCGATTGGACCGGGCAAGATGGCGTGAAGCGTTATCGCACCGAAATAGTCGTCGAGAACATGATTATGCTCGATGCCAAAGGCGGATCGACTAGCGGGCCATTCGGCGGCTCCAGTAACAGCGCCAGCAACCAAGAAGCGGTCATCGAAATCCCAGAAGAACCGTTGGATGACGAAGAAATCCGCGTTGAAAATATTCCCTTCTAATATAATTTAAAACTATGCCTAATAAAAAAATCAAAGAATGCTACTTTTGCGTTAATAACCTGGATGTCGATTATAAAGACACCCGGACTTTGCGCCGCTTCGTTAACTTCTACATGAAAATTTTGCCCGGTTCACGGACCGGCGTTTGTGCTTGGCACCAGAGAAAGCTATCAACCGCTATTAAGCGCTCACGCGTCATGGCCTTGCTATCGGCGACTCACAAATAAATCAACTAACGCTTAACCTATGTTGAACTTTAACGAAATCAAAACGGGACGCGTTATTAAATTGAATAACGAGCCCTACATTATTATTAAGACCGACCATCACAAGATGGGTCGGGGTGGCGCGGTTCTAAAAGTGAAGTGCCGTAACTTACTGAATGGCAATATCCTGGAAAGAACTTATCAGGGCGCGGAAAAAGCGGAAGAAGCGGAAACCGAGACCAAAAAAGCCAATTTCATGTACAAGGATAAGGAAGAAGCTTACTTCATGGATAATAAAAACTTTGAACAATTCAATTTATCACTGGGCGATTTGGGCGAAGGCGTCCAATTTCTAAAAGACGGAACTGATGTTGATGTCCTTTATTTTGAAGGACGACCAATGTCAATCAGTCTGCCGATTAAAATGGAATTTAAAGTTACCAGCGCGCCTCCTGGCGTTAAAGGCAACTCCGCCGGTAACGTCAACAAACAAGTCGAGATTGAAACGGGCGCCAAAATCAATGTCCCGATGTTTATTGATGAAGGCGATGTGATCAGAATTAATACCGATACCGGCGAATACGTCGAACGAGCTAATTAATTTAAATCGCCCCGCTTCTGGCGGGGCGATTTTAGTTCAGGGATAAGGGTGATATAATAAGAGAGTTAAATAAGAATCTAAAACAATAATATGTCTTGGCTAATAATTATCGGTTTAATATTATTTTTTCTACTCGCTCTGTGGCGTCTTAACTGGGCGGTTCTTTTGCTAATTGCCGCTTTACCCGCCTATTTAATTCGTTTTTCATTTTTTGGCATTCCGGCTACTTTCCTGGAGGCAATGATACTAATTTCTTTTGCGGTCTGGTTTTTCACTCGCTTCTTTCCAAAAATAAAATTATTATTCCGTAATCGCACCAAACGAATTAGTTACCCCTTTGCCTTAGAAATTATCGGCCTATTAATTATCACTTTAGGCGCCGTCGGTATCGCTGGTTTCTCCTCTGGCTCCCTAGGGATTTGGAAGGCCTATTTTTTCGAACCGATTCTGTTTTTTATTCTAATCCTCAATCTCTTCCAGGAAAAGAATGAACAAAGAAAAATCTTGGTCGCCTTACTCATTTCATCGTTAGCCGTATCTGTTTTCGCAATTTTCCAAAAAATCACCGGTCTTTATATCTATAACGAACTCTGGGCGGCAGAAGAAACACGTCGGGTGGTTTCCTTCTTCGGCTATCCCAACGCCGTTGGTTTATATCTCGCGCCATTAATTCTAATAATGGCTGGCTGGCTATCGGCTAACTTTAAAAAAGGGTTTTCTAAACAGATCGGATTAAATTTAATGATAATCGCCGCCATCAGCTTGGCCTTTTTATCGATTTGGTTCGCGCATAGCGAAGGTGCCCTGATCGGTTTGGCGGTTGGCACCATCATTTTTGGCCTAATGGCTTCGAAGTTTTGGCGCCGTTTAACGATAGGTGTTTTAGCGATAGCGATTATTACTATCTCGGCAGTTGCTCCAATTCGTCAAACAGTAATTAGTAAACTGACTTTAAGCGATTTGTCCGGAGAAATTCGTCAACAGCAATGGAAAGAAACCTTAAAGATGCTGAGCGGTTCTCGATTTATTACCGGCGCCGGCTTAGCTAATTACCAAGCGGCGATCAAACCCTATCACCAGGAAGGAATTTTCTTTAATCGCGATCATATTGCCAACTTTGATTCAGTTTTATACGGCAATGCTCAGTTGCGCGCTAAATACTGGCAACCAACCGAAATTTATCTCTACCCGCATAACATTTTCCTAAACTTTTGGAGCGAAATCAGCCTGCTAGGCGCCCTATTATTTGCCTGGATTATAATTAAATATTTATATCTCGCCCTTAAATTAACCGTTGGCTATGGGCGAGAAAACAAGCCGGAAAGTTATTTATCTTTAGGCTTGCTGGCCGCCATGATCGCCGTCAGCGTTCATGGACTGGTTGATGTTCCTTATTTTAAAAACGATTTAGCCGTCTTGTTCTGGTTGATGGTGGCTTTAATCAGCGGCTACAGTCTCAACCACCAACGCGAACGCGAATTAATCAATTAATACCTCAGCTCTATGAATATAATCCTCCAAAAAATTATTGCCCAAAGTGGCTATGCCTCGCGGCGCCAAGCCGAACAGATGGTGAGAAGCGGCCAAGTCAAGGTTAATGGCTTAGTCGCCGCGCCTGGCACGATGGCCGATCCAAAACTAGACCGAATTACCATCAAGAATAAACTGATCGGCGAAGAAGAAAAAAAGATATATATCAAGTTGAATAAGCCCGAGGGTTATACCTGCACTAATCGCAGTTTTCCGGGAGAAAAAAATATTTTCGAACTAATCAATGTCCGCGAACGATTATTTGCTATCGGTCGTTTAGACAAGAATAGCCGCGGCCTAGTTCTGCTTACTAACGACGGCGACTTAACCCAGAACCTCGCTCATCCCAAATTCGAACATGAAAAAATTTATGAAGTAAAGGTTAGCGGCGAAATCAAGAATGACCGAGCGGTCATGGGCCATTTCCTGAAAGGCATTGATATTGGCGAAGGTGACGGGATAGTCAAAGCAAAAAAGATCGAATATTTACAAAATAATCTTTTTATAATAACCTTAAACGAGGGCAAGAAAAGACAGATTCGTCGGATGTTCAGAGAATTAGGAATCGGCGTGGCTGACCTGAAAAGAACAGAACTGGGCGGGCTAAAATTAGGCGGGTTACCGGAAGGAACCTGGGCCTATTTAACACCAGCCGAAGTTAATCGCTTAAGAAGCTAATTATTTATAATTAAAAAATAATATGAAGAATTCTAAATTATTTAAACTAGCGGCTTTGAATTCCCTGGGCGTTTTAGTTTACATTTTCCTGATTTCGCTAATTATGAATAACGGCGATAGAATCTTTGGCTCGGTTGATAATGAAGTCTTTGCGCCGGTGATGGTCCTATTGCTATTTGTTTTTTCCGCCTTACTAACTGGCGGCCTAGTCCTAGGCAAACCAATTATGCTTTATATTGATGGACAGAAGAAAGAAGGAGTAAAGCTGTTATTCTATACCGGGGCTTGTCTATTTGTTTTGCTAGCTTTAACGATGCTGATAATAATCATTAGCAAATAAAAATTCGGGGAATCCGAATATAATTGAACGTTGGAGAGGTGACTGAGTGGTTGAAAGTACCGCTCTCGAAAAGCGGCAAGGGCGAAAGCCCTTCGGGAGTTCGAATCTCCCCCTCTCCGCACTGAGTTAAAATCGCTTTTATTTTCAATTTTAGAGAGGACATTATATGGCTCTTTGAAAGAAATATTAGCGATTTTTTTGTTGGCAACGCTAG
>Ga0172379_10003191_pt1 | contig 26721 bp, 26 predicted proteins | sample GrowelOW334metaG_FD_119756 | JGI IMG/M metagenome (GOLD analysis project Ga0172379, IMG submission 119756) | Groundwater microbial communities from an aquifer near a municipal landfill in Southern Ontario, Canada - Groundwater well OW334 metaG | ecosystem: Environmental > Aquatic > Deep...
ATGTCATTTTTAGACAAAATACGGGGCGGCTCCCATACGCACGGCCTGAAGAGGTTCCAGCCGCTGACGGTACGGATAAATGCATTCGAGGATGCAGTGAAGGCGCTGTCCGATGAAGGGTTGAAGGCCAAGACGTCAGAGTTTAGAAAGAGATTGGATATCGGAGATTTGAGATTGGACAAGGAACAGGAACAGAAAAAAGTGCAAGGGATCCTCGAGGAGATCTTGCCGGAAGCTTTCGCTGTCGTCCGCGAGGCCGCCAGGCGCACGCTCGGCCAGAGGCATTTCGACGTGCAGCTGCTCGGCGGCATGGTCCTTGATTCCGGCGCTATCGCCGAGATGAGGACGGGCGAAGGCAAGACCCTGGTCGCCACTTTGCCGGCATATCTGAATGCACTCACCGGAAAAGGCGTGCATATCGTTACCGTCAATGATTATCTCTCTCGCCGCGACGCTGTCTGGATGGGCCAGATATATGATTTCCTGGGATTGACTGTCGGCGTCATCAACCATGAAGCTTCTTTCCTTTACGATCCGGAACATAGAGACAGGGCAAAGGGCAAGGAGCATGGAGCAGGCGGAGACGCGCCCGGTATCTCTGATCCTCTGGACAAAGAGCGCGACCAGCTGGGCGCTTTCAAGGTCGTCCATGAATTCCTGCGTCCGGTAACGCGCCACGAATCCTATATGGCGGATATAACTTATGGCACCAACAACGAGTTCAGCTTCGATTATCTCCGTGATAATCTCGAATATTCTCCCGACCGCCTCCGCCAGAGGGACTTCAACTACGCCATCGTAGACGAGATAGACTCCATCCTCATAGACGAGGCGCGCACGCCGCTCATCATCTCCGCGCCGACCCGCGACGCCGAGAGCATTTACAGGCAATTCGCTTCGCTGGTGAAGTCATTCAATGCTGAGGAAGATTATATCGTCGAGGAAAAGCATCATTCTATCTCGCTCACATCTGCAGGCATCGCCAAGGCCGAGAAAGCTCTGGGCATAGACAATATCTATACGGAGAAAGGCATCAAGTCCGTGCACCATCTGGAGACGGCCATCAAGGCTATCGCCCTGTACCACAAGGACAAAGAATATGTCATCAAAGATGGTCAGGTCGTCATCGTGGATGAATTCACCGGCCGTCTGCAGCCGGGGCGCCGATGGTCAGACGGCCTGCATCAAGCTATCGAGGCTAAAGAGGGCGTTTCTATACAGCAGGAGTCTCGCACTTATGCCTCCATCACATTCCAGAATTTTTTCCGCATGTATCCAAAACTGTCCGGTATGACTGGAACCGCTGTAACCTCCTCGGAGGAATTCTTCAAGGTCTACGGCTTGGAGGTCTTGACCATACCGACGAACGTGGAAGCCATACGCAAAGACGAGAATGACCAGATCTTCCGCACGGAGGTAGGCAAGTTCAAGGCTATCGCCCGCAAGGTCCAAGGACTCCATGCCAAAGGCCAGCCAGTCCTTATCGGCACTGTTTCCATCGAGAAGAATGAAGTCCTCTCTCAATTCCTGAAAGCCGAAGGTATCCCGCATGAGATCTTGAATGCCAAGAACCATGAAAGGGAAGGCGAGATCATCGCCCAAGCCGGCAAGAAAGGCGGCGTGACTATCGCCACGAACATGGCCGGACGCGGCGTGGATATCAAGCTCGGCGGCAATCCGAATACCGCTGAATCTTCAGAAGAAGTCAGGTCTCTGGGAGGGCTCTTCGTGCTAGGCACCGAGCGCCATGAGGCCCGCCGTATAGACAATCAATTGCGCGGCCGTTCCGGCCGGCAGGGAGATCCGGGCGAAACACAGTTCTTCGTCTCATTGGAAGATACGCTGATGCGCGTCTTCGCTTCCGATACTCTGAAGTCCATGATGGGCAGGCTGGGCATGCCGGAGGACGAGGCTATAGAGCACAAATTCATCTCGAAGGCGCTCGAATCGGCACAGGAAAAGATCGAAGGTTTCAATTTCGATTCCAGAAAGCAGGTGCTCGAGTTCGACGACATCATCAATCATCAAAGAGGGTCGATCTATGCCAGGCGCAGGAAGCTGCTGCTCGGAAGCGTCGACGATGTCGAGGCAGATCTGAAAGCCGTTATCGGCGAAGATGCGGGGGAGATATCCGAGACTATCGCCAAGAAGATAGCAGAATTCGGTCGCGAGTCTTTCCTGCAGGCCGTTCGCATCGTCCTTATGCAGGCCATAGACATGTACTGGGTCGAGCATCTGGAAGTCATGGATTACACGCGCTCAAGCGTCAATCTCCGAGCCTACGGCCAGCGCGATCCTCTGGTGGAATACAAGAAAGAAGGTTTGAGGCTCTTCAAGGAGATGCAGGAAGCGATGCGCCTGCAGATCATCAAGATCCTGCCGCATGTAGTGCCGACAGTGAATGGCGCCGCAGTCGGTTCGAACAAAGGCGGAAATGGCAGCGGTCAATCGATAGCCGATAAAGACATCCAGGCTGGCCTTAAAGAGGTTCATGAGAACGCGCAGATCATCGGCGCCGGCGACGGGACCGATAACCCCATAGCGGCTAAAAAGGTCCAGGAGCCGGGCAGGAATGATCCATGTCCATGCGGAAGCGGGAAAAAATATAAGAAGTGCCATGGAAAATAATATGCCTAAATTAGGAAAATACACTCACTATAAGGGGAAGGAATACGAAGTGATCGGCGTAGCTAAACACAGCGAGACGCTTGAGAAATTAGTTGTGTATCGAGCACTCTATGGCGAAAAGCAGATTTGGGTCAGACCACTGAAAATGTTTTTGGAAGAGGTCGAGATAGATGGTAAGAAAATTCCACGATTTAGTCCTGTGGAGTAGCAAAGAAGATCAATAGGTGCCATGGTGTGGGAAAGTTATTTTTATAAGATAGCATGGATGACTATTACAAAAACTTGCTGATATAAAGGATAGGAGCCGGCGTCATCTTCCTTAACGGGAAAGGCGAGCTGCTGATCGTCAAGCCAGACTATCCGTTTTTGAAATAAAACCTATAACAGAGTATAATTCCAATCATCATGAAACACTATAAAAATATATTTATATCGTTAATATCTTTGATTTTAGCTCTTGTACTTTATTTATTTTTTAACATTCTTGCCAGCGATTATTCGATAGTATTCTTTATTCTCCTGATTATAGGAATATTGTTTGCACATATAAGTAGCAAATTGAAAGAATCAAAACATATAGGTAACTTATTATTAATTATTGAAATACTAGCCATGTTGTTTTTCGGATATATTTTAGCATTGTCTTCTGTGACGCCTTAATAAAAAAGGACTTGCCTGAAAGCAAGCCATGTGACTCACATAAAGTCAAGAAATAACGCCTTGCACTTCTTCCCAAGTCATGCTATGCTTGAGGCGTGTAAGTATTCTCGTCACTTACGCGTTAGCAATTAATGCACGAGATCTCCGCTAGCGCGTTACGCTTAGGATTTCCTTCGGTGATTCGTTGTGCGGGTAACAAAAGAAAATGTCAAAGAGACTTTTCGTAGGCAGCATTGCCTGGGGTACGACTGACCAGACCCTGAAGACGCACTTCGAACAGGTCGGCGCAGTCGAATCTGCGACAGTCATCATGGACAAAATGTCCGGCCGCTCAAAGGGCTTCGGCTTCGTTGAGATGGCCTCCGACACGGAAGCCACTGATGCTGTTACCAAGCTCAATGGTTCCGAGCTCGATGGTCGCAAGATCGTCGTTTCGGAAGCCAGGCCGAAGGCATAAGCCCCAGGTCCGCTGATTTGAATGGAACGCCCCGCAGCCGTAAGGCAGCGGGGCGTTTCTCGTATGGAAAAATCTGCTATACTGTCATCCATGTCAGACGACAAATCGGGGAATTATCCATTCGGAGCTTTGTTCGGCAAGAAAGACATACATAATGGCGAGATCGCCGGCCATTTGGAGCATATAAACCACGAATTCAGCGACGGTTTCGAATTCCTGAAGAAATATCCCAGGTCGGTAACGATCTTCGGCGCCTCCCAGGCTCTTCCAGACAGCAAGAACTACAAAGACGCCGAGATCCTGGCGGCCCGCATCGTTACGGAACTTAAATACGCGCTGATCACCGGCGGCGGGCCAGGCATCATGGAAGCCGCCAACAAAGGCGCTTACGAGGCGAAAGGCGTTTCCTTGGGCATGAATGTGAGCCTGCCGCATGAGCGCACGACCAACGCCTACGTTACCCATGCTATCAAGTTCTCTTTCTTCTTTTCGCGCAAGACGATGATGACGTTCGCCGCGGAAGCATACATTTTCTTCCCGGGCGGATTCGGGACCTTCGACGAGCTTTTCAGCATCCTTACCCTCATTCAGACCAATAAAATACCGCGTGTTCCGGTAGTCCTGTTTGATTCTAAATACTGGAATTCTTTCCGTGAGTTCCTCTCCGGAAAGATGTATAAGGAATATAACGCCATAGACGAGCGCGATCTAAGCATATTTGAGATCACGGATTCTATGGATAGGGTCATAGACATCATAAAAAAGGCGCCTGTCTCCGAATGGTGGAGGAATATCAATTAGAGGCCATGCTCAAATTCACCATAGAAGCCAGGTTGCCGAACGGACGCGGCCGTGCCGGCATCATCGAGACTCCGCACGGCGCCATCCGCACACCGGCGTTCATCCCTGTGGGCACCAAGGCGGCGGTCAAAGCGCTCTCTCCGGAACAAGTGCGCGATCAGATCGGCGCAGAAGCCGTTCTCGCCAATACATACCATCTGTATCTTCAGCCGGGCATTGAGGTTTTGAAGGAAGCGGGCGGTTTGGGAAGATTCATGAACTGGTCAGGCCCAACCTTCACTGATTCCGGCGGTTTCCAGGCTTTTTCATTGGGTGGAAACGGCTTGCAGAGGAAATCGAAGATACATGATGAAGCGAAGCCACGAGGCGGGTCCGGCGATGGCTCTGCCGGGTCTGATCCGGCAGGATCAGACCAGTCGGTCCAGAGGATAGATCAAGAAGAATCGCTCATGGCCAAAGTCTCTGATGACGGCGTTTCATTCAAGTCCGTCATAGACGGCTCGACTCATGTCTTCACGCCGGAACGCTCCATCGAGATCCAGCATGCCATCGGCGCGGATATCATCTTCGCTTTCGATGAGTGCATCTTGCCGGCTGAATCTTATGAAAGGCAGGAACAAGCCGTAAGACGGACGCATGAATGGGCCAAGAGATGCCTGAAGAGACATAAGGAGCTGGAGGCCATGAAGTCAGGAGTCAGCGGATCGTATTTGTTCGGCATCGTCCAGGGGGGCCGCCATGAGGATCTGCGGAGGCGGAGCGCCAAGGATATTGGTGCCATGGATTTTGACGGCTTCGGCATCGGCGGATCATTCGATAAAGATGATATCGGCACGGCTGTCGGCTGGGTGGCCGACGGATTGCCTGAAGGGAAGCCGCGTCATCTCCTGGGGATCGGCAAGCCTTCGGATCTCATCTCCGGCATAGAGAACGGCATGGATACTTTCGACTGCGTGGCCCCGACACGACTGGGCCGGAACGGTTCCGTCTACGTCTTGCCGCAAGGGCAGATCAATCTTCTGAACGCCCGCTTCATCCATGATCTTTCTCCGATAGATCCGCATTGCGGCTGTTATGTCTGCAAAAACTACACTAGGGCTTATATCGCCCACTTATTCCGGGCCAAAGAAATGTTGGCGGCGACTCTGGCTTCGATGCATAACCTCTATCATGTAGTTCATCTTGTCAAAGCCGCCAGAAAAGCGATCATCGAAGGCAAGTTCGAGGAATTCAAGAAAAATATATCAGAGGCTGATCTTTAAACTTTAGATCTCCTTCGGCTTATAATCAGCCGGCGCTCTCTTCAGCCACCACTCGATCTGGTCCAGAGCCAGAAGCCCTTCCTGTGAGCCGATGAATTGAGCGACGGACATGGGATTCACCGGCGCCCACATCAGAGCCTCGAGAGGGGTCTTTCCGGAGGCAAGGGCGCTCACGAAAGTGGCCGCCCAGGCGTCTCCACAGCCGGTCCGCTCCAGCGGCGGACGCGCGTCAGGATACATCGGCATATGGTAGTAATGATCGCCATCGAACATATATGCCCCATTGGAGCTATCGGTGATGACCGCGAGCTTAGGCCCGAGATCATGGATGGCTTTCAATAGAGTCTTCACATCATCAGTTCCGGATTCCAGGAGGCTTTTTGCTTCCTCCATATTCACGATGAAGAAGTCAGACCGCCCATATACGCGCTTCAGCTCCTTGACGCCCAGTTTTATCTGATACGTGCCAGGCTGGAAAGCCAGTTTGATCGCCGGATTGGCTTCCAGATAATCCGCTATCTGCATATGATACGGGAAGGCATGGGCTGACAGAGAAGTCAGGTATATCCATTTAGGTGCCGTCGCCGCAGACCTGTTCTTTGTGAAGCTTGCCGGCAGCCTATAGTCATAATCTATGTGATTGACCAGGATGGTCCGGTCTACGCCATACCATAGGACGAAATGGTAATTGGTCGGCTTATTGCTGTGGATGATGGCGTTCGAGGTCATTATCCCATTCCTCTGCAATTCTGCCAGGCATTCTTTGCCGTTCTGGTCGTCGCCGAGATTGGTCATGATAGCAGTCTTGAGACCGAGGCGCCTGGCTGTTACGGCGGCGTTCGCGGCATTGCCCACGGCTTTGATGATCTTCACATATTCGAAGGGTATCTTTTCGCCGAAGGGCAGGCACAGCTCCTTTTCTTCATGGTCTACCCTGGCATGTATATGGGCATCTTTGAGGCGGATGAATGCGTCTGTCGTGATATCGCCTATGGCCAGGATGTCGAGTTGCCTGCTGAACATGTGTATATTATATCACAGCGATGCAGCCGCTATGGTACAATGTATCTATGACGCTCCGTGAACACATAGCCGCCGCGGCCGCGAACAAAGCGGCAGTCGGCCATTTCAATGTTTCGACTTTGGACGGCATCTGGGCCGTCGCCGATGCGGCCCATGAATCGAAGGTGCCGGTGATAATCGGGGTTTCCGAAGGGGAGCGGGATTACGTGGGGGTAAGACAAGCTGCCGCTGTCATAAAGAGCATCAGAGAAGAAAGAGGCCAGGATATATTCTTGAACGCCGATCACACCTATTCATTCGAGCGCGTCAAAGAGGCCATTGATGCCGGATTCGATGCGGTCATATTCGACGGCGCGCAGCTTTCATTCGAAGACAACGCGGAGATCTCCAAGAAATGCGTGGACTACGCCAGGAAATGCGGGCGCGATGTCCTGATCGAAGGCGAGCTCGGCTTCATCGGTGCGTCTTCGAAGATGCTCGATGCCGTTCCTGTCGGCGCCGCCGTTACGGAAGAGCAGATGACCAAGCCTGAAGACGCCGCCAGATTCGTCAAAGAGACCGGCGTCGACATGCTCGCGCCGGCCATCGGCAATATCCACGGAGTCGTCCGGGGCGGCGATCCGGCTTTGAATAGCGCGCACGCCAAGGCCATCTCCAAAGCAGTGAATATCCCCCTGGTACTCCATGGCGCTTCCGGCAATACCGCCGATGATATCCGCGGATGCATCGCCGCCGGCATAGCTATCGTCCATATAAACACTGAATTGCGCATCGCATATCGCGGAGCCTTGGTAAAGTCGCTCTCTGAAGACCATGAAGAGCTGTCGCCGTATAAATATCTGAAGCCGGCAAAAATAGCCATGCAGAAAGTCGTCGAGGAAAAAATAAAGATCATCCGCGGAAAATAGCCCATGAGAGCCTTTGTATTCGGCAACCCCGATGTCTCTATGGATTCATTGCCTCTGCGGATCCTTCCGCGCCTCCGGAAGCTGTATCCTGACGTCGAGTTCGAAGCCAAAGATCCGAATGAAGAATGGGATGTCGGTCCCATCTCGGAGGCTTTGACTATAATAGACACGGCTGTCGGCATCAAAGAGACGACGGTATTCTATGATCTGAAGCGATTTGCCAGGCCGCCGCACCTGGGTATGCACGATTTTGATGCGCTTACGAATCTACGATACATGATGAAGCTCGGTAAGATAAAAAATATTACAGTCGTAGGTATTCCGGCAGAAATGGGCGAAGATGAGGCGATAGAAGGCATAAAAAAAGCCGCCGCCGGTTGGTTTCCGGTGGCGGTGTAGGTGCGAGCACCTTTGCTACGTTGGTTCAGATGTTTTGATCTCGACGATAACATAGTTGTGCACATACACCATGTCGCCGGGCTTCACTTGCAGACGGTAGTAGTTTTCCATGGGGAGCAGTTTTTCGCTGATCAAGACTATGACAGCTCCGCCATCAAGATAGCGCACGGGCCCCAGCCATACATCGTTTTCTTTTTGAGGATGACTATCATGCCGATGATGGTGATGCCAGTACTCGGCTACTGAAGCGATCGACCAGCCGTAGCCGACCTTTTTGCCCTCGTCGGTCCTTGTAAAGGCTATATAATTATGGATGAGATTTGGGAAACAGGTCTGTATCAGCTTTATCAGATGATAATAATCATCATCTGCCCATTCCGTGAGCGCTATGCGAGATTCCATCCAGTTAAAATCTGCTTGACAGATCTTTCCATTTTTACTGGTCGGTCCATCATGGAGACGAAGCCGTGCGCATGGCCCAAAGACCCATAGTAGGAACAGCCTAAGGCCGTCTGTTGCTATATAATGGCTCATTTCAATGCTCCTTTGTTTTTTGAGGCCAAACCTCTGGTTTTCTATTCCCACTCTACCTTGAGAAAATGAGTAGCGCAACTCATGCACGGATCATAGGCGCGGATGAGTTTTTCGATCTCCATAGCGATCTTTTCTTTGGCCTCTTTAGAGCCGTCGGAATATCCTTGCTTGGTGATAAGGCCTTCCACCAGGACTCCGATATCGCGTTCTATGTTTATCTGATTCTGTCCGGTAGGCACGATGACTTCTCCGCTCTTGACGATGCCGTCGGAGCCGATGACGATCTTGTGATACAGGGTGCCGCGCGGAGCTTCAACAACGCCTACGCCAGTGTAATCATCGGAACCGGATCCTTTGAATTCCGGTGCTTTGACGACAGGTTCCGGCTTGAATTCATTCTTGGAAAGCAATTCGATGGATTCATCCACTGAATGCAGGATCTCGATGGCTTGGGCCAGATTATTGTAGAAAATGTCGGTCGAAGGGAATAGCTTGAGCGCTTCCTCGGCGGTTTTTTTAGTCTCCGGATGGAGCTTTTCCTTCGCCAGGTTCAATCTGGCCAGAGCGCCGACCATGAAGCCTTCGCCTTGATAAGTATAGCCGGAGGCCTGCGAATAGGGGATGACCACATGCTCCAGATGCGATCGGTAGTCTTTCTCCTCTAGCCTCTCGCCTTTGCTGGTAACGACCTTGCCTTCGCCCAGATAGCCGAAGCTTCTGTCCGGCACCAGGGCCATGTATTTCGTCTTGCGGTCAAAATGGAAAGGAGCATCTTTGAATATCTTAATGAGGCGCAAGACCGACGGTCTGATGCTCTTTAATTTCTCTATGGCCTCCTCAATGCCGGCGCCATCCGGAAAATGCAGGAAGCCGCCGATGACGGGATAGTTGGCGTGGACGCTCCTGCCGGCTACGAGAGTAGCCAGATAATTGCCAGCGCTCTTGGTATCGAAGCCGTCATGGAGGATCTGATGCTGCAGGGAATCGCTCTCGTCTAGGTCCAAGAAAGCGTCTACGCCGAAGATGTCCGGCATGCAGAAGAGATATAGATGCAGAGCGTGGTCGCGGATGATATTGCCGTGAGTGGCGAGCGTGCGCAGGATCTTCGTCTGTTCGGAAGGTTGTATGCCGAGAGCATTCTCGCAGGCCGCGATGCTGCACATTATATGCGCGCTCGAGCATGTCCCGCAGATGCGCGAAAGATGAGAGGCTACGGCGGCGATCGGCTTTCCTTGCAGGGCATCCGTGAAGAACCTCTTGTATTCTTCAATGGCGAATTTGACGTCGGCAACTTTGCCGTTCTCCACTCTTAGGCGCAGGGCGGCGTTGCCCTCTACTTTTGTGATATGTTCCATTGATAGGTCGAAGGTATGCATGGCGGTAGAGATCGATGGTAATGGTCGGGGCTAGCTTTTTAATTCTGTTACTAAAGCATTTACTTTCTCCAGGAAGATGACAGGCGACATCGGGCATCCCGGGATCTCGACATCTACTTTCACGACATCGGAGACTTTCTTCACGGATGGAAGGGCGCCGAAGCGGGTGATGAGGAAATCTATGCTGGCTTTCTGCTCCGAGGTGAACGAATTGCGCTGTCCGGATGGCAATCCCGTGATGGCGCAGGCGCCGACGGCGACGAGCTTTCTGGAGCGTCCGCGGATATCCTTGACTCGGGCTTCCTGTTCTGGTCCGGCCATAGCGCCTTCGATGAAAGCTATGTCGAACTCATCCATGATATTCTTGGACTTCAGGACCCGCACATGGCGGAAATCGAAGATCTTCTTCCATTCTTCCCAATGATCGTTCATAACCTCGGTCATGACGACCGTGTTGTCTTCGCAGCAAGAGAAGCTGAACCAGCCGATCTTGATCTTTGACGACATGTCCATTCTTCTAGTATACCAAAGGTAGCCCTCTGGGGCTATTTCTATCGTGTGGTATAATTCACATGCGATGAAAGATCCTCACAGCAGCGTGCTTACCATAGGCATTGGCGGAGCAGCCGGCGATGGCGTCCGCGAATCCGGGCAGAGCCTCGGACAGCTTCTTTGCGAGCTCGGCTACGAGGCCTACATCTCCAATACATATCCTTCGCTTATCCGTGGCGGCCATAATTTCACTCGCGTGAGCTTTTCCAAAGAAAAGATCTGGTGCGATCATCGGAAGCTCGATGTTCTGATTGCTTTGAATGAGGAGACGGTCAAATTACATCGGGATGAATTGCACAAGCCGGAGGCCGGAGTCGTCTTCGCTGATTCGTTCGAAGACGAAGACATCCAGGCTCTGGGCAAGAATGCCGTGGCCTTGCCGATGACGGATTCCGTAAAAGGATCGAATGCGCCGGCTATCACCAGAAACTCTGTCGCCTTGGGTGCCGCCTGCTATCTGTTGAACCTGGATTACAGCGTCATGCAGAAGATCCTGGCAGATGTTTTCAAGGACAAGATGCCGGATGTCAACATCAAGCTGGCGGATATCGGCTATCGGTACATGGAGAAGATCGGCTTCAAGCATCCCAAAAAACTGGAAGCTCCGCCGCCGCCTGATATTTTGGCGTCTGCCAAAAAGCTCCTTGATGGCAATACCGCCGTGGGGATGGGCCTCATGGCCGCCGGCCTCGATTTCTATGTGGGATATCCGATGACCCCGGTTACCGGGCTTCTGCATTTTCTGGCGAGCCGGACCGGAAGCGCCGGAAAAGATGCCGCATTCGCGGCTTCGAGAAGCCTGAAAGTCATCCAGCCTGAAAGCGAGCTTGCTGTGGCGAATATGGCTTTGGGCATGAGCTATGCCGGCAAGCGCGCTGCCGTCGGTTCGGCTACAGGCGGCTTTATGCTCATGCAGGAAGCTTTCAGCATGGCCGGAATGGCCGAATTGCCTCTGGCCGTGGTGGTCGGTCAGCGCCAGGCGCCGGCGACGGGCGTGCCGACTTTTTCCAGCCAGACCGATCTGCATTCGATGATCCATGCGGGTCACGGAGAATTCCCGAGGATAGTCATCGCTCCGGGCGACCATGAGGAGGCTTTCGCCGCCGGCCTGAATGCGCTCAATCTCGCCTGGAAGTATCAGATACCGGTCATCGTGCTCATGGACAAGAATCTCTGCGAGCATTCGGCCACAGCTCTCATAGACTCCGGCCTGAAGCTGGTAGAGCGCGGCAAGATCAACAGCGCTTTTTCGATACTCGTGAAAGATGAGGGAGGATACGGCCGGTACGCCATAACCTCGGACGGGATATCGCCGATGGTCTTTCCGGGCACGCCGGATGCCGTGGTCAAAGCCACCAGCTACGAGCATGACGAGCATGGCATCACGGCCGATGAAGCCGGTCCGGTCAAAGCCATGATAGAGAAGCGGTTCAGGAAGGAAGAAGTCATCCTGCGGGATATGGAAGAGATAGAAACGGTCAAAGTCTATGGCGCCGAGAGCAACAAAGACGTCGTCGTCTTCTGGGGTTCCACCAAGAGCCCTGTCCTGGAAGCGGCGAAATATCTGAAATCTCCGGTAAAATTTATACAGATTGTCTGGGTCGAGCCTTTTCCGGTGGCAAAGGTCGCCAGAGCTCTGAAAGGCGCAAGGAAGATCATCAATATCGAATGCAATCATGATGCGCAGATGGCTTCTCTCATCCGCGAAAGGACAGGTATCATCGTAACGGATAATATTCTTAGATACGATTCAAGGCCGTTCGATCCTGTCGAGCTGGCGGAGGAGATAGATAAGATATCAGGGGCCGATAATTAGAGTCTGAAAATCATATGCCTATAGACATCTCGACAAAATCAAAGATCACCTGGTGCCCCGGATGCCCTAATTCGCAGATATTGGTGGCATTCCGAAAAGTCGTTTCTGATATGGTCGAAGCGGGCCAGGTCAGATTGGAGAATATCGTCGCCGCCACGGGGATAGGCTGTCATGGGAAGATCTCGGATTATATCAATGTGAACACTTTTACTTCGCTGCACGGCCGTCCTGTTCCCGCTATGACCGGTATAAAATGTGCCAATCCGAAGCTTACGGTCGTCGGCTTCGCCGGCGATGGCGATTCGTATTCCGAAGGGCTTGAACATCTCTTGCATGCGGCGCGGCGCAATTCGGACATCAAGCTCTTTGTGCACGACAATCAGATATTCGCTCTTACGACCGGCCAGGCTGATGCCCGCAGCCCTAAGGGATATAAAGGGAAGTCCACGCCATTTGGCAGCATCGAAGAGCCTTTCAATGTGCTGTCTCTGCTCCTGTCGGCCGGCGCGACCTTCGTGGCGCGCGCCTATGCCGGAGATATCGCCGGAACCGAACGCATCATGAAAGCGGCTATCCTGCACAAAGGATTCTCTTTCGTGGATATCATCCAGCCATGCATCACTTTCTTTGATACGCGGGATTATCTCAAAGACAAGCTTTTTTGGATAGACGAGAGCGCTACGAGAAATGATCTCAACGAAGCCCTGAAGACGGCAAATACCGACGGTGATAAGATACCCATGGGGATTTTCTATAGCTTGGAAAAGACTACGTTCGAAGAAGAGCTGTATAGATGAAATCATGGATCTAAATAATTTTTTCAATCCAAAATCTGTCGCGATCATCGGAGCTTCTTCCGACAAGAAGAAGGTCGGGTATGCGCTCGTTGCGAATGCCGCTTCTGCTTCCGATGCGGCGCATCGGAAGATCTTCCCTGTAAGCATCTCTGAATCAGAGATCCTCGGTTTGAAGGCTTTCAAGTCGGTCAAAGATATCCCGGAGCAGATAGATCTGGCGGTCATCGCTGTGAGATCGGATATCGTGCCGAGCATCTTGGCCGAATGCGGAGATAAAGGCATCAAGAACGCCATCATCATCTCCGCCGGCTTCAAAGAGATCGGCTGGGCCGGCAAAGAGCTGGAAGATAAATGCGCCCAGATCGCGCGCGATAAGGGTATCGTCCTTATGGGACCGAATTGCCTGGGTACGATAGATCTGCAGGCCGGCTTCAACTGTTCTTTCTCCGCGCAGAACCCGCAAAAGGGGAATCTCGCTTTTCTTTCTCAATCCGGCGCTTTAGGCACAGCCATGCTGGATATGGCTATAGAAGAGGGAGTCGGCTTTTCTAAATTCATCAGCCTGGGCAATGAAGCTCAGCTGACCGAGATCGAATTCCTGGAATATCTGGCGAAGGATGACGATACAAGGTCCATCATGATATATCTGGAAAAAGTGACCGAGGGCCGGAAGTTCATCGAACTGGCTTCGGAGATAACCAAGGCGAAGCCTATCGTGGTCCTCAAAGCCGGCCGTAGCGATAAAGGCCGGAAAGCAGTCGCTTCGCATACAGGCTCGCTGGCGCCGGAGGACTCGGTATTTTCCGCGGCCTGCCGGCAAAGCGGAATCATCACCGTTGAATCTATACGCGAATTCTTCAATATGGCCAAGCTTTTCCAGCTCGGCATCATGAAACCGGTCAAGGATATCATGATCCTTACAAATGGCGGCGGTCCGTCGGTAGTCGCTGCCGATCTGGTGGAACTTTCGAGGTCGCTTTCGCTAGCGGAGCTTCCAGAGTCCTCCAAAGACGCGTTGAAGAAAGTCCTGCCTCCGATGGCCGCTTTCGGCAATCCTGTGGACATCATAGGGGATGCCCTGGCTTCCAGATATGAAGAAGCCCTGAAGATCCTGTGTGCCGAGAAAGATACGGATGCGATCATCATGATCCTGACCCCGCAGATGATGACGGAGACGGAAGCGACCGCACAGCTTTTGATAAAGTACCGCGCACAGAAGACAATCATCCCGGTCTTTATCGGCGGTCCGGCGATTGAGCCTGCCTTGTCATGTTTCAAGCAGAACGGGCTTGTCAATTTTAATTTCCCCAAGGACGCCGTAGAAGCGCTGGATAATCTGGAGACGGGAATGAGCCGGAAGATGCTCCCGCCGCTGGACGCCGATCAGCGGTCGCGATCCTCAGCGACTGCAGGAGAGGCTCCTGTCTCTTCAATGCTCGATTTTGCTTCAACATTGAAGATATTGAAGGACTACGGCCTTAAAATGCCAGGAGTGCTGGCCAAGGAAAAAGGAGATATCGTGAAGGCGATCTCCAAAACAGGCGCCGGCCCATATGCCATGAAGGCGATCTCGCCGGATATCGTCCATAAGACGGACGCCGGCGCTGTTCATTTGAATATAAAGAGCGTCGAAGAAGCGCAAAAAGCCTGGGACTCTATCCATGGACAGATCCGCAAAAATATCCCTCAAGCCAGGCTCGAAGGCATGTTCATCCAATCTATGGGCAGAGGCAGGGAAGTCATCATCGGTATGAAGCGCGACAATGCCTTTGGTCCGGCTGTTTTATTCGGTCTCGGGGGCATCTTCACTGAAATCATGAAGGATGTTTCAATGCGCATCGCCCCGGTTTCCCCGGAAATGGCAGAGCAGATGATCTCGGAAATAAAAGGCGCTGATATTCTCAGCGGAATACGTGGTGAGAAAACCATCGATAAAGAGGCGTTGGCGAAGATCATCACAAACGTGTCTAAACTGGCCATCGAACATCCGGAGATCAAAGAGATAGATCTGAATCCTGTGATGGTTACGGCTGACAGGGCGGAGATAGTGGATGTGAGGATGATGGTTTGAACGCCGTCTACCCCAGAAGCTTTTTCAGATCGAAATCTACATCGCCCAGCTCTTTCTGTCTGTCAGCCACCCTCATATTCTTCTCAATGATCTTGGCGATAGTATTCATGTCGCCTGTGCGATTTATCAATGTCGCACCGACGAGCTCTCCGTTGCCGGCGATGATCAGGCGGGCATAAGAATTGATCTCCGGCGAGCCGCGGGAGACGATGATGCGGCCTTCACCGGCATTGACGTCGCCCACGAAAGCTACGCTCATGCCGAAGCCTTGGGTGGTATAGAAGGAGACGAATCTGAACGCCTCATGCTTGCCGGCCATATTGGATCCGGCGATGCGGCCCTGCTCGCGGGCGCTGACCCAGTTGCCCATCTCGATGTTTTCTTCGAGTAGAAGGTCTTTGTATTCGGCGATGTCGCCGGCAGTCCAGATGTCCGGCAGATTGGTCTTCATGAATTCATCAGCCAAGATCCCTCGATTGGTCGCGATGCCGCATTCTTTCAGCCATCCTATGGGATTGGTCGTGCCGATGCCGCAGACGATCATCTCGCAGGGGATCTTTTCTCCGTTCTGAAGCATGATACCTTCGGCTGATTCTCCGCCAAATACTTCTTTCACTTGAGAGTTCTTGACTATCTTGACGCCGGACTTGGTCATGGCATTTTCAAGCATGAGCCCGGATCTATCGTCCAGAATCGGCTGCCAGAAATATGAATCCATGATCACGGCAGTCGTATCCAAACCGGCCAGATTCAAAAGATCGGCCATTTCGAAGCTGATGAATCCGCCGCCGATGGTGACGGCCTTTGTGGCCGTCTTGATGCCTTCCATGATGCCTTTGCCGTCTTCGAGCGTGCGCAGGTATCGGATGCCTTTTTTGCTGGAGCCGTCAACGGGCCATTTCCGCGCTTCCACTCCGGTAGCGATGAGGAGCTTCTCATATCGCAGCTGCGAGCCATCGGACAAGGAAAGCGTCTTGGCGGCAGGATCCAATCGGACAGCTTTTTTGCTGCCTAGGAATTCTATATGATTTTCTTCATACCATTCTTTGCCTTTAAGATAGATCTGATCAAAGGGTATCTTGCCCAGGAAGAAATTGGGCTTGGAAAGCATGACGCGCGAATACAGGGGATACGGCTCGTCGGAAACGACAGCCATAGCCCCTTCTTTGTCATTCGATCTTATGGTTTCGGCCGCGCTCACTCCTGCCGCGCCGCCGCCGATTATCACATATTTGTAATCGGCTGACATTATTTTGGAAACACCTGCTTTCCCTCCTTGTCAAAGAGCAGGATAGCCTTGGTCGGACATGATTCCGCAGACATTATCAAGGTCGCATCATCAGCGGCATCTTCGCCCTTTTTTACAACAACGACCTTGTTCTCATTATCAAGCTCATAAGTCTCACCGGAGACCGCGATACAAGAGGCGGCTCCGATGCAGAGATCTCTGTCCACGACTATCTTTCCGATCTTCGAATCGGCGCGATTACGGATATATTCTCTTTGATTTGCCATGTTGCTTTGACCCCTATGTGCCACATAGGTAGGTTATTTTTATTTTTCTATTAAAATCTCTTTGATCTCCGGAACTTCGTCTTTAAGAAGGCCGGCCACCATATTATTATACGTCAAATCTGACAGCTTACAATCCGCGCAGGCGCCGGAGATGCGCATAGTTACGGTGCCATTCTTTACGTGCAACAACTGTACATCGCCGCCGTGCATTTTGATGTAAGGGCGCACCTTGGCCAGCAAGGCCTCGATCTTTTGACTGGTTGATTCTGTCATCTTGTTATATTATGCGGCGCCTCGGGAGAATCAGTCCCGAAATATTTCTCGCGATAGAATCGGATGAGCTCTTCTACAGCCGGCAGACATTCTGGGAAGCCGATGCCTACTTTTGTAGCCTTTTGCACGGCTTCCAGCGTGGCCGCGCCTTCCAGAACCGCTTCTTCGATATCGGCCTCCGTGGTTTTAGTATTCGGATCGAGGACCCGCGCACCATCCGTGACTATGCGGCTGAATTGCCCGGTCTTTTTGAACCAGTCGTTTATGGCCGCACGAAGCGCTTTGTCGCCGAGCACAGAGCAATGAATCTTTCGATCTGGAAGCCCTCCCAGACGCTTCATTATATCCTGCGGCCGTATCTTCAAGGCTTTATCTACCTTCATGCCGCCTTTTTCCGTGGCCATGACCGAAAGCATTGAAGTGGAGGCAATGGCGGATGCACAGCCGAATGTCCGCCATTTGAACTCTTTTATCCTGTCCTCCTCGGCATTGATTTTAAGCCAGATTCTCATAACATCTCCGCAAGCAGGCGAGCCAACCACGCCTTCGGCGTTATATCTTTTCAATTGGCTGGCGGTTTTCGGATTTTCCCACAGCAGATTTTTCGGCTTAAAGAAATGCTCGCGCACCTCTTTGGAATATGCCCAGGAATCGCCGGTATATCGGTTGATCACATCAGGCTTTATCTTGCGGCCGGTTTTTTGTCTGGTCGGCATGGTGATTATTTGAAATTCAGCGTCTTATTCCCTACAAAGGCTTTCGGATCAGACAGAGCTCCCGTCTGATTCATTTTCAGATCGAGCGGCGATATCTTTCTTAAGCGCTTTACGATGTCCGGCAGATATTTGAGCACACGATCCACGTCTTCAATAGTATTGGTTTCTCCTAATGTGAACCGGATACTGCCGTGGACAAATTCATATGGATTGCCCAGAGCTCTAAGGACGTAAGATGGCTTCAGATTCTCTGCATTGCAGGCTGAACCCGTGTTGACTATGATGCCAAGCTCGTCCAGGTGAAGGAGCAGAGCTTCGCCTTCGATGTCTAAAATGGAAACATTCAAGAAATTAGGCAATCGTTTGGCATGATGGCCGTTCAGGCGCACTTTCGTTATAAGTCTGAAGATGCCGCGCTCCAATCTGTCGCGCAATTTAGCTATGCGTGCGCCTCCAAGCTTCTTGTTGCGCGCGTTCAGGCTTATAGCCTCTCCAAATCCTACGATAGCTGGCACATTCTCTGTACCTGATCTCAAGCGTCCCTGCTGGCCGCCGCCGTAGATGATCGGTTCGATGCTCGTGCCTCGGCGTATGTACAGGCCCCCTATACCTTTCGGTCCGCCCATTTTGTGAGCCGAAAGAGTTAAAAGGTCAACGCCGAGCTTTTCCACGTCTATATCAGAATAAGTCGAGGCCTGCGAGGCATCGGTATGGAAAAGAGGGGTATGAAGCGCGGAATATGGGATATTGGACCTCTTGCTTCTTGATGCATGTTCCATTTTGATTATCTCGGAGATTTTCTTTATCGGCTGTAGCGTTCCAGTTTCACTGTCGGCCATTGTGATTGAGATCAGGATGGTTTTTTCATTGATGGCTTTCTTTAAGGCATCCAGACTGACCATGCCGTTTTTATCCACCGGCAATTCGACAATCTTGAAGCCCTCTTTCTCCAGCGCCATGCAAACCGAGAGTATCCCTTTATGCTCTACGCTCGAAATGATGATCTGATTGCCGTATTTTTTATTGGCTCTAGCCACTCCAGCTATGGCCATATTATCAGCTTCTGTGGCAGACCCCATATAGATGAATTCGTCTGGCCGGCAGTTCAAGACGGCGCTGATTCTGTCAGTGGCACCGGCGATAGCCTGCTTGGCAGAACGGCCCAGACTATAGAGATTGGAAGGATTGCCGAATTCTTCCTTGAAATAGGGGAGCATAGCTTGAAAAACCTCCTTTTTCAGGGGCGTAGTTGAGGCATTGTCGAAATAAGCGGTTTTTTTGCTCATATGTGCATAACTATACGCTATCATTCTATCATTATGGTGTATAATTATCGTGGTTTTTACCATAACAACCATTTTACAGCTATATGAAAATAAAAATACATTTGAGATCAAAACTGCCAAGGTCTACGAATATCGTCCTTCTGGCTTCGTTTGCGACCAATGTTTTCGTATCATTTATGGTAATAAAATACTTTTTATAAGACAAGCGTAATCAATAATATAAATCATGCCTCCAATTGACGGTGTCCAGTTTGATGAAGAAAAGATGAACCTGGGTTCATTGCCTCCGAGGGTAGTGCCGAAAACCGCGTCGGATAAGCTGAGCTTTACAAAATGGCTGACAGCACACGGCATAAAATCCAAGAAGCAGGCAGAGATGATACTTGTTGGTGTCATCATTCTTAACATAATCATCACGTTATCCGTGCTTTTTATATATGTCTTATAAAAAAGAATGCAACAGAGGCGATCGTGGCTTCACTCTCATCGAGCTTTTGGTCGTCATCTCGATAATAGCAACGCTTTCCACGGTTGTTATGGCATCTTTAAGCGGTGCTAAAACTAAAGCCGAGGATGCCAAGAAGATGGTGGAGGTAAGATCGGTGGGAACCGCTATAGAATTGTATAAATCGAACAGAGACGAGGCACCTGGCAATTTTAAAACAGCAAATGGCCATTATGCCACGGTCGATCCTGCTACTCTCGAGGTTGCGCCCGCTATGGAAGGAAGTGATGCTTACAATGCGAGCATGCAGAAGCTCGTAGACGACAAAATCTTAGCCGCTATACCTAAATCGCCTGATGGCCAATCTTACAGCTATTTCAATTCCGGCGAGCCCAATGGTAGCGGAGCGGCGTTCTTAGCGACGCTCACGAGCGGGAATACCTATGGTGTAGCCACGCCGTCGGTGACGATGAATGCAGACCAATATTATTATTTTAGGCTGCCTGCAGTGAACATGAATCTGGAAAGCTTGAATCTAAGACAAGCTTCAGGTTGGGTTGCGGATATCAGGCCATCTAGGTCAGACTTATTGGTATACATGGGCCCTTACGGAAATGATTATGCAGGTTATACACTATTTTATTATAAAGATGCGGGTTTCGGTTTGTATGACGGATGGTATGACCCATCATATCATCCGGCATCTATAGTTTCAACGGATTTTATGATGATCAAAAAAAGAGATAAGTCTATGACTTGGCAGCTCCCGGCTGGTACTGTCTACTATGGATCTAGTTCAGATGCAGGAACACAGTGGGCCAATGATTTTAAGGCAAAATATAATTTCTAGCAGGTTTGTTGCTAGCGTATGATCTTAATCAGGTATATGATCAAATCACACTTCAAAAACAACGGCGGTTTCACTCTTATCGAGCTTTTGGTAGTCATCTCCATAATCGGCACGCTATCTTCAATAGTGATGGCCTCTGTCAGCCAGTCAAAAGCCAAAGCCGATGATTCTAAAAAAATGGTGGCAGTAAAATCAGTAGGAGATGCGATAGATCTGTATAAGATGAACGTGGGCGATGCGCCTGGTAATTCTACACAAGGAAGCTCGGCTGTTACAAGAGATGCTTCTGGCGCTATAGCTCCGGTCAGCGAAGGCACCAACGAATTCGTGGCAGCGATGCTGCCGCTGGTCAATGCCGATATCATTCCGTCTTCTCCGGTATCATCCGATGGGATATCCTATAAATATTTTAATCCTGGCCTGGAGGGAGGAACCGGTACTGTGTTCTCTGCGGTCTTGAGCGATGGAAAAGTCGCGGTAACGTCTGATGGAGATGTTTTTGTCAGTGTAAAACCTAATATCAAGGGTGAGGTTACCACGGCTACAAGTCCGCTCGCTGTCGCCGTTTCCGGAAGTTATGCCTATCTCGCGGCGGGACAGCCTAATTCTGCGCCAGTTATGCAAGTGATAGACGTTTCCAATCCGGCTTCGCCTGCCATCAGGAGCACTATTGCCGTTGCGGCGGGTCCGATATCCATTTCCGTTTCCGGAAGCTATGCCTATGTGGCAAGCTCGGTTTCCAAATCCATTCAGGTGATAGATATTTCTAATCCGGATTCGCCGGTTACTAAAAGCACGTTCAATACCGGTCAGATACCATATTCTATCGCTGTCTCCGGCAATTATGCTTACATGGCGAACTATCCTAATAATATGCAAGTGATAGACGTCTCCAATCCGGCTTCGCCTGTCATAAGAGGTATGGTTGGTGTTGGTGATATGCCATATTCTATCGTCGTCTCCGGCAGCTATGCCTATGTGGCGAATAATAGTTCAAATTCCGTGCAAGTGATAGACGTTTCCAATCCGGCTTCGCCGTCCGTCAGGGGTACAGTCAGCACTGTTCCCGGTGTAAATCCTAAGTCCATCGCCATCCATGGCAGCCATGTATATGTGGCGAACTCGAACTCAAACTCCGTACAGGTGATAGATGTCTCTGATCCGACTTTGCCTGCTATCAAAGGCACGGTTACGACCGGCACATTCCCGAATTCTATCGCCGTCTCCGGCATCTATGCCTATGTAGTGAATCAGGTTTCAAAATCCATGCAAGTGATAGACGTCTCCAATCCGGCTTCGCCGGTCGTTAAGGACACTATCGCCCTGGGCAAGACGCCGAATTTCGTGGCTGTTTCCGGCAACTACGCCTATGTGGTGAACACATATCCCAAATCCATACAAATAATCGAGGTCGGCGGAGGATTATAATAAAAATACATGAAAATCAAATCATATCCAGAGAATAAACGAGGCTTTACCTTGATAGAGCTTTTGGTCGTCATATCCATAGTCGGAACGTTGTCGTCAATACTTCTGGCCTCTTTTAGCAGTGCCAAAGAGAAAGGCAATGATGCCAAGAAAATAATAGAAGTAAAATCCGTCAGTACGGCGCTGGAGCTGTATAAGTCCAACAATGATGGTTCTGGGCCAGGTACACGAGATTTCAAGAGCACGGAAGGATATCCTGCTACGACTGCTGACGGCAGTACAGTCGGCCCGGTTACGGAGGGGACGGTGGCCTATACGGATACTATGCAAAAGCTCGTGAACAACGGAGTCCTTACCGCTATCCCGACATCACCGGATGGAAGATCATACAGCTATTTCAATCCGGGTTTGCCTAACGGAGCCGGAATCATATTCTCGGCGATATTGAGCGGCGACAATACGGCGAGCGGATCAGGCGGAAGCCTCTTCGTCAGCGTAAAGCCGACGGTGGTGGGCCAGATCACTACTGCTACAAGCCCTATCTATGGCACCGTGTCCGGCAACTACGCCTATGTGGTTAACAATTCCAATTCCATGCAGGTGTTCGACATCTCCAATCCGTCTTCGCCGGTTCTTAAAGGCGCAGTCAACACTGGAACATTCCCGGTCTTTATCACCGTGTCCGGCAACTACGCCTATGTGGCGAACTATTATTCCAATTCCATGCAGGTCATAGACATCTCCAATCCGTCTTCGCCGGTGCTTAAAGGAGAAGTCGCCACTGACCCATATCCTGATTCTATCGCTATCTCCGGCAACTACGCCTATGTGGCGAACTATTATTCCAATTCCATGCAGGTCATAGACATCTCCAATCCGTCTTCGCCGGTCATTAAAAGCACGACTGTGGACGGCCAGAAACTGCACTCTATCGCCGTGTCCGGCAACTACGCCTATGTAGCGGCTACGGCTTCCGAATCCATGATCGTGTTCGATATCTCCAATCCGTTCTCGCCCACGGAAGTCAGCACAACCGTTACAGGCAACAGGCCGCATGCTATCGCTGTGTCAGGGGGATATGCTTATATGGCCAATCCGAACTCCAATTCAGTGCAGATCATAGGCATCTCCAATCCGGCTTCGCCGGTCATCAAAGGCGAAGTCGCCACCGATGCATTTCCGCATCCGATCGCCATATCCGGAAACTACGCCTATGTAGCCAATCAGATATCCAACTCTTTCCAAGTCATAGATATCTCTAATCCAGCTTCGCCTGTCGTCAAGAATACGATAAGCATCAGCTCGTTTCCGAACTCCATCACTATCTCCGGCAACTACGCCTACGTGATAAACACCAATGATAGCCTCCTGCAGGTCATCAAGATCGGCGGCGGATTATGATTTTGACTAATTTCTGCCGCCGTGTATAATAGCTCGCATGTTGTCATTGGCCATAGAAAAGCGGGACATGAAGGCAAAAGCGGATGCTATCCGCAAAACCGGCAAGATTCCGGCTGTTTTCTATGGTCCAAAAGAGGTTTCTACTCCGATCTTGGTCTCCACTCCTGAATTCAAGAAGACTTGGAAAAGCGCCGGGGAATCATCCATCATCATCCTCAAAGATGCCGCCGGCAACGAGCACGAGGCGCTGATCCACGAAGTAGATGTCCATCCTATCACCGGCGATCCGCGCCATGCTGATTTTTACGTCGTTGAAAAGGGAAAGAAAGTCAAAGTCGCCGTACCTCTGGTCTTCGAAGGTGTCTCTCCTGCGGTGAAAGACAAGGCCGGCATTCTGGTTAAAGTCCGTCGCGATATCGAGATCGAAGCCGCTCCCCGTGATCTTCCGCACGACATCAAAGTGGATATATCCACGCTTGTGGAGCTTACGGATGTCATTCTGGCTAAGAACCTGCCTATACCTGCCGGCGTAGAGCTCAAGATCAATCCTGAAGAAGTCGTGGCTTCCATCGCTGTGGCCAAGGAAGAAGTCGAAGAAGCTCCTGCCGCCATAGATATGACCGCTATCGAAGTCGAAGCCAAGGGCAAAGAATTAAAGGAAGGCGAGGCTGCTCCTGCAGCAGGCGCTGCTGCCGGTGCTGAAGCCAAGGGCGGCGAAAAGAAAATAGAGGGCAAGAAATAGACTTTCTAAAACTTTTAAGACATTCTTTAGAATATATTTGCGATAAAATCTGTTATAATCATCTCATGAAGCATCTTCCAGTTGTCGCGGTTTTTGCTGTTCTCATGGTTTTTTTTGTACCGCATAATGCTTCGGCTCAAACCATAAGATGCGATACGCCTCAAGAGAAGATCCAATGCCAGGCGGCTCTGGATCAAGTCAACGCCGAACTAGCCCAGGCACAGAAAGATCTCGCTACCGCTCAAGCCAAGAGCTCGTCATTGGCCAATGATATCGCCATTCTAGCCGCTAAGATCAAGGCTGCGCAGTTGGATATCAAAGCTAAGAACTTATTGATACAGACGCTAGGCAACAATATCACGCAGAAGCAGAGCCATATAGATGCCCTAGAAGCCCGTATAACCCGCGGGAAAGAGACCATTTCTACCATTCTGCGGAAGACTTACGAGATAGACGCGTCTTCATTGCCTGAAGTCATATTATCGCAGTCGAGCGTGGCAGGCTTTTTCCAGGATCTAGATACTTTCGAATCGGTGCGAGAAGGTCTTAAAACCACGTTCGAACAGCTCCGTTCGGATCAGGCTGCCACCAATGCGGAGAAAGACGCTCTCACGGTCCGCAAGAATAAGGAAACAGATGCGCGCTACGCCATTCAGCAGCAGCAGAAAAGCATTGAATCCAATCAAGCCGAACAGAAGAGACTGCTTGCTTTGAGCAAGGGAGACGAAAAAGCCTATGCGTCGCTTGCCGCCGATAAAGCCGCGAAGGCGGCGCAGATAAGGGCGGCATTGTTCCCGTTGGCTGGGGGACAGAAGATCCCGTTCGGTCAGGCTCTCCAATATGCCACCGAAGCCAGTCAGAAGACTGGCGTCAGGCCGGCATTCATTTTGGCTGTTCTTACCCAGGAATCGGCTCTGGGCGCCAATGTGGGGAATTGTTATCTTTCCAATGTATCGACCGGAGACGGCATAAAAGTCAATACCGGCCAGCTGACATCCAAAGTCATGAGCCCGACGCGCGATGTCCCGATATTCATTCAAATAACTCAAAAACTGGGGTATGACCCGATGAAGACCGTGGTATCTTGCCCGCAATCTGTCGGATGGGGAGGGGCCATGGGCCCGGCACAATTCATCGCTTCGACCTGGACTCTTTTAGAGGATCGCATATCTTCGGCTCTGAACCTGGGAGGCACGCCGAATCCATGGAATCCGGAGCATGCTTTTATGGCCTCCGGTCTTTTCCTGTCCGATCTTGGCGCATCCCGCGGCGGCTATACCGCAGAGCGCAACGCCGCTTGCCGGTATTTCTCCGGCAGCATATGTAGCAAGTCGTCGCTCGTAGCGAGCTACGGCAATAGTGTCGTTAGCAAGGCGGATACGATACAGCAGACGATCAATCAGCTGTAAGAGTACAAGCAAAACTTCGCCTGTGCGTTAAATAGTAAGGATAACCGGTATGACCATCGGCCTTTTTGCCGTCTTGGTGACCAGAAATTTGCTGACGGCGTCGGTGATATTATCCTTGACGAAATCCACGTTTATAGGGTTCTGGCCGCGGGTGGATTTCTCGACGGTATCCTTGATGAGCATGCGCACCTCATGGAGCAGGTCCTGCGATTCGCGCAGATAGACGAAGCCGCGGGAGATTATGTCGGGGGACTTCTTCAGTTTGCCGTTGGAGGCATTGATGATGCCGAAGATGATGAAGATACCGTCCTGAGCCAGCATCTGGCGGTCGCGGATGACCACGTCCTGGACGTCGCCAACGGAGAATCCGTCTACGAGCACGAGCCCAGATGCGGCCTTCTCTTTGAGCTTCACGATCTTGGCGCCGCCGCCCTGGATCTCGATAATCGAGCTATTGTCGGGGATCACGACATCTTCCTCCTTGAGATTATTGGCCTCCTTGGCGATATCGGCATGTACGCGGAGCATGTAATGATATCCGTGGGCCGGCATGAAGAACTTCGGATGGATGGCGCGATGGATCCAAGCGGTCTCATCGCGATTGGCGTGGCCGGAAGAGTGGACGTCCGCTATCTTGTAGTGGATGATGCGAGCGCCCTGACGGGACAGGTTGTCTTTGAGCTTCTGCACGGCGCGCTCGTTGCCCGGTATGACCGATGACGAGAGCATGACCGTATCGCGCGGCGTGATGCGGATCTTGGCGTGTGTCTTGTTGGACATGCGCATCATGGCTGCGAATTCGTCGCCCTGGGCTCCGGTGGCCAGGATGATGATCCTGTCCGGCGGATAATTCTCCATATCGTCGGTGGAGATCATGGTAGATTCCTTGGCTTTCAGGAGGCCGAGATGCTTGCAGATCTCCAGATTAGATTTCATGCTCCGGCCCTCGACCACGACTTTCTTGCCGTAGATTTCGGCGAAGTCTATGATCTTCATGAGGCGTTCCAGAAGGGAGGAGAAGGTGGCGATGATCAGGCGGCCTTTGACGTTCTTGATGATATCTTCGATGTTCTTATGCACGATTTTTTCCGGTATAGAGAATCCTGGATTCTCTACGTTGGTCGAATCCGCCATGAGCAGCAATACTTTTTCGTCCTTGAAAGCGCGGCCATATTCGTCTATTTCATTCTGCGTGGGCACGCCATCCACGTGATCCAGCTTGAGATCGCCAGTGTGGACTATCGAGCCATAAGGGGTCTGTATGATGACGCCCATCGCGTCCGGAATGGTATGGGTCACAGCGAAGAATTTGACGCGCAGCTTTCCGACCGTGATCGTCTCGTCTTTCTCTATGACTTTGATGTCCAGCTTG
>Ga0172379_10003192_pt1 | contig 26711 bp, 28 predicted proteins | sample GrowelOW334metaG_FD_119756 | JGI IMG/M metagenome (GOLD analysis project Ga0172379, IMG submission 119756) | Groundwater microbial communities from an aquifer near a municipal landfill in Southern Ontario, Canada - Groundwater well OW334 metaG | ecosystem: Environmental > Aquatic > Deep...
AATTATTAGTCGCAATCTTCTTTCCCGCTGGGGAAACTGGACTCTTGGCCACCCTGTTGTGCTGTTGTTAACTATTATTCTGCTCGCCACTTTGGCCGTGCGATACGCCGGCAGTAATTTGAGCATTAACACAGACACCGCTGAGCTGATTGCTCCCGATGCGCCTTTTCAGCAAAACCGGCGCAATTTTGAAAATGCGTTTTCCCAAGACATGCATACCTTGCTGCTGGTGGTCGAATCAGATACGCCGGAACTGACCAAGGCCGCTACCAGAAGGCTGGTGCGCTTATTCAAGGCTGATAAAGAGAATATAGATTCAGCCTATATTCCCAACGAAAATGAATTTTTCCGCCAGAACGGCTTGCTGTATCTCGATATTAATAATTTGCAGATATTATCCGGCAACTTGTCCCAGGCCCAGCCGTTTATCGGCAGAATTGCCCAGGAGCCAAACCTGACTGGCTTCTTTTCGATTTTTGAAGACGCCTTAACCTCTTCGGATAAAGACCAGGTGATGCCTATTGACCTGCCGTCACTGATCGACAAGGTTTCGCTGGCATTGCATAAATCCATCAATGGCGAAAAAGGGCTGCTCTCCTGGGAATCATTGATTGCAGAAAAGAAATTAACGGTGAGCCACTCCAACAGTGGCTTCATCATCGTTCTTCCCAAATTTGATTACACGCAAATCCGTCCGGCTGAGAAATCCATTGAGACTATCCGCAAAGCGGTTGCTGAAATTCAGGATCCTAATTTACCCACTGTTAAAGTTTGGATTACCGGTGAAGTCGGTCTTGAAGATGACGAATTAGCTGGTATGAGTACCGGTACTTTTACCGCCAGTGTTTTCTCTGTTGCCTTGGTTTTAGTGATCTTACTGGTAGCCTATCGATCCATTTTATTGACGGTAGCTACATTGATTACCTTGGCTTTGGGCATGGTTTTCTGCGGGGCGTTCGCTGCTTTTTCGGTAAAAGAGCTTAATTTGATTTCAGTTGCTTTTGCCGTATCCAACATCGGTTTAGGCGTGGAATATGCCATTCATTTTTGTTTGCGTTACCGGGACAATCTGCTCCACCATGTCAATCGTGAAAAGGCGATACGCAGCACTTTAGTTACTACCAGTCCCTCGCTATTGTTATGTGCAGGCACCACAGCCATCGGACTTTATGCGTTTATACCGACTGATTACAGAGGCGTATCCGAACTCGGCTTACTGGCGGGAACGAGCCTGTTTATCTGTCTTGTGGTTACCTTGACTGTTTTGCCGGTGCTGCTAAGGTTTTTCCCAGTGTCGGTGCCGCCCGAATCGGCACCTAGCCAACCTGCTTTTTCAACGTTGTCGGAAAAAATGGCGACATTCACGCTGCATTACGCCAAACCGATTACCATCGCAACCGGCATGATCGCCGTCATGTCGATTGTACTGGTGTTTCATGTTGAAACTGATTTCAATCCGCTTAACCTTAGAGATCCCAATACTGAATCGGTCATTGCTTTCAAGAATTTGATGAAAGATAAGGAAACTTCGCCGATGACGTTAACCGTGCTGTCCAAGGATGAAGACAAAGCCAAGGCCTTACAGCAAAAGCTTGCAGCATTGGGTTCGGTCGATAAAACCGTCAGTCTTTTTGATTTCATGCCTTCCGGCCAGGAAGACAAGATGGCCCTGATTGAAGAGATGGAAATGGTGCTTGGAGCGCAAGCCCAGAGTTTTCCTGCTTTAAAGCCTGATACGGACCCCAGTCCTGGCATTAATCACCTGATAAAAGCGATAGACAATATCTTGCCGAGCAAAACCGATGCCCGCGAGATAGCGGCTTTAAAAAACTTTAAAACGGAACTGCAGGACATTCTGATCGAACTTGATTCACGGCAGGAAACCAGTCGGCGTTTGTTTATAGACAAAATACAGACAACTTTGCTCGGCACCTTACCCAACGTCATGAATGAGTTGTTAGCCAGTTTCAATGCCAGGGAGATTACCTTGGCTGACCTGCCTCCCGATATTAAGGACAGATGGCTGAGTAAAGACGGCTGGTATCGTATACAGATATTTCCCAAAAAAGACTTGGGTGATTTAGCCAATCTGGAAGAGTTTATTACGCAAGTGCAGGCGATTGCTCCTGAAGCGACTGATTTGCCGGTCATGTACTGGGAATCCATGAAAGAGGTTATCGCCGCTTTTCAGGAAGCCATTGCGATTGCCCTGGTCACCATTGCGCTGCTTTTATATGCTATCCGCCGCAATGTGACCGATACCCTGTTGGTCATGACGCCCCTTATTCTGGCTGGGCTGTTCACCATGGCGAGTACGGTTATTGCCGATATACCCATCAACTTTGCCAATATCATCGCCTTGCCGCTATTACTGGGACTTGGCGTTGACAACGGCATACACATGGTTGAAAAACTGCACCATTCGCTTTCCGAAGAACAAAACATCTATCAATCCAGCACCGCCAGAGCCATGTTCTATGGAGCGCTAACGACAGCTTCCAGTTTTGCCGGATTGGCTTTTTCGCCCCATCAGGGCATCGCCAGCATGGGATTGGTGATTACCATGGGCATATTCTGGATCATGACCTGCACGTTTATCATCCTTCCAGCGCTCAGCAAGCTGGTCTTAAAGGGTAAAGTGAATCATAAAGGTATTGCGGGAGAGCATTAATCAAAAGTAGCTTTTAATTGCCGGGCAAAGCTACCGCTCCTGCTCACGCTCCTTACCTACATCCCTGTAGGCAAAGCTTGCGGCTCTTTATTAACCACTTCTTTTTGCTGCTGGGACAGATAAGTCCCCCCAACAATTACAGCTATGACCAGAATATAAATCACCGCAGCGATGCGCCTGACTTTTTGCCCTTGCTCATATTTATTCATAATCAACTCCGAAGCATTTTAAAAGTTGGCATAATACAGTAAGTGTGTGTTAACGAATGAAAGAATGATGGAATCCATGCTGTTGCAGGCCGGGGAGCGGATGTTAAGCTAGGCTAGGCTTCCAGCGGGAACGGTCTTTTCAGCCCCTGTAAACAGGAGTGGTCATGAAAATACATCAATTCAGCGCCGACGAGGCGCTCGCCAGTCTTAACAGCCGTCATGACGGCCTGACCCAAACTGAAGTTGAATATCGCCTCAGCGAGTACGGGCCGAATCGGGTCGAGGAGGTACGGGGCGAATCCCTGATACTCCGGTTCATTAAAGAGTTTGTCCACTTCTTCGCGCTGATACTCTGGCTGGCGGCTGGCTTGGCATTTTTCGCCGAATCCCGGCAACCGGGCAGCGGCATGGCCACCTTGGGCTATGCCGTTCTCGGTGTCATTGTCATTAACGGCTTGTTCTCGTTCTGGCAGCAGTATCGGGCCGAACGCGCCATTGCCGCCTTGCAAAAGCTTTTGCCTTATTACGTCAAGGTGATGAGGGATGGCAAGGTCGGGTTGATTCTGGCGGCCGATCTGACGCCAGGCGATGTCATCCTGTTGCAGGAGGGCGATAACGTGCCGGCAGACTGCCGCTTGCTTGAAACCTTTTCCCTGCGCGTCAATAACGCCACCGTTACCGGCGAATCGCTGCCCAAGGCGAGGGATGCGGAGCCTTCTGCGGAAGAAAATCTGGAGCATAGCCGCAATACCTTGCTGGCGGGCACCTCTGTGGTATCCGGCGAGGGCAGGGCGGTGGTGTTCGCGACCGGGATGCATACGGAATTTGGCAAGATCGCTCATCTGACGCAAACTGCGGTCAAGAGTGTTTCACCGCTGCAACTGGAAATCGTGCGCCTGAGCCGCATTATCGCCTTGCTCTCGCTTACGTTGGGCGTGGTGTTTTTCTTTATCGGGCGCGGTATGGGGCTGTCGTTCTGGGAAAATTTTATCTTCGCCATCGGTATTATCGTCGCCAACGTGCCGGAAGGTTTGCTGCCTACCGTCACGCTGTCTCTGGCCATGGCGACCCAGCGCATGGCAAAGCGCAATGCCCTGATTCGGCATATGCCTTCGGTGGAGGCATTGGGTTCGGCGACGGTGATCTGTACCGACAAGACCGGTACGCTGACCGAGAACCGTATGGCGGCGAGCATGCTTTATCTGGACGGGAAAATGCTCACGCCGACGGCGGTACAACGACAGCCGGAACTGGCCAAGGTTCATCGCCGTTTTTTCGAGGATGCGCTGCTCTGTCATAACCTGAAAGAAACCATGGTTGCCGGTCAGTGGCAGACCTTGGGCGATCCCATGGAAATCGCTTTGGTGCGTATGGCAAAGACCTGTCTGGGCGAGAAGATTGCCTATCCCAAGATCAACGAGGTCTCCTTTGATACCGACCGCAAACGCCTTTCCACCGTGCACCAGACGCCCAAAGGCGTGGTGCTTTATTGCAAGGGCGCTCTGGAAATGCTGCTGCCGTTATGCAAACAGGTGCAAATGGGCAAGGAGATAACGCCGCTCACGGCGGAAATCCGGCAGGACTTTATTCGCGCCCAGGAGGAAATGGCGGGCAAGGGCTTGCGTGTGCTGGCGTTCGCATGGCGGGCGTTGGAGGGCGGACATAATGGTGAAGTGCTGGAGCAAGACCTTATTCTTTGCGGCCTGGTCGGGCTGGACGATCCGCCCAGGCCGGAGGTGCCGGATGCCATACGTAAGTGCCGGGAAGCGGGAATCAAGGTCATCATGGTGACCGGCGACCATCCGCATACCGCTTTGGCGATTGGCCGGCAGATAGGTCAGATTCAAACGGATAATCCGGTGGTGATTACCGGAGCGCAGTTGCGCAAATTGTCCGAAACCCAGCTTCGTCTCGCTCTGGATGCGCCGGATATTATCTTCGCCAGAGTCGGGGCCGATCAAAAAATGCGTATTGTCGTCGCCTTGAAGAAGAAAAAACACACCGTCGCGGTTACCGGCGATGGCGTAAACGATGCTCCGGCCCTGAAACTGGCGGACATCGGTATTGCGATGGGTATCAGCGGAACCGATGTGGCCAAGGAAGCCTCCGACATGATCCTGCTGGACGATAATTTTGCCAGCATCATCGCCGCCATCGAAGAGGGGCGCGCCGTTTATGAAAATATCCGCAAGTTCCTCGCTTACATCCTCACCTCAAATATTCCGGAAATCATACCCTATCTGGCTTTCGCCCTGTTCAAAATTCCGTTGCCCTTGACCATCATCCAGATTCTGGCGGTCGATTTGGGAACGGATATGCTGCCGGCCCTGGGTCTTGGCGCAGCCAAGCCTGAACCCGGCACCATGACCAAGCCGCCGCGCTTGCGCAAAGAACGGCTGCTTGACTGGCGTTTGCTGGTGCGGGCTTATCTTTTTTTAGGCATCCTGGAGGCCGTTGTCGCCATGGCGGCTTATTTTTTCGTGCTTTACGGCGGCGGTTGGCAATGGGGCGAGAGCTTGGCAAGTCACGATCCCTTATATCGTCAGGCTACCACGGCCTGCCTCAGCGCTATCATCGTCACGCAGATTGTGAATGTGTTTCTTTGTAAAACGCCGGGACGCAGCCTGTTCAGTACGTCATTGTTCGATAATCGCATCATCCTTTGGGGCATCGCTTTGGAAATCGCCCTGATTCTGGCCATTGATTACACAGATTGGGGGAATCTGATTTTCGGCACGATGCCGATTGCGCCTGAAGTCTGGCTGTTCGTGCTGCCTTTCGCCATAGGGATGCTGTTGCTGGAGGAAATTCGTAAATTTGTGGTCGTCAAGCTGAGCGGCAGAATAACGTCCAGCCCGCAATAGTTAAAAGCTTGAATGAATTGCGGTTGACAAGGAAACGAGTAAAAAGCATAATACGCGTCTCAATAAGGCGCCTGTAGCTCAGCTGGATAGAGTACTCGGCTACGAACCGAGCGGTCGGGAGTTCGAATCTCTCCAGGCGCACCATATTGAAGAAAAGTTTATTCCCCTGTAGCTCAGTCGGTAGAGCGGATGACTGTTAATCATTAGGTCGGCGGTTCGAGCCCGTCCGGGGGAGCCAAATAAATAAAGGCCTGTAGCGATTCGTTACAGGCCTTTTTTATTGCACGTCATTATCGTGGTCATGGCGGGGTCATGTTTCAAAGCAAATACAGCATTTCTTACAGGCTACACTTTCGAAGTAAATCCGAATAAACCACCCGCAACACCTGCCGATCAACACGCATAAAAACATCATTCGTTAATTGAAATCGACGTATGCATGAATCTGGACTATTATGCCTTAGTAGTCAAAACTAATAATAAGAATAATCTATGAAAACCAAAATAATCATCGCCGCACTTTGTGTTGGCTTATTCGGCTGCGCCAGTCTCCGATACCCAAATTGGGAATATGTGCGTATAGAAAATCAAGTTCCTGATAAAGCGTGTTCGTACAAAATGCAAGAAGCTTGCAGTTTGCCAACTAATAAATGTTTGAACTGGCATAAACAACGCGCTACTACATACGGTGCAAATACTGTTGTCATAACCAGCGTAGAAAACCAGAAAAATTTCGCTTCATCTGTGTGGACTGGCAATGTTCTTGGTGGGGATAACAGCAGCACTGTTGCTGAATACTATTATTGCAATGGAGCTAAAAATATTAATCCGTCGTAATAATGCCAAATAGCTGATACAAAATAAAACCCCATCAGGTCGGCAACCTGATTTTTATATTGTGAGAAATATATGAGCATATGTGAACATTTTGAAAGAGGCAATGAAAATAGGCATTACGATGGCGTCCACTTAGTAGATATAAGCTATGATCGAGACTGTTGTAATCATCCAGAATCAGATTTCAAACTTCCAGTAGGGAAAGGAGTAAAATGTAAAGGAAATCTAGGACTATGCAAAATGAAACTCGAAGATCAGTAATAGTCAAAATGCCCTCTATATACGCCATAGTAAAAGCCAGTATTAACGAACTTGGCGGTGGCTATCGTTGGTAAATCGACTAAGCAATATAAACCATAGCTGCAAAAATAATAATATATCTTAGGATTTATTCTGCCATGAAAAAAATAATACTCGCTATCGCCTTAACCTCGTCACTACCTGCTCAAGCTGATGACGTAGAATGTACTGCCATAGCCCTATCGATGTTTACAGCTAAATATATTGAAACCAGATCAGATTGCAGTATCTCTGGCAATGCTAGCGCAATGGGTTTGGACTTATTCGGTAATTGTCGCTTACACCCTGAAGTAGTGCAAAAAGTCATGTCAACAGCTAAGAGTAAGGCATCTGGGAGCTGTGCATCAAACAAAGAAACCTACACTAACTTAACCAACGCATTTATAACAATCAAAAAACAAGGGTTAAGATGATAGAAAGCCACCATAAAGCTGTCTGGTTCATGGTGAAATGAGCACATGTTGTGTTCTTCCTTTTAAAAAATTGCTAATACAAGGTCTAGCCTTGTATTTTTATGGTATATAGCAAATCTCACCAATTCCATTGCGTTTAATTAGTAATGTGTCTTTGTTTGAAAAAATCTCAATTGTATGAAGTCCAAGCGCACTATTTTCGTTTGAGAATACAAAACCAGATACACCGCTACAAATTTTTGAAATTTGCTCACTGTAAGATGCAAGATTAGTTTTAATTAAAACCTTATCACCAAGAACGGTTACATCCTTAATGTTCTTATACCAAGAGGCCTCTAATTCAGGTACTCCGAAGTTATTATCAATATATGATTTGATAGCGCTGGATACCTTGCTGTTGTTAATAACTACTTTGGAAGGCGCAGGTATTGGTGCTGATGCCACTGGGCTTAATTTTTCTTGGCCTCCTTCACGCAAAGTCTCACATTCCTCGTATATTCGTTTGCGCACTTCATAACCGTCAGGCCCATGAGAATCTTTTGTATTAGACATCATCTTATCAATGCAGTCTTGCTTTCTCTTTTGCGCGGTTTCGGTTTGTTGCTTATCCTTTCTCTTTTGCACGGTTTCGGTTTGTTGCTCATCCTCGCCAGAAGAGAATACAACAACAAAAAAAACTATTATCACTACAATCCATAATAAATCCTTTCTTGATTCATGGTTTTTTCTTAATCTTTCTTTTTCGATTGCTGATTTTTTCTGCTCTTCTGCCAGAATATAGCGCTTTTTTTCTTCTTTTTTGTATTCTTTAGCTTTTTGTTTTTCAATCTTTAATTCTTCATCGGTTAGTGATGGTTGGTTTGCAAATCCTAATAGCCAATGAAATGCTTTCATGTTTTTAAGGAAAATATATAAAGAACTCCCATCCTCGAAAATAAGTTCTGCTGTTAATTCAGTGCTTAATGTTTCAGAGCTTACAGTATTGATAACTGAGTCGCGTCTACCGGATAGACCACCTATAATTGCCCCAGCCCCTCCAGTTAAAACACCACCAACTACAGCACGTCCTACCATACTGCCAGTTTTAGCACTGCTTGTACTTGTTCCAGACTGAATGGTTGATGTTGTGCTGGAATCAACTAATAATTGAACTTTAGTTAAAAAGTCTAATCTTTTACCTTCTATCGTATATGGTCCATGAGTTTCAAATAATTTTTCAATTCTTGCTGGGGTGGCTTCCCCATTCTTAAAAATATAAATTTCATTCATAATTATTAATCTTTAGTATTATTGAAAATAAACTATTTAGAAGCTCGTTACGCTTTCAAACCATTCATTTTGTTGCTGTAGGTCAGCTCACAATTAGCAACACCATAATTATAATTTTATTTCTCATCTCGTTAAATCTTTCTTTTATTAGTTACCTCTACAATATAGCATACGCCGACAGGTTTGATATTTAACCAGACTATTTTTGTGGGATAATTAAATTATCAATGCTGTGATTAGGCTTTTTAGGAAAATCTCAAATTTTGATAAAAAAACTAATAGGGTAAATCACATCCTAACGCCTAGTCAAAGGGGGGGGGTACCCCATCTATATTTACGTGCTAAAACGTGGAGCAAAATGCTGGATGATGAAGAGGAGTTTATTTTATTAGGCACTGCTGACAGCGGCAGCGGCAATAATCTACCGAGATATTTGTGGCTAATTATTCTGATTGCCATTATTGTGTTGGTATTATTGTAAAAACACCATATTGTGTAAAAACTGAGGGCGAGATGAAAAAACTTTTTCTGCTTATTTTTGTTGGTTTTGTCGTTTATATTGCGATTGGAGTTTCTGATGAAATGGGACGCCAAGAGAAAGAAAAAAATGCTATGTCACGCGATGATTTTAGAAACGCCGTTATATACAGAACGCCAGACCAAATAATTGCAAATGTTGGAAAACCAACCACTACGCAACAGGCAGGGGACACCGAATATTGGAATTATCACAATGCCACAAAAGATTTAATTACAGGAAAGCTAGACTATAATGCGCAGGTAGTTATTGATAACGGTAAGGTTCGAGCGGTCAATTTTTAAATTGCGCTTATGCTATTGAACGTAAAGTTGTATTACGCCATAGTATGACGTAAACATCAATATTCGCTACAGGCGGCTGCATTTTCTCACCTAGAATGCAGTCGTCGTCCCTAACTATCCATCAATATCCTCAATGTCTGCACGGATACAGAAATCATTCGTACAGCCGGGGCAGTAATGACAATTATTTTCAAAGAAATCACTTAATGTTCCAATTTTATCCACTTTTTGCGGCAAGCAATTGCGCCCATAAAAACCCCAAAGTGGCATTACTGTCCATTCCTTATCTACCTGTTGTGCCTGCTCCATTTTAGCCAGTCTGTTTTTGAGTGTAGCCATTACACGCTGCCATACGCGACTGTAGGCGCTGTTTGTGCATTGATAATTAAACGCTCTGAGGATGAGCTGGCTTTTTGCCTAAGGGCGCTTAAATGATGCTTTAGATTAAGATTTTCCATGTATTGCTCCATGTTATTTAATAAAAACAAAGGCTAGGCTAGAAAACTAGCCATTTGCCGTTTTAATTACTCGTCGTTATCATTTGTCGCCGCCTCCATCTCAGCAAGCATTTTTTTAATGCGTTTGGTGCTTTCGTCTGGCTCTGGCCACCACGATTTAGCAGCCTTAACAGGTGCAATTGGTGCGGGGTTATTATCCTCAGTCAGCTTGTGTTTTCGAGCCTCTGTTAAACGCTCAATAAGTGGCAAATGTGATAAATCGGGTTGTGGTGCAGCCTTTACGGTGGTAGGTGCAGGCTTTTTAATTTCAACTAGCTTGCCATCAATCCATTCTTTTTGTGAGGTTCTTGCGTTGGTTAATTGGGCTAATAATTCGCCTTGGGATTTATTTATCATGATATTGTCTCTCTAAATTAAAAAATTAGCCCTTTACGGCAGGGCTGGTTACCGTATTACTTTTGTTGTTCTTCGAGGGCAGTTATCCGGGCTTCCAGTTCAGATTCAGTTATGACTTTTCCAATGGCTTGTAAACACCAAACCAACTTGGTCGCGTCATGAATATCAACTAAGCCACTGCGTGACTGTCTGTAAATAACTGACATTTCTTTTCTTACGGCCTGCAAAGTATCAAGCTTGCACCTATAACGGGCAGGCTTACCGGCGGGGGTATACTCGGTGACTTGACCGCTAGCGGCATCTATCTCGACGGGGTTTTGATTACTCACTTTTCAACCTCTCTAACATAATATTTATATCTTCAAAATTAAATGATTCATCATTGCTAATTAAAACCAACAAATCGCCGTGACATAAATTCGGTTTGCAATAACAGGCCAAATCCAGGCCTCTCAATTCGCGCTTTGCATCGGCTATTAATTCAGGCTGAGTTTGCAGCCAGCTAATATACTTTTGTGCAACATCAAAAATATTGCCGTCTTTACCCACCTTAAAGGGATTACCCCATTTACTCGGTCTGCCTATAAACACTGCATCGGGTGTAGCTGTTTCTAAGTCTAAATTTATTACTCTTGGTGTATTCAATTTATTTTTCCTCTATTTATCGAACAAAGACCGAACAACCGAACACACCTAAAGGTGTGTGTTCTGTTCGTTCGCTTAGGTCTCGTGAACAAGTTCGAACATGTTCAGTTTTTGTTCGTGTTCGTTCGTTAATCACAAAGCCAAATCAGGCCAGCACGTTCGACAATAACATCCTGTTTTATTAGCTTTTCTTTGCAGCGATTAAAAGCCATGCGCTTTGCATCGGTCTCGCCATCAATAGACTGCATAACTTCATCACGCCATGATTCAAGTGGTGCAAAGTCATTGCTATCATCACGCGCCAACACTCTCTTAAGGCTGGTTAAAATAACCTCCTCTCGTGTTGTTAGCTTTGACTTGTTGTCACTTGCTATAACATCGCCTTGATTCTGCAAATAGACGCTTGTCAGTGTTTCGCCATCCTCATCCAGCCAACCATCAAGTTCAGTTATTTCCAACTTGAACTGCATCGGCTTAAGGCTTTCAAAGTCTTTTGATTTATGACAAGTCAATGCAACACCGCCGCCGCTCTTGGTGGTTGAGAACTCGCCATCCATCGAACCACGAATCGAACTAGAGCCCCGACTCCGGTCTTTCTGTCCGTGACCACTGTGATGACAAACTAAAGTCGCAGCGCCCAACGGTTTAAAGTACATGTCTATGTTGTTGATAAATGTACCGATGTCTTGGGAGCTATTTTCGTCGCCATTCATATTTCGGTGCATCGTGTCGATTATGATTAACTTTACATTGGGGCAGCTTTCCTTGATTGTTTCCGCAATCCATTCAACATTGCCTGCGTCTAGCATTTGGGCGGGTATCTCGCTAATGTATAAACCGGCAGGTGACTTCATCTGATACTTAAGCTCAAGCGCCCTTAAACGCCGTTGTTGTCCTGAAAAGCCTTCGCCGCACAGAATAACAACGTCAACTTGTTTGGTGCGTAAACCGCACCAACTCAAGCCTGCCGCCATGCAAAACGCCCAATCCAAAGCAATCAATGATTTGAATGTGCCGGGTTCACCAAACAAAAGATTCAGTGTGCCTTGTTCGATAAATCCCTTTAGCAACCAAACAGGCGGTTTTAGTTCGTCCGTCATGGTTGCAGCAGATTTCAAAGGAAACGGCGGTTTTTCTGCAACGATACTGCCACTATTGATAGGCGTAATATTCGATGTTTTGGTTTTGGCCTGCGCCTGCATAAACAATTTTTGATTATGTTTTGTAATTTCAGGGTTCCAATTAAGGGCACCCATTACCAATCACCGCCAAATTCCAATAATCGAGCTAAGTCAAATTGGTCATGAGCAAAGCCATCGTTCAGGCAATCGCCACCGAACGAAAACGCACGGGGTACACCATCAGCACAATTCCGCAGAATCACAACGCCGGGGGCTTTTGATGAGCTTCCCGACCTTATGAAGCGGTTACGGCCAACAGCACGATAACCGTTTCTAAGTAATACATCTTCAACACTAAAAGTCTGGTTAAATTCAGTAATGGGGTTTCGATACCCTGCAAGGTGTTCGCCTTTTTGTGGTTGTCGTGGCGCGTCTTTGGGCGGCTCAACAATGCCCAAAGCAGAGTCAAGGCAGGGCTTCCACGCGTCCCAATGCTCAAGCATATCCAACAAAACCGGCGGCGCTTCTGGTATAGCTGCCGGGTTGCCGATCAATTGATAATCGCCACCCTCTGGATGTTGGCCGAGAATTACGTCTTGGCAATTGCCGCAACGCAACTCGAAGATAACGTCATATTCTTTGGGCTTATCTTTTTTCGGCTTTTTTAACTGCCTCAAGCTGCCGGAAAATCCCGCAGGTGTTTTAAAAAGTAGCTTGCCTCTGTTAGCCTTTGGGCTTTTGATTTCGACGCGTAAATCACTTTCTAACCAGTCTAAGAGCCTGAAGTCGGTCGTATCTTCAAACACCTGTCGCGCCAGCTCCACATCATCCAAATCCAGCGCCAGCGTATTTGATGCGCCATGATAAAGGCCAAGATTAAAGCCTTTACAGCCTGTAAAGTCATTGGCATTATTACTGTAACCGTTCGGATTGGTTGATGATCGTGGCTTATTCCATCCTGTCGCAACCGGCGCTTTAGTGGGGTTACCGTTGAGTGGTGGAATCGGCACAAGGTGCAAGCCAGCATTGCATAGCGACTCTACTTGGCTAATCATTGCGTTGGGTTGATACTCAGCCATAAACGCACCCACAGCCGTATTAACTTTTTTAGGAATGCCTTGGTGTTTAAGTTGGTTTTTGTTTAACTTAAGACCAACAGCCTCGCCCAGTTCAGCCCAACTCATGCCTGATTGCTTTTTAAAGCTCTCGATGTCGTCATAAGTAATAGCTATCACTCTGTTGCCTCGGGAATCAATACATAACGAGCCACTTTGCGCTTGCTCCCGAACGCTGCATCAACCATGAAAGTTTGAATATTATGGCCTCTCTCTTTTAATTCGAAGATACGGGCAGCGATACTCATTATGAATAGCTCTTGACGCGCTTGCAGGGTTGTAAGAGGTGCTTTCCTTAGCCACCTCAAAATCCTTGCGCGTTGCGAGTTGGTACTGTTATTTTTTTTGGGTATAGTCATTCTTTTTTCCTAAAAATAATGACGTGTTTTTCTCGAAATTCATGTATAATGATTTTGCCTGCATTACAAATGAAGAATTAAGAGCCGCACGCCGATGTTAAGTTGGGTGCGGTTTTTTATTGCCCCGCGTTTTGTTCGAATTTCTCGATCTCTGTTAATAAATATCGAAAACTTGCGCCCACTTTGAAAAACCGAGGAGCGCGTCCTGTTTTGCGAAGTTGACGCAAGGTTTCACTCGTCTTGAACCACCGTGCCGCAAGTTCGCGTTCTGAAATAGAGTTTGAAATATTCATATAAAATTTCCTGTAAAGTTTATAAAAAGTTGTTTTGCTAAAAATCAAAAGATTTAGGCAATTATACAGGAAAATACCACTTATTAATGATAAAACCACTTAAAAAACAATTACTTATGAATATATACCGAAAATATCTAAATTTTCCCGCATATATGCATATAATTGATTCAATTAATGTGGAAACAGAGGGTAGTTTTTGCATAAAATTAACCTCCTTTCACGTGATGTTCGACATAATCCCGTAAGTCAGTTACTCGATAACGAACGCTACGCCCGATCTTTACAAAAGGAATGGAATTTTCGCCGGTGCTGCGCCATTTCTGGAGCGTGGCTGCATTGATTTTGATTAATGTTGCGGCTTCTTCCGGCGTTGCCAATACATCGTCGGTAAAAGATAAGGGTGTTGTGGTTTGTTGTGCCATTGAGTAAGTCCTACATAGTTAAAAAATTATGTAAGAATTATAGGGCTAGATTGAGGAATGTTAAGATATAACTTGTTGATATATAAAGATATAATTACTTTACACCGTAAAGTGTTATTTTGCGCCGTAAAGTGAGAAATCATTTTTGCTCTGCTTGCCACTCCCGAACGTATCTTTCTAATGACGACCGTTTGGGTTGAGTAGCAGAGTTAATATAAATGTCCGTCTTTTCCAGTAATATAGCCGCATCCGTTGCTCTTTTGTCATGGCGGATATTATTTTGCCAATATTGTTTAAGCTCATCTTCGATAATCTTAAATTTTTCGCCACGTTTGCTATTTGCAATTTTTCGTTGCGTAGCTACTGATTCAAAATGATCCATAGTGACGTTAAAAAGCTTATCAGTGATGAAATCATGCACCCACCTTGCTTTGTCCTCAGCCTTACGGGCAATCTCAACTTCGTTATGAGCACTACTCACCTCGTCGTCGATTTCCATTTTTTGTACAGCACAGTCATTAAATACGAATGAATATGCTGCATAATGAAGCAAATCTGTGGGCTCTGCGTCTTCAAGCATGTGCTTTACTGTTGCAACTATATCTTCAATGGGTAGATGTCTATTATCCTGAAGCCATAGTGTTATTTTGCTATGTAATTGGATAGCTTTTGGTTCGTCTATTATTTTCAATGTAACACCACGTTAGAGTGCATTCGGTTTAAATGACGGGATGTTTTCACCATCTGGTCTAGTGCGCGTTTGAATCTCATTAGCAATTTTAAAGGTTGCTGCTTTCAGGGTATTGGCTTCTGGGTTGATGTAGCCGCCGGTAACGTCTCCATCAGTTTCATGATTAGCCAATGCTTTAAGTAAGCTAAACGGTATCATCGCAGCCTCACCAATAGTCAAGAACGTGCGTTTTAGGTCGTGGCTGCTGAATGTGATACCCGTTTGGTTACAGACTTGCGTTATCGGCTTGCGGGGAATGCCCATAACGCCATCTTTTGCGTCACCAGGAAATACATATTGACCGCCACCAGTTTTTTCGCACAGACTTCTTAGATATGGTTTGATCTGTGGTGCAATATAGGCGGTGAAGTCGGTGCTGTTTTTTGTGTCTCTGGCAACGAAACAATCGTTTTTAAAATCAACGTCCTTCCATTCCAAATAACGAACGTCTTGATCTCTTAGTCCGGTATGCAGTAAAAGCAATAAATAAACTTTGGCTTGCTCATTCTCCAGATTCAAAACAGCGTTATACCAGTCTTTTAAATTATCACTGGGTATCATGCGCTTCCGGCGTGTTGGTTTTGCCCATAGACTACCATCACGCAACACATCAACTGGATTTTCATCTAATGCCTTGAGCGTAACGACGGCGTAACGCATCAATAGCCGTAGCACTCTCATTTTGTTGTCTACGCCACCAGTAAGCTGTCTACGACGCGCCAACACCATATCACGAGTGATTTTATTGATAGGTTTATTTAGCCAGTCTGGGAAGCCTTGCCTAATTTTTTGGGTGTAGTCGAAAACCGATGCTTCCCTTAGTTTTGTTTTGTCAGCTAAATAACGGTCTAGCAATTCTTGGAGTGTAATTTTTTCTAATCGTTCTTTTCGTTTTTTCTCGGTCGGATTAATTCCGGTCGCCATATCAACTAAAGACTGCATGGCCTGCTTCCTTGCTTGGGTAACAGATATGTCGGGATAGCGGCCAATAGTGACTCGCTGTGTGTTCTTGCCGTTCCATTTCAGTAATACAAACGACTTTACGCCTTTACTGCTAACCCTACACGTCAATTTAGGACACTCTGTGTCGTGATAATCTACTCGACCTTGTTCTGGTATAAGTAAAGATTTGATTCTTTCTTGGGTGAAGTTTATTTTTTCTCTTTTTTCTCTTTTTTCTTGACGGGGGGTGAGGTTTATTTTTTCTGGCATATTAAATCCCTGCTCAATCGTGGTCATGGTCGGGTCATGTAATGAGTCGTGTTTTTAGTATTTTAGGGTAATCTTGAGTAATGTGCAGAATTATTGCAAATCCATTAATATAAGGGCTTTCAAGGGTACATTGCTGGTTTTTAAGGGGTGTGGAAAGTATAGGTCTGATGACTGTTAATCATTAGGTCGGCGGTTCGAGCCCGTCCGGGGGAGCCAAAAAATCAAAGCCTTACATGCAAATGTAGGGCTTTTTTTATGCCCGCAAATAAAAATGGGGCACTGGCGGGACGGTTGGAAATAAAAAGCCGCTTTCATTTGATTGATTATCCGGCGAGTTCGGAAGGTAAGCATTAAACAGGTCATCGTTGATGAATTTAGCTTCTCTGTTCGCGACTGATTGAGAGCGTATATAATTGATATTGATTTCATTGCCAATCAATCCTTCTGTTGGCCTTAGCAGACTAAAATAATAAAACTTACCCCCGTGTTTGAACAAACCTTTAAGAATATAGATGACATCCTGCACAAAGATGCCGGATGCGGTAGTGAACTGGATTACGTTGAACAGACCTCCTGGATACTGTTCCTTAAATACCTTGAAGATTTGGAGCGCGATAAACAGACCGCCGCTCAGCTTGCAGGCAAAACATACCAGCCCATCATCCAAGAACAATACAAGTGGCATGTATGGGCAGCGCCTAAAACCCCCGACGGCAAGATTGACCACCACCAAGCCAAGTACGGTGACGACCTCAAAGACTTCGTCGATCATCAGCTTTTCCCGTACCTTAAAAAGTTCAAGGCGGATGCGACCAGCCCAAACACCATTGAATACAAGATTGGCGAAATTTTCAGCGAGCTGAAAAACAAGGTTCAGAGCGGCTACAATCTGCGGGAAGTCCTTAATCTCGTGGACGGCTTGCGGTTCCGGTCAAAAGAAGAGAAGCACGAAATGTCGCATCTCTACGAAGACAAAATCAAGAACATGGGCAATGCCGGACGCAATGGCGGCGAGTATTACACCCCGCGCCCGCTGATTAAAACCATCGTCAAAGTCGTCGCCCCTGAAATCGGCGACAGGATTTATGACGGCGCAGTCGGTTCGGCGGGCTTTTTGGCGGAAGCGTTCGAATACCTCAAGCATAGCCGTGAACTCACCACCAAAGATGCCGAGATTCTGCAAAAACGCAGCTTTTACGGCAGAGAAAAGAAGGGGCTGGCCTACATCATCGGCATCATGAACATGATTCTGCACGGCGTTGAAGCCCCGAACATCGTCCATGCCAACACCCTCGCCATCAACCTTGACGACATCCAGGAAAAAGACCGCTACGACATCGTACTGGCTAACCCGCCGTTCGGCGGCAAGGAACGGGCGGAGGTGCAGCAGAATTTCCCGATCAAGACCGGCGAAACGGCGTTCCTGTTCCTGCAACATTTCATCAAGATACTCAAAGCGGGCGGTAAGGCCGGTATCGTCATCAAGAACACCTTTCTGTCCAATACCGACAATGCTTCGGTCAGCCTGCGCAAACTGCTGCTGGAAAGCTGCAACCTGCACACCGTGCTGGATATGCCGGGCGGCACCTTCTCCGGCGCAGGCGTTAAAACCGTGGTGCTGTTTTTTGAGAAAGGCGCACCCACCAAGAAGGTCTGGTTTTACCAGCTCAACCTTGACCGCAACCTTGGCAAGACAAACCCGCTTAATGAAGCCGATCTTGCCGAGTTTGTTGTCCTGCAAAAGACCAAGGCGGATTCTGCAAACTCATGGTCAGTGGATGTGGCCGATATAGACCAGACCACCTTTGACCTATCGGTGAAAAATCCAAACCGCAACGAAGCAGTGCAGCACCGTAATCCGCAGGACATCATGGCGGAAATAGCGGCTCTTGATGCGGAGAGTGCCTCCATCATTAAGAAAATCCAGGCGTTGCTATGAAAGAAAGGTGGCAAACGAAAAAACTGGGGGATGTGTGCGAGGTGATTGGTGGTGGGACGCCATCAAAGGACAATGCACACTCTGCTTTTTACTCCGGCGACATTCGATGGGCTACGGTTAGAGACATGAAGAGTGATTTGATTTCGGACACCGAATTTAAAATCACCAAGGAAGCGGTCAAAGGTAGCTCAACTAACATCATTCCGAAAGGCAATGTTGTTATTTCTACACGGGTTGGCTTAGGGAAAGTCTGCTTGATTGAACATGACACGGCAATCAACCAAGACCTCCGAGGTATCGTGCCGAAAGATGCTGAAAAACTTGCCGTTCCATTTTTGTTTTGGTGGCTGAAAAGTGTTGCTCACCTGATTGAACAGGAAGGCACAGGAGCTACGGTTAAAGGCGTAAAGTTACCCTTCATCAAATCGCTTGAAATACCTGACCTGCCACTCCCCGAACAGCAACGCATCGTCGCCATTCTGGATGAGGCATTTGCAGGCATTGCCACAGCCGCAGCCAATGCCGAGAAAAACCTGAAAAATGCCCGTGAGCTTTTTGATAGCACCCTGCAATCTATCTTCACAGATGCTTTGCAAACTGGCGAGTTGGTAACGCTCGCAGATTTGGCGACTGATATTACAGATGGTGACCACATGCCGCCACCCAAGGCTCCGAGTGGTGTTCCATTCATCACCATCAGAAATATTGACAAGCGCACTCGCGAAATTGATTTTGCCGATACATTTATGGTGTCAAGGGAGTATTTTGATAGGTTGAAGTCCAATAAGAAGCCGGAGAAAGGGGATGTGCTTTATACGGTTACTGGGTCGTTTGGTATTCCCATTTTGGTTGATGAGCATCGAGATTTCTGTTTCCAACGCCACATTGGATTAGTTCGCCCAAAACCGGAGGTGAGTAGCGAGTGGCTTTACTATCTCCTCATGTCGCCGCAAGTTCTTAGGCAGGCTAACGATGGCGCGACAGGAACAGCGCAAAAAACCGTTTCGCTAAAACTGCTCCGTAATTTTCAAGTTCCTCGTATACCATTGCCTCTTCAGCGAGAAACCGCTGCAAAACTCAACGCTATTAGCAAAGAAGCTCAACGTCTCGAAGCCATCTACCAACAAAAACTGGCGTTACTTGCTGAGCTTAAAAAGTCGCTGTTGCATCAGGCTTTTTCCGGGGCTTTAACTCACTAGTTTCACCCTGTGTACAGGCTGATGGCAGCATGATGACGGTGCTCGAAGAAACAGTATTGGAAATTACGTTTTCTATACACCGCTGTTGCGACGTGATAAGAAAATGTGATTTTTTATACAGGTTATTATTGACGTGATAAGATAATTCAAATTTCTTATCACGTTTTCATGAGGGCATGGTGTGATTGAATTGCAAATCCCTACAATTGCCAGCCTTGAAGTTAAGGTTGTTTGGCAGAATTTGGCCGAGGCGCACCGCCATCTGGCCGAGTTGAAAGGTTTGTGCGAGGCATTGCCCAATCGCGGGATTCTGCTGGATACGCTCTCCATTCAGGAAGCCAAAGACAGTTCTGAAATCGAACAGATCATTACCACTCATGATGAGCTTTATGCCTATGAGCCGAGCGGTTCGTCTTCTGCCGCCGCCAAGGAGGTGCAAAACTACATTGCGGCATTGCGCGTGGGCTATCAGGATGTGCTGGAATCCGGCCTGATTCGATTGAACACCATTTTGCGGGTGCAGGAAGAGGTCGAGCAAAACGACGCAGGCTTGCGTAAAGTGCCGGGTACGGTGCTGAAAAACCAGATGTCGGGGGCAACAATTTATGAGCCGCCGCAGGATGCAAGGGTGATCGAAAAGCTGATGACGGATTTGGTGGAGTTCATTCATGCCAATGACGAGCTTGACCCGCTATTGCGCATGGCGATTACGCACCACCAGTTTGAAAGCATCCATCCGTTTTACGATGGCAACGGGCGCACGGGGCGTATTCTCAATTTGCTGATTTTGCAGCGCGAAGGCTTGCTGGATTTGCCGGTACTGTATCTAAGCCGTTATATCACCTCGACCAAAAGCCGGTATTACCAGTTGCTGCAATCCACACGGGAAACTAATGATTGGGTGGATTGGTGTGTGTATATTGTGAAAGGGGTTGCGCTCACGGCCAAAAGTGAAATTAAGCTGATTAAAGCGTTGCGTGATTTGATGCAGGCAACCAAACGCCGTTTGCGGGATGAGCTGCCTAAAATTTACAGCCAAGAGTTGCTGAATAATTTATTCCGTTACCCTTACACAAAAATTGAATTTCTGGAAAAAGACCTGGGGGTTTCGCGGATTACAGCGGCGAAGCATCTGGATACGCTGGCCTTGAATGGCTACCTGGAAAAAAGAAAAATCGGGCGCAAGAATTTTTATATTAATCACCCCTTGTTTGAACTCTTGACGAACATTACGTTAGACGATGAATGAAGCCGAAACCAGAGCGGAACAAATTGATCCCAAGCTGACCGCCAGCGGTTGGGGCGTGGTGGAGGATTCAAAGGTTCTGCGCGAGTTCCACATCACCGCCGGTAAAATCCAGGCAGGCGGCACGCGGGCAAAACCGATGATTGCCGACTACATTCTGGTCTACAAGCACCGCAAGATTGGCGTTATCGAAGCTAAGAGCGACGAACTGGGAGTGGGCGAGGGCGTTGCTCAGGCGAAAGTCTATGCCGAAAAGCTGCATATTGATTATACCTACGCCAGCAACGGCAAGGAGATTTACGAGATCTCCATGAGTTCGGGCAGCGAAGGGCTGGTTACGGCATTCCCCACACCCGATGAGCTTTGGCAAAAAACCTTCTCCGACCAGAACGACTGGAAAGACCGGTTTGATGTGGTGCCTTTTGAAAGCGTAAACGGCAAGAGTGTTTACTACTATCAGGAAATCGCTGTTACCAACACACTTAACGCCATCGCCGAAGAGAAGCAGAGAATCCTGCTGACGCTGGCGACCGGCACCGGCAAAACCTTCATCGCTTTTCAGATTGCCTGGAAGCTGTTTCAGACCCGTTGGAATCTGAAACGTGACGGCAGTCGCCGACCGAGAATATTGTTTCTCGCTGACAGAAACATTCTGGCAAACCAGGCCTTCAACGATTTTACGGCTTTCCCCGAAGATGCGCTGGTGAGGATTACGCCCAAGGAAATCAGCAAGAAGGGCAGCGTGCCCACCAACGGCAGCATCTTTTTTACCATTTTCCAGACCTTCATGAGCGGCAAGGACAATACGCCTTATTTCGGCGATTACCCTGCCGACTATTTTGACTTCATCATCATTGACGAATGCCACCGTGGCGGAGCCAATAACGAGGGCAACTGGCGCGGCATTCTGGAATACTTTGCCCCTGCAGTGCAGCTGGGTTTAACAGCCACGCCGAAGCGTGTCGAGAACGTGGACACTTACAAGTATTTCGGCGAGCCGGTCTATATCTATTCGCTGAAAGAAGGCATCAATGACGGCTTTCTGACCCCGTTCAAGGTCAAGCGTATCAAGACTACGCTGGACGATTACATCTACACCTCGGACGACCAGATCATTGAGGGTGAAATAGAAGAGGGCAAGATTTACGAGGAGGCGGACTTCAACCGCATCATCGTCATCAAGGAGCGTGAAGCCAAGCGGGTGCAGATTTTCCTGAACGAGATTAACCAGAAAGAAAAAACCATTGTCTTCTGTGCCACTCAAGACCATGCAGCCGCAGTGCGGGATTTGATTAACCAGTATTGCCAAAGCAAAGCCCCGAAATACTGTGTGCGGGTAACAGCCAATGATGGCGAGATTGGCGAGCAGTATCTTCGGGATTTTCAGGACAACGAAAAAACCATCCCTACCATTCTGACCACATCGCAAAAGCTTTCCACCGGCGTGAATGCCCGCAATGTGAGGAATATCGTGTTGATGCGTCCGGTGAATTCAATGATTGAGTTCAAGCAGATTATCGGGCGTGGCACGCGGCTGTTTGACGGCAAGGAATACTTTACGATTTACGACTTCGTGGACGTCTATCATCATTTTGCCGACCCGGAATGGGATGGCGAGCCGATAGAGCCGGAGGTCTGTGCCAAATGCGGCGAAGACCCTTGCGCATGCGAGAAGAAATTGCCGCAACCTTGCTCAGTCTGTGGCATTCGGCCATGCGAGTGTAATAAGGTAGAAGAGTCACAATCTTGTTATGTTTGCGGCCAAGCCCCTTGTGTATGCAAGAAGAAAGTCAAAATCAAATTGCGTGACGGCAAGGAGCGTGAAATCCAGCACATGATTGCCACGTCGTTCTGGGGTGCTGACGGCAAGCCTATCTCCGTTGAGGAATTTCTGAACAAGCTCTATGGCGCGTTGCCTTCCTATTTCCAGAATGAGGAAGAGCTGCGGCAGATTTGGTCAAACCCAATCACCCGCAAAGCCTTGCTGGATAAACTTGCCGATGCTGGATATGGGCAGTCTGAACTGGGTGAGTTGCAAAAGCTGGTTGACGCCGAAAAAAGCGATTTGTTTGATGTGCTGGAATACATTTCTTTCAACATCCAGCCTATGACCCGAGAGATACGGGTATTACAGGCGAAGCCCAGAATTCTTGACGGGTTAAGTCTGGAGCACAGGGAGTTTCTTGAATTCGTGTTGTTCAAATATATCGACACAGGATTTGAGGAGCTGGACCAGTCAAGATTGCCGAATCTGATTGAGCTGAAATATCACTCAATGACCGATGCGGCTGAATCCCTCGGTGGCGTGGATGAAATCAGAAAACTGTTCTTCAATTTCCAGCAACACCTGTATGAAAGGCCGGATTGTAGGTCAACTTAGAACATGCCTGCTTTGAGTTATTAAATTACAGGTAATAGATAATCACCGGAATCAATTCGTATTAAATTCGAAACATCATGATTGAAAACATAAACCCATGCCGTAACACTGCCGCCGCCGGACAGTGTAATGGGTAGTTTTTTTCTAATGTATTCATGCGGCTCAGGAAACTTATCGGTACACTCTTCGTATTCATCCAACTGGGGCAATACCAAGTCACTATTTATTATCCGGTATATCTCCCCATAAACCTTATCTTTTGGGTTATCCGATTCGACGGCGCCAGGGTACCTATCAACTTCATAGAGCTTGCCTTGCATGCAGCCATCAGAAAAATATTCGCAATGGCGGGCTAGTACATGACACATGCTCGTGGCAGTTTCCCTGCGTAAGGTTCCGTATACAAAAATGAATTCGGCAGGCATTCTCAGGTCATTTTTTAACATCACCTACGATAGGCTCGGTTTGCCAGCCGCCACCCAGCGATTTGTATAAGGCAACCATATTACTGGAAAGCGCGGACTCGCTGGTGACCAGATCGCTTTGGGTTTGATAAAGTGCTTTTTGGCTTACCAGTACATCGAGAAACGCGGTCAGGCCCCTTTGATAGCGCTCGTTGGCTAATTTAACCGCCAGTTGGTTTGCTTCAACGGCTTGCGCCAGTGCCTTGTGCCGCTCCTGTTCCTTGGTATAGGCGATGAGTGCATCTTCCACTTCCTTAAAAGCGGATAAAACAGTGGATTGATAGGTCAGGAAGGCTTGCTCGAATTGCGCTTTTTTGCTCCTGATATTGGCGTTCAGTTTTCCCCAGTTGAAGATTGGCATGGTCAATGCGGATGCTGTCGACCATGATTTTCCGATTGGGGTGAAATCGGTGATGGTCGTGTTTTGCAAGCCGATGAACGCGGCCAGGTTGACTTTGGGGTAAAGCTCGGCGGTCGCAACGCCGACGGATGCGTTGGCTACGGCCAGTTGCCGTTCGGCGCGGCGAATATCGGGTCTGCGCTGCAATAGTTCGGAGGGGAGGTCGGTGACCATTATATTAGCAGCAACGGCCGGGATGGTGCCTTGCTGGGCAAGCCGAACGGCCAGCGCGCCGGGTTCTTGGCCGAGCAATACGCTGAGCGCGTGTATCGATTGCTTGACTACTGTTTCATAGTTCGGCAACTGCGCTTTCGTAGTGTCAGCCAGGGCTTGTTCCTGGGTGACTTCCAGCATGCTTGCAAGTCCTGCCTGTTGCCGGATTTGAGTCAGCGCTAGCGTGTCCTGCTGAGCGTGTAAATTTTCACGGGTAATTATGACCAGCTGCTGGTTGGCGCGCAGCTCGATGTAGTTGCGGGCGACGTCGCCCAGCAGGGTAACCAGTACGTCCCGGCTGTTTTCCACTTCGCTGTCAACCGTTGCATCGGCGGATTCTACCGCACGCCGGATGCCGCCAAAAAAATCCAGCTCCCATTGGGCGTCAAAACCCATTTGGAAAATGTTGATGAGCTGATTGCCGACCCCAATGCCGCCTATCGCAGAGTTTGTGCCGCCGGTTTGGGAAGCCGATGCGGATGAGTTGTTGAACCGCCTGCTGGCATTACCCTTGGCGGTCAGGCTGGGCAAGCCTGAAGCAATGGTCGCGGTGCGCTGGGCGCGGGCGTCTTTAACCCGCTCCAGGGCAAGCTTTAAATCCAGATTGGAGGCGACGGCGTCGCTGATGAGCTTGTCGAGTACCGGGTCATTGAAGGTCTTCCACCATTTATCCGGTTGCTCTGCATGGGGTTGTGTGCCGGCGGTCGTTTCGCTCCATTGCTGGGGAACCGGGATTTTTGGAGGCTCATAGTCGGGGCCGACAGCAGGGCAGCCGGATAACAGCAGGGCGGCAAAAAGCGCAAGCGGGCGACGGATCATAATGGTGAGCCGCCGTTGCCGGCATAATCCTTGGCTTCAATGAATACGTCCATTTGCTGGCCCACATAGACAGGCAATTGATCCTTTTCAAAACTGTAGAGCGCCTGCAATACACGCGTATCAACCCGCTCGGTGCTGTCGCCGGTCAGGGACTTTTTGGGCACGACGTAGGGTTCCACATAAGCCAGAACCAGATCAGCCTTGAAATCCCGGTTGCCGCGCAGGAAGGCCACGGCCTTGCTGTTTTTGTCGAACCGCCAGGCATCATTCTCGTCGATGTCTACCCGCACATGCAGCTGATCCATATTGCCCAGCACCAGCAGCGGTGTGTTCAGGGTTCCGGCTTGGGCGAATTCGCCCGGACGGATGTTGACTTGCAACACCTCGCCATCTACCGGCGCTTGAATGACGAGTCGTGCCAGCGTGGTTTGTGTAGTTAGCAACGCGGCTTCGGCTTGTTGCACCAGGGCTTGGGCGCTGTCCAGTTTGGTTGAGTTGATCTGGAGAGCATTGCGCCGTCTAAGAAGCTCCTCAGAACTGATGGCGCGCCGGTCGGTCACCGCTTCGGCCAGATCACTGAGCGACTGGGTGTCCTTGAGTGAAGCTTTTGCTTCATTGACGCCAGCCTTTGCTTTTGCAAGATCGGCGATTTTGACGGCCAAGTCCGCACGGGTTTCACGGTCATCCAGATAAAACAGCGGCGCACCGGCCTTGACCTTGTCGCCAACCTTGACGGCTACTGTGTTGACGATGCCGGACAAAGGCGTGCCGATAGCGATATTCTGGCTTTTCGCCTCGATAATTCCTGCTCCGGCAATAAACGATTTAAACGGCGCGGAGGAGGGTTGTGCAACGGCCGGCGCAATCGGCATAGGCTTGTTGCTGCTGACGACCGTGTAGGCCGCAAAAAGGAATCCGGCGACCGCCAGTATCGGTAGTGTATATTTGGCTTGCATATCACCTCTTGGGGATCGTTTCATGGGGCAGCCTCGCCCGCCGAACGGCTTAATTTAATGGTCATTGTCCACGAAAAGTACAAAAGCACGAAAAAGCTTTATAGCACAGAGCCTTTCACCTTGCGGCTTTAACCTCAACAATATGCCCGTCATCCATTTCGGCAATACGGTCGGCGAAGTCGAAAATCCGGGCGTCATGGGTGACGATTACTAATGCCCTGTCTTCGTGGATGGCTACTTCCTTGAGCAGCGTCATGACGTTGCGTCCGGTTTCATGATCCAGCGAGCTGGTGGGTTCGTCGCAAACAATCAGGCGCGGACTATGAATCAGCGCTCTGGCAATGGCGACACGCTGCTGCTGCCCACCGGAAAGCTCCGAGGGTAAAGCTGTCACCCTCTCTCCCAGACCTACTTGTTCCAGCACGGCGATGGCTTTACGCTCGGCCTCGGCGCGTTTCATGCCGTTGATGATCAGCGGGATCGACACGTTTTCCGCCGCGCTGAGCGAAGGCAGCAGGTTAAAAGCCTGAAAAACGAAGCCGATGTTGCGCGCCCTGAAATCCAGCTTGTGCTGATTGCTCATGTTGAGCAAGTCTTGGCCGAATACCTCGCAACTCCCTGAGTCCTGATCCAGAATGCCGGCAATCACCGAAATCAAGGTGGTCTTTCCGCAGCCCGACGGGCCGACCAGCATCATCAGTTCCCCCAGGGCAATCTCCAGATTGACGCCGTTAAGCGCAGTCACTTTTTGGCCTCCGGTGTCGTAAACTTTAACCACATTCTGGCAGCGCACCGCTAATGACGTTTGCTCCATTAGTTACCCTTTAAAGACAATAGCCGGTTCCAGAAGTATCACTTTGCGTATGCTGATGAGCGCTGCAAATACGCAGATCAGACTGACTCCCGCGCCGCTAAACAGCAGCAGTTGCCAGGGGAACTTGAACGCCAGTATCGAA
>Ga0172379_10003193_pt1 | contig 26709 bp, 34 predicted proteins | sample GrowelOW334metaG_FD_119756 | JGI IMG/M metagenome (GOLD analysis project Ga0172379, IMG submission 119756) | Groundwater microbial communities from an aquifer near a municipal landfill in Southern Ontario, Canada - Groundwater well OW334 metaG | ecosystem: Environmental > Aquatic > Deep...
AGGAAGTCCTAATATTGCTGTTGATGGAATAATTGCATTTGCAACTGCACTTTTAGCGTTGCAATTAGATTTTGTTCCTCAGTTTTTTTCACAAATATTTCCAAGAATGGGTGTGGGACTTGCGATTATCTTAGCAGTTATAATTATTTTAGGAATAGTTACTCCTGGAAGAGCTAATTGGCCTACTTATATTTTCTTTGGAATTGGAGTAATAATATTTTTAGTAGTAGTTAATAATAGTTTTGATATTTTAGGATGGGGAGATATTGTTTTGTCCGATGAAATGAAAACTCTGATTGTAGTACTTTTGGGAATGTTAGTATTTGTTGGAGTGGTTATTGGAGCGGCTAATCCTAGTGATCCTAATTCACAAAGATCTATCTTGACAAGATTAATGGATACTGGTGGGCAAGCTCCTTAATTGTTTTTATTAACTTTTTTTACTAATTATCACCTCTTTTATCTTAACTTGATTATTATCACCTCTTTTTCTTGAACGGGTTGGGAGCTACATATCCTTTGAGCAATTATAGAGATTACCTTATAATATTATGAGCAATGGATTGAACAAGCACGTTTAGAATTTAAGTTATTAATAATTCTTCGTTGAGTTTTGTTATTTTAATATTTATTAGAATTATTTTCTTTTCTTCTTATGAGAAGTAGTGTGATGTACTGGAGAGGAATGGTGTTCTATAACATGTTCAGTATGATGCTCGGCTCTTTCCGCTAAGGGGTTAACCATTTTTGAAAAAGAATCTTCTACCATTTCAACTTCTTTTTTTAGATTAGAAACATTTTTTGTATAATTTGAAATTTCTTCAATAATTGAAACTTGTATCTTATCTATAACTGATTCAATTCTTTTTAATCTATCTGAAAGATTTTCTAATTTTGTGGTTGCAAGTGTTTTCATTTCATTAAGTTCCTCTATTTTTTTATTTACTTGCTGTATTTTTTCATTGAAAACTTGTTCGGCTATTTCTATCATAGTATTTGCTTCATATCCGGAAGCGTAATTTGTTTGATAATTTCCTTGTTGGGGCATTTGAGCATAAGGATTTTCTTGATATTCTTGGGTTGGTTGTTGAAATTGTTCTTGAGGAGCATAGTTTTGTTGTGGGGCATAATTATTTTGTTCTTGAGCTTTAGGGATGTCTTGAAGTTGGAATTCTTGGGCTTGTGGTGGAATCTCTGAATTATCTCCTCCTCTAGAAACAACATCTTTTATCCTTGATTGTGAAATTGCGTCTGCGATTTCTTTTGGGGAAATTCCTTCTTGTCTTAAACTATCAACTATTTCCATTTCAGAAATGTTTTGTTTCTTCATCTGCATGACTTTTTCTAGTGCACCCATTTTGTTATTTTTATTAATTATTTAAGTTTTATTTGCTTTTTAATTTTTCTAATTCACTTTTTCTTACGAATTCTAATGGTTGGAACATTTTTGCTTGTTTTGATAGCATTTCAATATCATCTTTTCTAGCAAATTTAGGAAGCTCTCCTGAAAGAGTTTCGGTAAATGATTTCATTCTTTCAAAATCATTTTTTAATACTGAGATAGTTTTTTTCATTTCTAGTGTTTGTGTGGCTGTTTTTTCACGTATTTCAATTAGATTTTGTCCAATTAACAAAAGTCTGTCTTTGAGTATTCTTTGCTTTTCTTCCATATCTTTTAAGCGAACAGCTATTTCTGAAAGAATTTGTGAAGAATAATCAACCTCTTCTTGAGCCATATAGAATAAAGAATATTTTGGTTTAAATACGTTTGTCTTGCTAGGCATATAAAACATTTTAAACTTGAAAATTCTTCTTAGATTAGGTGATTTTAGATTATGCAATTCAAAGAGGGGACGCCGTTATATGCCTATGAGGTTGAAAGAGAAGGAGGTGAGGATGTTTTATACTTTAATTATTTTGGAGCACCTTTTGTGCCTGTGCTTGCAGAGTCTTCCGAAATAATGGCTAGAACAATTGATGCTCTTATTGAGAATCCAAATGTATCAAGGGTTGTTTTTGTACAACAAAAAAATTATAATCATAATTTTGAAGAAACTTCCATGCTTCTTGAGGCTGCTCAGCTTTATGTTTATTTAATAAAACAGGAAAAAATTTTAACTCCTCAAAAACTTGGAGGCAGCAGTCAGGAGGAATTTGCAAAGAGATATAACGATTTATTTTCTTTTTTATTTTTATTAAAACAGGATCCTATTGCGGCTTATAGTGAAATAAAAAGAATTTTGATTCAAACAAGAATACTTTCAGATAAAATTGCGGGTGTGCAAAAAAGAGAGGTTTTAGGATATATTACCCTTCTTGAGAAAATATTTGATTTAATCGATAAGTCTAAAATTATTTCAAAGGCGAAACCTCATATAATAGGTTATTCTGTAGGAAGTAGAGAAATATATAATTTTATTTTTAAGCCAGATACCATACCTAATTTTACTTTTACAAGATTGGTTTCAAGTTTGCCCGAGGATTGCGAGATTATAGATCAATATGAAATTTCAAATGGGGAAAATGATAAATCTACAGTTACTATTTTAAAACGTGAGGGAGAGGCTAAATTTCTTTATCATCTTTTACCTCCTGAAAATGATCTTCCCGAAGAACAGGGGATTCTTTTGAATCTTGCTAGGGGAGTTTTGATTGAACATCAGCCTAAAGCTGAAGAATTTGTGGATACTGAAAGAACAAGACAGGTTTTTTTTAATATTTCAAGAGATTTGGTAAGAGATTTGGCAGAATCAAAAGGTATTACTTTAGATTATTCCGAACTTAATAAGTTAGCGATTATTTTAGTTAGGCATACAATTGGTTTTGGCATACTTGAGGTTTTATTGCAAGATAAAAATTTACAAGATATCTCATTGAATGCTCCGATTCCTATGATAAACATTTTTTTAAAACATCAAGAGTATGATGAGTGTTATACAAATATTCTTCCAAGTCAAGAGGATGTGGATTCTTGGGCTGCTAAATTTAGAATGTTATCTGGAAGACCCTTAGATGAGGCTAATCCAATATTAGATACACAATTAGAAATTGGAAATTTGAGAGCCAGAATTGCGATTATTCAAGAACCTCTTTCTCCCGATGGGCTTGCGTATTCTGTTAGAAGACATAGAGAATCTCCTTGGACATTACCTCTTTTTATTAAAAATAAAATGATTAATCCTTTTGCTGCTGGTTTAATGAGTTTTTTAGTTGATGGAGCTAGAACTATGCTTGTAGCAGGGACAAGATCTAGCGGTAAAACTTCTTTACTTGGAAGTTTGTTATTGGAAATTATGCCAAAATATAGAATAATTGTGGTAGAAGATTCTTTAGAATTACCTATTGAATCTATGAGGAAATTAAAATATGATATTTTGAGAATGAAAGTGCGTTCTGCATTATTAAAATCTTCAACAGAGGTTTCTGCTGCGGATGGAATAAGAACAAGTTTGAGATTGGGAGATAGTGCTTTGATTATTGGTGAAGTTAGAAGTGAAGAGGCTAGGGCGCTTTATGAAGCTATGAGAGTTGGAGCTTTAGCTAATGTAGTTGCTGGAACGATTCATGGTGCTTCACCATATGGTGTTTTTGATAGAGTGGTTAATGATTTAGAAGTTCCGGCTACTAGTTTTAAGGCTACAGATATTATTGCAGTTGCTAATCCAATTAAATCTCCAGATGGATTGCAATCATGGAAAAGAATGATTCAGGTTTCTGAAGTTAGAAAGCAATGGAAAGAGGATCCATTAAGAGAGCAAGGTTTTGTGGATTTGATGAATTATAATGTTGAAAAAGATGAATTAGAACCTAGTGCAGATTTAGTTAATGGAGATTCTGAAATTATAAAATCTGTTGCAGCAAATGTAAAGGGTTGGGCTGGAAATTGGGATGCGGTTTATGATAATATTTTATTAAGAGCTAAGATGAAAAAAGAAATTGTTGATGTTGCAAAAGCAACAGGAAATGCACAAGTTTTAGAAGCTGAATTTAATGCTGTTTCAAATAATATGTTTCATGAAATTTCAAGTAAAATTATACAAGAAATAGGATTGCCTTTATCTGCAAGAGTTTTTCCAGACTGGCAGATTTGGTTAAATAAAGAAGTTAAGAAATGGAGAATTTAGTTATCACCTCTTTTATTTTGACGATGATGTTTATTAGTATTACCTCATAATTATTCCATATAAACCTAATAAACTTATTCTTGGGACTTGTTTTATTAATAATTTATTAGTTGATATAAAATTTTTAGTTTTCTCCAGTTGGGAACTTCATTAAAATATATCTCTTTTTTTTAATAATGGTATTAATGCAATAACTGCGATTGTTTGAATTATTCCCATTATTACAAAAAGGGTTGTGAATGAGATATAAACTACAACTAATCCTCCCAAAATTATTGCTATGCCTGTAACAATTTCTTCTAAACCATCTGAAAGACCCCAACAGGTTCCTAAAGATTTACAATTATGTTTTTGGGCATATCTTGAATATAATGCATCCCAAGTAGGAGTTGCTAATGCAGTTGCTATACCAAGGCCTACCTGAACAATTAATAATTGGAGAGGATTGTCTACCAATAAATAACAAAATGTAAGTGCGGCATTAAGAGTATAACCTGTCAGCATCAATTTCTTTTTATTTATTTTAGTATCAGATAATTTTCCAATAATTATCATCATTATACCCATAGCTATTAAGTATAAAGACCATGCAATTGAAATGTCTAAAATATCTCCTCCTATTTTTCCAGCAAAAACTGCGAATAGAGGGCCAAGCATGCCTTCTCCAAAAAACCAAATTAAACTTGAGAATAATAAAATTCTTAATTCTTTATTTAACATATTATCTTATAGTTTTTTTTATTTTTAAATTAGTCTCTTTTGTTTAATCTTATTAAAAATTATGTGAGTTTCACCTAGTTAACGGGCTGTTTCAGATATTAATTATATAGTGCTTTTGATTAGGTTTGTTATGAGTAATGAAAAACAAACACCCTCAAATGTTCCAATTCAATTGGAAGATAAATTGCAGGATAAAATAACTTATTACAAATGTTTGGGATGTAATAGAATTTATGATCCTTTTGCTTTTAGTTGGAATACCCCTGAAGAAATGAAAATAGTATATGATAGGATTAAAGTTGCAAATCCTTTAGTAAAATTAGAGATTGTTGCAGGATATTATAGTGAACATTGTATTGCTAAATATTTGGCGATTAAATTGGGGAATAGACCTGTAATTGAACAGCAGGAAGTTTATGTAAAGTATTTGGTTCGTTTAAATAAACTTTTAGGAGAGGGAACTTTAGAGTCTTGTAGCGAGGATACTTCTCAAAGTCAACAATATATTAAGGAGTTGAATAGTTCTTTAAAAATAGAGGATGAAGAAGATTTGGATTCATTTTTAGGTAAAAAATCTAAAAATGAAGATGATTTTCAAGAATTGGATCCTACATGTATTGAGGAAATTGTAGATTATGCTATTATTGATGCCGATTGTGTTGAAGAAGTTGGTGATTATGATTATGCGTCTATACAATTGAAAGGAGGTACAAAAAGATGAAAACAAAACTAGGAATTTTGACATTTGCTGTTTTTGCAATGTTATTAGTTAGTCCTTTAGCGATGGCAGAAGATTCTGTTATTGCAGATGCGACAACTGATGCTGTTTCACCAGAAACTACTGCAGAAGCTGGGACAACTCCCGATTCAGCACTTTATTTTTTAGATCAGGCTGGAGATAGTTTGAGTTTGGCTCTTACTTTTAACAAAGTAGCTAAAGCTGAAAAAGCTATTAAAATAGCTCAAGAAAAATTATCTGAAGCTGAAGTGATGATTGAAAAGAACAATCTAAAAGCTGCTGATAAAGCTCAAAGAGAGCATAATAAGGCTGTTCAAAAGGCAGAAGATGCAATAGATTCTGTAGAAGTTGATGGAAATGCTGATGCAAATTTGGAAGCTGTGAATAATGCTGAAAAAGTTAGAGCAGAAATACAAACACATGCTGAAAAAGTTGCTGCAGTTAAAAACAGAATTCTTGAGAGAAAGAGAGCTACTATGACTGCCGAACAAATTGCTCATATGGAGGAAGTGTTCGGAAAGATAATTGCTAAGGCTCAAGAAATGCAAACAAAAACAGAGCAAAAGAAAGAAAATGCCAAAGCAAAATACAAGGCTATGACTGGAAAGACAGATGCTGAAGTTGAAAGTGATTTGGAACAAGTTAGAGCAGGAAATAGCGTTGAGAATAAGATAAAAACTCAAAATGCTGGAGAGGATTCTGAAATACAAACAGAAACTCAAGAGCAAACTGCTGCTGGAGCAAGTTCTGAAGACAAAGATTCAACTGAATCTGGAAACGATGTTGTAACAGCTGAACCAATAATTGCTACTGCTGGAAATTCTGGCAATAGTGGAAGCGGTAATGCTAAGTAAATAAACTTATTTTTTATTTTTTATTTTTTATTTTAAAAGAGAAAAAGAAAAAACTTTAAAGGTGAAAGGAATAAGGTAATATAACTGAAATGAAGAATGAAATTGTAATATTTGGAGCATTTTTGCTAATGATTGGGTTAGTCTCTGCAGGAAATATACAAACAAGTTATCAAGTTTTTGGAGAAAATGTTATTGTTGAGCATAATTTTGATGAAATTTCAAACTTACAATTAAGAATACCTTATGATGCTAAAGCAATTGAACTAAACTCTCCTACAAAATCTATTCAAGAATTTCCAGATTATAAATTAATAACTGTTAATTATGCAAAAAATCTTACAATTAAGTACGTAACTGGTTCAATGGTGGATGTTTCAGGAAATAAGTATTATTTTGTAGCTAAGAATTTTTTGAAGATTAAAAATCAAGATATTAAATTGTATCTTGAAGAAGGTTATTTTTTAGTTGAGGATGGATTGCTTTCTCCAAGTGCAACTGATGTAGATAGCGATGGTAGAAGGATTTTGATTACTTGGAATAATTTTAATGCAGAACAAATAGCTGTGGCATATGAAAAACCTTCCGATAATAATTGGATTGTCTATTTAGCAGTTTTTGTTTTGTTAGGTTTTGGGCTAGGATTTTATTTTTTTATGAAAAGAAAATTTAAGAAAGAAGTTCAAAAAATTAAATCCGAATTGGTTGTTAAAAAAACTAATGAAGAAAAAAAAGAGGAATTAAAGCAAGGATTGACTAAGAATTTATTTGAGGATGAGAAAAAAATAATAGAGTATCTGTTAACTAAGAAAGATAATGAGTGTTGGACTAAAGAAATTTTACATGATTTGGATATAAGTAAAGTAAAATTAAGCAGGAAGCTTAGAAGTCTTGAGCAGAAGGAATTGATTAAAAGATTGCCTTATGGTAATGAGAATAGGATAAGGTTGATTAAAAAGTAATGATCACCTCTTTTATTCTAACTATGATGTTTAATGAGTTATTAGATTAATAATTATTTGTTTTCTTCTCCAATCGTCATATTTATTAATTACATTTCTTAATTAGTATTGTATGAAAGGGGTGAAAAATGTCTAGTACAAATTCAAAACCAAGTGTGGATGATATTCTTAAAAAATATGGAAGTAAAATTGAGGGGCAGATAAATACTTCAGGCGGTTCTGGAGGAGATAGTAAAGAATATCAAAAATTTAAACTTGAAATGTCTCCTGAATATACTGGATATGAAAAATTATGTCATTCTCTGGGTAATTTTATTAAATTAAAACCTGCTAAGAAAGATGAAGAAAGAATTCAAAAAGCAATTGATATAGCTCATCTTCAAATAACTGCCCAACAAGCAATAACTTTGAGTGTAATGAGTTTTATGGTAGTATTCATTTTGAGTTTGATTATTTCTATTGCAATGTGTTTTATTGCAGGAAAAATTGTGATGTCTGCTTTGACTTTTTTTATTTTAATGCTTTTTGTGGGTTTGTTTTTGTTTTATTTTGCTAATCAATATCCATTAAGAATGGCTAACAAATGGAGATTAAAAGCTTCTACTCAAATGGTGCCAGCAATACTTTATATTGTGGTTTATATGAGGCATACCGCAAATCTTGAAAAAGCAATTGCATTTGCTGCAGAGCATCTTCAATATCCTTTAGCATTGGATTTGAGAAAAGTTTTTTATAATGTTGAAATTGGAAAATTTTCAAGTATAAAAGAAAGTTTAGATAATTATCTTGAAGTATGGAGAGAATATTCTCCCGAATTTATAGAAGCATTTCATTTGATTGAAAGTAGTTTATATGAACCCGATTCGGGAAGAAGAATAATTATTTTGGAAAAATCTCTACAGGTAGTTTTGGATGGGGTTTATGATAAGATGCTTAAATTTACTCATGATGTTAAAGGTCCCTTAACAAATGTTTACATGTTAGGGGTAGTCTTACCAACTTTAGGCTTGGCACTTATTCCTTTGGCTTCTTCTATGGTGGGGGATTTTTTGAAATGGAATATAGTTTTTGTATTATTTAATTTGGTTGTGCCATTTATGGTTTTTTTCCTTACCGATAAAATTATGTTTTTGCGTCCAGGAGGACATGGTGAAAGTGAATTTCTTGAAAAAAATCCATTGTATGCGAAATATAAAAGCAATGTTTATTATGGAAAAGCCTTTTTAATGTGTTTACCTTTTTTGATAATAGGATTTCTTCCTTTGATTATGCAAATCACTCCAGTTTATAGTGCATTGGGGTGGACTTCGGGAGATCCAGCATTGAAAGAATTTGGAATTACTGGAAATTATGGAGAGATGAAGCTTTTTGGATTTATTGAGGTGCCGGTGGCTGGAGGAGGGAAAACTTTAGTTGGTCCTTTTGGAGTAATTGCTGTTATTATGAGTATGTTTATTCCTTTAGGTCTTGCTTTGTTCTTTTCAATGTCTTTTAAAGGAAAAACTAAAGAGTTAATTTTGGAGAGACAAAAAACTAAAGAACTTGAAGCGGAATTTAATAATTCGTTATTTCAATTAGGAAATCGTTTGGGTAATGGGACGCCTCCAGAATTAGTTTTTTCGAAAGTTGCAGAATCTTCTAAAGGATTAAGGACAGAGGATTTTTTTAGAAAAGTTAATTATAATATACAGCAAGGAGGGATGAGTGTGGATAAGGCTATTTTTGATACTAAAAGAGGCGCCCTTATTTATTATCCGTCTGAGTTGATTGCAACAAGTATGAGGATTTTGGTTGAGGCTTCTAAAAAAGGATTGAATGTGGCGGCAGTTAGTTTAATGAGCATTTCACAATATGTTAAAAATATACAAAAAATTACAGATAGGCTAAAGGATTTACTTGCGGAAATTATTTCAGATATGAAAAGTAATATGACTTTCCTTGCACCTTTTCTTGCAGGAATTGTTGTGGGATTAACAGTTATGATTTCTGCTATTTTGAGTCAAATACCTGATTTAGGGGAGCTTGCAGCTTCAGGAGCAGGAGGTATGGGTAGTTCTCTTGGTTCTCTTGGAACGATATTCAAATTAGTTAATATGATGCCTCCTTATCACTTACAAATAATTGTGGGGATTTATTTAATTGAAATTGTTTTTATTTTGACTTCTACTCTTGTGATAGTTGATGCAGGAGAAGACAAACTTGAGAAGACAAATAAAACAGGAAAGAATCTTTCAAGTTCAATAGGTTTGTATTTTGTTGTGGCTCTTCTTGCAACAATTATTTTATCCCTATTAGTACAAGTTGTGCTTGGTGGAACTATGCCTGCTTCACCAGCGTAATTTATTATCACCTCTTTTTCCTTGACTGGATGTTTCTTGGGTTATTAGATTTTTATGAGATTATTAGATGTGTAGGTCATATGGCTCAAGCACGTTTGAAACTTGTATTATTAATTATTTATTAGTGTTTGGTATTTATTCTACTTTATTAGTTAGATTTATTAATTCCTTTATCGTGCTTTGATTTATGGTTGAACGAAGAGGTAGGAGAGGGGTGGTTACAGATTATCTTCCATGGTTGCTCATTGGAATTGCAGTGCTTGCAATTATATTAATCGCTATATGGTCTATGAAATCACAAGGAATTTCTTTGATTGATAAAATAAAAAATATTCTTAAATGGGGGGGATAAAATGTCAGAAATAACGGTTGATCAGTTGATTAAATTTTTTATTGGCGCTTTTGTGGTGGTCATTGTTGTGGCAGGAATTTATTTCTTTTTTAAAAATTATGCAATTGATTTTTTTAATAATATATCTGGAGGAAATAGTTCAAAAATAAATTTTGTTTTGAGTATTTTAAAATAAAATGGAAAATAAACGAGGATTCTTGCTTGCTGAAGAGACATTAAAAATTGTACTTGCAGTGGTGTGTATTATTGGTTTGGGTTATTTGCTTGTCTCACTTTATTTTAGTTATTCTAATTCTCAAGATTTGAAAGTTGCAAAAGGTGCTCTTGATAGATTAATTATTTCTCTTAATGATAAAGAGGCTTCTTATGATATAATAGGTCCTAACTCTGCTAGAAAATGGTATGTTATTTCCTGGCCTTATGAAGGATTAATGCCTGAATCTTGTGTTAATCTTGGAGTTCAGAATTGTATTTGTATATGTAAGAATGGAGCAAATGATGTTTTGACTTCTTGGACTAATTCGGGTTTTTTGAGCGATTGTAATGATTTGGGTTATTGCTTAAGTTATAGTAAAAATATTTTAGTAAGTGACTCTGACGGGGTACGTTCTCGTATTATTGTTACTAGCTCTTCTTTAAAATTGAAGATGAATTATACTGAGGAGGAGGTTAGAGTTTATTATTAAAATGGAAATGGACGATTTAATAAAATATTTAATGTGGGTAGTAGTTTTTATAATTGCAATGGGGGGAATATATTTTATGTTAAAGAGGTTTGGGATGGTTTAATATGAAAAACTATTTTATAGGAAAAAGGGGGGAATTAACAACAACGCAAATTATATTGCTTGTAGTGTTAATTGTTAGTTTTGCAGTGTTAATTTATTTTTATACTCAACTTCAGTTAGGGGGAACTTCCGAAAAACAAATCTGTCATAATTCTATTGTACTTAAAAATAAAGCTGGAGGTCTTGGAGGAGCAATTGATTGTAAGACAACTTATATGTGTATTTCTGGCGGTGGAGAGTGTGCTTCTTCTAGACAAAAAATTAGCGTTAATGCTGAAGATAACTCAGAAATTTTTAAGCAAATGGCTGTTTTGATGAGTGATTGCTGGTGGATGTTTGGTGAAGGGTCTATTGATTATAGTAATTGGGATACATTTGATAAAAATCATTGTGCAATTTGTTCTAAAATTAAATTTGATTTATCTATACAAGAGAGGTATCCTGAGGGAGTGGATTTTGAGCAATTTTATAACTATTTAGGGCTGGAAAATTTACTAGGTAAGGAAGAAAAATATTTAACTTATTTATATGGTGTTGATAGTGTGGATAATCTTTCAGAGATGTATAAAACTGGAAAAATTAATTTTTCACAGGAATATTCTATAATTACTGGAATTAATACTGAAGAAAGGTCAATTCCAGTTTTGGTAAAAACCCTTGATGAAGTTCACGAACAGTCTTTATGTGGGGTGTTTGATATAACTAAGAATTGATTATAATTATTAATAAAAATGGAAAACAAGAGAGGCAATGTACTTACTGAGAATTTGATTTTTATAATTTTAAATATAGCTTTTATTTCTATAATTCTTATTTTTGTGTTTACTAGAATGGATAATGCTGCAACTCTTGAGGAAACTTATTCGAAACAGATTGCCTTAATGATTGATGCTGCGCAACCAGGTACTGAAATTCACTTGAATATGGGAGATGCATTTGATCGTGCAGATAAAGAAAGATATTATAATTCTGCTGTTTCGGTAGAGAATAATGTTGTTAATGTTAAATTAAGCGAAGGAGCGGGACATGATTATTCATTTTTTAATAATGCAGATGTGAGTGTGACAGAATATCGGGAGGATAAATTAGTTGTTATTTTTATTGACCCTAAAGAGTAAAATTAAAAATGGATAAGACAATTTCAGTTTATTGGTTTGTAATTTTGTTTATCACAGCTGGGGCTGTGGCTTATATGGTTGTTGCCTTTTATGGCGCTCCTTATGATGTTCGTAAGATTGAAGCAGGGGTGCTTAGAGATGCTATTGCCGAATGTTTGTCTAATGGAGGATATCTAAAAGAAGGAATTATTTCTAATGAGAGTAAGTTGTTTATTAATTCAAATAATTTTTTTGATAATTGCAGTATAAATTTTAAAACTCCGGATTTTGCTGAAAGTGTAAGTACTGGTGGAGAATATTATGTTGAGGTTGAAATTATTGGAGAGGGGGATAAATTAGATAAGGGTTCTTTTGAAGTTGGAAATATAAATTTAAGAGAATTTTGTTCAGATGAATTAATTGAAAAAGGTTCTAGAATTAATCCAGTTTGTCTTAAAACAAGTTTTTATGTGCTTGATTCATGGAATAAAAAATATATTCTAACTATATCTGCTTTGGTTAGAAAAACGGAGAAAAATGTTCAATAATAAATTTTTGATTGATAATAAGAGAGGTCAAATCTCAGATACAATTATGTGGTTTGTGGCTACATTTGTGATTATACTTATTTTAGGTGCTACAATTTATGTTGCCTCAGTTTTTGGAAGTACTAAATACGGAGGAAATAATTTTTTTAGAGGAGATAGATTGATTGAAAAATCTATATTTGCATTTTTGATTACTCCTTTGAATGAATCTGGGGAGATTCTTTTTCAACAACTTGCGGATGGAAGTCAGAGCGATGAGGTTATTCAGCTGGCGGGAGAGAATCTTTTTAATCAAATGTATGGAAATAAATATTCTGTTTCGTTTGATGTCAAAAATTCAGAGGTTACTAAGTTTACATATTTAGAGATTATTGGGACAAATGTGGAATATTTTGTAAGAGGTATTGAAATATTGCCGGAAAAAGGAGTGGAGGTTACTTTGAGGAATTTAATTTAAAATGATAAGAGGAAAGTTAACGAAAAATAGGAAGGGTGCTATAAGCATTTATATTTTAGTTTATGGAATACTTGCTATTTGTATACTCGTTTTATTAAGTTTTGGAATTTCTCTTGCAAAAGCACAGTTGCATGTGGCTGCGATTGCAAGAGTGGTTGAAACTAATTCTTTTGTGGAGACTATGGAATTTTATAAAAATCCTAAAATAAATAGAGATATTAATTTAGATTTGTATTTTTCTAAACCTGGGGAGGATGCAACTAAAAGTCATTATCAATTTCTTTCTGGAACTTATAGAGTGAGTTATGATTTGACTAAAGATTCGGAAGGCGTTTATACTTTTACTAATAAGGAAGAGTATTGTGGGTATACTGGTCTTTTCTCATGTAAAGATAATTTAGTTATTAAGAGAAAATTTTTAGCTTAATTAAAAACATTTATAAATAAAGAGAAATTGTATAGAATATGTTGAATAAGAGGGGACAGGAATTAAGTACAAATACTATAATTTTGATAATACTTGGAGTTATAGTTTTAGTTTTGCTTATTTTAGGATTTGTGATGGGATGGAATAAAGTGCTTCCTTTTTTGAATAAGCCTAATATCGATAGTGTTAATCAAGGATGTTTGCAAGCTTGTACAACACTCTCAACTTATGATTTTTGTACTGTGCTTAGAAATGTTAATGATGGAACAAACAAGGAGTTTAAAACTACTTGTAAAGATTTAGCTACTAATCAGAGTTATGCTTCTAGAAATTACGGCATAAGTGATTGTTCAGATGTAACTTGTCCGCCTATTGTGGAAACTCCTGCAGCTACTCCTGCTAGTGCTTAATTTTATTTTTTTTATTGGTTATCACCTCTTTTTTCTGAATCGTAGTTATTAATAATTTATTTTAGGTAACATATTTAAACAATTTTTACTTTCATTTTTTATGGATAGAGGCGATGGTAGGAATAAGAGGAAAGATAAAAAGCATGAAAAGAAAAAACATCCATATAAAAAAGGTGGGTGGGCGAGAACTTTAAATTTTGCAGATAAGGAAAAAAATGCTTGAAGTTGCTTTTTTACTTGTGCTCGGATTTTTAGCTATTATTTTTGCTTCTGTTCAGGATATAAAAAAGAGAGAGGTGGCTGATTGGCTTAATTATTCTTTGATTATTTTTGCTTTAGGATTCAGATTTTTTTATTGCTTGTTTAATGATTCAATTATGGGAGGGTGGTGGTTCTTTTATTATGGGTTAATTGGTCTCGGGGTATTTTATATTTTAGGAAATGTATTGTACTATTGCAGGGTTTTTGCTGGAGGGGATGCTAAATTATTAATTGCTCTTGGAACAATATTACCTATATCTGTTTCTTTTTGGACCAATTTGAAAGTTGCACTTATATTTTTATTAATATTTTTTATTTGTGGTGCATTTTATGGTTTGGTATGGAGTGTATATTTGAGTGTTAAAAATTGGAATAGATTTAGACCTGAAATTAAAGTTCAATTTAGGAAATTTAAAAACCTTTTTTATTTTATTTCTATTTTCGGTTTAGGGGTTATGAGTTTAGGTTTGTTTATTTTTGATTTAATGTTGTATATAGGCATTTTGATTTTTATTTTACCTTGGGCTTATATTGCTGCAAAAGCTATTGATGAGAGCGCTATGATAAAACTAATTGAGTGTGAAAAATTAAGTGAAGGAGATTGGTTATATAAGGATATTAAAGTTAAGGGTAAATTAATTAAAGCAAATTGGGAAGGTTTGAGTAAATCTCAAATAAAATTTTTAGTTAATAATTGTAGAGGAAAAAAGATTTACATAAGACAAGGAATTCCTTTTGTTCCGGTATTTTTAATTAGTTTTGTGGTTTGGGGAATTTGGGTTTTGATTTAAGGAATTCTTACTGGAAGCCAAGTGTTTTCTTCATTTATTATTCTTTCATTTTTTTCTTCAGGAGTTTCTTTTTTTGGAATTGCTTTTTTCTTTTTTACTTTTAATTTTGAAATTTTTTGAGCTAAGATTGCAAGAGCTTCAGGAGTTGAGCGTGTGCGTTTTGAATTTAGAGTTTCATTTTCATAAACTGGAATAACATTTATTACTTCATGACCTAAGATATTTGCATTAGCAGTTATAACACTTTTTGGTTTGAAAGCTACCAATAATTTTTTATAAATTCTTTTTGCAAGGGCTTTATGTCCTTCCTTTAATTCTTCTTCTGAATTGATATGAATTTTAGGTATAATTAATGCATGAGCTTTTGAAATTGGATTTATTTCAAGTATTGCAATTGCATCATCATTTTCATCTATTTTTGTTGAAGGTATTTCCCCTTTTAGAATTGAGCAGAATATGCATTTTTCTGGGGTGTAATTTGTAGGAGTATTGCCTTCTCCATCTGGTTTGATAAGGTTATTTTGAATAAGAAATTCTTCAAGTTGGGCATCATCCATATTTTCAATATATTCTTCTGCAGAATCTCGCTTATCATCTGGAAAACTTGCTACTTGTTCAAGAAGTTGTTTCTTTATTTTTTTTGATTGTTCGGGTGTGAGTGGCATGATTGATTTAATAGACTTAGATTTATAAATAATAGTATATTTAATATTATATGGAAGCGGTGATAGCTTTGTGGATTGTATTTTTTATTTCTATTGCGGGAGTGATATTTTCTGGAGTGCTTACTTATAAAGAAATGAGTGCAAGTAGTTGTGATATTAATCTTAAGAAGGGAAAAAATAAAGCTAAAGAATCTCAAGAATGTGGAAGTTGTGGAATTAAGATATTTGGATTGCCTACTTGTCTTTATGGGTTTGTTATGTATCTTATTGTGTTAATTATTTGTATTGTTGCTTTGTTTTTTTAATTATATTCTTTTAGTATATAATATCTTTAATACATAGAAAGTTTTTTATTTTTATGATTGAATCTTATCATAATCAAATTATTCAAACTTTTAAGGATAATTTGGGGTACTTTGAACCTGTTCTTGGATTTCCGATTAAACAAACACAATCAGGAATATATTTTCATCCTTTTGGAGAAATTGATTTGATTGTAGATGGTTTTACAAATGAAAGATGTCTTATTGAGGTAAAATCAAATAATGGGGCTACAGGAAAATTTTTACATAAACAGTTTAAAGTGTATAGAAAATTTGATCCTAATGCTTCTATATATCTTCTCTTAGGAACTACTAATTGTTCTTTAAATTTGGAAGAACTTACATTAATTAGACATCATGCAGGGGTTTGGTGTGCTTAATTTTTTAGATTTTTAATATTGATTATCACCTCTTTTGACGAATTGTTAATATTAATATATCTGAAGGTAAGTTTATGAGATTATTAGAGGGTTATGAGATTACCTAATAATATTATGAGTAAATCATATGGCACAAGCACGTTTGGAACTTTTATTAATAATAATTTAGAAGAGAATTATCCAAACGCTCTACGCACATCAGTTGTTTGAACTGAAGAGATATTTGCTATTTCTTGAAGAGCTTTTTCTACAGTTTCGGTGTCATTCTTTTCGTCCCAGGCGAAAAAAGGAATTATAGCTTTTAATCCGAATGCTATGTTTTCTTCGGTGAATGTTACATTTTTTCCACCAAATTTTTCAATTATTTTGATTGCCTCATTTTTTATTTCTTCAAGATTCACACTTGGTGAATCTGGCATGATCTTCATTTTTACTGCTGCTGTTCCCATGAGGTTTTAGAATTAATGTTGTTTTTAAGGGTTTTGGTTTTTTGTGATGTTTGGATTTTCCATTTCCATAAGATATTCTGGTTCATCTTCTGGTTTTGTAAATTCTTGAATTGTTTTGAATCCTAATTTTTTGTAGAATTCAACAGCCCTTACATTATCTTTGTAAACACTTAAAGCTATTTTTTTAATTTTGATTTGATTAAATGCATAATCTAGAATAAGTTTCATGGCTTCTTTTCCATATCCTTTATTTTGAGATTCTGCAACCATTATGCTTATTTCTGGAACCTTAAACTCTTGATTTGTTAAAATGTTTATATCTCCTAAGGGTTTTCCACTTTCTATATCAAAGATACACCAAGAAAGATTTCCCTCTGAGGTATCCCATCCTGTAAGCATATCTTTTATTTCGTCCAAACTTGGAGCTTGTTCTGGTTCGCCTAAATCATTTTGAATATCTTTTCTTTCCAACCATTTTTGATAAATCTTGTAGAATTCTTCATTATGAGGGTAGGGTCCTAATTTAATTTTTGTACCTTGAATCATTGGAACCTGTTTTATTGTTTTTTTGTGTTGAAGAAGTGCTTTGTTTTCCATAATGTTTTTTATTTATTCTGGGTTTATAAGTTTGAGCCCTTTTTAAAGAGGTTTTTAGATAATTTTATATATTACTTATTTTTTGAGTGACATAATGCTTAAAAAAGAGGATTTGTATTTTAGGATATGATAGAGGGAAATTTTGGAAAATATATTGAGAGGTTGGCTAAGGCTTCAGGATTGCCAAGAGATGAAATTGAAAGAAAAATTGAGGCAAAAAAGGCTAAACTTGTTGGATTAATAAGTAATGAGGGTGCGGCACAGCTTGTGGCTTCTGAATTGAAGGTTAATCTTGATAATGAAAAACTTAAAATTAATGAGCTTATTCCTGGAATGAGGAAAGTTAATACTGTTGGAAAAATAATTAATTTATTTCCTGTTCGAGCGTTTAAATCTAAAAAAGGGGAAGACTCTAAGGTTGTTAATTTAATTTTAGCAGATGATACTTCTAATATTAAAGTGGTTTTGTGGGATACTAACCATATTTCTTTAATTGAAACAGGACAGATTGCTCAGGGAAGTATAGTTGAAATAACTAATGGTAGTATGAGAAATAATGAAGTGCATCTAGGAAGTTTTTCTGAATTTAAATCTAGTTCTGAAAAAGTGGATAACGTTATTACTGCAAAAATGGTTACTAAAAAAGTTATTAAGGAACTTGCTACTGGAGAAAATGTTAAAGTGCGAGCGTTTGTGGTGCAGAGTTTTGAGCCAAGATTTTTTAATGTGTGTTCTGAATGTAAGAAAAAAGTAATTCCTGATGGTCCTAGTTTTATGTGTGAAGAACATGGAAATGTAATGCCTTCAAAAAGAGCTTTGATTAATGTGGTAATTGATGATGGAACTGAAACTATTAGAGCGGTTATGTTTCATGATAATGTGCTGAAGATTGGAATAAAAGATTTTGATAATCCTGAACTTGTGGCACAACAAAGGAATAATATTCTTGGAAAGGAATTTTTGCTTTCCGGAAATGTGAGACCAAATAATTATTTTAATTTTAATGAATTTATTGTGGATAATATTGAAGAAGTTAATTTAGATGAAGTGATTAAGGAATTGGAAGGGAACTGATTTATTTTGATTATCGCCTCTTTTACTTAACTATATTTTTATTATTAATAATTAGTTTATTTTTTATTAACTTTCTAGTTCCGAAAAATATTTTTGATGTATATTTAAGAGACAAATAATCTTTATAAACCGAGGGCGTATTTTCTTTTGATGGGTAAATACAAAAAAGCTGATTCTGATGATGGAGATGATGATTTTGATGAAAATGCTGAGGTAAAAGATTTGAAAGGTCGTGAACCTACACTTACCGATTTACCCGGAATTGGGCCTGCAGTTGCTGCAAAACTTGAAGCAGGTGGAATTTATGATTTAATGTCTTTAGCTGTAACTTCTCCTAATGTGCTCGCTGATGTTGCAGGAGTTGGTCCTGGTGTGGCTCGAAAAGCAATTCAAGCTGCAAGAAATATGTTGAATTTAGGTTTTAGCGATGGACTTGAGTTTGCAAAAAAAAGAGAAAATATTCTTTATATTACTACAGGAAGCAAAGAATTAAACAATCTTCTTGGGGGAAAAGGGGTTGAGGGCAGAGCTATAACTGAAGCATTTGGGGCTTATGGTTCTGGGAAGACTCAATTAGGGTTGACACTTGCAGTAAATGCACAAATGCCTCTTGAACGTGGAGGGGCAAATGGTAAAACTGTATTTATTGATACTGAAGGAACATTTAGGCCTGCAAGAATAAAACAAATGGCTGAGGCACTTGGAGTTAATCCAGATAATGTTTTAAAAAATATTTTAGTTGCTCGGGCATTTAATTCAGATCATCAAATTTTATTGCTTGAAAAAATAAATGAACTTATAAAAGCTGGAGAACCAATTAAATTATTGATAATAGATTCTTTGACTGCACATTTTAGAGCGGAATTTTCTGGTAGAGGACAACTTGCAGACAGACAGCAAAAGCTTAATAGATATATGCATGATTTAATGAAATTGGCAGAGAGTTATAATATTGCTGTTTATGTTACAAATCAAGTTATGGCTAATCCTGCACAGATGTTTGGAGATCCAACTGTGGCTATTGGTGGAAATATTGTTGGGCATGCTTCTACTTATAGAGTTTATTTGCGTCGTGGGAAAAAGGGTTGTCGTGTTGCAAAGTTAATTGATTCACCAAATCTACCTGAGAATGAATGTATTTTTTGGGTTGGAGCTAGAGGTGTGAATGATGAGCCGACTGAGGAAGAATAAAATAAACAAAAATTTATAAATTCAATTTTAAAATAAGTTCTATGGTAAAAGATATGGGTAATATTGATATGGAAAGAACACTTGTTCTTGTTAAACCTGAGGGTGTTCAGAGAGAGCTTGTTGGGAAAATTATTTCTAGATTTGAAGATGCTGGTTTGAAAATAATTGGAATGAAGATGGTTTGGGCAGATAAAGAATTTGCAAAAAAACATTATACAGAGGATATTTCTAAAAGAAGAGGAGAAAAAGTAAGAAATTTATTAATTGATTATATTACTGAAGGTCCGGTTGTTGCTATGGTTCTCGAAGGAGTTAATGCTATTGAAAATGTTAGAAAAATAGTTGGAGGCACTGAACCTAAGTCCGCACCTCCTGGAACAATCAGAGGAGATTTTGCTCATGTAAGTTATGCATATGCTGACAAAAAAGAAATTGCTGTTAAAAATTTGATTCATGCTTCTGGAAATGAAGAAGATGCTAAACATGAAGTTCCATTATGGTTTAATAAAAATGAGTTACATTCATACAAAACAATTCAAGATTTTTTTATGTAATTATTATTTTTTCTTTTAGATATATATTTTTTAAAATATATTTTGAAAAAACATTTATAAAGGATATTTTCCTAGGTAAATAAGTAGATGTTTTTATCTACGAGGAAGAGAGAGGTTAAAGATGGAAGTTAGAAGAACTGATTTGAGAATATTATTGTTATTAGTTGGAATTGTATTTTTGGTTCTTATTATTTCTGCATTGGTTCCTGTTGATAAAGAAGTTGTAATGCTTCCTTTAGGAAATACTCTTAATGGTACTACATATGCTGGATTAGGAGAGGATAAGGGTTTTGTATATAATATATCTGTTAATAATACTGCAGAGTATGATGCTGCTGCAAATATAACTGAGGTTAATGTTACAATTGATGCGATGGGTCCTTATAATGCTAGTGATTGTATTTTAGATTTAGCGACATCAAATTATAGTCAGAATTTTTCTAGATTGGTTCGTTTTAGTAATATGAGTAATAGTTCGACTCTTATTTTAAGTTGGGCTAACAATTCTAATGCAAAGGGTTATCTTCTTAATGGAAGTAATAGTAGTGTTTGGCTTGGCTTTAATATGTCTTGTGCCACTCCAGGTATATATAATCTTAGTGTTATACTTCAACATCCTAATCTTACTCTTGGTAGAAATATAACTAGTTTTGTTTTAACAATTAATGATACAACTGCTCCGAGTATGTCACTTGTGTCAGGGTATGTGACTTCACGTACTAATTATAGTCAGCTTCAGACAATCAACATCACTATTGTAGATAATTGGTATACTGGATTAGGAGTAGGATATGTTAATCTTACTATTTATAATACTACTGGGGCAAATTTTACTGTTCAAATGAAGAATCTTTCTGGTGGTAATTATAACTGGACTTTTAATACTACTGCTTATCCGGATGGAAAGTATAATCTTACAATTTATGCTAATGATACCAGTGCGCTTGGTAGAGGTAATTTTAATAATGTTAATATAACAAATGTAATCTTTGATAATACCAAGCCTGCTGCAAGTGGGTTTAATTTAGTTGCTACAAAAAATAATTATTCAGAGTCTCTTCTTTTGAATGTGTCTGTTAATGATACTACTTCTGGAATTGGAAGAGTGATATTTGGTATTATAAATGCTAGCGGGAATATTGCTAATGGGGGAGTTGAAGGAAATGGAACATACACTGCTACTCAATATAGTAATAATTATTGGGCTGCAAGTGTGGATACTACTGCTTTTGGAGATGGTATATATAATATTACAGTTGCAGTTATGGATACTGCAGGCAATTATAATTTGAGTTATAATGTTAGTGCTGCTGCAGGTAGTCAACCTCACACAATTATAATAGATAATACTGATTCAGTTGTTACTTTTTCATGTAGTCCTGCGACTGTTGCTACAGGAGAGACAGTTACTTGTGGTTGTTCAGGTGTAGATCCTTTTGCAGGGGTTAATACAACAAGTTATACGATACATCCTTCTACTGTGAATACCGGAGTGTTCCATCCAACATGTACTGTTATTGATAATGCTCAAAATTCAATTACAGCTACAGCTATTTATACTGTTGAATTAAGTGGAGGAAGTATAGGTGGAGGTGGAGGAGGATCAACTCCAACTGTAGAATTTTATACTACAACTATACCTCAAGCGTCTCAGGAATTTAGTGTTGTTAGCGGGGGAGTTGGAGGTAGTGGAATTACATATAATTTGGCTGTGAAACAACAAGTTAAATTAAAAATTAATGATGCTCTTCATTATGTTGGAGTGAGAGAGGTCACAACAGATAAGGTTACTATTGAAGTTAGAAGTGATCCTATACAAGTTAGTTTGGGTGTAGGACAGGATGTTAAAGTTGATGTTGAAAAGGATGGAACATATGATGTTTATGTTAAAGTTAATTCAATTGTTAGTGGAAAGGCAAATATAACTATGAATTATTTGAATGAAGCTGTTCCCGCTGGAAGTTCTAATATAGAAACTCCTGGAGAGGTTGTTAGTGGAAATGAAGAGCCAACTCCTACTGAAATTCCTGAAGCTGAGAAGAGTTCAAGTAGTACTTGGATTATTGCAATTATAATTGTTATTGTAGTAGCTGCTGCAATTGGTGGCGGAGTGGCTTGGAAGAAGTCAAAATCTAATAAGAGAAGATATATGTATGGATTTTAAGTTATTTTATTTTTAAATTGTTTTTTATTAAATAAATATTTATAAATTGAGTTTATTTGAACGTATTAGATGAAGGAGGTTTAAATGAAAGGAGATTTTATTTTTTTTGGAGTGTTATTTTCATTTGTAATTGTATCTTCTTTTGTGTGGGCTGAAAATTATAATTTGCAGTTAAGTTCTGGTGAAAAATTTGAATTTCAAGTTCCAATTATTGGCGAATTAAGAAATTCTGCGGTTTATGAGAATCATGAGTTTTTAGTTAAGGATGTTAGAACTGGAAGTGTGGTATTGGAATTTAGGGGAAATTCTGTTTCTCAAGAATTTGCGGTAGGGGATGAGATAAAGGTGGATGTAAATAAAGATGGCACTTATGATTTGTATATAAAACTTAATTCAATTAATGGAGATAAGGCTGGATTGTATGTTCAAGATATAAATGAAGTTAATCCTGGACAATCGGAAAAATTGTTTATATGGACAAATAGTAAAATGAAACAAGAAGATTTGATTGCCGACGAGATAATAAGTGGTGGTGTTGAAACTGGGCAGGTAATAGCTGAAGATGGTGGTAGCAGTTATGCTGAATTGGGTGCCGCTTCTTTTTTTGTGCTTTGTATTTTTGTGGCAATTTCTTTTGTGGCATATAAGCGTAAAAGGTATAAAGATTTTGGATACTAATTACTATTTTTCTATAAACTATTTATCACTTCTTTTGATTTGACTATAATATTTATCAGATTATTAGATGTGCAAGTAGAGTCAACAATATATTCTTGAAATTGTATTATTAATAATTCTTCGTAGGATATGAGGTTTTTTAGTTTCACTTTTTATTTTAATAAACATTATAAATCTCATTTATTTATTATTTTTATGGACGAAATTGAACTTGTTAAAAGTACTGAAATTTACAAGAATTGCAAGAATATTGTGATTGGTAAGGGAAATTTGAATGCAGATATACTTTTTGTTGGAGAGGCTCCTGGAAGGAATGAAGATGAGCAAGGATTGCCTTTTGTAGGGGCTGCTGGTAAAAGATTGGACGATTTATTGAATAGAGTTGGATTGAGTCTAAATGACGTCTATATAGCTAATATATTGAAATGTAGGCCTCCTGAGAACAGGAATCCTCTTCCTGAAGAGATAAGAGCGCACACTCCTTGGCTTATTAAACAAATAAAAGAAATTAAGCCTAAAGTTATATGTTCTTTAGGAAATTATGCTACCAAATTCTTCTTGGCTAAGGGGGTTGTTGAGAATATGGATAAACAACAGGGTATAACTAATTTACATGGTAAAGTTAAAATGATTGATTTTGAGGGTTTGAACATAAAACTAATTCCATTATTTCATCCTGCGGCAATAATATATAATCAGAAATTGCTGCCCCTATGGGAAGAAGATATGAAAATTGTTAAGAAAGAGATAGCACAGAAGACTTTGTGATTATTCTTAATTATCTTTCTCTTCTGATTTTGGAGCGTTTTTTAGTTTTAGAAATTTGTAATGGGCTTCTTTAGATTTTTTATTACAAATAGAACATTCTTCCTTTAAAGTGTATTTATTACAAATATTGCACTTTTTAAGAAGCATTTTTGTTTACTTTAAACTAAGAATATATTCTTTAAGTCTAGTATTGAATGGACTACTAAAATGTCCTTCTACTTCTTCAGGTGATACCCATTTTAACTCCACAATTTTATCTCCTGCTTTTTCTTTTCCTTTAAATACTTCACAAAGGAAAAATATTTGTAAAAATTCTTCTTTTCCAGGATAGGATCTTGAAAAAACAGTACCTAGATTTTTAACCTCTAATCCTGTTTTAGTTTTTACAGTATTTTTTAGAGTTTTATCTATATCCTCTCCTTTTATTGCTCTTCCTCCAGGAAAACACCAAGATAAGTCTTTTAGGTAAGGATCATTTTCTCTTCTACTTAAGAGAATTTTCTTTGTTTTTGGGTCGTATATTATACCCAATAAAATTACATTGAAGCTATGGAGGTTTTCCATGACTTTTAAACCTCTCCAGCCTTTTTAAGCTTTTTGTTAGGTATTTTTACGTTTATCGATAATAAACTAGAATTTATTTGCTTCTATTTAACGTTAAACTCTATTTTTGCTTTTTTTGCTTGCTCTTCTATTTGGACTAGTGCTTGTCTTAATTTATTCCCTGAAATTTTTGGATCGGAGTCTTCTGCTTGAATAGAATATCTCCCTGCAGCAATATAGCTTATTTTAACATTTTTTATGCTTGTTAAGATATTTTTTATTATTTCAATTCCATGAGGATTTGTAGTGGTTAGGTTTATTTCTCTTTTTGACTCAAAATTTTTCTTCTTTTGTTCGCTTACTATATCTAATATTTTTTTAGTATTTTCTTTTCCAACTAAATTTTCTAAAGGTTTTGGATTTTCCTTAGCTTGAGATATGAAATCATAAACGCTTGCAGTTTCTTCTATTTTTTGAAGTATTTTTTCAAAATCTTTTTCAACAAGACTTCTTAATATGCTTATATAACTTCTTTCTTCCCCATAACGTTCCATAACTTCTTTGGCTTCTTTTTGGCTTACTCTTCTGAGAGATAGATTAATGTTTCCATTAGGGTCGATTCTTAGTACTTTACACACAATTTTTTTCTTAGGCACAACATAATCTCTTAGATTTCTTATTCTTCCCGGAGCTATCTCGCTTACAACAATGTTTCCTTCAATATTTTCTGGAAGGCCTTCGATTTTTACAAAAACCACAGTTCCAATTATTCTATCTACTGTGCATAGTACAAAATCTCCTTCTTCTAATTTCAAGTTTCCCATATTTAAAGAAGATAAGGGGGGATTTTAAAGGTTTCTTTACTCCTTTTCTAACGAAGTTATTAATATACAAGATTTTAGGATATATTGTTCCATATATGTTGCTCATAATATTATTAGGTTTTATGTGGCTCAATCTTGATGGAGAATTTTATTATTAATTATTTTGTAAATTATTCAAATTTAAATCTTAATCATTTCAATTTCTAGATTTCTTTTCAAATTATCTATAAATTCTTGTTCTTGGGTTTGTTGAATTATACATCCTGCAGCAAATTCGTGTCCTCCAACTTCTCCTCCAAAATTTTGAATGGTGTTGCTTAGAAGTTCTCTTACATTTCTTCCATTTTTCCCAACGCATCTTGCTGAAACTTTTATTTTGTTTTCATAATATGCCATAGTGGTTATTATCGTTCCATTTTGATAAATTGAAGAGTTTGACATTATGCTGGCTATTGTACCAATTATTGTGTCTTGCACCTGATCTTTGGCATTAACAATAACAAAACCATTTCCAGTTATTTTTTCAGATGCTTGAAGGGTTTCAACATATCTTAATCCAGAAATTAATAATTGTTTATATCTTATATGAAGCTCTTCTGTTTTTTTCTTGGCTCGGGGTATTTCTAAACAAAATTGTAAAGCAGTATTAGCTTCCCCTAATTTTGAACAGGCATTAATCATTGCGCTCAATTCTCTCGCATCTTCTAATTTGTTAAAAATTTTTATTAAATAAATATCTCCTATTAAATTCTGTTCTTGAAAGTTTGGAACGTGAAGCATTAAAGAGGTTATTAATTTTGACATTTCTTCTTCGGTAAGTTCAATTAAACTTTTGTATTTTCCTCCTTCTGGTTTGAATCCACTTTCTCTTAAAAGTTCTTGCACTCCTGCAGAATTTCCAGTTATTCCCAGGATATATGGATTTGAATTAAATTCTAAAACACGATTAATTGGTCTGGTTGAAGGGTAAATTAGTAATCCTCTTCTTCTTTGAATTTCAGAATCATTTAGTATTCCATTATTTAATTTGTCTATTTCTTTTTCAAGCATATCTCCAATCATTCCTAAGACTGCAAGTTTTGCATAATCGCTTATTTTTGGGTTTATTTTTTTACAGAATAAATAAACTACGCCTGAAGCGCTTATTTTTTGCCTTTCACAGAGTTCTGGATTTACTATTAGTACATTTTCAGGTATATTTTGATTTGAGGGTATTTCATGATGGTCTATTATAAACACATTTTTAAGATTAGAATTTTTTATGTGTTCTAAACTTCCTGAGGCCAAATCTAAAAATAGAATAATTTTATCTTCTGGCAGGCTCATTATAAATTCTTTTTCAAGAGATTTAACAATTTTTACAGTAAATTTTCTGTCTAATTTTTTCAAAGTGTGTATCATCAATGCAGCGGAAGTTATTCCATCCGTATCAAAATGACTTATTAAAAGAATTTCTTTGTTGAAAGTTTTTTCAATAAAAACCTCAGATACATTTCTAATCTTATCCTCTAATACCTCTCTTTCCATTTTAAAATTACTTAAGAAAGCAAAACTAATTCTTGATTTTAAGATATTTCTTTATTTTTCTCAATTGTGAAAAAACTCTTTCACGCTCTCTCATGGCTCTTTTGTC
>Ga0172379_10003194_pt1 | contig 26707 bp, 19 predicted proteins | sample GrowelOW334metaG_FD_119756 | JGI IMG/M metagenome (GOLD analysis project Ga0172379, IMG submission 119756) | Groundwater microbial communities from an aquifer near a municipal landfill in Southern Ontario, Canada - Groundwater well OW334 metaG | ecosystem: Environmental > Aquatic > Deep...
ATTAAAAAACACTTATAATTCTTTTCTAGAAAACTGCACAGTAAAAATAATACCAGAACACATTTGGGAAAATATTTTACCAGAAAGTTTTGCTCTTTCTTCTTATAATCTTCAGCCTATAGGATCGGGGCCATATACCCTTGTGAAACTCGACCAAACAAACACCGGTTTTATTAAGAAAATCCGCCTGCAAGCCAACCATAAATATTATAATAAGCTGCCTTATATATCCGGTATTTCTTTTAATTTTTTTGATAACAAAGAAGATTTAATCGGGGCCGCAAAACAAAAAAATATCGACGGATTTTCGTTGGCTTCTTTAGACCATGATGAAATACAGGCACAAAAAGAAATTAGCCAGGGCTGGTCTGCAAATGAAAGGTTTAAAAGCTATTCTTTGTCTTTACCAAGATATTTTGCCGTATTTTTTAATTCCGCCGCAAACTCGCAGAAAGGAACAGCTCCCTCTCAATCAAATACGAATATTCTTTCGGATGAGAATATAAGAAAGGCGCTAAATTATTCTGTTAATAAAAATGAATTTATAAAAAAGATAAGCTCCTTATCCGCCTATAAGATTTCAGCTGTTGATTCGCCAATTTTACCGGATTTCTTTGGATATAAAAAACCTTCTTCTATTTACGAATTTGACATTGAAAAAGCAAAGGCCCTTTTAGATAAAGCCGGATTTAAAGATACAGGGTCTGGCCAAAGAATAAAACCAAACGATAAAAAACCTGCCTTTCAGTTCAAAAAATACTTAACTGTCGGATCTAAGGGGCAAGATATAATAGAACTGCAAGGATGTTTAGCCCGTATTTCCGACGGCGAATTTAAAGATTTTCTTTTAGGCGAAAATAACGGCACATATGGAAAGGGCACAGAAAGCGCAATAAACGAATTTCAAAAAAAATATTTACCAGAAGCTGAGCCAACTGGAGAAGTGGGAAAACAAACAAGGCAAAAGCTTAATGAGCTTTGCACCCCCCCTCAGGGCGAAGGACAGCTTTTAAAATTTACTTTAACTACAATAAACCAGCCACAGTTAGTTGAGGCCGCCAATCTGTTAAAAAATTATTGGCAAAACGCAGGATTTTCAGTTGAAATAAAAATCGCAGAGATATCCGAGCTTAAGTCTATTATAAAAGAACGAAACTATAATGCCCTGCTTTACGGACAGGCTTTGGGCAGCCTACCAGACCTTTATCCTTTTTGGCATTCATCCCAAATAAACGACCCGGGGTTGAACCTATCCAGCTATCAGGATAAAGACGCAGATCAACTGCTTAAAGAGGCCCGGGAAACTATTAATGACGAAACTAAAAAAGAGAAATACGAAAAATTGCAAAACACAATATTAAACAAGGCTCCGGCTTTATTTTTATATAATAATGATTTCATTTATTGGGTTTCTGAAAAAATAAAAGGAGTAGATACTAAAAAAATAGTTGATCCGGCAAAAAGGTTCTCTAATATTTTAGATTGGTATATAAAAACAAAAAGAGTTTGGAAATAATTTATAATAAAAAAAATTAATAAAAACAAAATGGAACACGATTTAACAAAACTTGCTCCAGATATAAGATATTTAAACGACGTGCGCGAAGTTGTTTACGATAAAGAATGGCTAAAAACGGCCCCTAATCTTGAATTGTATTATATGTACAGGCATCTGGAAGAAGAAAAAGGATTAAAATATAACATCACCGTTGTGCCTCCAAAAATGCTAGGAAATGAATTTGTTAAAACAAAGGGCCACGTGCACATAGGAGGCTTTCAAGAAATTTATATAGTTCTTGAGGGAGAGGCTATTTATTTAATGCAAAAAACAAGCGGCGAAACAGTCGAAGATGTTTATGCTATAAAAGCCAAAAAAGGAGAAGCAGTTATAATCCCCCCCCTTTACGGCCATATTACAATCAATGCCTCTGATGCGATTTTAAAAACCGGAGATTGGACTTCCGTAGATTGCAAAAGTGATTATTCTCTTTTCGAAAAACTTCATGGCGCCTGCTATTACTATACAAAGGCAGGTTGGATAAAAAACGAAAACTATAAAAATGTTCTTCCTCTTCGCTTTGAAGAGTCTTTAAAATCTGTTCCTCAAGATTTAAGCTTTTTAAAACAATAAAGCTTGCCTCTTAAATATAATTACATATAATTTTTTATATAAAAAGCCGCGGTGGCGGAATTGGCAGACGCACGGCGTTCAGGTCGCCGCGATCGCAAGGTCATGAGAGTTCAAATCTCTCCCGCGGCACAAAAATAAAATAATAAACTAATTAATTAAAAAAATGGATAAACAATACAAATTTGTCCCGTTAAATAATCCAAACCAACAGCCTGTTAGGGGCGGAACATTAAACCGGACTAAAAAAAATAGATCTGAAAACTCCGCACCGATGAAAATTTGGCGCAGAGAAGATAATTTAAAAATAATTCCCCTGGGAGGGTGCGAAGAAGTCGGAAGAAATATGACTGTTTTTGAGTATGGACAAGATATCATAATATTAGATATGGGCCTACAATTTCCGGAAGAAGATATGCCGGGCATTGATTATATAATTCCCAATACGGAATATTTAAAGGGAAAAGAAAAAAACATCCGCGGAGTTATTTTTTCCCACGGACACTTAGACCACATTGGAGCAGCTCCCATATTATTAGAACATTTAGGCAACCCCCCTATAATAGGAAGACCCTTAACCATAGAAATGGTAAAACATCGCGTAGAAGATCTTCATCATGGCAGCGCTAAAAAACTTAAAACCATTTATATTAATGATGTCCAGCAAAGAATTTCTCTTGGTTCTTTTAGCGCCAGTTTTTTCCAAATTGACCATGCTATTATGGATGCGGTTGGCGTAATATTGGAAACCCCAGTAGCTACGGTTATACATCCGGGAGACTGGACTATAGAAAAAAGTCCTGTTGGAAGAAAAGTTATAAATTATTCTCATCTTTCAAAACTAAGAAGGCCAACTGTTTTAATGTTAGAGTCGCTCGGTGCTGTAAACAGCAAAAAGGCTGTTACCGAAGAAGAAATGTTAAAAAATCTTTACCAATTAATAAGCCAAGCTCCGGGCAGAACTATTATTGCCACTTTCTCTTCTCAGATACAAAGAATAAAACAAATATTAGAATATGCAGCAAAAACCCAAAGAAAAGTCGCGCTAGATGGATTCTCGATGAAACTAAATACAGAAATAGCCAGAAGGTTGGGCTATATTAAAGTGCCCAAAGATACCTCTATCCCAATAGATAAAATACATAATTATCCGGACAGTAAGGTTATTATAATTTGTACCGGTGCGCAGGGGGAAGAAATGGCCGCTCTCTCAAGAATTGTTTCCGAAAATCATAAGTTTATCAAAATTAAAAAAGATGACACTGTTGTTTTTTCTTCTTCTGTAATTCCCGGTAACGAAAGAACTGTTCAACGGCTAAAAGATAGCCTTTATCGGCTTTCTGATAATGTCTACCATTCAGATATTATAGATGTACACACTTCGGGGCACAGCAACATAGAAGGCATCAAACAAATGTTAAAAGAAGTAAGGCCGAGCTATTTTATTCCTGTTTATGCAAACCATTTTTTCTTAAAAGAATCAGCAAAAATTGCCCGAGAAATGGGATTTCCAAAAGATAAAATTATCGTACCGGATAACGGCTCTATTATAAAATTTACAAAAGAAAAATCTGAAGTCTTAAAAGAAAAAGTGCCAACCAATTATGTTTTTGTTGACGGCCTTGGCGTGGGAGATATTGGAGAAATTGTTTTAAGAGACCGACAAGTGCTTTCAAAAGACGGAATGTTTGTTATAATAGCCATAATAGACAAACAAACAGGCCGCGTTAGGGGTTCTCCAGATATAATATCCAGAGGCTTTGTTTACTTAAGAGAGTCCAAGGATTTATTGGCTCAAACCAGAAGAAAAGTAATTGAAATCGTGGACAAGTCAAACGGACACAACGGAGCGGTAAACTGGGTTTATGTTAAAGACGAAATAAGAAATAAAATTGGCGACTTTTTACACACAAAAACCGAAAGAAGACCGATGATTTTACCGGTAGTAATAGAAGTTTAATTAAAATAATATTAAAAATTAAAAATATAAATATATTGCGCCACGCCGCGATACCATAATTTTGATTTTTATATTTTGATTTTTAATTTTAGAAAAATGCGTATATTTTCAGGAATCAGGCCTACGGGCAACATACATATCGGAAATTATTTGGGGGCTATCAAGCAATGGATTGCATTACAAGAAAAAAATGAATGTATTTTTTGCATTGTTGATTTGCACGCTGTCACCACGCCCTATGACCAAAAAGAAATGCAAAAAAATATTTTTGATGCCGCTGTTATTTATCTGGCTGCCGGAGTAAATCCGGAAAATTCTATTATTTTTGTTCAATCACAAGTTAAAGAACATGCAGAGCTTTGTTGGCTTTTAAACACAATAACGCCCATAGGCGAACTGCAGAGAATGACTCAGTTTAAAGAAAAAGCAAAAAAACATCCTGAATACGTTAATGCCGGTCTTTTAAACTATCCTGTTTTAATGGCGGCCGACATTCTGCTCTACAAAGCAGAAGGCGTGCCGGTTGGGAAAGATCAAGAACAGCATATAGAATTAACCAGAACTGTTGCCCATAAGTTTAATCAAAAATTCGGAAAAATATTTGCAGAACCAAAAACTCTGATGCCAGATTCCGGGGCTAAAATAATGAGCTTGGTTGACCCTAAAAAGAAAATGTCAAAAACAGACGACCCAAAAAGCTATATTTCTTTATTCGACACCCCTGAAGATATACAGAAAAAAATAATGGCGGCTGCCACTGATTCGGGAAAGGGCGTTGTCTATAATGTTACAAAAAAGCCGGGCATATCAAATCTTTTAACTATTTACAGCTTGCTTACTGGTGAATCAGTTCAGAACATTGAAAAACAATTTAAGGGAAAAGGATATGCTGATTTTAAAAAATCATTAGCAAAAACAGTCATAGACTATTTAGAGCCGTTCCGCAGAAAACAAAAAGAGCTTCTTTCAAGAGAAGTTTATGTAAAAGAAATATTAAATAAAGGCAAAAGCAGAGCCTCAATTATTGCTCAAACCACGATGCAGGAAGTTCGCGAAAAAATGGGCCTCTAACACCTTAATATTAAAACAAAAAAAACAACCCCTAAAAATTCGGAGCTGTTTTTTTGTTTGGTTTTTTAATTATTAGAAATAAAATCACTAAGTTCCCTTTTCTTTTGTTCCAATAAGTCTTTTGTGTCTGCCTCAATGGTTAGCCTTAACAATGGCTCTGTATTAGAAGCTCTTGTATTAAACCACCAGTTGTCATACTCTACCGTTATCCCATCTAAAAAATCTTGTTTCCCATCAGCATATTTTTCTTTTATTTTATTTATAATTGCGTCCTTGTCTTCTACTTTAAAATTCATTTCGGATGATTTGGCATAAGGGGATAATTCTTTCACCAATTCTGATATTTTTTTGTTTTCTTGCGAGATTATTTGTAATAAAGTTAAAAAAGAAATCATACCAGAATCCAAATAAAAATTATCCTTAAAACAGTAATGCCCGGATAGTTCTCCGCCCATTATTCCGTTATTTTTTAATAAACCCTCTCTCACGTTTACAAATCCGACTTGCGTCCTTATTGGATTTCCACCCCATTTTTTAACAAATTCCGGCACCGATTTTGAACAAATGGCATTGTATGCAACCGCCATGCCGGGATTTTTTTGCAAAAAATATTTTGCCAAAAGTAAAAGGGCAATATCGGCACTCACCATCTGGCCATTTTCGTCTATTAAAAACACCCTGTCTGCGTCGCCGTCAAAAATAAAACCGAGGCCGGCATTTTCTTTTTTTATTGCAGACACAATCTGGTTAACAGAGCCATCCATTAATGGATTCGGGCTGTGATTTGGAAAATTGCCGTTTGGCTTAAAATTTAAATCAACAATTTCTACTGGTAACTTTTCTTTCATTTTTAAAATAGCTGTTCCGGCCACTCCATTTGAAGCATCAATTGCTATTTTAAACGGTTTTATTTTATTTATATCAACAAAAGAAAAAATATGGTTTAAATAATCTTCCCAAATATCTTGTTTTTCAACTTTTGATTTGTTGTTTATTTCAAAACCATCCAGATCAATATCTAAAAGCAAATCCTTGCCTCTTATAATATTAATGCCTTCTTGATTTTTTTGTATCATTTTTAAACCGTTATATTCTTTCGGATTATGACTGGCTGTAAGCATAATACCGGCATCAAAATCATAAAATCCCACTGAAAAATAAAGACACTCTGTGGGAACCTGGCCTATGTCAAAAACATCTGCCCCTTGATGATTTAAGCCCTTTATTAATGAATCAATCAACGTAGGAGCAGAAATTCTGGCGTCCATGCCCACTGCTACTCTCTTAGCTCCGGTATGTTCTATAAACCTTCTGCCAATATCATAAATTGCCTCCTCGTTGATTTCTTCCGGATAAATCCCCCTAATATCGTATGATTTGAAAATTATCGGATTAATCATATATAAATTAACTTTAGTTTAAACGTTTAATTTAGATATTATATCATAATTATTATAAATCAAGAAAACCCTTGCTTTTTAATTGTCTTTTGTTATAATACAAAATAACAAAAAATTATGGATATATACGAATTAACATATATAACTTCTCCGGAATTAACACGCGAAGAGATAGAAACAGTCGCAAAAGAGATAGAGTCTTTTATTCAAGAAAATGAAGGAACGATTTTAAGACGCGAAAATCCCATTGCAAAAACCCTGTCTTATTCAATAAAAAATCAGAGGTCTGGTTTTTTTAATGTCTTGAATTTTCAGTTAAAATCCGAAAAATTAAACGAATTAAAAGAAAAAGTAGAAAAAAATATAAAAATTATTCGCCATATACTGGTAATAAAAAACCCTGAAAGAAGGTCAAAAATAAGAAGAGAAAAAAGAAAATTTGGGTTTATTTCGAAATCCGAGGCTTTAAAAAACGAATCTTTAAGCAAAGAGCCGTTTTCTTTTTCTTCTCCATTCGCCTCAAATTCAGCTGAAAGCCAAAAATCCGCAGAAGGAAATTTGGATGGGGGAAAGGCCACAGTCAGCCCTGACGACAAAAAACCCGCCGAAGATAAATCGGAAAAAATAGAATTAAAAGATATCGAAGAAAAATTAGACGAAATTTTAGGAGAATAATTTAAAAAATAAAATTTCAAATTAAAAAAAATTTAAAAACACTAATTTAAAAACACGTTTTAAGGCTTATCGTTTATTATTGTTTTTAAATTTATATTTTTAAATTTAAGATTATGAATCTAAACAAAGCTTTTGTATTGGGTAATGTTACTCGCGATCCGGAGGTCCGTGCTTTACCATCTGGCCAACAAGTAACCAGTTTTGGCGTAGCCACAAATAGATTTTATACAGACTCTTTGGGGCAGAAAAAACAAGATGTTGAATTTCATAACATAGTAGCCTTTGGCAAATTAGCAGATATCAGTTCAAGGTATTTAAAAAAGGGCTCCATGGTTTTAATAGAGGGAAGAATAAAAACAAGGTCTTGGCAAAACTCCCAAGGATTAAAACAATATAGAACAGAAATTATATGTGAAAATATTCAGTTGGCTCCAAAGTCAATGGGCGGCGCAGTACAAAACAAGCCGTTCTCTGAACCAGAACCTAATGAACAAAAAAATGAAGAAATACCAATAATTGACGAAGGATATATTTCCGCAGAAAATAATTCTACTGATGAAAGCGTCAACTCGCCTTTAATCGATAAAGAAGAGCAAAAATCAGCCTCGTCTGAAGAAAGCGCCGCAGACGAAATTGATGTAAGAGACATACCTTTTTAAAATTAAAAATTAGAAATTCATCGGGTTAAATAATTTTTGATAAAATCAAAAATTAAAATCCCGAAGGATTTTATTTAACCCGATAAATGTGTTATTTTTGCCAAAAAAACATTGACGATATTGATTTTAAAAACACGGAATTGTTGTTCCGTTTTGTTTCCGGTTTTTACAAAATAAAAGCCAGAAAAAAAACAGGTCTTTGCGGCAATCACCAAAGAAAAATCGCCATGGCTGTTAAAAGGGCCCGCCAGTTAGGAATAATGCCTTATACGCCTAAATAAATATTGAGTATTGAACAATTTAATAAATATAGAAAAAAACAGCGCTCGCGCTGTTTTTTTGACTCTATATTGCAAAAAAAATATTTTTTGTTAATATGAGATCAGTTCTTTCTCTCGCGTGTAAAAGGAGGGTTCATTATGTGTATAGGCGAAAAAAGGGAAAATTTCCCCGTAGAAGCCTTTCAAGAAATACAGATAAAAGTTTGTATATTTCGCCGAATTTTAATAGAAAAAGCCATTAATATTGCCCGTTCAGCCTCTCCGCCAGAAGAAGAAATATTCACAGTAGCTGAGATGCATGTTGGACAGGCTCTTTCTAAACTGCTTTGCTCAGAATGCTTAAAATTATTTTCTGACAATCAATAAATTTATTTTTTAATAAATTATTCCTCCAAACCAACAGAAAAAACAGCGCGAAAAACGCTGTTTTTATTTTTTTATAAATAATTTTATAAAATTAAGACGAAGATATTAAAATTCTTTATTCTTTTTCCTTCATTGCTTCTTCTTTTATTTTCTTTACTATTTCCGGATGTTCTTTTAAAAAGGCTTTAGCGGCCTCTGTTCCCTGGCCGATTTTTTGGCCTTCAAAGTTAAAAAAACTTCCCATCTGTTTAATTAATCCTGTTTGCAAGCCAGCCCTTAAAGCATCTCCTGTTTTAGATATACCTTCATTATAATAAATATCAAACTCGGCTGTACGGAAAGGAGCTGCCACTTTATTTTTTACTACTTTTGCCTTAACTCTGTTTCCTATAATTTCGTCTCCGGATTTTATCTGGGCTGTTCTGGTTAAATTAATTCTTACAGAAGCATAAAATTTTAAGGCTAATCCTCCCGGCGTTGTTTCCGGATTTCCAAAAACCATTCCGATTTTCATTCTTGTTTGGTTTAAAAATATAACCATTGTGTTTGTTTTCGCCATTATACCAGAAAGCTTTCTACACGCTTGGCTCATCATGCGAGCCTGAAGCCCCATATGTTGATCGCCTATTTCCCCTTCTATCTCAACTCTTGGAGTTAAAGCCGCAACAGAATCAATAACAATAACGTCAACTTTTTCCGATTTTACCAATGTCTCAACAATTTGCAATGCTTGTTCGCCAGAATCAGGCTGAGATATTAAAAGATTATTAACGTTCACCCCAATTCTTCTGGCGTAATCTGGGTCCATTGCGTGTTCTGCATCAATAAAAGCGCCAACGCCTCCTTTTTTTTGAGCTTCGGCCAATATATGCAAAGACAATGTAGTCTTACCTGAAGATTCTGTTCCGTATATCTCTATTATCCTGCCTCGAGGCATACCGCCCACCCCTAGGGCCAAATCCATAGCGATAGAGCCTGTTGGAATGACATCAACATCAACCGCTGAAATGTCTCTAAGATTCATAATAGCGCCTTCTCCAAAGCGCTCTTTAATTTCGTTTACCACATTATCTATGGCGTTCTTTGGTTTTTCTTCTTTTTTTACTTTTGTCATGTTTTTTATTTTTATCAGATTAAATAATTTTACCTTTGGTAAAATTAACGCGAAGCGCTATTTAACCCGATGAATTTTTACACTTTTTGCCATTCGCCGTTATCTGTTGTTTCTTCTGATTCATCAAGCCCGCCAGACTCTTTACTAGGCCCAAATTGCATATCTGCTTTTTGAGCGTATACTTCTCTTGGTTTAGCTCCATCAGCTGGACCAACTATTCCTTGTTCTTCTAGCATATCAATAAGCCTGGCTGCTCTTGAATAGCCAATTCTTAAACGCCTTTGTAAAAACGAAGCAGAGGCTTTTTTTGTTTCTAAAATAATTCTTTTTACGTCTTCAAACAGAGGATCGTTATCTCCAAAAAATGTTTCCCCGCCCTTTTCTTCTGATGATTGATTTAGGCTTTCTTTCAAACTTTGCGTAAGAACCGATTGAGGTTCCACAAATTTTTTACCCTGTTCTACAATAAATTCAGCAACCTTGCTAACTTCTTTCTCTGAAATATATGGACCCTGGATTCTTCTTATTTTTGATGATTTTGAAGAAATAAATAACATGTCTCCTGCTCCCAATAATTTTTCTGCCCCGGCTACGTCTAAAACCGTCCTTGAATCAACTTGAGAAGCAACCTGGAAAGTAACCCTTGAGGTAATATTAGCCTTGATAAGACCCGTAATAACCTCTACAGAGGGCCTTTGGGTGGCCAACACCAAGTGTATGCCGGTTGCTCTTGCCATTTGAGCTAACCTAACTACTCCCGCTTCTATTTCCCTGCCTTTAGCTGCCATTAAATCTGCTAACTCGTCAACAATAAAAACAATATAAGGAAGCTGTATTCCCGAGGCAATAACTGATTTATTTTGGTTATAAGTTCCGATATTTCTGGTAGAAACCTCTGAAAAAACCTCAAAACGCCTTTCCATTTCTTTAGTAAGCCACTGTAAAGCGTTTATTGTTTTATTGGCATCATAAATTACAGGACACAAAAGATGAGGAATATCGTTATAGTTTTGAAACTCTACCCTTTTCGGGTCAACCATAATCAGTCTTAAATTCTCCGGCGTACATCTGTATAATAAACTCAAAATCAAGGTATTTAAAAATATGGTTTTTCCTGTTCCGGTTGAACCAGCTACCAATAGGTGCGGCATTTCTGTTAGATCTGAATAAACGGGAGCGCCGGAAACATTTCTTCCCAAGGAAAGAACTAAGGGGGTAGTGGCTGATTGATAGTTTTGATGACTAATTAAATTTCTTAAAGTGACAGTTGATCTCACCTTATTGGGCACTTCAATACCAACTAAAGACTTGCCTGGGATAGGAGCTTCAATTCTAATAGGATGAGCCGCTAATGCTAACGCTAGGTTATTAGATAGTGTTGTAATTTTTGATAATTTTACGCCCTCGGCTGGCTTAAAGGCATATTGGGTAACAGTTGGCCCTACATTTATCTCTGCCATTTCGACTGGTATTCCAAAATTTTCTAAAGTGCTTTTAATAAGCATCGAGTTTTCTTTTATATTCCCCGACGTAGGAGACGTTTCGTTTTTTGAAAGCAAGTCCAACGGAGGAAGGACATAATCTCCCTTTACCGAGGAACCAGATTTTTTATCTTTTGCAGCTAATTGAAGGGTGTCTACTTCTTTTTCATCTTTTCGTTTTTTAAATAAAGATATTCTGGAAGGGGCCGGCTTCATTTTTCCCGACTGCTCTTGGTCTTCTCCTTTTATTTTTAAACCATCTGTATTCTGTCTATTCATAACAAATGATGGTTTTTTCTCTTCTTCTTTTTTGTCTTTCGGAATTTCTGACCAAATAAATTGTAAAAATATAAAAAACCCTATAAGTATAATTGCTGAAAATATAATATTAGCGACCAAAATACCGAAAAGACCCACAAATAATTTTGACATTAAAAATCCAATCCAGCCTCCTTGCATTTCAGTAAGATCCCTGGAGGCCAAAATACCCGAAATTCCAACAATAGAAACAGTAATTGCCAAAAACATAGCCAATGTCCTGCCTCTTTTTCTTGATTTTAGAAATATTAATCCTCCCAAAAACAAAAATAAAGGAATGGAAAAAAGTGCATTTCCCACTAAAAATTTTGAAACGCCCACAAAAACCCTACCTGTTGTTCCTGATTTATCAAAAAAGGAAAGTCCCACAACAATCGCAACTAAAAACATTAAAGCTGCTTTTATCCATCTTTTTGTTCTGGAGGACAGAATTGAATCTTTTGTTTTTACTTTTAGGTTTTTCCCGTTCCCATTCTTCTTTTGTTCTTTTTCTTTTTTAGCCATAGACTGCTAATTTATTAATCATTTGATACGATAAATACAAATTAAAAATTCGCATTCCGTAAGAATATTCTATTATTATATCACCTCCTTTTCTTTATTCAAGACAATAAAAAAACACCCCCGATTTAATGGGGGGTGTTTTTTGTGTTTGTTATTTTTTTGAAATAAAGCCGGTGCCGACAGGGATAAGTTTTCCGATTATTACGTTTTCTTTCAGTCCTACTAGTTTGTCTTCTTTTCCCTCAAGAGCTGCTTTAATTAAAACCCTTGATGTTTGCTGGAAAGAAGCTGCTGACAAGAAGGACTCTGAATTCAAAGCTACCTCTGAAATTCCTAAAAGTATCTGTACTCCTATTGGCAGCTCTTTTTTTATTTTTTTAAGCCGTTCTACTTCTTCATTAAAAACCGGGCCTTCAACAATCTCTCCCTTTATCCAGCCGGAATCTCCTTCTTCTTTTATCCTAATACGAGAAAACATTTTTTGCACAATAACCTCAATGTGTTTGTCGTGGATATCAACTCCCTGGGATGAATAAATTTTTTGAACTTCTTTCAAAATGTATTTTTGTGTTTCTTCTAATCCTGCTGATTTATACAGCTTCTTTAAATCTAGGTTTCCTTCACACAGCGCCTGATTTTCTTTTACTTCGTCTCCTTGTTTTACCAAAACAGCAATCCTGTTTGGTATCTTATATTCAATAGGCTGTTTTTTTAGGGAAGATTTTTTAACAATAGGCTCTATTCTTATAATCCTTTTTTCTTCGTCTATTTTTAAGACTTTTCCATCGGTTAATGACATCACTGCTTCTCCCTTGGGAGACCTTGCTTCAAAAATTTCTTCAATTCTTGGTAATCCTTGAGTAATGTCGCCTGCTCCCACAATGCCTCCCAAATGGTGAGTTCTTAATGTTAACTGAGTGCCAGGCTCGCCAATTGCTTGAGCTGCCACCACGCCAACCGCCTCGCCTAATTTTACAGGCTCATTTCTACCCAAATCCCAACCATAACATTTTTGGCAAACTCCTCTTGAGTCTTTACAGGTGAAAGGAGAGCGGATTACGACTCTTTCAATTTTTTCTTTGGTAATTTCGTCTGCCATTTTCCAATCAATCATTTCTCCTTTTTTTGCAAAAACTTTTTTATCCTTCACTACGTCCTCTGAACAAATTCTTCCGACTATTTTAAATGCAAAATTTTGCCCTATTTCGTCGGCCTCTTTTTTATAAACAGTAAATCCTATTTTATCACCGCAATCTTCCTCTGAAACTATAACGTCGTGGGCAACATCAACAAGACGTCTTGTTAAATATCCGGCAGAAGAAGTTCTTAAGGCAGTGTCGGCAGTACCCTTCCTTGCGCCGTGAGTTGAAATAAAATATTCCAATACGTTAAATCCTTCTGTAAAAGATGATTTTATGGGCAATTCTATAATGTCGCCAGATGGATTATTTACCAATCCTTTCATACCAGCCATTTGCACAGGCTGCGCCCAAGTACCCTTGGCACCAGAATTAATAATAGAAAGAACCGTCCCGTCTTCTGGCAGAGTTTCTTTTAATAATGCTTCTATTTTTGTTTTCACGCCTTGCCAAACTAAAATTTTCTGAGAACTTTTTTCTTCGACAGAAAGAAATCCTTTTTTAAAATGATTGTCAATTTGCTCTATTTCTCTTTCTGCATCAAATATAAGTTTTCCCTTTTCTTTTGGAACAATTAAATCGTCCATGCCCCAGCTTATTCCGGATAAAGTGCAGTATTCAAATCCAAGCGCTTTTATTTTGTCCAAAATCGCCACAGCTTCTTTATTTGGATATTTTTCAATAATATCTCTTACTAAAACTTTTAAGGCCTTGTTATCAACTAACTTGTTTAAATAAGGATAATTGTGCGGAAGACTGGAATTTAAAATAAGCCGGCCAACGCCTGTTTCTATCAGCTCCGGAATTTCTGTTTTTGGATTTATAACTTTAATTTTATCATTAAGGCCTAAAAACCCGTATTCGTAAGCGGTTACTGCTTCTGATTCCGAAGAATATATTTTTACATCCTTTGGATCTTTTGGCTCTTTTATTTTTGTCAAAAAATAACACCCCAAAGCAATATCACGGAAAGGACCGATAACAGGCAATCCTGTTGCAGGCCTTAAAAGATTCAAAGAAGAAAGCATAATTTCTCTTGCTTCTTTTTGGGCTTCGTCTGAAAGGGGCAGGTAAACCGCCATTTGGTCTCCGTCAAAGTCAGCGTTAAATGCTTCGCAAACCAAAGGATGGAGCTTTATTGTTTCGCCTTCTGTTAAAACAGGATGAAACGCCTGAATGCCAAGCCGGTGCAAAGTTGGCGCCCTGTTTAACAACACTAACTTTTCTTTTACTATTTCTTCTAATATAGCCCAAACTTCCGGGACTTTTTCTTCAATTAATCTGGCTGCCCCCCTGATGTTATAAGCTAATTCTTTATCTAAAATTCTTTTAATAACAAAGGGCTTAAAAATTTCAAGGGCTAACGTTTTTGGCAAACCGCACTGAGAAAAGTGAAGTTCCGGACCAACGGCAATAACAGACCTGCCGGAATAATCAACGCGCTTTCCTAAAAGGTTCTGCCTGAACCTTCCTTGTTTCCCTGCCAACATGGCAGCCAAAGATTTTAAGAGCCGCTTGCCGCCGGTAGTGGCAGTAGTTGTAACTCCTTTTCTCATCTCGTTATCTATTAAAGCGTCTACTGCTTCCTGCAACATTCTTTTTTCGTTTCTCACAATTACCGAAGGCGCTGAAATTTCTAAAAGATATTTTAGACGGTTATTTCTGTTAATAACCCTTCTATATAAATCGTTAAGATCAGAAGATGCATATCTCCCGCCGTCTAATTGGACCATAGGCCTTAAATCAGGGGGCAAAACAGGTAAAACATCCATAAGCATCCACTCTGGTCTTATGTTTGCCTTCAACATTCCTTGAAAAAGCTTCAAACGTCTTAAAACTTTTTTCTTTAGAGCCGGAGGAGCATTATTAGCCTCTTTTAATAATTCTTCTGCTGTCTTTTTTAAATCAACTTTAGAAAAAATTTCTCTAACTGTTTCAGCTCCGGTTCCTGCTTCAAACATCTCTCCATATTTTAAAGAAAGTGTATGATAAACAACTTCAGATAAAATTCGAAGGGGCTTTATTTCCATTACCTCTTCTTTGGCTCTCTCTCTTGCCTGTTTTAATTCTAGTTTTTTTGCTTCTGTTTTTTCTTTTTTAACTTTTGATTTATATTCCTGCTCAATGGCTTCTAACACATTATTACGGGCCGCGTCGTTAACACTGGTAATAATATAGGAAGAAAAATAAATAACTTTTTCCAGCTGTTGTGATGATTTGTCTAAAACTAGTCCCATTCTTGAGGGAACTCCTCTTAAAAACCAAATATGCGAAACCGGAGCCGCTAATTTAATATGGCCCATCCTTTCTCTTCTTACTTGAGACTTTGTTACTTCCACTCCGCATCTATCACAAACAACCCCTTTATACCGGATTCTTTTATATTTTCCGCAAGCGCATTCATAGTCTTTTTCCGGACCAAAAATTCTTTCATCAAAAAGTCCGTCTTTTTCCGGTTTTTGAGTCCTATAATTTATAGTTTCGGGTTTTATAACTTCGCCATGAGACCACGACAAAATATCTTCCGGCGAAGCAATTTTTACCCTTATTGATTCTAGGTCTAATACGCGCATTGGTTTAAATTGTTTTAATAATTTCTATTTGAAATTTTAAAACAATATTTTATAAATTTTAAATTAAAACAATCACAAATTTATTTTGTATGATTTATAAATTATCTCCTGTCTCTTTCTCCACGACGATCATCCTCCCTAGTGTCTCGAATATCTCTTGGCTTCTCTTTTACCTCAACGGCCAGGCCAAGCGATTTTAATTCAGCCACTAACAAATTAAATGATGCCGGAATATTCGGATTTCTTATTGGTTCTCCTTTTAATATGGATTCGTAAGCCGCAGCCCTTCCCATTACATCGTCTGATTTAATGGTCAGCATTTCTTGAAGGGTATGAGCTACCCCATAACCCTCTAAAGCCCATACTTCCATTTCTCCAAATCTCTGACCTCCAAACTGAGCTTTTCCTCCCAGCGGCTGCTGGGTAATTAATGAATACGGACCGATTGATCTTGCGTGCACCTTGTCATCAACCATGTGAATTAATTTCATTACATACATATAACCAACGGTGATTTTTCTTGGAAAAGGAAGCCCGGTTCTTCCGTCGTATAGGGTTGTTTGCCCTGATTCTGGCAAACCGGCCTCTATTAACTCTTTCTTTACATCGTTTTTGTCAGCGCCCAACAAGGCCGGAGAAATTGCCAGATATCCTAATTTATGAGCCGCCCAGCCAAGATGTGTTTCTAAAATTTGTCCTATGTTCATTCTTGATGGCACAGACAAGGGAGACAGCACTAAGTCAATAGGAGTACCATCGGCTAAAAATGGCATTTCTGCTTCCGGTAATATTTTTGAAACCACGCCCTTGTTTCCATGACGACCGACTAATTTGTCTCCGATTTTAACTTTTCTGGTTTCGGCAATTTCAACTTGAATTTTTTTTATAACTCCGGGCTCTAATTTATGGCCCAGTTCTCTTGAAAATATTTTTACACCAATAACCTTTCCTCTTTTTCCGTGTTCCATCCTAAGAGAGCTGTCTTTGACGTCTTTTGCTTTTTCTCCAAATATCGCTCTTAAAAGCCTTTCTTCAGGAGTAAGTTCAGACTCTCCTTTTGGTGAAATTTTCCCAACTAAAATATCGTTAGGATTTACTTCAGCTCCCACCATAATTATTCCCTCTTCGTCCAAATCTTTTAATTTTTCTTCGCCCACGTTAGGAATATCAGATGTGGTAACTTCGGGCCCTAATTTTGTTTCTCTGACATCGCAGGTAAAATCTTCTATATGAATTGACGTAAATTCATCTTCTCTTACTAATTTTTCTGAAATAACAATTGAATCTTCAAATCCTCCTCCTCTCAGCGGTAAAAAACATACCAAAATATTTCTGCCCAATGCCAGCCTGCCCTGGGAAATAGCCGCTCCGTCAACCAAGATGTCTCCCTTTTTAATAATCTCGCCTTTTTTAACTATAGGTTTTTGGTGAAAACAAGAATATTGGTTAGTTCTAATAAATGTTTGAAGCTCGTAATTTTCTTCTGTTTTTTTATCAGATTCTCCGTATAAAACTTTAATATGTAATGCATCTGCTTCTTTTATCACCCCATTGGCTTTTGCTATAATAGTTTGACCTGAATCACGGGCAACGCTTCTTTCTGTGCCGGTTCCCACCAATGGAGATTCTGGTCTTAACAAAGGAACTGCCTGACGCTGCATGTTTGATCCCATAAGAGCCCTTGAAGCATCATCGTTTTGTAAAAAAGGGATTAAAGAAGTAGCGATAGAAATAAATTGTTTTGAAGATACATCTATAAAATCAATGTCAGAAACTTCAACTTCTGCCGGTTCGCCTTTTACTCTCGCCTCAATTTTATTAGGCGGAATTTCAGGAAGAATTTTTCCAGTTTTTTCATCTATCGGAACAGAAGCTGGAGCTATGCTATATTTTTCTTCTTCTTGGGCTGAAAGATAATGAACCTCATCAGTTATTTTTCCGTTTTTTACCTTAAAATACGGGGCCTCAATAAAACCATAAGGATTTACAAGAGCAAAAGAAGCCAAGTGCCCGACTAAACCAACATTCGGACCCTCCGGTGTTTCAATAGGGCAAATTCTACCGTAATGGGAGGGCTGCACGTCTCTTACCTCAAAACCGGCTCTTTCTCTTGTTAGCCCTCCGGGTCCTGTTGTGGTTAGCCTTCTTTTATGTTCTAACTCTGCCAAAGGATTTTCATTATCCATGAATTGAGAAAACTGCGAAGACGTATAAAATTCTTTTATAACTGCCATTAATGGCCTTGGATTTATTAGTTGGACAGGAGTGATTGTATCAACCTCTAATGTAGACATTTTGTCTTTTATTATTCTTTCCATTCTCATTAAACCAACCCTCATTCTATTTTGTAAAAGCTCAGACAAAGTTCTGACCCTTCTGTTTCCAAGATGGTCAACTTGATCTGGTTTTGCATTAGGATCATTATTCAAACGGATAATTTCTTTTACCACCTCCACCAGGTCTTCCAGTTTTAAAATTCTATCTTCTTTAGCTATGTCTTGATTTCCGCCCACATGGCTGTGTTTAGCCCCGTTACTATAAGAACCCTTATCGGCAGACAAATCCTTATGTGCGGATTTTTTATCTGAAACCAATCCCGGTAATCGTTGCCATGTTTTCCACCTTCCAACTTTTGACAAGTCGTATCTGTCAAAATTAAAAAACATATTAAAAATCAAATCCTGTGCAGTATCCGGGGTAACTAAATCTCCCGGTCTTAAGCGTCTATAAACTTCTACCAATGCCTCTTTTTGGTTCTTACAAGTATCTCTTTTTAATGTTTCTTTGATGTATTTTATTTCTCCCGTATCTGTGTCTTTAAATTCTTTTTCAATTTTTTCTACGTTTTCCAACCCTAGAGCCATAAGTAAAGTAGTTGCGGGCACTTTTCTTTTACGATTTATTTTAACTCCGATAAAACCCGAGTCTTCTGTTTCAAATTCAAGCCATGCTCCTCTGTTTGGAATAATCTTCGCCCCAAAATTATTTTTACCTCTAAGATATCTAGCTGTAAAAAAAGCTCCAGGCGAACGAATAAGCTGGGATACAACCACTCTTTCTACTCCGTTAACAACAAAAGTACCCCTTTCTGTCATAAGAAAGAAGTCTGCGAGAAAAACTTCCTGCTCCTTCACTTCTTTTGTTTTTAAGTTTACCAGCCGTACTTTCACCCTTAAAGGGGCTTCAAGAGAATCGTTGTTTCTTTTCGCCTCCAAATCGTTTTTATAATTAGGCTTACCTAATTTATAGTCCTTAAACCAAAGCTCCATTTCTTTTCCGGTGTAATCCCTAATAGGAGAAATTTCAGAAAAAAGCTCTTTTACTCTTGTTTCCCAAAAATCTTCCCATGCTTCTCTTTGCATGCCCAAAAGATCAGACAAAGGAAAAGAAATTTTTGATTTGGAAAAATTTTTAATTTTTTTAATGGTTTCAGCCATAGACGAAAATTTTTAATAATTAATAAATGAGGAAGAAGTGAAAAATCCGAGTGAGACGAATTAAAAATTTATTTTTAATTCGTCGAGCAAGCGGTTTTTCATTTCGACCGAATGCAATAATTATATAAACGAGGGTTCTATTTTAAATTTTTAATGAGTAAGTGCCTAAAAATTTTCTTTTTAAAAAATTTTGCGATAATTTAAAATTGAATAAATTTAAATTAATTTCGAATTTCAGCTTCTATTTTCGTATAACGATAAAAAACCCTAAAATTGTTAGGGCGCCTCCCTCGTCTCTCTAATAAATAAAAAAAATCCGGCATTAAAAAATTAACCGAGATGAGGGTATTCAGTTTTATTTGCCCCTGGTCAAATAATCTTTATTTAACCGGGTAAAGAGTAAAATGGCCACTTCTTTTTATATAATACTTATTATATTTCTTTATAAAAAAAAGTCAATACCCTAGTGCCGCAAAATGCCTATCTTCTTACTTTTATGCTTTGCAAAATTCCAAGCCCTATAAAATTTCCGACAAGCCCAGAGCCGCCATAACTTAAGAAAGGAAGATATATGCCCACAACCGGAAGCACAGAAAGATTCATTCCAATATTAATAAAAAACTGACAAATTAAAATAATAGCGAAACCGGAAGCAAAAAGACGGGGAAAATTTGATTCAGAGTTAATGGCAATTTTTAGTATCCTCCAAACCAAATTTGCATATAAAAGAAAAAGAGCTGATATGCCGATAAGTCCCCATTCTTCAGCTATTACAGAAAAAATAAAATCCGTGTGGGGTTCTGGCAAAAATCCATACTGCACCTGGGAACCGTGGCCCGGCCCCTGGCCGAAAATTTTTCCGGAACCAATTGCGATTTCAGCCTGATTCTGGCTCCAAGAAGAACCCAAAACATCATAAGGAAAGATAAAAGAAACAACCCTTTCTCTTTGATAGTCTTTAAGTAAAAAATACCAGGAAAATACCGCTACAACAACAAAACAAAGAAAAATAATTAAAAAATGTTTTGTTTTAATCCCTGAAATTAGCAAAACTCCCAGCCACATTAAAACCAACACAGCAGTTCCCCCTAAGTCCGGCTTTATAAAAATAAAAAGGGCCGGTAAAAAAACATAAAGGCCGGAAAAAACAATGTGCCTGAACCTATACATTTCTACATGTCTCATTGAAAAAAATTTAGCCAATAAAATCAACAGTACAATTTTTGTCGGCTCAATGGGGTCAAACGATAAAAAACCTACTTTATACCAGCCCCTGGTGCCCCTTATCTCGGGTGCAAAAAATTGAAGGCCCGCCAAAAGAAACAAGCAAAAAAAATAAAAAATTAATATTAGATATGAATTATTTTTTAAAATTCTATAATCAAAAAAGCTTATAAAAACCATCAGCGCAAACCCTATTGCAAAAAAAACAATTTGTTTATACAAATTTAAAAAATCATTTTTTGCCAAAGAAGAACTATAAATAGCAGAGAGGCCGAAGGCGACCAGCAGTGTAGCTGAAATTATAATACCCCAATCAAGTTTTTTAATATGAGAAAAAAACATCTGTGAAGATTATTCTAATTACTATATTATTTTTAAAAATTCTTTTTCTGTTATTATTTTTATTCCGAGTTTTTTGGCTTTGTCTAATTTTGAGCCCGCTTCTTCGCCCGCCACCAAAAAATCGGTTTTTTTAGATACAGACACGGAAACCCCTCCTCCCAACTCTCTTATTTTAGCCTTTGCTTCGTCCCTGGTCATTGATTTTAAACCACCGGTCAGCACAAAATCCTTTCCATTTAATTTCTGTTTGTCCGCCGTAGCTTTAGCAAAACTGGGGTTTTCTATTATTACTCCTGACTTTTCTAATTTTGCTAAAAATATTAAATTGTCTTTATTTCCAAACCAATCGTAAACCGAATTTGCCACAATAGGACCGATATTTGAAATAGAATCAAAATCTTCCAGTTTCGCGTTTATCATTTTTTTTATAGAACCAAAGTGATTTGCTAGGTCAATCGCCGTTTCCTCGCCGATATTCCTAATTCCCAGAGCATAAATAAGTCTTGGCAAGACTATCTCTTTTTTTTCTTGAATTGATTTTACTAAATTTTCAGCTGACTTTTCTGCAAACCGCTCCAAAGGAATAATGTCTCCTTCTTTTAAAGAAAATAAATCGCTTGGATCTTGAATTAATCCTTCGTCTAAAAGCCGGTCAATAATTTTAGGCCCCAAGCCATCAATATTAAAAGCTGGCCTTGAAACAAAATGATAAAAATTTCTTTTTTGCCTGGCAAAACATTTTGAATTAGGACAGCGCCACAAAACTTCTCCTTCTTGTTTTATTAATTTAGACGAACAGCTGGGGCAAAAAACAGGCATTTTAATTTTTTTTTCCTTACCATTTCTTAACTCCGGCAAAACCTTAATAATATTTGGGATTACATCTCCCGCCCTTCCCACAATAACCGTATCCCCTATTTTTAATCCTAAGCGATTAATTTCGTCCTCGTTGTGCAATGTGGCGCGGCTTATTGTAATTCCCGAAACCTGAACTGGTTTTAATATGGCCACAGGAGTTACAGCGCCGGTCCTTCCTATTTGTATCTTGATATCAATTACTTTTGTTGTCGCCTGGCTTTGCGGAAATTTAAAAGCAATACCTCCCCTTGGGGCTTTTCCCACGACCCCGAGTTTTTCAAAAATTCTATTATTATTTATAAGCACCACGACACCGTCAATCTCATAATTAAGATTTTCTCTATTTTTAGTCCAATGGCTATGAAACGAAAAAACGTCTTCGATGGTCTTACAGCGTTTATTGTTTTTGTTTATTTTAAAACCAAAGGCTTTTAAAATTTTGTGCTTTTCTTCATGGGTAGTTTGCCCAAAGTCCGTAATTAAATCATATGCAAAAGAATCCAAATGCCTTTCAGCTGTAATTTTTGGATCTAACTGGCGGACCGAACCGGCAGCTATATTTCTTGGGTTGGCATAAGCTGGCAGCCCTCTTTTTTTCTGAATTTTATTAATTTTCTCAAACTCTTTTTTAGTAATAAAAACTTCTCCTCTAACAACAACTCTTTTTGATCCTTCCTTTTTTATAATTTTGGCGGCTTCTTTCAGCCCTTCTTTTTCTATGTCGCTTATTACTTCTTCTTTTTTCCTTAATTTTAACGGAATCGCCTCAATTGTTTTTAAGTTTTGAGTAATATCTTCCCCCGTTGATCCATCTCCTCTTGTTGCTCCTGTTTTTAAAACTCCGTTTTCATAAATTAACTCTATTGCTAATCCGTCTATTTTTAATTCACAATAAAAATCTTCTTTTTCTTCGCTTCCTAACAACAACCTTGAAAATCTTGTTTGCCAGTCAAACATATCTTCATTTAAAAATGCGTCATTAAAAGAAAGCATCTTTTCAGGGTGCTTTATCTTTTTAAACTCTTTTAAAGGCTGACCTCCTATTCTTTGCGTCGGAGAGTCAAGGGTTATAAAACCCGGATACTGTTGCTCTAAATCAAAAAGCTCTTTTTTAAGAGAGTCCAAAGCTGCGTCAGAAATTTCCTGTCTATCTTGAACATGATATAAATACCTGTGGTAATTTATAAGCTCTTTTAATTTATCTATCCTTTGTTTAGCTTGTTCGCCATGCATTGTTTTTTGCTGTTAACAATTATGCTATTATTCTTTTGATGAAAAAACATTTATCGCCCTTTTTACTTTTTTAAAGTTGCCAACCGAATTAATAATTAAATTAGAAACGCCGCCTTCTGTAGAAACATTTACAGTTATATAATAAATCGCATCGTCGTTCAAGTTAGTATGAAAAGAAATATCACAACTTTCACAACTTAAAGGATCACAATCTGTACCTGTAGGCAGGTCGCAAATGCAAGCTACGCTTTGATCAGCTTGATAACTGGGCGGACAAATAGGGTCTTCTTCATAGCACATAGCGCAAACGCCACTTTTTACATCAATGGGCTTTTCTTTCCTGTCATAATAAAGAGTTTTTTCAATCCCGCTGTCGGCGGCGTAAAAACTTACCACAGAGTTTCCTATATTTCTTATAATTTTTATTTCTCTGTACAAAACTATGCTTATAGACAAAACTACGGCAAGAATTATTGTCAAAATAAAAAAAGTAATAATCAGCGTTACTCCTTTTTGAGAATTGTTAAACATTTTTTTAAAATAATTACCAAACTATATTAGCTGAACGCGCTGCTAATTCTCATTTAGGTCTCTTTGCGAAATTGTTGTCTGAATTTTTTTAACCGGCTGTTCCGAATCTCCTTGGACCTTAATGTCCAAATAAATGGTTACTCTTGGCTGGACGCCGTCTCCTTCTCTAGCTCCATCAATGCCGGAAGAGATCAGGCCATTTCTGCCATTGATTCCGAACCTTATGGAGTTTATTTTAAGCTGAGTTGAAGTAAGGGCAACTGCGGGATTGTCCTCGCCGGGAATCTGGTCTTTAATTTCTTTTAAAACCGGATTATTACTATCTGAATTATCTAAATAAAATTCTTGGCAAGAGTTATCATCCGATTGGTTAATAAATTTTATGCCCCTATAAAAATCACCCGTGGTATCGGGCCTGGTAAGCATATAAACATATCCAATATTATCCAAACCTAAACATTCGCCTGTTGTATCTTTTTTCGCCATTCTAACCGCTTTTGACATATATTCAACCAAATAACTTGCTTGGCTTAAAAGGTCTTGTTCTGCTAAAATTCTTCTTTGATACTGAACAATGGAAATAAAAACACTCATACCTGTGCCGACGACAATTAAAAAAATAGTCATAACAACAATAAGCTCAACGATAGTAAATCCTTTTGATGATTTCATAAATATCTATTATACTAATTGAAATTATCGTAAAATTTTCTAAAAGAAAATTTTACAATACCTGCTTATTAAAAATTTAAAATTCACCTAGTACCAATTATACAATGTTTCCTCTGCTTCAATGCTCCCCATTTCGGCCGTAGGGTTAAGAATGCTGGCTTTTTCTCTCCAGGTTACCAGAACAGAAACTTTTATAATATAATCGCTTATAAGGGTTATTATAATTTTTCTTTTAAACTTTGTTTCTGTGCCATTGTCATATCCATAAAAACCATTGCTATCTATTTCTAAATAATTACCGCCGCCAGGTCCTCCGACCCAGGGGGTAAAAGGTTTTGCTCCCGGGACATCTGTCCCTGTCGTATAATCTGCTTCGCATCCATTGTGAAAATCTTGAATGCCGTGTGTCCAATCTTCAGCTGCATTTATCCAGTTATTATCTCTAACGTTTCTTACTATTTCTAGTCCTTCTTGCGCCAAATATGCGGCCGTGAAACGATCCGAGGCTCCGTGGGTCAAAACAATTACAACTGAAAAAGCATTATAAACTCCTAAAATAGAAAAAGAAAGAATAAAAATAGCGATAATCAGTTCTAGTATTGTAAACCCCGCGCTTTTTTTAAATTTTACTTTTGAAAATAATTTCACAATATCTGTTTAATTTAACTAGACATTTTTTATTTTGTTTCTATTAATCCTGACGTATATACATAAACCTCTCTGGCAACCGTACTATTGGATTCTAATCCAAGAACTATTTTTATCCTGCTCGCCCCCGGCTCTAGGCTCGATATTGATGTTTTGGGGTTCGGCGGATAAAAATTAATACTTACGCTGTCTGCAGACACATTATAAATCCCTTTTATAATTACTCCTCCCAACTCGCTGTCTATGTTAACAATATCCAAATTATAATCTATAAGGGGATCGTACTCCTGATCATTATTTTTATCTCCGTAAATTATATATCTTTTATTATCGCCACTGGCAGAATTAAGATTGATATATACTCCAAATCCCCTTGCCAACAACAACTCCTCTCCGTAGTCTGTAAGCTGCGTTCCCGATAAACTCATGTCTTGGGCCCGCCTTAAATCCTGAGCGAGCTTGTGAGTGGCCGCAGATAGGGCAAACTGCCTTTTGGCTTTTGGAAAATCGCTTATTATTATACCTGAAAATATCGTAATAACAGAGACGGTCACTATAACCTCAACCAGTGTTATCCCGGGGCTATTTTTCAAATATTTTTTTAGCAATACTTTTATAAACATTAATGTCTGTTATTTAAATTAATTAATCTAAATAGAATGACCAAGATTGCATTAGTTTTTATTCTAAATTAAAAATGAGCGCAGATACCATTGCATTATCTCTTCTCCCCAAAATATTGATAAAAAAGTTCCTGCAATTAAAAACGGACCAAAAGGAATCTCGCTCTTTAGCCCCCTTTTCCCAAGAATCATTAAGATTACACTTATTATAGCACCAAAAAAAAATGCTAAAAACAGAGCCATCAAAACATTCGGAAATCCCAAAAGAAGGCCCATTAAAACGGCAAACTTAACATCGCCAAACCCCATCCATCGCCCCCCAGAAATAAGAAATATGGCCAGAAAAAAACCAGAAGCGATAGCCGCGGCCAAAAGGCTATTTATGAAATGTGAAGCATTTTGAAAACTAAAAATAAACGCAAGCAATATTGCTGGGAACAAAACCTTGTCTGGAATTAAATAATGTTTTAAATCGTAAACAAAAATAACTATAAGGGCGCTGGCTATATAAAACAAAAAGCCCGCGTTTAAAAATTTAAGAATTAAAACATTATTTATAAAATTTAAAATTACAAAATTAAAAATTAATAAAAATATTAATCCCGTTAGCATTTCTACCAATGGGTACTGAATTGATATTTTTTCTTTGCAATATCTGCACTTCCCGCCTAAAAATAAAAAGCTTAAAACAGGGAATAAATCATACCATTTGAGCTGTTTTGAACATTTCGGGCAATAAGACCGGCCGGTTATCTTTTCTTTCTTTTCTAATCTGTAAATAACGCAATTTAAAAAACTGCCCATGCAAAGCCCAAATAAAAAAACAAAAATATTAAAAATTGAAAAAATAATATCTGTCATATTTTCAAAACTTAAAAATTAAAGTTTCAGAGCATTAGAAAGCATTTAGAAGACATTGGAAAGTCGGACCTTCCAAGGCTTTTTTTCCTTGCGCTGCTGCCTCCTTAACCATATATCCACCGGGTTGGCATTATTAAATTCATAAAGAGAAAAAATACCTCGATAGTAATCTTTTTCATCATTAAAAACCAACGAGTCTCCAACTGCCCGAAGAATAATGTGATAAATTTCTCCATCAATTAATTGCGGTCGTTGTGTAGACATATCGTTTTCATTATAACAAAAAATAAAAAACACACCTAATACAGTATTTATCAGAAGGCATTGGAAGGTCGGACCTTCCTTTTTATTTACAACAAAAAACAGGCAATTTTAATACCTGTTTTTTGGATTCTATGGTATTTGATTATTCTTATAGTCCGTCACACACATAGTCTGATCCGTCTGCGCAGTCTGTCGCGCAAGTGATCGCTGTCTCTTTCTTTGTTCCGGTATAGTCAACGCAAAAATATTTTGCGGTGTCGCTTACAAGCTGAGCACACGCACACCATTGAGTTGTAGTATCGGCACAAGATTCGGCTGCGGATATTGCTGCTGCGGCATTATAGG